>Ga0209343_10002100_pt1 | contig 26050 bp, 20 predicted proteins | sample RifCSPlowO2_02_FD_184026 | JGI IMG/M metagenome (GOLD analysis project Ga0209343, IMG submission 184026) | Groundwater microbial communities from Rifle, Colorado - Rifle CSP2_plank lowO2_0.2 (SPAdes) (version 2) | ecosystem: Environmental > Aquatic > Deep subsurface > Groundwater | place... | reverse complement strand
CGGAGTCAATTAGGGAAATCCTTTGAACTACAATTCCATCCTCATTTATAATAACAAGTTCCTTATCTTGACTGCCAACATAAAGCTCATTTTGATGCCGATCAAAATATAAAGTTGAAGGGACAACCCCACCCATTGATTTTATAGTATATGAGGTTACATGCTTAACGGTTATCTTTTGGGGTTCTGCCGCAATTGCCGAAGAAGACAGAAGCAAGAAGCAATGAGCAATGAGCAATGAGCAATGAGCAATGAGCGGCTTGAACGGTTTAAACGGTTTAATCTGTTTGCTTCTTGACTCTTTAACTATTTGTGCCATTCGTATATTCGTGAGATTCGTGTTAATATTTTTGTTTTTTTATTATTTTGGGTAAAAAAAAAGGGAAGCTCAACAGCTTCCCCTTCCCTTTTTAAACTGATGCTTCGCATCACCTATTATGACACAACTGACAACCTCTGTCTGAAGGTATACCATTGCCTGTCTGGTTACCTAAGCTAACAGTTGATGTATAATCCCATCTCAGAATGTCATTGTAAGGGCTTCCATGGGCAAAATGGCAGGATAGACACATAACCTTATCTGTAGAGCTGTCGGTCTTGTAAAATACCCTGTTACTTCCAGTACCACTTGCAACAGGCAGATACTGACCTGGTAGTGTAGCATCATAGTTATCCAGTCTTATAATATCCACACCCGCACTGGAATTAGCAGAGCCATCGCCGGTTAGCACATTATCAACCGGGTGTCTCTTCCAGTCAGGTGTAGCACCAGTCTCATTATCAGTAACTATATCCTCATGCCAGTTATCATGACACTGGGCACACCATCTTGAAATACCACCTGTACTCCCTCCACCATAGGAATTGCTTTTTGATGAATCAGTCGCTTCTACACCTGTAGGTGTGGCATTTATAACAGGCCATACATTCGAACCGTCGGCAGTTATACCTATGTAATTCCCTGTAGTTGCAAATGTGCCTGTAACACCCCCAACCCAACTTGTAAAATTTGCAGCGGTAAGTGTAACACCAGCGTTATTTGCAGCCTCTACTGCTGATATTCTCAAGTTTCTAAACCTATTTATTAGAGTATCTGCGGCGTTAGCTGTTCCATGTGGGTCATGACAATTTGTACAGGAAAAAGCTGTTATTGCCGCATCTCCACCAGGCGGCGTTATATTTGTAAGACCAATGGAGTGCCCTTTTCCCAAGGCTGTGGTTAACCCAGAAGCAGTTAAGTCAAAAGGTGTCACCGCACCAACCTCGGTATTGAAACTTCCACCTGCACCAATTCCTGTTAAGTGGTTATTCTGAGTCCATGTAGAAGCATCGACAAGAACTTTCGGGGCAGCCTGGCCATGGGGGGCATATGCAACCCCCGCATTAACCCCACCTGACGAATGACATTGCAGACAGAGTTTGTGAATTTCCTGCCTACCCGATACATCTGCCCTTATCAGTATCATTGATGTTCCACCTTGATTTACAAATGAACTACCCCCCTGGCTGTTATGCATAGTATGGCAATTTCCACAAGTTAAGTCACCTGCACCCTTATGCACTGCCGAGGCAGGTATGCCGTATAATAAAAAAGCTAAAACGGCGACAATTGATATGATATAAGCCTTCTTGTTCATATAACACCTCCCATTTAGTGATACATCATAAATCTTCTTGTTCATATTTTACCTCCCATCTTAATGATACATCATAAACCTTTTTGTTCACCCTGTTAGATAATAAGTATTCACTGGGATTATTTCCCTTCAATAGCAAATATCTAACGGGGTTCATATTTTACCCCCCATCTAATGATACATCATAAACCTTTTTGTTCATATTTTACCTCCCATTTAGTTTTTGTTAAATTGAAATAGCTGCATTTATCATGCCATTATATATAAATATGGGGGATTTTCTTAGAAAAATTCTAAAATATATTTATTAGAAATTCTACAACCTATTGAAATTATTAGATTCTTCCCCTTCGCTATGCTCAGGGTCAGAATGACACTCTTGAGCGGAGCGACTGAAGAATCTCTACAGAAATTCCTTAAATTAGTCATTTGGATAGTGTCTGTTGGCATACTCATTGTTGAATTTTACACATGGCAACGGCGACAAGTGGACATATCCCATGAAGCTCTTCCATTGTGGCATTTTCCACAATACTCACCGTCTACATTTTTCTTCATTGTAATCATATTCGCTCCTTTTTTCTCTATAAAAACAGAGGGATGGCAACCTTTACACTTCAGCTTTTTGTTATGAATTGAATGAGAAAAACGAGCAGGTGGCATATCAGCTTTTTTCCTGCTCGCCTTTTGGTTATCGAAAATAATAATGTCTTGCGGTTTCTTCTCAAGTGCATGAACAGGATTAATAAGAAATATAGGAATCACTATACCTGTAATAAAACAGATTAACCCTGCTATTCTAAGTATCCTTTTATTCATACATCAATAATACAGTTTTTCATTTAGATTTAACTCTTAAAGTTACATTCTCATCGGGCTTTGCATTTTTAGCCATAACGTGGCACCTCTTACAGTCTGCAAGTGGAAAGGCTATTCTATTGTGACATCTGCCACACCATTTGCCCCCTGCCATTTCTATCATTAATACATCGTTCGCCCCAGCACTAGGCTCAAAAATAGGTCCACCGACAGTCTCATGGCATATCTCACACTTTAGCCACCATGTATGTATGTTATGCGGAAATATAACATTATCCATAAAATCGCTTTTAGTCTCAAAAAGTATATTTAAATCAAGTTGCTGCTCATCTTCAGGTTTTGCATCCATATCTAAGCTATACTTAGGGTCTATCACCTTTTCCTTAACAATTTTAGCCCAATCCACTAATTTATATTTATCCATAGGAAGATTTGTTTCTGCAAGTGCGGCAGGATGCCATCCAGCTCCAACTTTGGCAAATGTAGATGCAACCCCTGACTTATTAACATCGCCTGTTCCAGCCTCCTTACCTTGTGTATCAAGATAAATAAGGCTTTTTGGGTCTTTCGGGTCAAGACTTTTTCCTGTTGAAGGTGCTTCTGCTTTAGTAACAGGCGGTGTCGTTTCAGCAGGCTTTTCAGAAGGTCCTTCAGCAGATGTCGTAGACTGCTCACCTGGTTTAGGAGTCACCTCTTTAACCTTAACCTTCGCCTTCTTTTCAGTTTTTCTTTCAGCAGATAATGCCGAAAAATTAAAAGATAGAACAAAAATTGTCAAGATTATTAATACCTTTTTAAATTTTTTACCTGTTTTCATCTTATTTAATTTCCTCCCTGTCAATTAAATTCCTCCCCTCACCATATGGTGAGGGGCTAAATTATTGTTTACCCCGTTACACCCAGAATGCCCCACCCTTCAGGACGGGGTGTAACGGGGTTCACTATTTAACCTTCTTTGAAAGCTGAACTGGTCCGGGGAGCCACCCTGGTTCCCAAGAATGACACCTGTCACAATAAAGTGGTTCCCATGCAACAATCCCATTATGACACTTCCCACATTTCTCTCCATTCATAATCAGACTCATATTAATATCGTTAGCACCTGCCTTTAAAATAAAAATATCTTCATGACAGACCTTACACTTAAATCTAATACGATGAAACCAGTGAGGAAACATAACATCGTTAACACCCGCCTTTCTCATACTCTCAGCCTTTCTATTTAATATTATGTCTCCATATTCAGCAAATGAAAATTTTGGTATCGTAAGTATTGCAAATATCCCAAATAGCAAAACAACTAACATTCTTATTTTCATATCTCTCCCCTTTTTACGCCGTTAGAAGTTTTAAGCATCGGAAGATGCTTAACTGTCTATTTTTTCCATCGCATTTGGTGTTAGACTTCCAACAGAATTAACTTAATTGTGTAATTTAACACTTCTTAAGTGTTATTCCACCCAATTTATTTTATCAATCTGCTCCTTTTAATACTATTTTATAATAAACAATTCAGATGTTTACATATAATTCACCTCCTATTTTTTATTAGTTAAACAAGTAGATACATAAACAGCAATTAACATGCCATTAATCATAGAGATTGATTACTATCAGAATCCGAAACATTATCATCTTTTAAAAAACCAATTTTCTTCAATCTATATCTTAATGCATATCTGCTTAAACCGAGAAGTTTAGCTGCCTTTGATTGATTTCCACTTGTTTTATTAAGTGCCTGAATTAGAAGGTTTTTTTCAAGAACCTCAAGAGATAATCCATTTTCAGGGAGTATAAAATCTAATTGCTTTTCTTCTTTTACAGGAACATCCTCCAAAACCTCGATGGGCAGATGTTCAATTAATATCTTATCTTTACTTTCAAGAATAATAGCCCTCTCAATCACATTTTTTAATTCCCTTACATTTCCGGGCCATGAATATGTTAAAAGCGCCTTCTCCGCCTTTGATGACAAGCCATTAACTTCTTTTCTAAACTCTTGATTAAACTTATTTATAAAATAATTTGCAAGAATGAGTATATCCCCCTTCCTTGCCCTGAGAGGCGGTATAAAAATTGGTATTACCTTCAAGCGATAATACAAATCTTCCCTGAATTTTCCATTCTTAATCTCTTCTTTAAGATTTTTGTTAGTAGAAGCTATAATTCTTACATCCACCTCAATATCCAAAGCACCTCCAACCCTCTTGAAACGTTTATTCTCAATAAATTTAAGAAGTTTCGTTTGTGTGGTTAATGGCATATCTCCAATCTCATCAAGCAGAACACTTCCTCCATCCGCAAGCTCAAAGAGACCTATCTTCTTCACCTTGGCATCTGTGAATGCACCTTTTTCGTATCCAAAAAGCTCGCTCTCAACTAAGGTATCCGGCAACGCAGTGCAATTTATATCCATGAATGGCCTCGCTAACCGCCTGCTGGTATAATGTATAGCCCTTCCTATAAGGTCCTTGCCCGTTCCGCTTTCCCCCTCTATAAGGACAGTTGTAGCATCGCTCTGGACTATCTTCTGAAGCATATCCAGCACACCTTTTATCTCTCTGCTCTCTCCAATGATACTGTCAATACCATGAGTCTTCTTTTCCTTTTCCAGCCTCCATGTAACCTCCCTGCTGACCCTTTTAGACTCAATTGCCTTTTTTGCAATTATGGCAACCTCAGTAAGATTAAAGGGCTTATTGATATAATCGTAAGCCCCAAGCTTCATAGCAGTTACTGCCGTATCGACTGAGCCAGAACCTGTAATCATGATTACTGGAACATCTTCATTCAAGCTTATAATCTCTTTTAATATCTGAATTCCACTGACATCAGGAAGGAATACATCAACAAATGCCATATCAGGCATATCTGCCCTTATGACATTGATTGCCAACTCTCCATTCTCAACCGTTTTTACTTCAAAACCCTCTTTGGTCAGCTTTTCCTGGAGTGTCCATGCAATAATATTTTCATCATCAACAATTAATACCCTATGCTTTTTCATAATAAATAGGACGCAGATAAACGCAGAAAATACGCAGAAACTATTTTCTGAAATTATCAAATGCCTTGCGTTTAACCTCTGGTTTAGGGCCAAAATTAAGTAAAAGCCCAACCTCTATATTACTCGCTTTTAAATAATTTAATAGTTGTGCCTCGTTCTCTTCTACCAATTGTCTTGATGCTTTTATTTCTACTATCACCCTATTATCAACCAATATATCAGCATAATATTCACCTATAATTTTACCATCATAAAGCACACTTATTGCAGCTTGAGAAACTGCCGGCACACCTTCTCTTTCTAGTTCTATAATCATTGCATTCTCATAAACCTTCTCAAGAAAACCATAACCAAGTTTACTACAAATCCTATAAAATATGTTAATAATCTTCTCTGTTAATTCTTTATGTTTAAAATCTTGATAATCTGCGTTCATCTGCGTCCCATTTTTACTTATAAAACCTCACTTTTGTTATATTCGGCATGCTCTTTAATAACATTTAATGAATTATCACATGGTAATATTATTGAAAACTTACTCCCCTTGTCAAGAATACTTTCTGTTTTAATTGTCCCCATATGTTTTTCAATTATTCTTAAGCTGATAGGAAGTCCGAGCCCACTCCCCTCTTTCTTGGTTGTAAAAAATGGTGCAAATATATTTTTCATGACTTGAGGAGAGATACCAGACCCTGTATCAGAAATATCTATCTGGACATATTCACTGCCATTTGGCTTATCTGTTGATGCAATTGTCAATTTACCAGCCTCTTTCATAGACTCAATAGCATTGATGCATATATTAAGTAATACCTGCTGAATCTTCTCGCTGTCAATTAAGATGTTAGGAATTTTGCTATCAAGGTTTGTATTAATGGATATTTTACCATCCCTGCATTTAAACTCAAGCAAATGAATTGTATCGATTATCAATTTATTCAGGTCATGCAACTTTGGATTTATAATAATTGGCATTGAGAATCTAAGAAGGTCTTTGAGCATCGAATCCAATCTTTGAACTTCCTTAACTATCCTATCAATGATTACTCTCTTGGAATCGGTTGCCGGAAGTCCTTCATCAATCAACTGGACTGCTCCGCTGATTCCAGCAATTGGATTTTTGATTTCATGCGCTAAAATAGCCGAGATTTTGCCGAGAGATGCGAGGTGGCTCTCCTGTTTTAATCTATCAAGCATTATATTAAAATGCCTTGCCATATATCCGATTTCATCATTTATTTTCAAGCTAATTCTCTGATTTTCATCCCCATGCTCAATATCCTTAATTGTCTTAATAACAGTATTTAAAGGCTTAGAAACGAACTTATATACAATCCAGCTAATCACAACTATCAGAATGGCTACAGTTATGAAAGTGATCCACAGCATTATGAAAAAGTGATTACTAATATGCTCGGCAAATTTTTCATCAGATAGAGAAATTTTTAAAATACCACGAATTTTTTCTCTATCACCGTGACATTTATGGCATTCGGGCTTATTTAAAATTGGCAGATAATAATCATAATATACCTTTTTATTTTTATCATAACCATAGTATTCCTTCTCTTTTCCTTCCCTCATTATAATATCTAATCTTTTATCAATTACTATATTTGCCTTTCCCTCACTTAGATTCTCATACTCCTTTATTACTTCAATCGGAAGTGAATAAATCTCCTTTACCTTATTAAATGTTTCAAAATCCTCAAAAGCCTCTTTTCCATTTGTTCTAATGACCTGTAAATTTTTTATTCCAGGAATTTTTTTAAAGTTATTAATCATATCCCGGACTATATAAGGTCTCTTCCCTTTCATTTCATTCTCTATCATTGAAGACACAGATTTTGTATATATCCTCATTTTGCCAACCCAATCCTCATGAAATATATTTCTCTCCATTCTCTCTACGATATACATCATTATAGAGAAAATTATAACTGTGGCAATAATGATAGGTAATATTATTTTTACCTGCAGCCTATTTAATAAATTCATAGAATTTTTCTTTACCCCGCACATAAAACTTATGTGCTGGGTTGACTTTGGCACGATAATTGGATATAAACAGTTTAGGTTATTATATTCTAACATTTATTCAAAAAGCAATAGAATATTATTTATTTTGTGTCTTTTGATACAAGTAGTGTTGTATATAACACAATAACTTAAAGTGTAAGTGCAAGTGTAAGCGTCAGCTATAAGTTGCCTCTTTTTTTTACTGACACTGACACTAATCACTGACACTCATAATTTAATATGCAAAAAAGACCAATCTTTGTTATAGACGATGAAGAGATTATAAGGAAGACCCTCTCCATTCATCTGACCAGAGGAAACTATTCTGTAATTCAATCAGCAGGTGGTTCTGGGGTATTTAATGAACTTAAAAATAATAACTATGAGCTGGTCATCAGTGATATACGAATGCCTGAGGTAAATGGGCTTCAGATACTGGATTATGTTAAGAAAAATTATGATGATATTCCTGTCTTAATCCTTACAGGCTTGATGGACTTAAATATTACCATTGAAGCCATGAAGATGGGTGCCTTTGATTTTCTTATAAAGCCAATTACAAAAGAACACCTCTTGAATACAGTCCAGAATGCACTGCACAATAGAGACCTCCTGATTCAAAACAAACACTTAGAAAAAGAAAATATGGAATATCGTATTTTATTGGAGAAAAAGGTAGAAATGAGGACATCGCAGCTTAATAAAAAGACAACTGAACTTGAGAATGCCTATGAGACACTCCAAACTATGAATTTACAGATGGTGAAAGTGCTTGCCGAGGCAATTGAGGCAAAGGATAAATATACACGGGGACATTGTGATAGGATGCGTTTCATCTGCCTGAAGATTGGTGAATCCCTTGGCATTTCAGAGGACGAAAAAATCGACCTTGAATTTGCTGCTATTCTGCACGACCTCGGCAAAATAGGTGTATCTGATTTAATCCTGAATAAAGTTGATGCCCTGACTGAACAGGAATTCAAAATCATACATGAACATGTCTTAATTGGAGAGAAGATTCTCTACGAAGTAACAACGTTAAGAAATGTGAGTAAGATTATTAAACATCACCATGAAAATTATGATGGAACAGGTTATCCTGATGGTTTAAAGGAAAGTCAGATTCCCCTCTTTTCGCGGATTATTGCAGTAGCAGATGTATTTGATGCACTGACAAGTAACCGACCGTATCGCAAATCTCTTACCATAGATAATGCCATCTCTGAAATAAAAAGTATTGCAGGGAAAAGGTTAGACCCATCTATCGCTCAACTTTTAATCAGCAATAAGGAATATTTTTATAAAAACTCAAACACCTAAAAAAATGCAGTACGAAAACCGTATTTTTACTATCCGCAATAAGCTTATCATCATCTTCCTTCTCATTTCAGTATTACCATTTATTATCTTTGGTTACACAGCCTATAAAGAGGGGGAAACTATTTTAAGGGAAAAAATCTTTACCCAATTGAGTAATATCGCCGACAACAAGGAAAAGAAAATCAGGACATGGTTTATAGAGCGGTTTAATGATACAGAATTGATTGCCCATAATGTGTTCATAGAAACAAATCTATCAAATCTTCTATTGATTAAAAAGGATTATGAAAAAAGGAGATTTTCACCACTTAAATATACAGAAAGTGAGGAATATCGCAACATTACTTCATTCTTAAACATGATAATCAATCAGTTCGGTGTATTTTCTGAGATATTTATTTTAGACACAACTGGAAATATTGTCCTTTCTACTAATAATACTAACAGGCTTGATATAGATGAACCAAATAATGATTATTTCACAATACCGATTTCCCAAAAAGAGGTTTATATAAAGGATGTCTATTATTCCGAGAGATTAAAACAACCTATTATTACATTTTCAGATGTCATATACGGGGCTGGAGGAGAAGATTCTGGTATTGTTGCTGGAGTTGTAGTTGCAAAAATAAAGGTAAATGAGATATTGGAGCCATTGATTGAAGAAAAGATTGGAATTGGTGAGACAGGAGAGGAGATACTGGTCAACAAGAATAATATTACCTTATTTAATCTTAAGAATTTTAATGAAAGTGCATTGAAATATAAACTGCCGGAAGAAACACCATCTACACTTGCCATTGCAGGAAAAAATGGTATTACTGAAGGGATAGACCACAGAAAAAAAAATGTCCTTGCCGCATATAGGCATATACCCAACCTTAACTGGGGACTGGTAGTCAAGATGGATATTGATGAGGCTTATGAGCCAATTAATAAACTCTTTAAGATAATTATTATCTTCACAGCAATAGGTATCGGTTTTATCTTATTTCTGATTTCACAAGTATCAAGACGCGTTACAGCCCCCCTAATTGAAATAAAATCAATTGCCAGAGAGATTTCAGATGGTAATTATCAAAAGGGTAATGATTATTACCTGAAGCGAACCGATGAGATTGGGGACCTTGCCCATTCACTCAGGGAGATGTCTATAAGCCTGAACAAAAAACAATCAGAGGTGGAAAACTATAAACAGGAACTGGAATCAAAATTGATTGAAATATCAGAAAAAAATCTTAACCTTGAAAAGACATATCAGAAGCTTTATAAAACAAGTAATTATCTTGAAAAAATTATTAGGCATTCAAAAGACATAATTATAACAACAGATATTAACGGCAATATTGTAGAATTCAATCCTGAGGCAGAAGAAAAGCTCGGCTATAAAAAAGAGATAATAATGAATGAACCCGCATCCCTCCTTTACCAAAATCCCGAGGAGCGGAATATTATAATGGAGCTCGTAAATAAATTTGGTGTAGTGAGAAACAGAGAGGTCTGTTTGCTGTCAAAAAATGGAGATGTTCATCATATCAGCCTGACAATATCGCAACTAAAGAATGATGTTGGAGAGATGGTTGGGACCATTGGAATATCTAAAGATATCTCGGAAGAGAGAATGCTCCAATTTAAATTGATCCAATCTGAAAAGATGGCTGGCATTGGAACACTGGCATCTGGAATTGCCCATGAGATAAATAACCCGCTTGCTGGTATCCTCGGAATGGCAGAGGCTATTCTGGATGAAAATGAGCTAAAAAAGATAAATTCTTATGCAAAAGACATAGTCCGTTATACAAGTGAAACTACTGCCATCGTAAAAGAATTACTGACCTACTCCCGACAAACGCAGAATGAATCAATATCATCAGTTGATATAGCGGTTATGCTTGAAAACTCTGTAAAGATGGCAAAACATACTATTGATTTTTCCTTAATAACTATTATCCCTGATTTTAAAAAGGGGTGCTGGATAAGTGCCAATGCTGGAGAGATGCAGCAGGTCTTTATAAATCTTATCATAAATGCAATACATGCACTGGAAGAAAAGGGGGGTAAATTAATATTGAGCTGCTATAAAGATGGCAATGCCATTAAGGTAATCATTACAGATACTGGAACAGGAATTAAAAAAACACACTTAAGCCAAATATATAATCCATTCTTCACCACAAAACCAGTAGGCAAAGGAACAGGATTGGGACTTTATGTGGTATATAAAATTGTTACAAAATATAAAGGGAGTATTGATGTCCTTTCTGATGAAGGGAAAGGGACATCTTTTATCTTAACATTTCCAATTGCTGAAGGTATAAGTATTCAAGAAAACTATTTTGAAACAACCCCCTTTAATTCCCCCTTTACAAAGGGGGATAGGGGGTTATTAGATGACCATGTAATTGATGATATTGATAATTTACAAATCAATCTATTTAATTTTTCCCGCACATAAATTATGTGCGGGACGAGATAGTTATGATAGTCAATAATTCAGAAGATATTATAAACAAAGAAAATTTGCTTGCTGTAAGGGATTTAATTCACAAGAGGGCGGGATTATTCATCCCTGAATCAAAAATCCTTACATTAGAAAAACCTGTCCATTCAAATTTTCTTGACTCCATGTCGAATACCTTCAGTGAATATATCCTACAGCTCTCCTCAAAAAAAGGAGAGGTTCAACTGAAAAAATTGGTCTCTCTCCTTACAACAAATGAAACCTACTTCTTCAGGGGAAAAATGGATTTTGAAATATTGAAGAACCTCATTCTCCCTGAACTGATTAAAAAAGAGAGCTCCAATTCCAGGACGATTTCTATCTGGAGTGCTGGCTGTTCCACAGGAGAAGAGGCTTATTCAGTAGCAATTATCCTGAAAGAACTTATTCCCCGAATAGAAACATGGAAGATTAACATCATTGCTTCAGATATTGATGAAGATGCATTGAATACTGCAAGGAAAGGGGAATACAGTCAATGGTCTTTCAGGGGTGTTGACACATATATCATAAATAAATGCTTTCATAAAAAGGGTGATATATATTCTATAAAAGAAGATTATAGAGCGATTGTCCAGTTTATCCATCATAACCTTATTTCAGACCCACCTCCTTTGAATGGGTATGGCAAACCTGCCCCTCCAGGCCTGCCCTCGAATGGTTCTATCGGGGGTAGTAAGCAGGGGTTTAATATTATCATATGCAGAAATGTGACCATCTATTTTCAAAAAGAGACAACGATGGATCTTACCTCAAAATTCTATACCTCCCTTAGTGAGGGGGGGTATCTGATTGTAGGACATGCTGAGTACTCTGCAGATAATTGCAGTAAATTTACAAGCAGGGTCTTCCCAAACGGTATTGTCTACCAAAAAGTACTTAATGGAAATGTAAGTAAACCCCGTAAGACCGAAGGTCTCTTACGGGGTAAAAAAGTTTCTCAAGAACAAATTACAATTAGAATTTCAGAAAAAGAACCTGTTAAGGAAACAGATAATTTACTAAGCATAATAAAAAAGAGCAATTTACCAAAGCCAAGTCTGTCCGACAATCTTAATTTATATGAGCACAGAAACAACTCCACTGAGGAGACAATTATTTTCAATGATGCTATTAAATACTACAACAAAAATAATTATGATTTTGCCATTGACAGGTTTTTCAAAATCACTGACATCAATCCAAAAAATGTGAGAGCATCCTGGATGCTCTGCCATATTTCAGCCAACAGGGGACACTTTGAAGAAGCTATAAAATGGGGAGAGCGATGTATTGAAATAGACCCGCTTTTCAAAGAGGCATACTATACACTTTCACTTATTCACCTTGAGCAAAAGGAATATAATGGGGCTATTGAAAATCTGAAAAAGGCAATTTACATAGACTCTAATTTTACACTCGGATATTTTACCCTTGGAAACATTTACACATTGATGTATCTCCATTCACAGGCAAAAGACTGTTTTAAGATAGCAAGCGACTTGTTAGCATCAAAGCCATCTGATGAAATTATCTTTCAAACCGAACATTTAACAGTAAAAGAGCTTTTAAACCTTATTGAACTGAAGTTACGTACGGCATGAACTCTGTGATATTCTGCTTAAATAATGTCCGATACGCAATTGATATATCCGTAGTTGAAGAAGTCATACCTCTGCCTGCAATTACCTCAATTGCAAGACTTCCCTCATTTATCCGTGGAATTATAAATTTAAGAGGAATAACCATTCCAGTTATTGACTTAAAAGAGCGGCTTGGAATTGGTGCAAGTCCTTATGAGCTCAATAATGATATCATAATTGTCAGGACAAACGATAAAAGGGCAGGCTTCATTGTAGATGATACCCTTTCCATAATGGATATCCCTGACAGTCTCTTTACCCCCCCTCCAGATATAATTAGTGGAATTGATATTCGCTATATATCTGCAACCGCCCGGGTTGATTCGGATTTGATAATTTTTATAAATCTCGATAAGATACTTACCATTAAGGAAAAAGAGGAATTTATAAAACTTGAGGTATAAATGAAGAATGGAAAAGAAAAAGATTAAGGAGAAATGGGGAAATGGAGAATAAGGGAGAAATAATAATAAAAAAATATTAAAATATTTTTCTCCATTTCTCCATCTTCTTCTCCCTTTCTCCTTAAATGATTTTTATGATTTCCTATGAAAAATAAAATAACAAAAACAGATACAAAAACAGAAACAGATATCTGGGAAAAGATCAAGAAAAGGGCTAAGGAGATTCAGAAAAGTTATGAGCTTTTAGGAAAGGTATCTGATAATGAAAAGGAAAAGATATTCAAAGAACGGGCTTACAAACTTAGTCAGACTGAAAAAAAATCTGATGATGACAAAGATTTAATAAAAATCATATCCTTTAATATCGAAAGTGAGCTATATGGAATTGATATAAAATACCTTCACGAGGTCTATGAGGTTGATAAAATTACTCACATCCCCTGCACTCCCTCATTTATATACGGATTGATAAACTTGAGGGGCAATATTCTAACCGTTCTAAATCTAAGCTCATTATTCAATCTTTCATCCGCCCCGCACATAAATTATGTGCGGGATAAAATCCTTATACTTGAAAGTAACGGAATAAAGGCAGGCATAAGGGTTGACAGTTTCGGAAGTATATACGAATTATCCAGATTCAGCATTCAGCCTGTATCTCCAATCTTCTTTGAAGGAAACAAAATTATTAAGCATGAGTTTCCAATAAACCCTGTTAGAAGTTCACCTGTTGGGATTGGCAATTTACCGCCGTCGGAGGAAGCTTCTAACGAGGTAAATAAAACCTCTCTTTTGATTATTGATGTAGAGGAGTTCTTAAACAATGAGAGATTTGTTGTTAGTGAAGATGTATAAATAGTAAGGACAAAAATCAGTGTTAGTGATTAGTGTTAGTGATTAGTGTCAGTGTCAGTTAAAGGAATTATTTTTTACTGACACTCACACTTTTATGTTTTTGTTCTGTGGCTTATGTTATAATTGGTTTCTAAGTAATACTCAAATACTCTATAGGAGGAAAAAGAGGATGAAAATTCTTTCTTTTTTGAGTTTTAGCAAATTGCAGATGCAGCTTGTTTTAACAGTTACATTTACACTCATTATTGGTTTCTCTATAACAACATTTTTATCTATTAGGAATGATATGAAAGATATGGAGGGGGCTGAAAAATCAAGGATTGACCTGTTCACCTCTACCGTATCTAATGTAATCAGGGAGGAAATGGTCACCGGAAATGCAGAAAATGTTTCAAACTGGCTTATAAACATCCAGAACTCCGGAAGTTTTAAGCAGGTTCGTCTGCTTCGCACAAATAAAATTGAGGCATTCTCTGATAATTCCACAGTAGACAAGGTTAACAATTATCTTGATTCAAAGGCTTTTCTTCATAAGACAATTAAACAGCAGGAGAAACCTATCAACATAAATACTGATATGTTTAATAAAGTAGTTCAGTCTGTTAGTGAGGTTTCTTATAAAGAATCAATAGATGGAGAACCTGTCTTAACCCGATTGATACCAATTGTCAGAGATGAGCGATGTCTTACCTGTCATGGGTATGAAGATAACCCTGTAAGGGGGATACTTCAGATTTCAACATCAAGGGCCGAACTTATCAGCAATATAAAAAGTAATGCCATAAAAGGGACTATTGGTGCAGTTATTATAATTATGGTAATCAGTTTTGTTATGAGCTATTTAATTCAGAAGATAGTCATTAAACCGATTGCAGAGGTCATATTCAAAATCACTTCAGCAGTAACCCAGCAGGAACAGGTTACCTCACAGCAGGCGTCATCCATCAATCAGATAACCACTACTATTGAAGAACTGAATGCATCATCAAAACAGGTATTTTCAAAATCAGAGTTCCTCGTGCAAAAGTCTAAAGAATCTCTCTCTGTTGCACAGGAGGGTCAAAAGGCGATAGAAAAGAGCATCTCCGAAATGAATCTAATGAAAGAAAAAGTCGGAACAATTGCCGAAGAGGTCCTGAATTTAAGTGAAAATACAAATCAGATTGGAATGATAATAAATGCAGTTGAAGATATAGCCAACAAGACTGATATGCTCGCCTTAAATGCCTCAATTGAGGCTGCAAAGGCAGGTGAGCATGGAAAAGGTTTTGCAGTTGTTGCATCTGAGGTGCGTTCCCTTGCGGACCAGAGCAAGAAGGCTACAGAGAAAATTTCAGCTTTAATTCAGGAGATACAGTCCTCTGTAAATTCTACAGTCCTTGCAACTGAAGAAGGTGCAAAAAAGGTAGATGCAGGGGTCAGCCATATTTTAGAAGTTGGTTCAACAATTAATAATTCCATGCATACAATCCAGACAACTACAGATTCAGCAAATGAAATCAGCATCGCCTCACGGCAGGAATCCCTTGCAAATGACCAGGTAGCTGATGCTATGACTCATGTCAATAATGGTATGAAGGAAACAAGCAATGCAATAAAAGAGCTTCATCTAATTGCACAGAATTTGCAGGAATTGGTTGACAGACGAAGGCTTAAAAGGCCGGAATTAAATAAGTGAATAGTATATAGTGAACAGTCGTTAGTAAAAAACTATTCACTATTCACTATCTACTATTCACTAAAACATTATGCCCTTTAATAAAGAAGAATTTGAAAAGCTGTTTGAGATTTTCAAAATAGAATGTGACGAGCATATCCAGAAGCTCAACAGCGGCATACTGACCCTTGAGGAAAACCCTGATAATCCAAAACTCCTTGAGGAAATCTTTCGCGATGCACACAGCCTTAAAGGTGCAGCCAGAATGATTAGCTTTAAATCAATAGAGGATATTTCTCACAATCTTGAGACGATTCTCGGAAAGATTAAAAAGGGTGAATTTACCCTTTCAACTGAAATTACCAATCTAATCTTTAATAGCCTGGAAACCATTTCTGAAATTATAAAAATCATATCACAGGGGGGCAGAGAGGATGAGGTTGATGTCTCCCCACTGATTGAACAGCTAAAACAAGTATCAAAGGGTGAGCCAATCTCAAAGCCTGCAGCAAAAAAAACCCCTCACCCTACCTCTCCCCTCTGGGGAGAGGCAGGGCTCCCATTGCCGCACAGCATTGCAATGGGAAGCGGTGAGGGGGAAAAGGACAGCGTCCTGAGCCTGCCGAAGGAAGATGTTACAGTGGATATAAACCTCTTTATGGAGGAAACAACCGCTTCATATCAGGAGCTTGTAAATAGCCTGCTTAAGATTGAAAAATCTCCATACAACCAAAATGAGATAGAAAATGCCTATAACCAGATCCATTCCCTGAAAGGGAGTGCCCGTATGATTAAGCATAATGAAATGGACTCTCTATCTCTTGCTATGGAACGGATATTAACAGGAGTTATGAAAAAAATAATAGCTGTAAAACCTCCATTAATCAGTGCACTCCTATCAGGTGCCGATTTTATAAAAATATATATCCATCAAATCGGCAGCAAGCTGAATCCACCATACAATTTGCAGAATTCTGTTCAAGACCTGCCTGTGCAGACAGGTGTGCCTAAAGATACGGACCAAAAGGCATTTAAAAAACTTATTGATATGATTAATTCATTCAATCCGTCTGCAGCAGGAACTTCTATAAAAGCACACGAACTCAAAAAAAAATATAATCCAAGTGAGGGAGCTTCTGTTATTCAAGCAAAAAGCACTATAAGAGTCGGCTCTGAAAAGCTTGATAGACTTATGGAAGAGGCAGGAGAACTGCTGATTATGAAACTGAAGTCTCAACAAAGGATTGTCCATGTCCAATCTATAATTAACGATTGTAATTCAACTAAGCAAGCATTAAAAAAAGATAAAAAGTCAATACATCTAAACACTTCACAAGTCAGTAGTCAGTGGTCAGTGGTCAGTAATCAGTTGTCAGTTTTTTCTGACAGGCTTGATTCTCTCCACAAGACCCTATCGAATGATAGTCACCATCTTTCACTTATAATTGAAAAACTTCAGGACGAAATTAAGAAGACAAGGCTTCTGCCCTTTAACACGATTATGGGTGCCTTTCCAAAAATGGTAAGAGATATTGCCGTCTATGAAAATAAAAAGATAAAGTTTGAATTTACAGGTGGTGATATTGAGATTGACAAGCATATCCTTGAAGAGATTAAGCCCCCACTTATGCACATGCTCCGCAACTCCATTGACCATGGAATAGAGCCGCCAGAGGAACGGATAAAATTAGGTAAAACAGAAGAGGGAAATATAAAAATATTGCTATCCCAAAAAGGGAATAATGCCACCATAGAAGTAATTGATGACGGTAAAGGAATGGACATTGAAGATATAAAGAGTTCTGCTGTAAAAAAAGGATTATATTCAGAGAAAGAGATAAAACTGATAAAAGATAGGCAGATACTGAATATCATATTTCAACCTGGCTTTTCCACAAGCAAAATAATTACGGATATCTCAGGCAGGGGGATTGGAATGGATGTGGTCAAGGCTACTATTGAACGGTTAAACGGAACAATGGACATAGAAACCTTTAAAAATAGAGGGACCCATTTCACACTTACAATACCGTTAACCTTAAGTATAACTCATGCTATTAAATTTCTATTAGGCAAAGAAACCTACTACATCCCCATTAATATGATTGAGAAGATAATCAAAATTGAGGAGAAGAATTTACCGACTATTGAAGGGAGACTATCCATTCATTATAAGAATTCAGCAATCCCTTATATCCGCATGAAACAGATATTAGAGAGCCCCGAATCAGAGTCCGATAATAAAGAAGATGCAGAGAGACTCGCAATTATCCTTAAATCAGGCAATACTATGGCAGCCTTTGCCATAGACAAAATTCTTGGTGAAGAGGACATTACCATAAAGGGACTGGGAAACTATATGAAGAGGGTGAGAAATATCTCTGGTGTTACAATAATGAGCGATGGTAATGTTGCACCGATTCTAAATGTAAGCGATATGATTAATACAGTTCAACTCAGGGGAATAACCTCCGCTAAAAGAAAATTTGAAGGAGTTGATGAGAAAAAGAGTCTTTCAATTCTCGTAGTTGATGATTCAATTATGACCCGAACCCTTGAAAAAAATATACTTGAATCTTATGGCTACGAGGTAGCAACTGCTATTGACGGGCAGGATGCCATTTTAAAACTGCAGGAAAATAAAATTGATATCATTGTAAGTGATGTCCAGATGCCAAAAATGAGCGGTCTTGAATTGACAGAGAAAATTAAACATGATGATAGATATAGTAAAATCCCTGTTATTCTCGTTACCGCCATGGAGTCAGATGAGGATAAAAAAAAGGGCATACAGATAGGGGCTGATGCCTATATAGTTAAAAGCTCATTTGACCAGTCAAACTTATTAACAACTATTAAGCGGTTGACAAGTATATAAAGAGTCTAAGAGTCTAAAAGGCTAAAAGTTGTTTTTACTCTTAGACTCATAGGCTCTTAGACTTTTAGACTGTATTTACTATGATTAAGGTATTGATTACAGAAGATTCACCGACAATAACAGAAATTATAAAGATGACCCTGAATAAGGATAAGGAGATTAAGGTTATTGGCTGGGCAAAAAACGGCAAGGAGTGTGTAGAACTGACTAACAAATTAAAACCAAATGTCATCACAATGGATATCCGTATGCCTATAATGGATGGTTTTGAAGCAACTAAACAGATAATGGCGAAGTATCCAACCCCGATATTGGTCTTCAGTGCCGCTGTAAATGATGACCTGAATATAGCATTTAACGCCCTAAAATTTGGGGCATTGGATGTGCTCGAAAAACCTAAAATGCTAAGCACCGGCACAGCATCACCTAATATGGGAGAAGACCTTATTCAAAGGATTAAAATTATATCGAGAGTCCGCCCCTTAAAGAAATTATATAAACAGACTGTTCAGGCAGACTTCAAAAAATCTATTTCAAGTAAAATATCCGTATCCGACAACGATGGAGTCCTGGTAATCGGTGCCTCAACAGGTGGACCAGCGGCATTAAATTATATTCTGAGCAAACTGCCTCAAAAATTCCCTTTACCTATTATAGTAACACAGCATATATCTCATGGATTTATTAAAGGATTAATTACATGGCTTCAAGATGAATGCCCGATTAAAATTAAGGTTGGCAATAACAATGAAAAGATTGAAAAGGGGAATATTTATTTTGCACCTGATAATTGTCATATGGGTGTTACATTGGATAGGAAGATATTTTTGAGTATTGCCCCACCAATTTCCGGGCACCGCCCTTCAGTAGATTTTTTGATGGAATCCTCTGCATCCGCATATGGAGAGCACTGTATGGGTATAATACTTACAGGGATGGGGAGGGATGGGGCTAAGGGAATGATGGCAATCAGAAAAGAAGGGGGTTTTACAATATCTCAGGATGAGGAAAGCAGTGTGATTTTTGGAATGCCAAAAGTCGCTATTGAGAGCGGGGCAGTTATGAAGATATGCAATGCAGAGCAGATTCCTGACGAGATAATTCAGTGGGTTCAGAAAAAAAACAGTTCCAATAGTTTAAACCGTTCCAACAGTTTAAACGGCTTAAACGGTTTGAACGGTTTAAGAAGTCTGTATTAGTCAGTGGCAAAGAGGTGTTTTTCGTATGGATAACAAACGGATATTGATAGTAGATGACAGTAAAACCCAACTTGTCTCATTACAAATCTCACTTCAAAAGGATGAGTTTGAAGTCATAACCGCAGGTAATGGTATGGAAGGGGTCAGCAGGGCATTCCGTGACAATCCTGATATTGTTATCTCCGATGTGATGATGCCGGAATTAAATGGCTATCAGTTATGCCGTCTACTAAAAAACAACAAGGAGACATCCAATATTCCTATCATCTTACTCACAAGTATGGACCAGCCACAGGATAGATTCTGGGGTATACGGGCAGGGGCAGACCGGTTTATTTTAAAAAGCTCAGATTTTTCAGTTCTCAAAGAGACTATCCGTATGCTTCTTAAAGATTCAAAAGCCTCTATCACAGAAAAGAAAGACCTGCTTGCTAATCGCAGTACCACAAACTGGGAATCAATTAAATCAAGTTTAAATCAACTGCTGGATAGATTGCTTTTTGAATCAACTCTTTCCAATGAGGTAGGGAGGCTTGCCAATTTTATTCATGACAGAAAAAAGCTTCTTGGAGAGGCTTCGTCACTTGTCAACAGCCTGATAGATTACTCCTGTTTATGCCTTTGCCTCTTTGACATAAATGGAACAAAACTATACATAGAGATGAAGCAGCCAATGTCAGATAGAGGTATCAACGAAATAAAGGGTCATATCCTTCTTGATATTCACGATAAACAAAAAGCAGACGAAGCAGAAATATATTTTCTTGAAAATAGCCCTCCTATAGATAACGAGGTATCTGATAAAATTACTGCAAGATTATCTGCTTCTCTAAATATACACAATGAGAATATAGGCAACATATCCCTCTATACCACTAAATCTCAGGTATTTGATAAGGAGTCTGAGAATATTATCCGCCTCCTTGCCTCCGACTTTTCAATGGTATTCAAACTTATGCTATTATATGATGAAACGAAACATCTCTCTATCACAGATGGACTTACTAAACTTTATAACAACAGATATTTTAAAGATATATTTGAAAAGGAATTTGAGAGAGTAAAAAGATTTAAAAAAAACCTTTCCCTGATCTTAGTGGATATAGACCATTTCAAGTCAATTAATGATAATTATGGACATCTTCAAGGTGACAGCGTTTTAATGGAAATTGGATATATACTTAAGCAGAGCGTTCGCAAGGTTGACATTGTTGCAAGATACGGCGGGGAAGAATTTGCAGTCCTTGCTATTGATACTGATATAGATAACACCTGCACACTCGCTGAGAAAATAAGGAAGCAGATAGAATTTCACAGCTTTAAGACAGAAAACCATCCACTAAAGGTAACAATTAGTTTAGGGGTAGCATCTATATCTAAGGATGTATCCAATTATCTTGATCTAATAAAGAGAGCAGATAATTCCCTTTACAAGGCAAAAGAAGGGGGAAGAAACAGGGTCTGTGTTTATAGATGAACAAAACCTAATGGGACGCAGATGAACGCAGATTTTCAGGATTAATTATAAGTCAGATTTTTATCTGCGTTTATCTGCGAAAATCTGCGTCCTATTTTTATACTTTACTAAAAAAAATGAAATACATCAGATATTCTTTTTTCTTATTTATAGTGGTATTATTATCAATAATTTTTGTAGAAGTTACAGAGTCAGCACAGATTTATGGAAAAGGCTGCCTTGACTGTCATCCTGCACTACAAGAAAAGATTTCAGAGGAGAAGGCACATAGCCCTGTAAAAGAGGGAAACTGCATTTCCTGTCATAATCCTCATACATCAAATCATAAGGGGCTTTTAAAAAATACTGAAGAGACACTATGCTATTCATGCCATAAAAATGATAGAAGCGGCGGCTTCAGCCAGGCTGTTATCCACGCCCCTGTTAAAGATGGGAAATGTCTCAACTGTCATAATCCGCATTCCTCCACAAATGATATGCTGCTTACACAAAAGAGCGGAGAGGTCTGTTTTTCTTGTCATCCCAAAGATACTCTTATAACAGGTAAAGAGTCTCATCCGCTCGTAAAGAAGGGTGAATGTGTTACCTGCCATGCCCCGCATTCATCATCTAATGAAGGGCTGATGAAAAAGAGAAGTGCAGATTTATGCTCCTCATGCCATAAAGCAAGAGAAAAACAGTTTATTAACGCCCATTCGGGTTATCCTGTAGAAGAATCGAATTGTTCATCATGCCATAACCCCCATTCCTCTGATAATAAGAGCCTTTTAAAAGCATCTATGCACCAGCCTATGGCAAAAAGAGATTGCACAGCATGCCACAATAACAACGACTCTAAAAGCCCTTTAATGTTAAAAAATAAAGGTGTAAATCTCTGCTATAATTGTCACGAAAATATAAAAAAGGATTTTGAAAAAATAAACTCCCACCTTATAGGAAATAAAAACAACTCTTGTTTAAACTGCCATAACCCTCATGCATCTGATACCAAATTTCTCCTCGATAAGAGAGAGGAAAAGGTCTGTTTTAAATGTCATTGGGATACAGAGAGGCGAGTAACTGCTAAAACTTCCTTGTTTAAACACCCCAAATTGGAAGACTGTTCCTCATGTCATATGGCTCACGGCTCAGACAATATCACTTTTTTGAAGGCAAAAGAAGGAGAATCATGCAATATTGGTAAATGCCATGAACAGCAGCAAATCTTTTCTCACCCGGTTGGTTCTGACATTATTGACCCAAGAAATAAAAAAGCGATGAGCTGCATCACATGCCATAACCCAATGGGTTCAGGATTCAAATACAATCTCAGGCTCAACCCTGATAGCGAGCTATGTGAACAATGCCATAGATTTTAATTATATATGAAAAATATTCTTAAAATTATAATTTTCATTTTCATCTGTTTTTTTGTGAATCTGGACTGCTTTATCCCTCCATATCTATTTTCAGCAGATATAAATCTCATCGCCTCGTTAGGTGGCGATAAACAAATGGGAAGGTTAAACCAACCATCAAGTATATTTTTTGATGAATCCAAAAAAAGGTTATATATAGCTGACACCTTTAATCACCGCCTTGTCTCCTACGATTCCGACTTTAACTATATATCAGAATTTAATGCAGGGGGAGAACTGAGCTATCCAATGAGTATTGTCCGCAATAGCAGAGAACAATTCTTTGTTGTAGGAGGGACAGGTAAAAATGAATTATTTTTTATTGATATACCTCAAAAAATCTTTAGCCGATTAGAAATCAAGAATGCCCCAGCCAAAGAAAACCCTATATTGCCGGGAAAGTTAGCAATTGATAAAAATGACACCCTGTATATAATTGATAAAGGTAATGGCAGAATACTGGTAGTGGATTCTTCTGGTAAATACTTGAGAGAAATTAAAGTCGAAGACAAATTGGTGGATTTCTCAGATGTCAGTGTCGATGCAGATGGTAATATATATTCACTCTCCACACTGGAAGGGAAGGTTTATATTTTTAACAATAAAGGCGAGGTCTCTTCAAGCTTTGGCAAAAGGGGAAACGGTGGACAGGAATTTGAGTTTCCAGTAAGTATTGCTGTTGGCAAAAACGGTTTTATATATGTACTTGACCAGCATAAGAGGAGTGTGCTAACTTTTAAAAAAGATGGAGCTTTTCAGTTCAGTTTTTCAAAAAATGAATTAGGGGAGCTTTATGAACCATATCACGTTTTTACTGACATGGGAAATAAAATATATATTACAGATAGAGGAAATAATAGAATCCAAATTTTTCAGGGGGGAAAATGAAGGTTTTTAATAATTACCACCCCTCACCGTCTAAATAGATAGGATGTAAAAGGTCACGGGCAGAGATAACACCTACAATATTCTCGTCCTCTTTGACTGCAAGATGACGAACCTTGTGTTTATCCATCATCTCATTGGCTTAGGTGTCATTATCTTTTTAGCAGTAATCATAGTTATAAAATTATAGTGGACGACCCAAGAAAGTTGTCATTGCGAGGGCAATAGCCCGAAGCAATCTAAAAAATGAGATTCTTCGCTCTGCTCAGAATGACATGCGAAGGGCTCGTAATGACAAATTGCATGTCAACTCATTTAAGTCGTTCACTATATTCTGCTATATCCTCAGTTATCTTAATCTTAACTGTAGTCTCACATGCTCTTTTCACTTTAAAGCTTATTGCATCTACAGGGCAGACCTGTTCACATAGCCCGCATCTTATGCAGAGTTCCAGATTTATTTTGACAGGCGTTATTCCCTGAATTGTATGAGGAATACCCTCATTGAAGAATCTATTGTGCTCAAGCTCATCAAGGTGTGCAACTGTAAGGCAATCCATCGGACATACCTCCTCACAATTCCTGCAGAGGAAGCACCTGTCAGTCTCCTGTGTCCAGATGTGATTGCACTGCAGGCATCTCTTTGCCTCCAAAATCGCAGCATCTTCCATGAAACCCTTTTCTACTTCGTCAAAGCTTGAGACCCTCTTTTCTATTGAAATTGTCACGGCACTATGTCTATCTATATTATCGTATCCCCTCTCTTTATAAGGATAACCCACTTTAATCTCCTCAATTTCATTTAGGTCATCATCTAATTTCATGTCAATGCCTCTTATATATTTATCTATAGCCATCGCAGTCTTATGTCCATCTGCTATAACATTTATTACATCCCTCGTTCCTGTTAAGAAATCGCCGCAGGCAAATACACCGCTGATATTTGTAGCGAATGTATCCGGGTCAACAGCCAAAGTCCCCCAGTTTGTCATCCTGAATCCCATGCTGTCACCTATGAATGACATATCAGGTGCCTGACTTACAGCAGGGACGACGACATCCAAATCCATAACAAACTCAGAACCCTTAATAGGGACAGGCTTTCTCCTCCCGCTCTTATCAGGCTCACCAAGTTCATTTTTTATACACTCCATCCCTGATATTGTCTTTCCACCTTTACTCAATATCCTCACAGGTGCTATTAGATATTTGAACTGAACCCCCTCCTCTTCGGCTTCAATAATCTCCTTTTCATTTACAGGTATCTCTCCCCTTGTCCTTCTGTAAATGATATACACCTCTTTTGCCCCAAGCCTTAAAGATGAGCGTGATACATCCATTGCCGTGAAACCGCCGCCTACAACCCCTACCCTCTTTCCTTTGAGATTTAGAGGCTCATTCATGTTTACCTTTCTCATAAATGTAGCACCATGAATCAGCCCTTCATATTCCTCGCCTGGTATATTTAACTTAACAGGCTTGTGGGCACCTGCTGCTATAAGGATAGCCTTATACTCCTTCATTAAGTCCTTTACCTGAATATCCTTTCCAACAGTTGTATTAAATTTTATATCAACTCCAAGGCTCTTTATATAATCCACTTCAGCCTGAATGATATCCCTCGGTAGTCTATACGCAGGTATCCCTGCAATCAGCATTCCTCCTGCATAAGGAAGGGACTCAAATACTGTAACCCTGTATCCAAGCCTTGCAAGGTCATGGGCAGTGGTAAGTCCTGCAGGCCCAGCACCTATAACTGCTACCTTTTCCAATGTTCCATAAAATCTTGCAGATGGCTGTTTGCCTCTCTTTCTAAGTGTATAATCAGATGCTGACCTTTTTAATGTGCAGATTGAAACAGCCTTATCATCTATCCTCTGTCTGCTGCAGTTCACCTCACAGAAATGCTGGCAGACCCTCCCGCAAACAGATGGAAAAGGGTTTGTCTCCCTTATAAGGTCATATGCCTCCTCAAATCTGCCATTAGATATCAGTGTCACATAACCTCTGACATCTGTATGGACAGGACAATTTGTCTGGCACGGAATCCCCTCATAAAGCTTCGGATTTACCTTGAATTTATATCTCTTGCTCATAAAAAAATCTCCCAAAAGTTAGCGTATAGCAAGCAGTTAGCGATTAAAGGAAGCGTATAGCGGTTAGCGATTAGGGATTAGTTACTAAACGCTATCCGCTAAACGCTAATCGCTAATCACTTTACTTCAGTGATACTAAAAAGCTTGTAAGTCTCTCAGCTTCCGGAATAGGGTGGAATCGCTATTGTGCGTAAATAGGCTATTAGATTCCAAATTTCTTCTTCGGACAGAATCATACCAAATGCCGGCATATAAACAGATTTATCCACTCCCTTCCC
>Ga0209343_10002098_pt1 | contig 26052 bp, 19 predicted proteins | sample RifCSPlowO2_02_FD_184026 | JGI IMG/M metagenome (GOLD analysis project Ga0209343, IMG submission 184026) | Groundwater microbial communities from Rifle, Colorado - Rifle CSP2_plank lowO2_0.2 (SPAdes) (version 2) | ecosystem: Environmental > Aquatic > Deep subsurface > Groundwater | place... | reverse complement strand
CAGGAGCTTTACAAGACAACCCTCAGCGGCTGAAGCCGCAGTGCGGTGGGACGACTCCCGGCATGGCTGAAGCCATGCCCTTACGGTCTACACTAAAAGTGAAACCGCTCTAGAAACGCGCCAGTAATCGCACTAGCGGATCGGTAGGTAAATCTGGCACGAGGAACTGTTGCGGGTTCCCGGCAGCGGCCGTTACTCGTTCAGCGGCGCGGTAGCCCGACCGCACGGCCCCTTCCATGGTCGGCGGCCAGCCGGTGGCAGTCCAGTCTCCCGCAAGGAAAAAGTTCGCCAGCGGCGTTTCCGGCCCGGGGCGAAGCGCCTCGAAGCCGGGAGGAAACGAGATGGTGGATTCGGCTTCCTTGACGACCACGGCTTTGAGCAGCTTTGCCTGCCGGCTCTCTGGAAACAGTTCCCGCAACTCTCCCAGGACCCGCTCGAGGATTTCATCACGGCGCAGCGTCATCAGGCTCCGCGAGGCGCTAATCACCAGTTGAACATAGTGCCCCTCGGCTCCGCTCGGGACAGGCCCTTCGCCTTCGCGCAGGACAGGCCCTTCGTCCCGGCGCGCCGGGATCAGGACACGCCCTTCGACTTCGCTCAGGACACGCCCTTCGGACGCTTCGCGCGCGCGGCCCCCGATGGCCGATTTATTGAAGAGCCACTGGATCGTGCGGCCCAGAACGGCCGTGTGATGGAGTTTCGTGATGGGCCGGTCAAACCAGAGGTGGATTCCGGTAATGGGCGACCATTCCAGTTGCGCGAAGCGTTGGAGCGCGGGCCATTGCGCGAGGAACGGTTCGGGGAGAAGGTTCGCCAGCGCATCGGGCGGAAGCGCGCTGATGTAGAAGTCGGCGGTTCGCTGTTCGCCATTTTGAAGATGCAGCGCCTGGATTCGGCCTTGGGAAACTTCGAGCCTGGCGACCGGAGTTCCCAAGCATACACGGCACTTCCGGCTCAGGATTTCGCTGGAATACAGCTCGTCGAGCGGCGTCGTGGGAATGCCCATGCGATAGCCCTGGCGATTTCGCAGAAATGCTCCCAAAAAAACTTGGAAGGCGTGGCGGCAGGAGAGGCGTTCCAGGTCTTCGTTCAATGCGCTGGTGAGGACGGCGCGCCAGAAATGCTCAATGGCCTGCGGAGTCTGCCGCTGGCGCTCCAGCCAAGTCAGCATCGGCTCATCGGCCGCCGATTCGCCCTCACGCAGGATCACGAGCATAGCGCGCGCGATTGCCCAGCGGTCGCGCCACGTCAGGTCTCGGAAAAACAAGAGCGAGGGGAGCAGATGAAAGGGCACCGGCAAGGCCGAGGAGCCGACCGCAGACACGCCTCTGGGGCCGAGAAACAGGAAGCGGTTGTAGAACTGAAAGCGATTCGCTGTTCCCGTCCGGCGGAAGAAATCGAGAAGATTCGTGCAGCAGCCGAGCAGGACGTGCTGGCAGTTGTCAATCGGTTCCGCGCCGCCGGGAGGGAGAAACGAGGACGCCCGGCCGCCGAGCACCAGGCGCTTTTCGAGCAGGTCCACTTCGTAGCCGGTTTCCGCCAGCCGGATCGCCGCCGCCAGCCCCGCCAGGCCGCCTCCCAGAATGATTACGCGCGGAATTGCTGCCACCCCGGTTCCAGTCCGGCCTTCTCGAGAAGTTGCCGCTTGCCCGCCTGGAGCAACACTTGGATTTTCTCCATCCTCGTCAATCCGGCAGCGCGGGAGAAGACGTTGCCTCCGTCGCGCTCGATCCGGCTCAGGATGCCGCGATAGATCGAAATCAGCGCCCACAAGGCCGGGCGGCTTTCCGGTTCTACCATCTCGATCAGGCCGGAGGCACGCTCGTAGAAGCCCTTGGCGCGGGCAATCTCAAACTGCATGAGGTTCAAGAACTGCGGGTTGTACACGCCGGCGGACAACTCCTCCGTCGAATACTGGAATCGTTCCAGGTCTTCCAGCGGCAGATAAATGCGCCCTGCTTGGGCGTCCTCCTTCAGGTCTCGCAGGATGTTGGTGAGCTGAAACGCAATGCCGCACTCCTCGGCGAGTTTCTTGGCGGCGGGATCGTGAAATCCGAGAATGTGCAGCGAACACAAGCCGACCACGGAAGCCACCCGATAGCAATATTGATAGAGGTCGGCAAAGGTCCGATAGGATCGGATGACCAGATCCATTTCCGTCCCGGCGATCAGTTCGTAGAAATATTCGGCGGGAATCGAATAGCACCGGACTGCCGCATGGAACGCCGGAAGAATCAGGTTGTCTCCGTAATCGCCCGCCAGAGCCCGCCGCAGCGCCTCCTTCCACTCCTGGAGGAGAGCCGCCTTGACGGGCACGCTGTCGGCGCCGTCGGCCACGTCGTCGCAATACCGCATGAAGGCGTAGACCGCGCACAAGGCTTCCCGGCGCGCTTTGGGAAGCAGCAGGAACCCGTAATAAAAATTGCGTGCCCGCTGCCGCGCCAATCGCCGGCAATAGTTACTGGAGAGCTGCAACAGGTTTGCCATTGGGGCTTTCCTTGTGTCGCCGGAAGAGGTGGCGCGCCAATACTGCGGCCAGCAACATGGCTTTGTCGCCTGTGTCGAGCGAGGGTCGCCGGGCCAAGACGTTGTAGTTCTGGCGCTCGATTCGCCGCAAAATTTCCATGCCGCCGCGACTGAATAGCTCGATGTCTACGGCGAGTCGCCGGTCCACGCGCGAGACCAGCGGAAGACCCTGTGCAAACAGGCTCCACGTGCGCTGGACCAGTTCCCGCAGCAGGCTCTCGAACCGCTCATCATACCGGCCCGCCGCAAGATCGTCCTCCGAATAGCCGTGCCGGGCCATGTCCCCGAGCGGGATGTAAATCCTTCCGATCCGATAGTCGCGGCGCACGTCTTGCCAGAAGTTGGCGAGTTGCAGGGCGGTGCAAGTGTAGTCGGAGAGTTGTTGCAACTCCGGATCGTTATACCCGCACACATAGAGCACAAGCCGTCCGACGGGGTTCGCAGAGTAGCGGCAGTAGTCGAGCAACTCAGCGAAAGTCTGATAGCGGGTCTTGGTTTGGTCCTGGCGAAAAGCGGCCAGCAGGTCGTGAAACGGCTCCGGCGGAATCTGACATTGCTCGATGGTCTCCCGCAACGCTACGAAAACGGGATGGCGGGCTTCGCCTCTGTAGCAGGCATCGAGTTCCTCTTCCCAGCGGTCGAGGAGATCGAGCGAACGAGCGGGATCGCCGGTCTCGTCCCCCAAGTCATCCGCCCAGCGGCAGTAAGCATAGACAGAATAGAAATGGGTTCGCAGCCGGGGCGGAAGCAGCAAGGTGGCGACGTGAAAATTTTCGTAGTGATTGCGCGCCAGGGACTCGCAATAGCGGCGGGCCTGCTCAACCGAAGGCGGAGACGCCGGAAGCGTTCCATCCCAAGTCACAGGCTCGGCCCAAGCCGCCGGCTCGGCCCAAGCCGCAGGCTCTGCCGGTGGGGTATGGAGGGCCTGCCCTGAGCGAAGTCGAAGGGTCGCCTCGGCTTTCATGGTTTTGAGATTTGTGGCCGGGGATTCGCCGTCCCCTCTTACGGAATAATCGCCGTCTTTAGGTCGCCGTTGCGATTCGCCATGTGGATCAGAATCTCGGGGAGGCGGGTCAAGGGCGCTTCGCCGGTGATGAAGTCTTTGGCGCGAATCTCCCCGCGGCTGATGCATTCCAGAGACTTTCGGATGTAGGCGGGCGTGTGGTGGAAGCTGGCCTTCAGGGTGATCTCAGAGTAGTGCAGCCGCGAGGTGTCCAGCCGAACGGTGGCGCCGCTGGGACAGCCGCCGAAGAAGTTGACCGTTCCGCCGCGCCGCACCATGCTCGCCGCCCACTCCCAGGTCTGCGGAGTGCCGACCGCTTCGACCGCCACGTCGGTCCCTTCCTCGTTGTGCGTCAGCCGGCGTACCTCTTGGACGACATCGTCCACCTGCGAGATGTTTACGATCTCGTCGGCGCCGATGCGCTGAGCCACCGTCAACTGGCTCTGTCTCTTGCCGATGGCGATGACGCGGGCGCCTCGCAGTTTGGCCAGACGGATAAACATCAAACCGACCGGGCCGAGGCCGATGATCGAAAACGTGTCGCCCGCTTGCAAGCCGGTTTCTTCCAGGCCGCGCAGCACGCAGGCGAGCGGTTCGACCAAGGCGGCGTCGGAGAAATCAATGTGGTCCGGGACTTCCAGCAGATTCTGCCGCACGATGGGGCCGGGGATGCGAATGAATTCCGCATAAGCGCCGTTGTTGAACAGAAGCCGTTCGCAAAGGTTGGCTTGGTTGCGGCGGCAATACCGGCACTCCAGGCAGGGGGCGGAGTTCGCGGCCACTACGCGCATCCCTTTCCGGAAGTGGCGGACTTCCTCCCCCGCCTGCTCCACGACTCCGGAAAGTTCATGGCCGAAGATGGCAGGGGGAACGATCATCTTCGCATGGTACCCCTGCCGGTACACTTTGAGGTCCGTTCCGCAGGTCAGGGCCGACCGCACGCGGACGAGCACTTCATCGGGCAGCAAGCTCGGAATCGGCACCTGCTCGATCTTCAAATCTTCTTTGCCGTACAGAACGGCTGCGGTCATTAGCCTTGTCACGATCTCCTACCTCTTCCCTCTCGATTCCCCCGAACAGAGGGTTGCGGCCAGACTTCGGGCCGCGATGCGCGCGCCGCGCGCCAGCATCCACAAATCCCGGATTCCGTGGGGGGTCCGAATTCCTTCTCCCACCATCTTGAGCCAGGATAACCTTTTATGGTCGCTCCGACAGCGCGCAAAGTCAATGGGAATGCTTTGCCCGGCGGAGTCGGTGATGGACTTGATCGCACAGAACGGCACTCCGGCCTCCACCGCCGCGCGGGCCACCCCGGCGGATTCCATGTCCACGGCCACGGCGCCCCACTCCCGGGCAAGCCGCCGTTTTTCGGCGGCGGAAGCGACCACCTTCGTGACCGACAGCAAACTGCCCCGTTGGACGCCTTCGAGCGGCCAAAGGTCAGCGTCGCAGTCAAACCGTTCGCGGGTTTCTTGGTCGAGGACCCGGTCCGCCACAATGACATCTCCGGGGTTCAGGGATTCCAGCAGCCCCCCTGCAAAACCCAGCGTCACCAGCGCCCGCGGCGCGAAGCGTTCGAGCAAGTTCCGGGCTGCGCGAAAGGAGTTCTCCGCCCCCATCCCCGCAATGGCCAACCAGACCGTCTCACCCCGGAGCGAAAACGAACAAAACGGTCCGTCGTGCTCCATCCCATTCTGCCGACGGAGTAGAGGCCGAACCTCCCAGGAAAATGCTGCGACCAACCCGATCGTCGCGCGGGCGTTGCGCGAAATCGGTTCCGGGATCGGGAGCAAATTCACTTCCGATCCAACCGCGCCATCCCTTGTTCGCAAAACCATTGCACTGCTCGCTTCAGAGCGCCCTCAACCGGCCCCGGCTGGTAACCCAATTCACGTCCGGCCTTGGCGGAGCTGGCATACATCTTGTACCGGGCCATCCGCACGCCTTCCAGCGGAACCCGCGGGGGACGGCCGGTGCATTGGGCAAGCACAGTATTGACGGCCCCGGCACACCAAGCCACCGTGTAGGGAATGCGAAAACGAGGAGACGGCAGCCCCGTAATGCCGGCCAGAGTGTCGAGAATCTGCTTCAAGCTCAGGTTCTGCCCGCCCAGGATGTATCGCTCTCCCGGCTGGCCGCGCTGCAGGGCCAGGAGATGCCCTTCGGCGACGTCCCGCACGTCCACCAGGTTCAGGCCGGTGTCCAGATACGCCGGCATGTTCCGGTTCAGGAAATCCAGGATGAGCTTGCCCGTGTCCGTGGGCCTCCGGTCGCCCTCCCCGACCGGGGCAGTGGGGTTCACAATGACAACCGGAAAACCCTCCCGCGCGAATCGGAGCGCCACCTGCTCGGCCAGGAACTTGGAGCGTTTGTAATGCCCGGAGAGCCCCTGCGGGTCCGGGAAATCCTCTTCGGTGGCAGCGGTTTCGCTCCGGTGAAAACCGATCGTTCCGACTGTGCTGGTATAAACAACCCGGTTGACCCCGGCGGTGCGGGCTGCGGCCAGGATATTTTCTGTGCCCTCCACGTTGTTCCGGTAGAGTTCTTGCGGATGCCGCGCCCAGAGCCGGTAGTCGGCTGCCACATGAAATACCGAGTCGCAGCCCGTCACGGCCTTCCGCAGCGATTCCGGGTCCAGCAAATCGCCGAAGACCACTTCCACCGGGAGCGATTCGAGCAAGCGGAGCGGGCTGGTCCTCCGGGCAAGCACCCGGACCGTAAGTCCCTCCGCGCAGAGCCGCCGAACCACATGGCTCCCGACAAACCCCGTTCCCCCCGTTACCAAAGCGTTCGACATGGGGCCAGATGTCAGGTATTCGGTGTCAGTATGCTCATCCACAACACCAAATCCCTACTCCCTAACACCTGCTTTCGCATTAGAGCATTTTCAGGGTTGCTGCATAACAAAAAGCGATGCTGTCATCCTGAGCGAAGCGAAGGATCTGCTTTTCTTTGCGGTCAGCAATCCGTTGCGGGAAAAGCAGATTCTTCGGGCCGACCAAAAGCGTCGGCCCTCAGAATGACGTCATCGGTGGCAACGGCGCTATACACCAACGATGAAACCGCTCTAGCCGAGCGCCCACCGCATCATCTTGAAGGTGTCCCCCAGCCTCCCGTTGACCCCCAGGGCGGCCGACGGTTCATAGCCGCAATGGACCATGCAATTTTCGCAGCGGGGGTCTTTGCCGTAACCGTACTTTTCCCAGGGCGTGTTCTGGATCAGTTGCGTGAAGCTCTCATGGTGCGCATCCGTCATCAGGTAGCACGGCCCTTTCCAGCCCCGCGTGTTGTAGGTCGGATTGCCCCACGCCGTGCAGGTCAATTCGCGGGTCCCCTTCAAGAATTCCAGATAGACCGGCGAACTGTTCAGTTTGAACTTGCGGAAGAGCCGGTCAATGTCCTGGAATTTTTCCCGGATCACGCGCCGATCCATGAAAATTTCCTTCACCTGGACGGCGCTATAGGAGTAGCCGGGAGAGAGCATGTGCCCGTCACAGCCGAGCGTTTGGAGATAATCGAGCATGGCCTCGATTTCCCCCATCTCGGTCTCCATATAGATGGTCGTGTTGGTGCAGACCAGGAACCCGGCGGCTTTGGCGGCCTTAATCCCTTCGACGGCGGCGCGGAAGACCCCTTTGCGCTCCACGCACAGATCGTGCGTTTCTTCGAGGCCGTCAATGTGCACGTTGAAGAAAAATCGCGGCGAAGGGCGGAATTCGTGGAGCCGCTTCTGGATGAACATCCCGTTGGTGCATAGATAGATGAACTTTTTCCGGGCGAGGAGTTCGGAGACCAGTTCGTCGAGCGGCTTATAGATCATCGGCTCGCCGCCGCAAATCGAGACAATGGGCGCGCCGCACTCGTCCACGGCCTTCAGGCATTGCTCGACGGAGATGGTTTCCCGGATGGTCTCCTCGTATTCCCGGATGCGCCCGCAGCCCGTGCAGGTCAAGTTGCAGGCATGGAGCGGCTCGAGCATCAGAACGAGCGGGAACTTCTCCTGGCCGCGGAGTTTGCGGGTCAGGAGGTACCGCGACATCGTGACGGTCATGCTCAACGGAAACGGCATCGCTTCGGCCTCGTCGTTTCAGCAACTCGGGGCGAGTTGCAGCTCGGCTCCCTTCCGGGATCCTTCCGCTCCAGGGCGCCTCCGGCTGTGGTAGTCGCTCAGCGCCAGGAGCGGAAAGTAAAGACTGTACAGATGATATTTCAGGTAAAAGACGCTCGGGAAGCCGGTTCCCGTGAAATCCTGTTCTTCCCAGCGGCCCGATGGTTTTTGCGTTTCCAGAAGGAACTGGATGCCCCTCCGTACCGAGTCGGAGTCAAAGTCGCCCGTGGCAAGCAGTCCGAGCAGCGCCCAGGCAGTCTGGCTGGCGGTGCTGGGACCGAGGCCCCGCAGGTCGGGAGTGTCATAGGAATCGCAGCTCTCCCCCCATCCGCCATCCGGATTCTGATACGAGCGGATCCATTCGGCAGCACGCAAGCAAAAGCCCTCCCGCATATCCACTCCGACGGCCGCCAGGCCGCGCAGAGCAAAGCAGGTCCCGTAGAGGTAATTGACACCCCAGCGGCCGTACCAGGAACCGTCCGGCTCCTGTTGCCGCTGCAAGAACTCGATCGCGCTGCGAACCGGGGGAAACTGCGCATCATAGCCCATCGTTCCCAGCATCTCGAGCACGCGCCCGGTGATGTCCGCGGCGCTCGGGTCGAGCATGGCGTTATGGTCCGCATAGGGAACGTGACACAGAATAGATTTGGTGACGTCCACCTCGAACGAGGCCCATCCTCCGTCGCTCGATTGCATGCTCAGCAACCATTCCAGGCCTCGTCGTATTGAAAACTGCTGCCGAGCGAGATCGGGAAGGCGGACGCGGCTGAGCGCGAGCAACACCATCGCTGTGTCGTCCACGTCGGGGAAGGGGTCGTTGGCAAACTCGAAGGCCCACCCGCCCGGCTCTCCCTTGGGGTTCTTGACCTTCCAATCGCCGGGCCGCAAGACCTGCCGGGATATCAGCCACTCCGCTGCCCGGCACAGCGCCGGCTGCGTGGGACCGAGGCCGCTTTCCGCAGCGGCAAAGATAGCCAGGGCCGTGTCCCAGACCGGCGAGAAGCAGGGCTGCATCCGTATGGTTTCTTTTTCTTCAATCGCCAGCTTCCAGAATTCCGCGACTTGCCGCGCGAAGACCGGGTCCTCGCGGTCATATCCCAAACAGTTCAAGGCCATGATGCAATTCATCATGGCAGGGTAGATCGCTCCCAGCCCATCGCTTCCTTCCAGGTGATCCAAGATCCACTGTTCCGCCGTCTGGAGCGCCTTGCCCCGCAAGGGAGTCCATTTCTTCTGCTCTAAAACCGAGAGGGTCCGATCGGCGGTGTGAAACGCAGTGTGGAAAAGCGTCTTCCAACTGTAAAGGGGCGCGTTGGGGGGAACGAAGCCCCGTGGACGCGAGCGGGTCCCCCGGAACCATCGCCGCAAGTGGGCCCCGGCCGGCGGTTTCCGCACCGGCTGGAAGGCATAGATGATCGAGAGCGGGACCAGGATCGCCCGAGACCAGGACGACACCTCGTAGATATTGATGTACGCGAAGGAAGGAAGCAGGACGATTTCGGGCGGGATTGCCGGCACGTCCCGCCAATCGTACTGTCCGAATAAGCAAAGGTAGATGCGAGTGAAACTGTTGGTGGCTTCAATCCCGCCCAACTGGCGGGCCATCTCTTCCGCTTTTCGCAGAGCCGGGTCCGTCTTCGCCAATCCAGCCAGCCGCATCGCGTAATACGCTTTGACGGTGAGATTGACGTTCGGGCGTCCCCCCGGATAGAGAGACCATCCTCCCTCGGGCAGTTGTTCTTCCCGAAGGGTGTTGGCCAATTTGCGGACGCGCTCCGGGTGGGGGTCTCCGAGAAAATAATCGAGCAGAATCGCGTCGGCTTCCAGGGAGCTGTCAGCTTCCAGTTCTCCCAGCCAGAACCCTTCCGTATCCTGCAACCGGAGGAGACAATTTGTGGCGGCCCGGATCGCTTCGGGAATGGCGGCCCCCTCCGCCGGGGGGAGAGGCAGTTGACCGTCCCAGGGGAAAGCGGCCGTGCCGTCCACGCGGTCTGGAGTACTCATAGGGCAGCTCGGGTTCCCGCGCTCTCCGTGGCCAGGGGAATCAGTTCGGACGGCAAGGCAAACCGCACGTCCTCGGGAACCGTCTCCAGTTCCTCCATGTAATCAAACCCCTGGGCTTGCAGAAAACCGACGACCTGTTCCACCAAATACTCTGGCGCCGAAGCTCCGGCGGTCACCGCGACCGTGCGCGCTTGTTCCAGCCAGGCGGGCACGATGGCGTTTTGGTCCTCAATCAAATAGGCGGGCAGGCCCGCATTGTGAGCCACTTCGACCAGACGGTTCGAATTCGAGCTGTTGGAGGAACCGACTACCAGCAACAAGTCACAGCGAGGGACCACCGCTTTGACAGCGACCTGGCGGTTTTCCGTGGCGTAGCAAATGTCCTGCGCCGGGGGCCCGATGATGCTCGGGAACTTTTTCTCCAGCGCCGCGATAATGCCGCGGGTTTCCTCCAGGCTCAGGGTGGTCTGCGTGAGGTAGGCGACGCGGGATGGGTCGGGCACCGAGAGCGTGGCCACTTCCGCTTCCGAACTGATCAGCCAGGTTTGCTGGGGGGCTTCTCCCAGCGTTCCAATCACTTCGTCGTGGTCTTTGTGGCCGATCAAAAGGATCGAGTATCCCAGGCGCGCAAAGCGCACCGCCTCCAGATGAACTTTCGTCACCAGGGGGCAGGTCGCGTCAATCACCCGCAGCTTCCGGGCAGCCGCTTTCTGCCGTACACGCGGCGAAACACCATGCGCGCTGAAGATGACCCGGGACCCCGCGGGGACCTCCTCGGTCGAATCCACGAAAACGGCCCCTTTGCGGGAAAGTTCGGCAACCACTTGCGAATTGTGCACGATTTCTTTCCGGACATAAATCGGCGGGCCGTAACACTCCAGAGCAATATTGACGATGTCAACCGCCCGGACCACCCCCGCGCAGAAGCCGCGCGGTTTCAGCAGGATGATCTTCTTCCGGGAGGACGAAGCGTCCGGCTCGCTGCGCAAATTGTCAGCATTTCTGCTGGTGTGTTCCATCACGTCTCGTTCCCGCCTGGGAATTCATTATAAGCAGAACCGCGCCCGGAAAAAAAGAGTCTCACGCCCGCCGTTGCCCCGACGCCTCCGTGTCGTTCCTGTGCCGCACCGACTCTCAGGGGTGTCCCGTGATGGTGGCGCACTCGCTGGGGCTATGCGAATCAGGACGGGGAACTACCGGTTCTCTCTTTGCGCGATAACCTGCTTGGCATTTTCCAGGAGGCTCGCCGCTTGCGGCAGGAGCTCCACGGCTTTTTGAATCTGCGGGTCTGCGGCGGCTTCGAGCTTGTAGGCCTCGTCCATGCCGAACACCGAGAGAGCCAGTTCCAACTTGATCCCCTGCTCGATGTGTACTCGGTTCTGCGTGAACTCGGGGTCCGCGAACGCGATTGGCTGCTCCCGCAGAAACTGCCGGAACTGGTCCAATATCTCGTCGGTGACCACAAAGTCCTTGGAAAGGGTGGGATGCGAGGCCAGATAATGCTTGGCGAAGTTGAAGAATGCATACCGGCGGGCCAGCAGTTCCTGGAAGGGGTTCAGCTTCCGCTCCGGGATCTCGACATCCGGGGAGATGCCGCCCCCGCCGTAGACCGGCCGGCCGGAGTCCGTGGTGCGGACGTCCGTGCGATTGGCGCCTCCGCTTTCCTTGTTGTAATAGTAGTTGTACAGCGACACGCTGGAATAATCGCGCTGGATGAGCCGGCCGCTCGGGGTATAGTATTTCGCGGTGGTCAGCGCCAGGCCGGTATTGTCGCTCAATGGATAGACGGTCTGTACCAGCCCCTTGCCGAAGCTCGCTTCTCCTACGATCAGCCCCCGGTCGTGGTCCTGGATCGCGCCGGAAACGATCTCGGCGGCGCTGGCGGAGAAACGGTTAATCAGGACCACCAGCGGAAAGTTGTACCCGCGGTTGCCGCGCGTGGCCTTGTATTGCTTCTCGGGAGACGCCTTGCCGCGGTGGGAAACAATCAGTTGCCCTTGCTTCAGGAACAGGTCCGTCACGTTCACCCCTTCGTTCAACAGGCCGCCCGGATTGTTCCGCAAGTCCAGCACGAGTCCTTTCAAGCTGGCCGGGTTGAATTCCCGCAGCTTTTCCCGCAATTCCTGGCTGGTCGTTTCGTTGAAGCTCGAGATGCGGACGTAAGCGACGTTGGGAGCGATCCAGAAGGCGTGCTCAATGCTGAACCGCGGGATTTCATCCCGCACGATGGTGAACAGGACCGGCTCCGAATGCCCTTCGCGCTGGATGAGAATCCGGACGGTGGTTCCGCGCGGCCCCTTCAGCAGTTCCGCGATTTCGCTGGTGGTCATGGTATCGGTCGCCGTATCGTTCACGCGCAGGATCACGTCGCCGGGGCGGAGGCCTGCCTTGTAGGCGGGCGAACCGGGAAACGGAGCCAGCACAATGGTTTTTCCGTCGCGGGGGGTCACCGTCATCCCCACGCCGTAATAACGGCCGCGCTGCTCTTCGCGCAGCAGAGCAAAGCTCTTCGGGTCAAAGAAGTTGGAATGGGGGTCCAAACTGCGCAGCATCCCCGGTATGGCGCCGCTATAAATTACTTTCTCCGTATTCACCGGATCGGCGTAATTCTCCTCCACCGCGCGGAGCACCTTGGAGACGCTTCGCAGGCTTTCCTGAATCTTCTGGTCCTCGGAAGCGTTCTGCGCCGTTACGCGGGGCCCGTAGACGCCGCCGACCAGCGCGCAAAGCATGATGACGATTGGACCGATCACCCACACCCGGTTTCTCGAAGCCATTCAGTTCCTCTCCTTGACCGCTTTCCAAATAATACCATAGATACCACAGTTTTTCTCCAGAAATCCGCGCCTCGCCCTTCCGGGAGCCGGTCCCGGGAGGCTTTAGCAGCCGTATGGCCTGGTCGAGTGGCCCGTCTTCCTGGCAGACGGATCGCCCCCTCCAATCCTGAACCTCACTACAGTTACAAGAATGGCACCAGAACGTTGGACGAAAAACGACTTTTTCTGGCAACCCTCCGACCCGGCGACTGGGCTGCATCGGCGGGCATTGTCAACCCTTGACTCCGTTTGATAGAATTACTATGCTAACCGGTTGCGTGCAAGCACGCGGCGGGAGAACGAAAAACAGGAAGACCGGGAGGAATGGAATGACCGTGTGGAAACAAGCCAGCTACCTTGGGATGATCGGGCTGATGGCCCTTTTTGTTGGTTCCGCCATGGCGCAGAATGCCAACGAAAAGAAGGAATCCGCCGAAACAGCCGCCAAAGGAGACGCCAAGAAAGGCCAGGCTGTCTTCGAGGCCAATTGTGGAATCTGCCATGACGCCGCCACCGAAGAAATGAAGGTGGGGCCTGGAATGAAAGGGTGGTTCAAAAAACCCCCGCACAAGTTCCGGGACAAGGAGCATTCTCACAACGCAGACGTCCTGCGGGAGCAGGTTAAGAACGGCGGCGGCCAGATGCCTCCCATGGGGAGTATGGTCTCCGACAAGGAACTGGAAGATCTCGTCGCTTACGTCCAGACGCTGTAAACAGCCGTTGGGCGGCTGCCGGAACCATGGCGGATGGCAGCCGCTGGCTGTGGGCAGTCCGGCGTTGATCGTAGCAGCGAACTCATTCCCCAACGACGTTGAGGAAGTGGCGGGCGCGGAAAGAAACTCACGCCGGAAGCAATGCTGCGTGTTCCGGAGAGACCAAGGAGGACGGATTGCCTACGGATAGCGAACGAGTTCCCTGGAACCCGTACCCGACGATTGTCCCTGGCGTCGAGTTCTGGAAGGACATGATCCCCTGCCAGGCGGCCTGTCCCACAAAAACCGACGCCGGCCGGTACGTGCAGCTCATCGCCGATGGACGATTCAAGGAAGCGTATCTAACCGCCCGATCTTCCAATCCCTTTGTCTCCGTCTGCTCGCGCGTCTGCGCCGCGCCGTGTGAGAATCGCTGCCGGCGGGGAAAAATTGACAAGCCGGTGGCCATCCGTGCTCTGAAGTACTTTGTGTCGGAGAAGTACGGCGTCGAATCGCTGGAACCGGATACCCAGGACTCCCTCTTTGAAGGCGCTAGCGAGCCCGGCAACAAGACCTTCGGCCACTTGCCAATTCTGGCGGCCAGCCGGAAGCAAATCGCGCGAGGCCAAAAGGTGGCCGTGATCGGGGCCGGTCCGGCCGGGCTGTCCTGCGCCCATGACCTCGCCCTGATGGGATACAAGGTTACGGTTTACGAGGCCAGCGACACGCCGGGCGGCGTGATGGTCCAGGGCATCCCCGAATTCCGGCTGCCTCGCGCGCTTCTCCAAAAAGAAATTGAGAAAATTCTTCAACTGGGAGTCGAACTCAAAGTCAATACTCCGCTCCGGGAAGGCTTCGGGATGCGCGAATTGAAAGCGCAAGGGTTCGAGGCGTTTTTCTTCAGCGTAGGGGCTTCCCGAGGAAGAGACCTCAACATTGAAGGGTCCGACCTGGAGGGAGTGATCCGGGCCGTGGATTTCCTCCTGGACTCGAATCGCGGCAAGCGCGTGAAGCTCGGCGGAAAGGTCGTCGTGATCGGAGGCGGCTTTACGGCGTTCGACGCGCTGCGGTCCGCGCTCCGGATGCAGGAGCCGGGCGCCGAGGAAGAGGCGCAAGAGATCATGGAGAGCGCCCTGGATGCCGCCGAGGTTGCGGTCCGGTTCGGGGTGCGGGACGTCCGCATGGTCTGCCTGGAGTCCTATGCCGAGATGCCGGCGTTGAAGACCGAGCAAGGCAATGAGGAGTTCGAGGAAGCCGAGAAGGAAGGCATCGTTTTCCACACCCAGCGCGGCCCGAAGCGGTTCTTGGGCGACAACGGGCGGGTTCGCGCCGTCGAGCTGATCGGCGTCAAGCGCACTTACGATGAGAATGGCCGCTTTAGTCCCATCTATGATCCCAGCTTCACGGAAACCATGGAAGCCGACACGGTCATCCTGGCGATCGGCCAGCGGTGTGATCTCTCGTTCCTGACCCCGGAAGACGGTGTCGCGGTGACGCCGCAGGGGACCATCAAGATTGACCCGAAGACCCTCGCGGCTACCGCCCCTGGTGTCTTTGCGGGAGGCGACGTCGCTTTCGGGCCGCGGAATCTCATTGATGCGATCGCGAACGGTAAGCGCGGGGCGCTCTCCATTGACGATTACCTGCGCGCCGGCGAGCAAATTCCGGACTTCCGGCTTTCCATCACCAAGATTCCCACGCGGACCTACCGGATGCCCGAAGAGTACGAAAAGGAGCCCCGCCTGGCTCCTCCTTCGCTTCCGCTCGACCGGCGCACGGGAATCGCAGAAGTGGAAGTCGCCTACACGGAACCGGAGGCGAAGCGCCAGGCCGCGCGATGCCTCTATTGCCACATCCAGACCATCTACGACCCCGAGAAGTGCGTCCTGTGTAACCGCTGCGTGGACATCTGCCCGGAAGATTGCCTGAAGCTGGTCCCCCTGGATCAATTGGGACTGGAGCCGCAGACCAAGGACAAGCTTCTGGAATCGGCGGGGCTGCAAGGGGCCAGCCCCGAGCTGCTCTCGGCCATGATCAAGGACGATGAAAAGTGCATCCGCTGCGGCCTGTGCGCCATCCGTTGTCCCACCGACGCCATGACGATGGAGTTTTTCTCCTATGAAGACCACCAAGCCGTCTCCTGACGCTGCCCGTCAGCCTCACACCACCGGAGGGGAGGGCGGGCAGACGCGCCGGTCGTTTCTTGACCGGCTCGGTCTCGGCACGCTGCTGACGGCCATCGCGGGGCAAACCTGGATGATGGTGCGCGCGCTGGTTCCGAACGTGCTCTATGAGCCGTCCCTCCGGTTCAAGGTCGGAACGCCCGACCGGTTCCCCGAGGGCGTCACGTTTCTGGAGGACCGACGCCTCTTTATTTTCCGCAATCAGAAGATGTTTTACGCGATCTCGGGCGTCTGCACTCATCTCGGTTGTACGGTCAAGATGATCCAGCTCAACCAGCCGCAGAAGGTCGAGATTCGGGGGAAATTGACGGAGGAACGGTGGGAGTTTCACTGTCCCTGCCATGGCTCTAAATTCTACGCCGAGGGCACCCCTTACGCGGGACCAGCGCCGACGCCTCTGGCATGGTACCGGCTGGAAGTTGCCGCCGATGACGGGCAGCTCATCGTGAACCTCATGGAGCCGGTGAATCAAGATTTCCGCCTCACGGTTTAGGGAGAACGAATGGCAGCCGAGAAAACCATCTGGAAAAAGTTAATCTGGACGTGGAAGCCGGAAAGCGAGTTTGAAGCCGGCGACTCGATTGTTCGGAACTTGCTGCTGCACTGGTTCCCATCAAAGATCACGTTCCGGAGTCTGAGCTATCGCTATTCCTTCTGGCTGGGAACGGCTTCGGCGATTCTGTTCGGCATCTTGACCGTCACCGGCGTCGTCCTGATGTTCCTCTACGTTCCCTCGGTCGAGCGGGCCTATGCTTCCATCAAGGACATTGAATTCGCCGTTGCCTTCGGCTGGTTCCTCCGGGGACTGCACCGGATCGGGGCGCACCTGATGGTGGCGGTGGTGTTCCTCCACGCCGTGCGGGTGTTCCTGACCGGCGGCTACAAGAACGGCGTGGCCGCCAATCAGAACCGCCCCCTGAACTGGATCATTGGGGTGGTGCTGCTGCTCTCCACGTTGCTGCTCTCCTTCACCGGGTATCTGCTGCCGTGGGACCAACTGGCCTTCTGGGCCATCACGGTCGGGACCAACATCGCCTTGGCGGCCCCGGTCGTGGGGGAGCAGACCCGGTTCCTGCTGCTGGGCGGGAACACCATCGCGCAAGGGGCGCTCATCCGCTTCTACGTGTTGCACTGCGTGTTCCTTCCCATGCTGGTGCTGCTGCTGTTTGCCTGGCACATGTGGCGCATCCGAAAGGACGGCGGACTGGCCTGCGCGGACCAGCTTGCCCTGGATCAGAAACAGGAGAAGGCCCCGCCGATCAAGAGCAAGACCTATTCCCTGCTCGGGATCGCCGGAACCCGGACCGTCCACGTCGAGGCGGCGCTGGTGGATGAGGACCGGCACGCGACACCAGCCTCCCCCTCTCTCACGCTGCGGCTGCTGGTCGTGATCTTGGCCACGGTGCTCCTGGCGTCGCTGATGACCATTGTTGTGGAGGCGCCGCTGGAAGAACCGGCCAATCCCGCCGTCACCTCGAACCCCGCCAAAGCTCCCTGGTATTTCCTGTGGCTTCAGGAGCTGGTGGCCGATACCACGGTGCGCGTCGGAGGCTTGACGCTGAACGGCGCACTGGTCGGCGGAATTATCGTGCCGGGAATCCTCGTCGGCTTGCTGCTGGTCTGGCCGTATCTGGACCGCAGTTCGGTCCGCTCGGCGGGAATCTGGTTTGGCTCCGATCGCTGGAGGCAAAACATTGTTTTTCTGATCATCGTTCTGGCGATCTTAATCCTGACCATTGTCGGAACCTATATGCGAGGCCCTTACTGGGGACTTTACTGGCCCTGGGAGACCTGGCCGGATTTGCCCAGGAAGTTCTAATCCGAGCCGCGACCGTGAGGGAGCGGTCCCGCGAACCCATTTTTGGGGACATCCGTGAGTTAGAAGTGGATAAGAGGAACTTGATGGTAGCGAAAAACCGCGATGTCGCTCTGATCTACGCCTTTGGCGCGATTCTCTTGTTGGTTACAGGATGGATTTATTGGGACTATTACCGTCCCGAGTGGAAGACATACCAGTCCGGGTTCCGCGGCCTGATTACCGGACGGTTTGGCGCCGAGCGGGCGCAGCAGATTCCCAGCGGCATTCAACAGATCTGGGTGGCGGAGCTTAATCGCGTGGATCGGTGCGTCACCTGTCATCTCGGCCTGGAGTGGGAGGGCCTGGAAGATGCCCCCAACCCGTATCGCGCCCATCCTCCGGGGATTCTGAGGAAACATCCTCTCGCCGGCTACGGCTGTACGATTTGCCACGGCGGGCAAGGCTTTGCCACGGACGTGGAGTCCGCGCACGCGACGGGCGCGCTGCACTGGGAGGAGCCTCTGCTGGCCGGCGAAATCGGCCGCGCCAACCAGGTTGAGGAACCGAAAGCCCTCCTCCAGATCAACTGCAACATCTGTCACCGCTACGACGCGCAGACGGAAGGCGCCGACTACATCAATTACGCCAAGCAGATCGTTCAGGAAAAGCGCTGTGTGCTCTGCCACAAGGTGAACGGGCAAGGATCGCTGCTTGGCCCGGACCTCACCTACGTCGGCGAGCAATCGCCGGAGCATTACGACTACGCGCGTGTGCCGGGAAAGCAGTCGTCGATTGGCTGGCACCTCGCGCACTTCCATAATCCCAAGGACGTGGCGCCGCAGAGCTTGATGCCCAACTTCAACTTTGGCCCCCGCGAAACCCAAGCCCTGACCATGCTCGTGATGAGCTGGAAACGCACCAGGCTGCCGTCGTCCTACATCCCGCCTCCCAAGGCGGCTCCTCCACCTCCCGCCGAAGCCGCTCCCGCTGAACGGTGAAGCTCGTGCGCTACGGCGCGGGGCTAGCGGCTGGGGACCAAGATTCCAAAGTGCGCAAGGCCTCGTTCGTTTCGCTCGCAGTGACATCGAGCGTCATTGGAGTCACGGTGATGAACCCGCGGACAAAGGCCCATACGTCGGTGCCTTCCGCATCGTCTTCCAACTGATCGAACGAGGGCCAGACGTACAAGCGACCCGTAGGGCTGACCCGTCTCTCAAAACGATCGTAGCGCGGCTTGACGCTGAGGCGGGTCAAGCGCACGCCCCGGCGCGTTCCCGCCGGAACGTTCACGTTCAGGAACAGTCCTGGTCGGAGCGCCTGCCGGGCGCGAAGTTGCTCGACGAGATTTCGGATATAACTGGCCGCCGCGGCATAGGTCTCCGCATCGTCGCCGCGAATGGAGACGCCAATCGCAGGGAGGTTCACAATCGCGGCCTCGCGCGCCGCTCCGAGTGTGCCGGAGTGGTAGACGGTAATTCCCAGGTTGTCGCCCCGGTTAATTCCGCTGATGACCACATCCGGCCGCCGCGGCAGCAGCGATTCCACCGCCAGCCGGACGCACGTCGCCGGGGGGCCCTCGATCGAGTACCAGGTTACCCCGTTCGGTTGCTTTCGTTCACTCACCAAGACCGGGGCGCGCAGAGTGAGAGCGTGACCGATTCCGCTCTGTTCGTACGCCGGAGCCGCAACGATGATTTCTCCCACTGGACGGAGCGCTTCGACGAGCGCCCGCAATCCCGGCGCGTCATAGCCGTCGTCGTTGGAGAGTAGGATGGTGAATTGCTCTGCGGCGGGTCGTTGAGCCGCGACTGGCAAAATCAAGAGCAGAAATACAAGCGGCAGAAAACACGTTCTCTTCCAGTGGCGCATATTTCCCCCTTCACTGCTTTGGCCGCCACTATACTACACCCCTGGGGAAAGTCCTATGGAGCAATTCCGTCCCTACCGAACCCCGATACTTGGTTAGGAGAGAGGAGTTAGACTTCAAGCAGCGAGTGAGAGTAATCTGGGAATATCGAGGTGTTCCAGGAATGCTCGAGTGAGGGCATCGGCTGGGCTGGGGGCAGTTCCGGGCGCCGCAAAAAGCGCCTCGATCATCGAAGAAAGAAGCATTCCCATGGCCTGCTGTCCCTGCTCCGTGTAGCGGGTGATCTTGAAGCCGATGATCTCCCTTCCGACCAATGATCTCTCCAGATAGATGTTGTCGCCAAAGCGCTCATAGTAGGCCGGCTGCTCCTCCTCAAACCGAAAGGTTAGCGTGTCCGTTCCGTCCGAATACTGGACAAGAAGCCGTGCCGTCCTCAGTTTGGCGACTCGTTCCGGGAGATTTTCAATGAGGTCCGGGCGGATGCGGGAAAAGATGCGCTTAAACCCGATAATTGTAAGCCCGCAGAGTTGTTCTGCTGATGGAGTAATCTGGATGGCAAGCCAGTCCTCCACGGCCAGGGTAACACACGGTCTGGGGGGACCGAAGGAAACGTAGAGTACATCCGCTTCCCGGTCGTACTCGTGCTGTGCATCTTCCAACCGCTGTTCGATTACGAAGGCCATATCCTCTCTCCCAAACCACGCAACTCCGCTACGGCGAAATATGCCGTGGCCACGAAGCCATTTTCTTCACGAACGAATATCCGCAAATTCGTCTTCTCGATCAGCCGTTCCCCAACCAGAATTTTCGAATAGCTCCTTGTGTATATCCTGGTGTTTCGATCCCGTCTACCTCGATAGACGCCCTCTGGATTCTTCAAAGTCTCGATCACAAGGTCTTGGTACGGCAGCATCTGAGGATGCCGATTTGTAATGTGCGTCCTCCAGTGGTCCTCGTCCAGCACTGCATCCAGGCCATCCGCCGTACGAATCGTCACAAGGCTCATTCTAACATAGGCAAAGGGGCACGCAGCGCGTCCCTACCGAACTTCCATCGTTACCACATTGCTCGAGACGCCGTCCACCGTGAGGACCACCGCGACCGTTCCCGTGATCCCCTCCGGGACCTGAGTGTTCACCTGGTAAACCCCCACAAAGCCCGGGGCCAAGCCCGAGAAAGCGACGAGGGCAGGCACTCCATTCATGGTTACGGTGACCGGAGACACGGTCTGGGAAAGAAGTTGCGAGAAAGCGGGGCGGCCACTGGAAACAGCAGGGCTGACACGGCCCAGGCCCGTCGCAAACAGTTGCACAAAGTCGCCAGGGGAAGCGGGCAGTTCGGCGCTCACCGGAAGCTGGCTGGACGCATGCGTAATGGCTCCAGGACCGCTGCCGGTCGAGCCGCGAGTAAAGATTCCTGGTCCGGCGGAGCGCAGGAAGATCGTTACTGGCGCCGACGTGGAAGCTCCGTTGCGGACCACCAGCGGAGCCGACGTGCCGCTCAACTCCACCGGGACTTGCGCATTGATCTGGCTGGATGAGACGTAGAAGAGCGGGGCCGCGATTCCGCCAATCTCTGCCGTTGTCCCGGCCAGTTGGGTCGGCAGCGGCAATGATTGCGCCGCAGCCGCAGTCGCTGCGAGATTCACGCCGAAGATGGAAATGATCGAGCCGGGAGACGCCGCCCCCGAGAGGAAACTGGCCCCGTTGACAACCCCCGCCTGCGGAACTTCCGCTGTTCCCAGCGAGAACGAGGAAAACCGGGCATTCAGCGAAGTTCCCGGAACTGTTGCGGTGACGATGACCGGACCGCTGGCCGCTCCGAGCGTGACCATCGTGGAGGCAAGCCCTTGCCCGTCGGTGGTCGCCCCGGCGGGACTGAGCGAGGCGTCTCCCTGGCTGACAACAAATTCTATGCGGGCGCCGGCAAAGGGAATCTGATTGGCATCGCGCAGGACACCCTGAAGCGGCAGCGCCAAGCGGTTACCGGGGCTTCCCACTTGCTGATCGCCGCCCGCAATCGAAAAGGAAACTCCGGCGGCCGCGGGGCCGGACAGAACTCCGATGACGGTTGTGCTGGTTTCAAAGCCGGGGGCGGTTGCGCTCACGGAAGCTGTGCCCGGAGCAAGCGCCGTCACGGTGACGACCGCAAACCGGCTTCCGGAAGGGATTACAACCTGAGGAGGGATGATCACGGCCGACGGATTGGAGTTTGTCAGCGTGACAGCCACATCGGAAGCCGCCGCGGACAGCAGTTCCACTCGGGCCTGCCACTGGGTCCCGGAAAACAAACCCAGCGTGCCGGGAGCGAATCGCAGTCCGCGAGTGAGCGTCGTGTTGGCGGTTCCCCGCGACGAGGTCGCCCGCGCGAAAAACGGCCCCCAGGCCTGCCGAATCCCGTCCAGTTGCGCAACGCGCTCCGAGCTTGCCGAGGTGTTCCGCGGAACCACCAGGACAAACGCAAAGTTGAAACTCTTCGGAGCAACGACCGAGTTCGGGACCCGCGGCCCGTTGGCTTGGATGATCTGATCGAGCGTGACATTGGCCCGGCGACCGGAAAAATTCACGTTCAATCGGGGGGCGCTCGAGGCGGAGAAGCCGCTGCTGGGATCCTTCACGAGGAAGCTCTCTCCCACTTCCTGCGGAGAGCGCAGGCCCATCAGGTATTGATCCATCTCGTTGTAGCGCTCGACGGCGCCGATGGTGGTGAACGATCCGTTTTCGTCATCTCGAATCCGGTTTCCTTCGAGCACGGAGGCGTCGGAATTGAAGAAGAAGCTCCAATGCTGCATTTCCCGCCCGAGCAAAGCCGTGCTGTTGGCAGAGCCTTCGGGATCATTCCATGTCACATAGGTAAGAAACCGGTGCCCGGCCTCCTGCCCCAGGATGCTGAGCGTCGAATCCACGCCGCGAAGAAACGTCGCGGACGGGTCCGCGGGATACCGAGCGAGGTTGCCCATATTCACCAGACTTTGCAAGCGGGAGCTGCCGAAGGAGCCGGAGAAATCAAAGACCGGGGGGTTGGAGACGCGGCCGATCCCGGTCACCTGGTTGGCCACGTTGACCTCGAACGCAAACGCTCCGTCCAGATCAAAATCGAAGGTCGTGAATACGATCAGGAAATCGTAGGCGTCTTCGTGCGTCTGGTAGAATTGTTTCGTTACCCCCGGCAGGTCGAGCCGGGTGGACCGCGAAAAGATCTCCGCAACCGGGCCTGCCGGGCCGGGCTGGCCGGCGGCTCCGCTCAGGTCGAGCAGGGTCGGCGTTCCGGGGAAACTCCCTGCTGAAACTCCCACAACCGCTTCCCTGCCGGTGATGCCGTTATAGGAGAACTGGATGCGGCCGTCGGGTCGCAACTCCACCTGGAACGTCTCGCGGGGGCCGGTGCCGGTCTCCGCATAGTCGCGAACCCCGTTCCAGGTTACGACGAAGCGGTCGCTCGATGTGAAATACGTCAATTGCCCTCCGGCGGACGGGTCGAGGTCAGCGAAATAGGGGGCAATCCGAGGGGGACCGGAAAGAAACCGCGCCAAGCTGCGAGACACGATCGCCGTATCGCCCTCGCGGAACGTAAGATTTCCGTCGGAGTTGATAAAAACCGCGGTGTAGCTTCTTCCGAAGAAGGGGAAAGAAAAACCGAGGTTCACCTGCCGCGTCCCGTCGTCGCCGATGTTGTCCGGATGACTCGCCGGGGGAGGATTCAACAAGACCCCCTGGCTGGCCACTCCCCCGTCAAACGCGCTCGGCCCTGCCTGCACGGAAAATCCGTTCCCGGCCACCGTGAACGTTACGCCTTGTTGATCCAGGTCAAACAAATTCGCGGGCAACACCATCGTACCGTCGTCCGGCAAGACGGCGATGTGCCCAACGTCCGCCGGGGCCGAGGCAGAGGAAGCCAGGGGCACGAATCCCTGGCGCAGCCGCTGGCGGAAAAACTTTTCATGGAGGGCGATTTCCTCGGCCGCTCGCCCCGGATAAGTCCCGCAAATCTCATCCTTTGGGAAGGAAGCCGGAAATCCGCTCCCAGGGTCCAGCCCCATCAGGACCAGAACAACCAGGCAGCGGCAAGTGACGGATAAGGGGGTGCCTGAGAGAAAACGCACGCGAAAAATCCCAAAACACTGACTTGTAAAATCCCGATATTACCATAGAAGGAGTGCGCCGCCGGGAACCGCCCTGTTGCCTAGCCGGGCCGGATTTCTATAGAATGGAGAAGATGAGCGCTCCGTCAGTGCGTGGGCGGCGAAGCCGCAGGAAATAATCCTTGAAACGACGGACCTGGCAAGGCAGGACTGAGGAAAAGATAGTTGGCATGATGAAGAAAGCTTTGAACGCCGTGCTCCCGATCCTGGGAAGTTCCCTGCTGGCAACGGCACTTTGGAGCCAGGCGCAACCGATCCCGCAAGGTTTCCAAAACGGCCAAGCCGCTCGATTGGCTCTGGGTCAGACCAATTTCTCCGATATTTCATTTGGGACGACCCAAGACCGCCTGGGGGCGATCTCCGGGATGGCGTTAGCGGGCAACAAGCTGATCGTCGCCGACAGCTCCTACCTGGCTCCGCCCAACAACAACCGCATCCTGATTTATAACGATTTTGCCGCGTTCAAGAATTGGGAGGGTGGGCACCTCATCCCCGCCGATGTCGTGGTCGGCCAGCCGGATTTTTCGTCGGCCGCGACCGGAACCACTGCCAGCCGGATGAACCAGCCCGTGGGAGTGGCGAGCGACGGCACGCGCCTTTTTGTAGCCGACTGGGGTAACAATCGAGTCCTGATCTTTAATCGAATCCCGGAAACCAGCGGGGCTACGGCGGACGTGGTGATCGGCCAGGACCGGTTTGATTCGTCGGATTTCGGCGCCGGACCCCAGAAATTGCGGCGCCCCAACAGTGTCTCGACCGACGGAACCCGTCTGTTTATCACCGATACGCTCAACAATCGGGTCCTGATCTACAACCGGATTCCCACCCAAAACGGCGCGCCGGCCGACGTGGTGCTGGGACAACCGAATTTTGAGGGCAGCCGGGCCCTTCCCCCCGCCGCCGATACCCTCTCCTCGCCCATGAGCGCCACTACCGACGGCCAGCGGCTGATTATTTCCGACCTGGGAAACAACCGGATACTCATTTACAACCGAGTCCCCACCCAGAGCGGGGCGGCGGCGGACGTTGTCGTCGGCCAGCCGGACTTTGCCAGCAACGGCGCCGGCAATACACCCACTTCCACGAACTTTCCCCGCTTCGCTTACAGCGACGGCCAACGGCTGCTGGCAGTGGATTCGGGGAATAACCGCATCCTGATTTACAACCGGATCCCCACGGCGAACGGCACGCAGCCGGACGTTGTGCTGGGGCAGGCGGACTTCATGGGCCTGCTCGAAAGTTGCGCGGCCTCGAATTTCGCGGTTCCGTACGCCGCGGCCGGTGAAGGAGGGATGCTGTTCGTCAGCGACAGCTTCAACCGGCGCATCCTGGGCTTCCAGCCGGGGCCGGAACTGATCACCCTGAACGGAATCCTCAATGCCGCCAGCTTTTCAACCGAGCCGCAGACGCAAGCCTGCGGGGTGGTTCTGCCCCAGCCTCCCCTGGCGCCCGGAGCCATCGCCAGCGTGTTCGGCACCAGCTTTGCGGAGGCGACGGTCGCGGCCGATTCGACCCCCTTGCCGACCGAGCTGGGCGGCGTGCGCGTGAAATTTAACGGCATTCCCGCGCCGCTGTTTTTCGTTTCACGCACTCAGATCAATGTGCAGATTCCCTTCGAGCTGCCCGGATACAGCGCGTCGGTGCAAGTGGAGAAGACCACGCCCCAAGGCACCATCGTTTCGGCAGCGGCGCCCGTGGCGCTTTCGACTGGGGCGCCCGGCGTCTTTACGGTTTCCGGAGATGGGCAAGGCCCCGGAGTCATTGTCCACGCCGACTTTTCGCCCGTGACGGCCGAATCTCCCGCCCTGCCCGGCGAACCCCTGATTGCCTATGCCACGGGGTTGGGGACGGTGGATCATCCGGTAACGAACGGAGTCCCCATCGAGTTTGCGGCTTCGGGGAGTGTGACGGTTGGAGGGACCATTGGCGCAGGGCAAACACTCACCATCCTGATCAATGAACGGGAACATTCCTACACCACGGCCGCGACCGATACGCTGGACTCGATCGCGACGAGTCTGGCAGAGATCATCAGCGCCAATGATCCGGAGGTTTCGGCCACTGCCAACACCACGGATTTCCAGGTCAAACTGAGCGCCCGCGTCCAGGGAGATCAGGGGACGGGAATCTCGTATAACGCCTTCGTCTCCGAGGGAGCAACGCTCACGCTGGACACCGGCCTCGGCAATACGGTGCCCCGCAACGTTGTGATCGGCGGAACGCCGGAGCCGGGACAGACCGTAACGATCACTCTGGCAGACGTGGCTTCTTCTTCCTACACCATGCAGCCGGGGGACACCCTGGAGACCATCGTGAATAACCTCGCCGAACTCGTCAACGGCGATCCAAATGTGACGGCGATTGCCGATCCCGCCAATTCCCGAATCCTGCTGCAACTCCGCGACCCGGGGCAAACCTCTCCCATTACAATCAGCCTCTCCGTTTCGGAAGGAGCTACACTCACGATCGGGTTCGAGCCGCCGCATCTCGCGCCCGGCTCCGCGAAGGCCACCAACACGGTCACGGCGAATGTGGGTGCGACGAACGCCGCGGTCTCCTTTGCCGGCTTGGTCCGAGGCACGGTGGGACTCTACCAAGTGGATTTTTCCGTTCCGTCCGACGCGAAACCCGACCCCGCAGCCATTTTGACGCTCTACCAGAACCTCATTGTGTTTGGGTCTGTAACAGGGACCAACATCTTCAGCAATCCCGTGACGTTCCCGATCGGGCCATAAAGTAATATCGGCGGAATTGGATTCCAGGAGATCTGTTTTTGTCGAGGAGTGCTCCGCACCAGCGGCTGCGCGCGGCAACGACTCGAGACCGTTTTCAGATTTGGTGTAGAGTGATGGTGCTCTCGTCAGGGCATGGCTTCACCTGCATTATTTATGAGAATGGCGGGAATGACAGCCCC
>Ga0209343_10002097_pt1 | contig 26054 bp, 18 predicted proteins | sample RifCSPlowO2_02_FD_184026 | JGI IMG/M metagenome (GOLD analysis project Ga0209343, IMG submission 184026) | Groundwater microbial communities from Rifle, Colorado - Rifle CSP2_plank lowO2_0.2 (SPAdes) (version 2) | ecosystem: Environmental > Aquatic > Deep subsurface > Groundwater | place... | reverse complement strand
AAGGCCATTATATGTTCCAACAATCCACAAACCAGCCAGTATTACTATAACTACTAAAACAATCAATATAATCTCCAATACCATTTTTTCACCCTCGCCTTTTAGGAAAAAGCAACCAAAACCTGTTTTTCATTAAAAATTTATAATATGTTAGCACTTAAAAATCTATTGAAATTGTATTATCATTTGATTTTTACTGGTCGTATCGTTTTTGGTTCGTTGTTTTCTGTTGCAAGTCCGTAAATAAAACCTAATATTCCTGATATAGCTACAACTGCGGCAGCCCCAGCTATCTTAAGTCTAGTAGGCAATACCTCTAATCTCCCTGGCGCCTTAAATAATCTCGAAAGCGATTTTGCTAATGTTTCTCCACCTACTTTAGTTGCCCTTTCAATTTCTGGTAGCTTATCTATAACTCGTATTAAATTTCTTTCCTGTGCTTCAAGATTTTTAACAGCTTCTTGAACAGCCACTAATCTTCGCTTGGCGCTAGAATATCTAGATCTTAATCGTTCGTCATTCTCCAATGCGTTTGCTGCTAAAAGCTCAAGATTTCTACCAGTAGCTCCTGGGTTTTCTTTTGATATCTTATCCATAGCTTCCTTTATTATAAGATCTAACTTAGCTTTAAGTGCCGGGACAGAATCTGGCCATTGTTTGTCTAAGCCTATCCTGTTTAATTCATCCTTTACATGCCCCAAAAATGATCGCAAAACTTCTGTGTACGCATTAAACAACCGTGTTATTCCTTCTGTTGTTCTTCCAGATCTTTCACAACCAGTTAGATATCCAGCTACAAATTGTCTTAAATTTTCCTGTTTTGCTAGAATAAACTCTCTATTATACTTTGCTACTGTTTGTTTTGGACCCATTTTTAAATCAGTACCATAAGTAGCTCTTCCAGGTATTTCCACATACAATGCAATATTTCTTCTTAACTCCCCCAAGTCAGATCCTCTTATGTTAGTTGCAAGCTTGCGGCCTTTATCAAAAAGTGTCTCTGCTTCTGTTCTAAATGCAATTCCAGGTCCGACCATATTTACTCCTTTTACTATTTTTGTAATATACTTAATATACTACTACTCAGAAATATTTAAATCCATCATTTCAAATCCACTTTTACAGCTGCACGTTCATGTTCTTTTGCTTGGAAAAATTCCTTTGGCTTAAATCCAAACATATTGCCAATTATGCTAGAAGGAAATGCCTGCAACGCAATATTATAATGCAAAGCATCATCATTATATCCAATGCGAACAAATGCAATGCTATTCTCTGTAGCAACCAGTTCTTCCTGAAGCTTAAGGAAGTTTTCATTTGCTTTTAAATTTGGATAAGCCTCAGCAACTGCGAATAATGATTTTACGCTTTGAGTTACTGTTGAATCAGCACCGCCCCGTTCAGCAACGCTTCCTTCAATCAAACCAGCTCGTGCTTTCATTACATTCTCTAATGTTTCCTTTTCATGCTTAGCATAACCCTTAACTGCCTCTACTAGATTAGGAATAAGATCATAACGACGCTTGAGAAATACATCTATTTGCGCCCATGCTGTTTCTATGCGTGTTCTCATTGATATTAGATTATTGTATGTGATCGCAAGATATAATAAAATTAAGAATAGCAATACACCAACTGCCAGAAAAACAGATTCTAATGCCATAATTTAGTAATAGAGAATAAGATTTATAACGCTAATCGTATTCCTTTTTTCTCAGCAAAGATTATCAGCACATAAACAACAATTACAAATGCTAGCGAAAGCGCCATGCCTTCTAGAAAACTTGCAAATTGAAACTTATACAGCTTTCCTAATGGGTAGTAAATTAATGGATATTGGATTATCCATGCGAATAATGCATTTGCGCCAAATTTTTTAATTATAGAGCTATTTACTTTTTTGATCTCTACCATGTAATAAATAATCGCCATTAATGCAAAGCCAACAGCGCTTGTAATTAATGAGTAGCTTGGGGTTACTAACAATTTGTTAAATGGAATTATTGTACTTACAAACATTGCTAATGCGAAAAGCGCAATTGCAATTAAAGATAGTTTTTGTAATTTTTGCCACTCGCTTTTTTGCAGAACTATCGAACCAGCAATTAATCCAAATATTGAAATCGCACCAAATGATATTGCGCCTACTGGTCCGCCATGCAAACTTTTATTAATTAGATCAAAGAACGAGGCGTTATTTAGTAGTAGATAACCGTAAACGAGCAAAATAACCAATGCAATAGCAATTCGTATTGCATTGCTAAATAAAATCGTCAATGCTGCTATCGCGCCCGCAACAGCAAGTGTTTGCAAAACGCCCCAAGCCACAATTAGTTCTGGGTTTTGGGTCGTGAGTTTTGAGTAACTTACGCTATCAAGAATTAAACCAACAACTAGTAGCATTCCAAACCTTTTGGCATAAGCAATAAATATTTCAGATAGTTTTTGCCCCTTAGCTATTCTGCGAGAATAAGAAATTGCTAATCCAATTCCAATTAAGAATGCGAAAAGCGCAGCAGTAAAATCACTAAGCAGTAATGCATTGCCTTGATTGTGCTTTAATGCAAATGGAATCTCACTTTCGCGTGTAAATGACCCAAGCGCATTTGAAAATAGGAATTTGATTACTATTATCCCGCGAAAAACATCTACAGCTTCAATTCGTTTTAATGCCTCACTCATGATCATCACAATGCATATCTAAAACATCAGATATTGTTTTTACTTCTACATTTTTAGATTTTATATAAGCAACGAGCTCATCTAGATTATCTGGTGAAATAGTATATTTCCAACTCAAATCCTCGCGAACCAAATGCACTTGTATAATTGTCCAATAATTATTTTTTGCGGTTTCATCTATCCAAGATTTCATAGTTTCTATAGATGTATCATTAAACATCCAAACAGATTTTAGATCATATCTGTCAAGTGCCAGGGGCGAACCCCTAGCGCAACCCCCATCCATACATTTGAGAGAATTATGGCCCCATTCACTTGCGCGAGCGGCAGTATAATATTCGCTAACAATTTTTTTAGTATCATCACTATAATTCCCATATGGAATTGCGATTATTTTGGTATCAAAACCATGTTCTTTAAGCATTCTTTTTGATTCAGTTAATTCATTGATAACCTCGCTTATTTTCATATCAGTAAAACTACTATGAGAGACGCCATGGCTTTCAATATCCCAACCAGCATTTTTTAGCTGTGCAAGTTGTTGCCAATTCATCAAACTATGATTTTCAAACTCGCTACCGACTAGCTCTGTTGGAACAAAAACAACACCAGCTATATTATGTTTTTGAAATATTGGAAAGGCATTTGTAAACTGATCACTATACGCATCGTCAAAATTAAAGGTAATATACGGCTTTGCGCAAGGATTTTTATAAAATAAGAAAAAAAGAGCGAGAATTAAAATAAAAATAATTGGAAAGCGTTTCATGTTACTGCCTTCAGCTTTCAGCCATCAGTCCTCGGCCCACTGCTGATTGCCGACTGCCCGCTAAAGATCTTAACTAATGTATCTACATCCTGATAATCACGATAAACCTTATCATTCACAACAATCGTTGGATATTCATAAACATAATGTTTTTGCTTAAGCGCATCTGCTACTGCACTGCCTAAATCACCATCAAATGAATAGAATTTTATACGTTTATCTATGCTGTTACTAAGTTGATCTCTTGATCTTAATAAGTCTTCTCCTTGGGCAGCGCATTTTTCACAGTTTTTATTTGAATAGAAATACAGTACTAGTGTATCATTTACATTACATCTCTCATTAACCTTTTTCGAAAGCAGATAACCTTGAGCCTCTAAAACAAAATATTGTTTTTTTAATTCAATATCAGTTGCGCCTTTATCACTAAGTAGATTTAGTCTATGGCCAATGAGTTCTGTATCTCTTTCCAATTTCTCAAGTTCGGTTTTGTATACTGGACAAAAAGATGCAGAATCGTCCAAAAACAGCAGGATTTGCGCGCTTTCAAGTCGCTGTAGTGTACTTTCAACATCAGATGATATCCTTGATAGATTACTCTTATCAAAGAGTGTACCAACGTATACGCCTATTCCAAATATAACAATGGTGATAATGAATGCGAGTATGTATAACGGGGCAGAAAAAGAACGTGGAGTATTTTTAGAAGTCAAATTCACCAACTCGGTTTTTCCATTTTTATTTCCTTTATTATTGCCGCTGTCCAGTATATTGTTAGAAGATAAGAATAAGAAATTATATAAATGATGAGCTGCCATGCACTTATTTTTTCTTTCTTAAACTGGAGCAAACCCCACGCAATCCAAAGAACGTTTAATGCGAGTATAATTAATCCAACAATATGTATTGGGGTAAGGCTAAGTAGGGATGCTTCTAATCCGAGATATCTGAAGTAATATGGTTGGGTAAAAATATTTGCAATAGCAACAAAGAATACGCCGAATAAAGTGATGATTGCTATAAACGTAAGTGGCATTATTATAAGGCCAAAATCCCCGTATCTTGGAGAAATTAAACTAAGATACTTTAACGTATTGTGAAATCCGCCCCTATGCCATCTTATTCTTTGTTTTAGTAATTCATTGAAATTTCTTGGTATCTCAGTATAAACACCAGCATCCATCGAGCTTCTTATTTTATAGTTGTGCTTTTGGATGCGTAATGCAATTTCCTGATCCTCTAATATGCTTTTGGTATCAAACATCCCAACTTTCTTAAATACCCAGCTGCGAAACATGCTGAATGGACCTGGTGTAACTGTAACTGCTTCTATAAACACTAAGACCTTTCTTGAGAATAGCGTAAATAAGTATTCTATTTTTTGTATAAACTCCAAAATTGCCTTGCCCTTATTTTTTTGTTCATTGACTTTGACTGCAGCAGTTACTGCAGCAACTTCTTTATCTTTAAAATAAGGTAGCATACGCCAAATGGTATCCTTCTCTATGAAAGAATCTGCATCAAGCGTTGCAATGATCTCGCCATCTGCCCTTGTTATCGCATAATTAAGCGCAGCTGCCTTGCCTTCGTTCTTTTTTGTGAAACATCTTACGTTTTTATATCTATTAGAAAGTAATTTTGCTATTGCATATGTTTTATCTTTAGATCCATCGTCAACAATTATAATATCTAACTCTTCTTTTGGGTAATCTGCATCTACTAAGCTCTTTACACAGTGTTCTAAGGTGTCCTCTTCATTGAATGCTGGTATTATCACACTTAAACGCGGTGTAAATTTTTTATCTATCCTTGGTTTCTCAGAAACACTATTGCGATATTTTATATAAAGTAGGATAATGAATACTGTGAAATATAATGTAATAAAAGCAATTGAATACTCAACAATTCTTACAATTTGCATGTCAATCACTAAAATAACAGTAGGTGTTTACTATAAAATAAGGCAAGTATAAATCCAACCAGCAAAAATGGTAAAAATGGCGGCAATTTAGTATAGACCCAAAGTTCCTTTATCTTTAATTTTTTTAATCGCACCAATTCGCTTTGCGTTAGCAATCTCTGCAGTTTATTTTTCTTGACAAAATCCTGATCCATTAATTCTAGCGCAAGTACATCCTCTTGTTCTGCCTTGCTCAAAGCAATCTTCTGTGCCTGCAACTTGTATACATCGTTACGATATGCAATGAAAAACATTGAAGAAAACAGCATAATTGATATAAAAGCCAGATAAATTGGTGAGTATAATGGTGAGTTAATATATAGGTAAGCTAATGCAGCGTATGGAATAAGCAATGCAAATGCTAACATATTTGGCTTTGCATTAAGCCTCAGAAGCTTAGTCGAGAAATTCACTAGAAAATATAACGCAAATATCACACCAGAAAAAACAAATGTGCTTGCAATAAACGGAAAATTAAAGCTAAGTTGCGAAAGAGAAGGATGAATAGGCAATGCAAAGTTTATTGCTAATAGCACGAGTACATCTGCCCCACCAATCTGCCCCATTTTATACGGGATATATAAAAATGCGATTGGTATTGAAACAATTATTGAGAGTAGAAAAATGTCCTGCTCATAAAATAATAGATTTAATGCAATTGCTGCACCCAGAAATGCATAAAGCAAATTATTCGGTACGTTGCGCTTGTTGAATAAATCAAAGTATGTTGTTGCCAATAAACCAAGCAAGGCTATTGCTATTCTTATCTGCTCGCCCGGCAATGCTATTGCGCTGAATAGAATGCGTTCTAATGAGAAAACCATAAATAAACTAGGTTTAGGAGGTTTAAAAACTTATTCTAAAACGCCCCAGCTATGCATTATGAATAATCTAATAAGAAAATCATATGGCCTGCCGCTAATGAAATTATAAGTATCTGGAATACCAGGGCGGACACCTGGCGGCACATGCCATCCAACAAATGCACCAAATCTAGTTGTAATGCCAGACCAGATTGCGCCAAGCTGCGCACCGGGCATTTCTTTTAACCTATTTAAATAGCTGAAGAGGTCTATAACTGCCTCCCATTTTCCTTCTTCTGTCCTATTGAAAACAAAGCTAGTGGTTAGATCAATAATGTGCTCCTTTGGTTTTGTCTCTAGCACTTTAATCTTTCTATTTACATAATTAACTGAAATATAAAATGGTTGGCCATCAACAAGCACTGAATAAACTATCTCGCCACGCGTTGATTCTAATTGCTTAAGATCAGCGTGCGAGCCAGCAATACTTAATATAGAATCTTCCCACCCAAGCATTATTCTTCCTATTACCCCAGCTAGCTTGCCAGCTCCAAGATTTGCCTGATCGCTCCATGTTGCACCAAGATCAACGCGAATTTTTCCATCTACTCCTGCAGTAACAATTGTATCAAGTATTTGAACCTTTTCAGAATTTTCAATATTTTCCTCTTCAAGAAGATCTCCTAATGGTGTTGTTTCACGTTGAATAAAATTCATCTGGCTGTATCGCACTGCACCGCCCAAGTAGAATTTATCAGTTATATATGCAATAATCTCGCCAGCAGCCCTAAACTGCTCTGCGCTTTCTATTGGCTGTCCTGTAGATGTTTGGCTTATTGCCTGTTCAAAGTTTCCAGCAAAAACATTAAGGTATAACCTCTTATCCTTTCCATACTCTGCCTGTAGTTTAATTACATCCGTCATGCGATTAAGCAGATTCTTGTATCCGCTTATTAAAGCGCTTCGATCAGTTAGATTGCGCTCTTGCCATCGATTAAACAATGCAAGTAATTCCATTTCTGGTGGTCCAAACATAAAGCGAACAATGCCACTTCCGCCTAATCCAGCAACATTTTTATAACCAAAGAATAAGTATAATGCCTTTGCAGTTTTATTCGCAATCTCCTGGTCCTTCATTTTTCCATCAGGCCCTGTTACTTGCATAAATTGCTGGATAACAGCATGTAAAAGCGCAAGCTTCAATATGTATCTAGTTTCTTTATCAATCTGATGGCCAACAAGCAGATCAACAGCAGCATTAACATTAGCTACAAGCCTATGCTCTTTTTCTGGATCAAGTAAATACGCTACTTTTTGATCAAATGTCATGTTTGCGCTAAGTTCCATTAAATGATTAAAGAATTTTCTTCCATGATAATAACCTGTTGCAAAGAATGCAGCCATTGGCTCTGCATTTTTAAATAATTTAGCAATTGCACCAGTGCCTGCGCCAAACCGCGCAATTGCATCGCGATCAAAATAATAAGCTAATGCGCTTACAGCAGTTCTCCATTTGTTTTCATCTATATGCTTTAATCCAGTATCAAAAATACCAACTGCCCATTTTTCATTAATGCGATAACCTAAGCCAGTTCCATACTCCCAATTTATGTATTTATCCCCTGGAAAAACCTTTTCCAATGCGCGGCTAACACTAGCAGCGCTAGCATCTGTTAATGTTTTGCCAAATGCATCAGGCAACTCAACTGCAATTGCAGCCCCTTGATTTCCAGTACCATATTCATAACGTCCAGTGTTATAGTAATCTGCCCATGCTTGATCGATTCTTGCTGATAGTGCCTGGAACCAATCATTATCCTTTATATGATCCCAGTTAAGCTCAACTCGCTCCCCATTTTTTCCTATAAATACAATGTATGTTTTTGCACTTTCAACACGATCTAGGAAATCCGGTTCAAGGTCTCGGTTATCAAGGTCTCGGTCATAATTAAATCGTTCAATAACAATCATGTCATGCTCGCCAATAACATCACGCATGTTTGCTTCCATACGTTGTCTAGCAGTTTGAACTATTTCATCTGTTCCAGTTATGTCTGCTACTATGCTTGCTGCCCTTGTTTTTAATCCAGCGAGCTTAACCGTAGTTGCAGCAGCATCTAAATGCGCTAAATAATAAAGCGAATCATTGGTTGCATTCTGCGCGCCACTAATTGTAATCCTTGCCTCGCCGCCACCAGTTGGCGTAACACCTGTTGCGAATATACCTCCGCCACCGCCAGCAATTTCTTGGCTACCTTCTACTTTTTCTCCACCTGGTTGTATCTGTTTGCCAGCAACAGTAAATGCCAAACCACCAAGTGCGCTATAATAAAGCCATAAATCAGAAAAGCGCTCTGGTACGTTCTGGAATGCAGCGATTATTGCAGGTATCAAATCCCATGCCTGATAGCTTGCGCTTGCAATTGGAGGAACATTTATTGCATCTATAAATTTAGATGGCACAAGATTCTTTTCTAATATTTTTCTGATCCTATCTGCGTTTAGTTGAATATTAAATATGCCAACAATGCCGTGCTCTGGCGTATCTGCAATAGTAAGCCATTGATATCCAGCAAGTATTGAAAGCTCACCTGGCTGTCTAAACGGTGGCGCAAACGCCTCGCCAAATCTGCGTAGTGTAGCATCAAGCGGCGTGTGTGTAACCCTATGCCAAACCATCTCTATTGGTGTTCCTGGTGTTTCTGGTGTAATATTTCCAAGTAAATCATAATTTTTAAATCCAACACGTGCGCTTTCTATGCGTGCGCGTATATCATGAAATATTGTTCTTATCAAATAATATTCATAGTTTGTTATATCTGTTCTGCCTAACCCAGCAAATCTGCCTGTAAATTGCGCTCTAAATGTTTCTAATGCATCCCCAATAGTTTTATCATCAAATGAATGATTTACTATCGGCAAATAAACATCTGCCATAAACCATTTCAACAATCTAGGATTTTTTGCAGAAACCTCAATCATCCTATCTACAATTGTATTAAGCAATGGCGAATTATATCCAGCAGAAAGCGCGTCAAGCCATGCAGTAATAACTACTTGCACATCAGTAAAGCTTACATTTGCAAGTAATTGTTCTATCTTAGCAGGGCTAACACCAGCGCTTATCATTCTTGGCGCAATCCCAGTAGCTAAAAGCGGAATGAGTTTTTCAAAATAGAGAGTAACCAATTCTTGTTCTTTTTCGTTTAATGCCTCGCCTTTCTTTTCTTTTATTAATGCCATTAAAAGTTTATCTAAATTGTCATCAGAATAATCATACAAATGATGCATTACATTAAGAAAATGTTCCTCTCCAAATCGCTCGCTAATACTATTATATAAAGCAAAAAGGTTTATTGTAAATCCTTCCTTATTTAGCATATTGTTAATGCCATTTAGCCTATCTGCGCGTATATACATTTTATTAAAATCTCTTATAAAGTTCTCAAAGTGTTCTAGGAAGTTTACTGCCGTAAGCTCCTCACCAACAAATCTTTGCATGTATTCCTTAAACAAGCCATACATAGAATGCTTTTCAGTATGTGCCTTTCTTTCAGCATCTTTGCCAGGCTGCATAAGCTCTTCACTAAAGGCTTCTGGAGATAGCAAGTGTCTAGTTTTTAAGAATTCCATTAGATGGCCAGCTATTATTTGCTTTAGATATTTCGATTGTTTTCCTTCTATTAATGCTGTTAACTTGCCTAGTGTTTCAATGGCTGATTGATAACCTGCAAGGGCTCCAGCAGGAGCACCACCAGTGCTTGGCCCAATAGAAAATGTAGGCCCTCTCATTTCTCCATTATAAAATGCCTGGCTTATTGCCATATCTGCTCTTTCAACAGCTAAGGTAATACTATAAATAGAAACGCTATCACCGGCTGCAACACGTTGTTTTGCTGCAGCATTTATAGCAGTTGCAATCTCAACCAATTTTTCAAGAACATTTTTATTATACCCAACACTGCCAATTTCTGTGCCATCTTGTCTAGCTGAATCCTCTGCTAATCGCAAAAGTACCTGTAAAGAAAAGGCACCTTCTGTGCTATAAACAAAATTAATAAAGAGCTTTTTCTGCTCATCATCCAATTCTGCTAGTGCCTTTTCAAATTTCACTAAAACCTTTGCAAATTCTTCAGGTGATTTTCTAGCAGCCTGCTCTAATTCAAAAAGTATTGGGATAATAGTTTTCTTTGGTGTTTTTTCTTCTTTGCCAGGAAGCAGCTGTACTACGTCTTGCAAGCTGGCAATATCTTTTTTGATTGTTTCTAGTTTTGATTGCAAATCATAGATTAACTGTGATGTTAATGGCCTTGTACCAGCATCCTTGAGCCCTATTTCTATACTATGTAATCTTTCTTCTATCTCATAAATTCTTTTTCCTAAATATCCTTCTTTATCCTTTTCTTTGATTTTAGTGACGATCTCTCTAAAGCCGCTAGCTATTGCACTAATACCTCTTATTGCTTGTTTAAGCTTTTTTTCCTCATCTTTTAATTGTACAGGAACAGGAGTTGCCAAATTATCACCATAAATCGCTTTCAATTCTTCTTGGTTTTTGTTTTTTAAATTCTTCAGGTTTTATTGTTTCATAAACCTTTTTTACATATCTTGCATATTGTGTCAATTGTTTTTTATAATCCTCTGCAGAGCTATGATGCACATATAACTTTATGGAATTATCTAAAGCCTCTTGATACGATTTTAAAAGTTCATTGAGTTCTTCTATTGCATCATCAACAGCATCTAATGCATCTTCTGTTTCATCGCTTTCTTCCATTTCATTTAATGCATGCAGTGTTTCTTTAAGTCGTTCAAGATATTTTACCTCTGACCTCAAAATGTTTATTTCCTTTGCTAACATGCCCGTGGTTTCAATAAGATTGCTTTCTTGCCTAAATAATTCAATAGCCTTCCAAACACCCTTATCTCTTTCTTTTATTAGCAGCTCTAAGGTTTCTGTATCGAATTTACTAGCAATCTTCCCAAATTCTAGCCAGCTTTTTGCATATGCCCCTTTAACTCTTTCTTTGAATTTTGGATCTTTAATAATTGCATAATAAGTATCTCTATCTTCCATTAGTTTATCTGATTGGGCATTTACTTCAGTTTTTTTCTTTTGTATATATGCGTTTGCGGTTTCATAATCTTCATCGCTAATCTTTTTGTTTTCTAATAGATATTTAATTGCGTGCTCCTGATGATTTAGTGCAGCGTACTCAGCAAGTAAATCAACAGCTTTATCCTTCAATTTAATGTGCGACCCACGTGTTTCAAACCAGCCAAAATAATAGCTATCTAATGCTGTTTCTGCTTGTTGTGTAATTCTTTTTTTCAGATCATCTAGTCTTTTTAAATGAGCCTCTAAATTTTCCAATTCCTTATCTGTTAATGTAGTAACTTGTTTATCTTTCTTTAGTTTTCCTAATGCCTTTCTCGCATCTTCAAATTCATCTTCATTATCCAATGCATCTATTATGTCATGCAATGCATCAAATCCCTTGCGTTCATTGTCACGCGTCAATTCTCTAAGCTTATCATAATCAAAAGAAACCCTTCTATATCTTTCCTGTTTTTTAATAAATGCCTGCAATCTTTTTTCTGCACCATCAATGCGTTTCTTAAACTCTGGGTCTTCTTTGTACAAAGATGATTTTTTCAATTCCTCTATAGTGCCAATAGAATTAATAACACGAAGATAATTGATTGGAGCTAAGAATTCAGGTGAAAATCCAGCACTAACAAACCTGCCAATTGATCTCCAGGTTTCTTCTGTTTGGAACCACTCTGGGTCTTCATGCTCCAGGTTGTGAATTGATTCTTCCAAACGATAAACATCATCCATTAATCTGGCATTGTATGCATGTCCATAAATTCCATAGATCGTATGTCTTACACCATTTATCAAAGGCTCAATAAGGAACTGCAAGGAATGAATTAGATTTTTCTTGTCAGTTAGCTTATCTTCACCAACCAATGATCTAAGATAATCTACTTTTTTGCCAATAGAGCTCATTACATTATCATCAAGGAGTTCAGATAATCTGTATATGTAGCTGTTTAGCATTTCTTTTTCAGTTTCAGTGCCTGTTTTATCTACTTTTTCTTTATAGCTACCAACAACCTCTGCCAATACTGAGGAATATTCTTTGCCTTGCACAACACCAACTGCCCTAGCAAGCATCTGGAATAATTTTACGTAATCTTCAACATCTTCCAAATGATGGCGATTTGCCTGAAGTATTCTATTGTCTGGTGTAACTACAATTGAAAGCTTTTGCGCAAGATAATAGAAATTAGCAAGAAATGTTTCTTCCTCTTCCTTAGTTAGTTTTTTTCCGTTTTCTATTTTTTTAACCAGTTTTTCAAACTCAGCCATAGTCTCAAGTACGCGATCCCGAATAGCAGCACTTGGCTTAATGCTTTCACCAGCCTTTAAATGAACAAATTCAAGATCTGTTGCCTGATCCAGCAGAATGGCAAGCTGCGCCTTTGCTAATTTGCTTATGTGTTTGCTTTCTAATAAGCTTTCTAAACGCGCAAGCGCATCATTGTATTTATTTTGTTTTAGCAACCCGCGAATCTCTTCTATTTCTTGCTTAAGCTCTTGTGATTTAATCGCACCTTTATTGCTTAGTTCAGGAATAAAATAGTCAATTACATTCAATATCTCGAGCAGTGAGTTTGCCCCACTTAGCTCCATTGTGCTTTGCGTAGCAAATGCAACTGCTGCAACCTGTGGCTCTGCATATTGTGCTAGCTGCGGTACGCGCATTATTGCATTAAAACCAGTTAAAATCCCATAAATCCATAATGGAAGCAATGTGCCAAATTTGCCTGTTTCAAGATTTATAGTAAATATGCCAGAAAATGCTGTCCATTCGCCGCTTAACAATCCAACAGCCACATTTCCATAGCCAACACGTGCATATGAACTAACATCTAATATTCCTCCAGATATAGAATATAAAGGAACTGAGAGGAGAAACTGGCCAAGGGATACATCAAATGTGAATATTACGTCCCAGCCATTTTCAGTTTTTATGCCAGAAACCTTAGGAGAAACAGACCATTGTCTGACTGGCTCGCCCTCTGTGTAAACCTGCTTTTGGTAACCTACACCTGTTGAAGTAGAGAGGTTTCCACTTTGTATGCCCATTTCAGTTGTGCCAAACACACCCCTCTCAGTAGTTGAATAAACAGTATAAACATTAGAAACAGCAGTGCTAAAGAACAGTAAATCCTCACTACTAACTTTTTTTCCTCGTTGTGCTATTTCCAGAAATTTATTTAGCAACCCTAACATCAACCATTGCTCTTTATCTTCTGCCCAGTCAATCATATCTAAAAATCGTGCTTTAGATGTTTTATCATTTCCAAAAACCTTTCTTATTTTATCCTTTAGTTTTTCTATAACTACGTCTTCATCATCAGTCTTATAAATTCCTTTAAGGTCTTCAAGCCATTGTTCATTAGTTTTATCACTAGCTTTCTTGTTTTCTTCTTTTAGATCGTAATAAATTGTATAGATAAAACTATACAATCCATCAAAGCTTTTATCTACATTAAAATCAAATTTTATATTTATTATTTGGTTTTCAAGCGCCCCAGTTTTTTTGTATATCTCTGCGTAAGCCGTGAATAAGTTATTGAACAATACTATTTCAATTCCATTATAAATGGAGTTTTGAACCTCGCTATGATTAGAAAATAAGCTAAGGAATTTTACAAGCTCTTCAGACGTTTGTCTATTTTCTGTTGGCTGTAAAAAGTTATTCAGAATTGCCTCAAATGTTGCTTTGTTAATTTTTATTTCAAAATACTCATTCTTTTTTGAGAGCGAAGGCACTTTTATAATTGCCATATTTTTTTCAAATGAAACAGAAAACGCACCGTGCAAATCAGCACGAACTTTTTCTAGATGAAAGTATTCGCTAGCCTTTACTGGTATTTTCTCTTCTTTTTGTTTTAATGCCTCTACCATTTTACCTACTCTTTTACAGCTTTTTCCAGTTCATCTAGCATAACCCTTGTTTGTTCTATATCAAGAAGTAGGTATGGGAGACTTAATTCCCTGGTGCTCATAACGAATACCCGTTCATTTGGGCTTGCTATTTTTGCTTCTTCCCTATTTTTATGCATGAGAACAATAAAATCAGTACCATATTTTTCTATTAAGCTGCTAACTTCTTTTGCTACGTCACTCTGTGCTGGTAGTGACAGTCTGCCAAAAAAGCTATTACAATCTTCTATTGCAGCTAAGAGCTGGTTAGGATCAGTTTCAGCCTTTTGGTTTTTAACTTTATTAAGTTCTATTAGTGCATTTATTAGAGGCCCGATAATAGGATCATTTTTTGTCATTTTTATAAATTCCTGTTGGAATTCCTTTGATCTGCCTTTTTCGTTTAAAATTTCAATAAATTGTCTTTTTTGCTCAGGGTCGTTTGTCTTTGCAAAAGAAACAAGCAAATCAACTGCTGCTTCTACATCCTTTGCTTCACTGGTTTTAGTTTTTGGCCCCATAATTTGATTTATTATAAAAGGATTTTTAAGTATGTGCAGAGAAGAGTATTTATGAAAATCTCAATTCTTCGCTTAGGCCATCGCTTACCTCGTGATGAGCGCATTACAACGCATGTTGCACTAGTTGCACGCGCATTTGGCGCTAGCGAAATAATCTATACTGGTCAACATGATGGGAGTCTTGAGTCTAGTGTCTCGCGTCTTGCGAAAGAGTGGGGCGGAGAATTTAGCATAAAATATGAGAAGAATTATGAGAAAATAATCAATGAATATAAGAAAAATGGATTTGTAATTGTACATCTAACAATGTACGGTTTACCATTACCAGAAATTGGCTCAAGGCTGAAGGCTGATTGCTCAGGGCTGTTAATTATTGTTGGTGGCGAGCAAGTTCCAAAAGAGGTTTACGAGATTGCTGACTTTAACATTGCAATTACATCACAGCCGCATAGCGAGGTTGCAGCACTCGCAGTATTTCTTGATCACGTTACAAATAGCGAACCATTGAAGCGAAGCTTTAATGACCAATTTAAAGGAAAAATAAGAATTGAGCCTAGTGAAAGAGGGAAGAAGATAATAAAGAATTAGCCTAACATTTGCTTTTGTTGCCTTGACCATATTTTATTTGGTGTTTTCTTTAACCACTCAACGTAGGCATCAATAAATTTAAGCCTTTCTTCAAAATTTTTTTTCTTGTCTTTGGCAAGTTCTTTTAGGTCAATTTTTAATTTTAATCTTTTTTTCATTCAGACTCACTCCAGATAAAACAGCATATTTTTTGGAACCTTTAGCATTACTAAAAGTTCATTAAGTAATCTCTTATTTATTTTATCATAGAACAATTTATATACAAATCTTGCATCCTCAATATCTTTTTCTGATCCCATGTATAGTTTATATGCTACTTGGATTTCAAAAGGTGAAAAAAACAACCTGTTGCTATTAAATAATATCTCTAGTCGATGATCTAAGGTAAATTTATCTATCTCGTTTTTAATGAATTTTAATTCGGCATTTGGTATAAATTTATCTTTTTCGTGGAATCTTAAGGCGCTGTTCTCGCTTAGATAATTTTTGTAGGCACTATCTACATTAGTTGCATTCATACATCCAAATTTATTTATAGTAAGATTCCAAAAGTTTGTAAAAGTTTCTTTACCGCAGCGCTCTATAAGTATGTCTATATCCTCTGTATTCCTACTTCTTCCAAAGAAAATACCAACATATCCAGATACAATTACATATTTTATATTCGCTGCCTCAAGTAACTTAACAAACGATAATACAAATTGATCTAAATTAAGAAGTTCCTTTTTTATAACTAATTTGCCATCCTTATATTCAAATTCCATATCCTAAAATTAGAACCTAAATATTATATTACTTCTTATTTGGCCTTGCATTTCCTTCTACGAGCTTTATAGTTGGCGGTACAATAGGTGGCGTAAGATTAAACACGCGCGCAATAAAAATTGCATTTATCGAAGCGCTATAATTTATTAAATTCACAATCTGCTCTCCAGCAGCTCCGCCTACTTTCTTTGTTTTTTTCCATTCCTCGAAAGCAGCCTTTGTTTCTGACCCGCTAAAGCTTGCCTTTCCGCCAATACGAACATAGCTATTATCCGGAATATAAGATGCAGTATAAGAGAAATTAATCGTCATAAGATCCTTTTCTAATCGCGCATTAGTTATATCTATGTTTGTATTTATGCTCTGCGGAGCGCTATTGCTATTCTTTCTTGCTTCAGAAGATTCAAAATCTAAAAATTCCAATCGCATAATTTCACCTGTTTTGATTAATTCAATAATATTTAATAATCTCTCTTTATTTCTGGGCTTTAATATCCTGTGCCCCTAGTAGGCACTGCTGTTCCTGGTTGCATAACTGATTGTAGTAATGGTGTTTGCTCACCGATTGTATAGAATACAATGAAACCAAACTCAGGCGTGCCGCCAAACCTATGTGGTGCATAAGCTGGTGGTGAATACGCAGGTGGGTCTCTTGAGCGTATGTATGAAAATCCTGCTAGTTCTCCAAATGGTGCAGGGAACTTATATCTTATTGAAACGCCACCACCTGCTTGTTCCTGGCCAGTGAATTGCACACCTGCAACAGTGCCAAGAATAAGATTTCTTGTAATGTTATAATCAGCACCAGCAAAAGCGCTCCACTCCTCTCTTTTTGCTAGTATAGCATATGCCTTTAGTTTATCAACATGCTCAACAAATGCACCAATATCAAAGAATATGTTATCATTAAAGACATATGTGCCAAATCCGATATACGAGCGCATATGGCCGTTGAATACCTTTTCTATTTTGAGTCTCTCATCATAAAACCAAGAGTATAATGCGCTTAATAATGCGCCTGTCTGTTCTGGTGTTAATATCACCTGTTCGCCGCGCCTTATTTTTGCTAACACTGATGGAGATATTATATCCTCATGTATACTATTGCAAACTAGCTGTAATATTTCATTTGGTATCTTACTAAAGTTCGCTTCTTTTATCGCATCACTATGCTCTTTATATTTTCTTTCCAGTTCTTTATAGCCGCTGTAATCATCTGCTATATTTGAAAATAATTGCGCAGCACCCTGAACAAATGCACCTGGCTTGCCCCAATCTGGAGGTGCGCCACCCCTAGCTTTATTTACTAAAAGTATACCAACATCAAATGCAATACGCTGCCCCCAGAATCCTTCAAATGCATCAAAACCAAGTCCAGTACCAGCTATTCCAATTGTTTGCTGTGGCAATAATCCTGGTGCAGTTACATGAATGGGGATAGATGAGAATGCACGCCAGAAATCATTGCCAAATGTCCAGAGGAATCTACCATATATTGTTTCAGGGTTTTTGAAATTACTAATCCAATCTCCCTCTTCTCTACTCAAAAGATTAAATTCTAAAGACATATCCCTGTTAATCTGCACTCCTAAGTAATAATTATCAAATACCCTTCTTATATTTTCAACATTCTGCGCCCTAAAGTTATTAAGTAATCTTTCAGCTTCTGCTGGATTTCTGCGGACATTTGTCATGAGGCCATTGTAATCATTCATCATAGTGTCTAGTCCTTGTATCCTTGCAATATCCAGCTTCCCAATCGCATCTAATGCCTTTAATGTTCCTATGAATCGCCAAAGCGCTCGATCAAATTCAAAATCCCCGTTTTGCGTAGTGAACTGCGGTACAACATGCGCTAAAGCGCCCATTAACATTTTGTTTGATAATTCGCCTTGGCCATAAAGTGTGACACCTATCCTATGGATATTTTCTACAAACTCTCTTGATTCTTCTGATTCTTGCAATAGTGCTAGTGCTTCTAAATTTGTTGCGCCCATTTCGTAATATAATCCTGCCCCGCGTGCCTTTAGCTGCCAGCCAAATAGATCCCATGGTGTTTTTGGTGTCATTGCTTTTCTAAATACGCCGCCACGGCCAATCATACCAGATGGTGATGTTCCTAAACCAACACCAACTGTGGTTTCCCATGCATCCACATCCTCAACAGTTCTCCAAGTGAATATACCCTCTTGTATAACATATTCTCGTTCTTTTCTTTCTTCTCCTTCTGCAGCAGGTGGCTTTAGCTTTAGCCATTTACCTGGGAGCACGAGCTCATAGGTTCTTGTTTTTCCTGGTTCAATATCTTCAGTGTAAGCATCTCCATGTGTCCATTCCAGTAACATTGGTTGTGGCTCGCCCTGTTTAGTAAAGAATGGTACTGCCTGCATATGAAGCATGCCTGCATATTTGCCAATATCAATTGCTAATGCGCCACCACCACGATCTATATCTGGCTCAATATTCCATGCATATGTTGCAGGCGTATTAAAGTTTTTGTCTCCATAACCAGCCATGTAATTAAGCATTTCTACAAAATCATTTGTTCCGCCTTTTAATTCATAAATCGTTCCTTCCTTATCTATGTAGAAATATCTTGCAGTCATCCATGCCTTGCCCTCAGCGTTTTCCTGTCTATTCACTGTTATTATTGTTTCACTTGGATTATTTGGATCCCATGCTGTTTTAACAGAATCAAGTAGCAAGCGTTTTGATTCATCATCCAAGCGCTCGTAACCACCAGCAAAGCTGTCTATGCCTATTTCTTCTTTCTTTCTTCCTTCTTTTCCAGCTGTAATTGCAGATGCAAATGGTATGTGGCCAATAGGCACACCAATTGCACTCATGCCTGCAAATAAATATCTACCATCAGCTAAACCACCAGCAGATATACCGCCAGTAGGTGTAATAATCGAGCCTAATCCGCCACCGCCCCATTCTACATCTTCAAACATTTCTCCTAATGTCTGTGCCTCTGTGGATCTGCCCCTTAATCCCATTGCACCGCCACCGCCAATTGGAGAGAATTCATAACCTGGCGCTAATCGCGATATAAATGCACGATTTATTTCATTAACCAGTTGCGTAGCGCTTAGAGGCGATATATATGCACCAGGTAGAAATTCAGCTATGTTAAGCACTGGATGGGATGGCCATAAATATGACTCCATGCTTGCCTTTACTGCATCTGCGCCAGATGGCATGGTGTAAAGCCTTAGCTGTGGCAATTGAACACCGCCTCCATATGGATATGCGTTAACTACTGCGCCTCTGGATATTGGGTTTACTATAGGTGTAGTAATCAAATAGTTTGGAAACGGATATGGTGGCCCAAATCCTAATTTCCTTTCCAAGCCAAGCGTAAGTGGATACTTATATCCTGGCGGTTTTTGCACAATCTCATGTGGCGGCCTTCCTAAATTAAGCTCTAGATTTCTATCAAGTAAGGTATATCTTGTAAATCTGGCAAGCGCACCAGCGCTTATTACCATTATATCATCAAATGCCATGTCCAGTTTGTTTATTACCCTTCTAATGTTTAAATCAAGTCCAACGCGGAAAGGTGTTACTGTTGAGTAAATAGGTGCGACCTCTGTGTCTATCCTGGCTGACAACGCAGTTAATCCTTGGAAGTATGCACCAGGATTGTCTATGCAGATTTCAGCTACGTGTTTTATAGAAGCAAGGTATTTTACAGCTAATAAAGGCTCAATATAATACAGCTTTGCTAGCGTTGTTGCAACTAGTTTTTTCTCTTCTGGACTTAGTACACCGCTATTGGCTGCTGTCTTATAATAATCAAGGAACATAACTGCAAGCAATGGCTTTAGCTCGCTAACACCTAGGCCTGTTAAACCCTCTAGCGAGCCCTCTTTTTGCTGCTGTATTGTAGGCAATGCGGAATCATGATAGCCTTCTCTACTCCAGATTTCTTTACCTTGTCTTACATTTTCCTGGCTAAATCTATCTGCGATTATATATGTTAGCTGGTTTAAGAAATCCCTTGCATTTGGATTTATGCCAACAAAGAATCTGCCGGTTCTTTCATCAATCTTTAATACAAATTTCTTATATATTTCATATAATTCTCTATTTGTTGCTTGCAAATTTCTAAGATTATCAACAACTGAAAGATTCTCCAAGCTTGCTGAGAAATATGACCCTTGTATAACTACCAGTCCTGCTCTTACAATATTAAGTCTGCTTTCTAGTGTTCCTTCATCTGTGCGAATATTAAGCTGATCTAACCATTTTTCTAGAATTTCATGGTCTTTCTTAATGGCAGCTAGTTCTTCTCTTTCGTCTACTCCAAATTTTTTCAAATATTCTTCTCTTAAACGAAGATAAGCTAATCTATGCGAGATATAATCAAATGCCTGGCTAGTTGGCTCATTCTCAAATCCGCCAACTATTTTTTCTACACCATTATCAGTAACTTTTTTGCCATATAAAAATGCTTCTACGCTTTCTTCTCTAACTCCTTTTGGATATGCCTTCATTTTCACTTCCATTGCCCGTTGTTCTTCGCTTTTTTCAGCTTCTGCTGCCTCATATTTCTTTTTCCAGTCATCAAACATTCTTTGAACTGGTTTATGAGGTGTGAATGGTGTTTTTGCACGCGTAAGCGTAGTTACCTGCGTTGCTAACACTTTCTTATCTGCTTGATTAAACCAATCTATAAATAATGCGTGATCCTGCCTAGTTGATAACCAGTATGCAGTTAGCACTGCCTTTAGAATATCTGATGCTATTTCTTCATTTACCTCAAATAATTCTCTAAATTTTTTGTTTAACTTTTTTAGTTTTTCATCTCTTGATTTTACAAATGAGGTACCTGCCCCTATACGATTGCTAAAATCCTCTAATGTTGCATCATCTACTAGTGTTGGGTTTTCTACTCTAACTGGAATTGGTTTTAATGTAGGTTCTGTTATATCATGCCCTTCAAGCAAATAAGTAAGAAGAGGCAAAGGCATTCTTCCTTCCTTTTCCCATTTCTCTATGTATTCTCCGTATTTATCCATTGAGTCCTTATAACTAGCGAATGAGGGATCCCTACTAAATATTTCTTTTTGAAGTTCTACGTCCCAAAGCCCTTTTTTAAATTGTGTTTGATTACTATTTTCATAAAGTTTTGTAATTATAGCATATAACTTTTTTCCATCTTCACTATTTTGTCTTTCATTTGGTGGTAGTTTATAGAACTGGAAGAAACAATATGTTAGAAGCTGGCCTTGTTGGTATAAAGATAAATTTGAAGGAATGTCTGGTTTGCTCGCTGCCATTATTCTAGTGTATGTACCTTCTAACTCTGCTAAGTCAAAACGCCTCTCTTTGACTGCCGTACCATTCGCCATATTACTATCTTGTCCTGAAGAGTTTTTAAATCTATTAAATTCATTGGGGGTTGCGCTAGGGGGCCCGCCCCCTAGCACTTGTGCAATGCCTTTGGCAGGTGCAAATGTAAAGTGTCCAGCTAGCACTAATGCGATAATTTTTCTAAAATAGGTGCTCATATATTATAATATTCAGACACAAAAACTATTAAAATAATGTAACAGCCTTGAGCCATCGACCATGAGCAATGATCAGATGTGTTATTGTTGGTTGAGTTTTTCATTAGAAACTTAACAAAACATTAAGTTTTTAGGGTTAAATGCAACTAAGAAATATAATTATTACACATTAAGATTTTCTAGCTTCATTACTAAGTCATCCTTAACCTCTAACCAGTCCTTCGGACGATATGCAACTGGTATAAATGGATTTGTCAGGTTTCTAAGTTTTTTATAATCAGCCTTTTTTACATGTTCAATGGTTTTTTGAAGAAACTCTTTTGCTGTTTCCTTTTTATCCTCAGATTTTAGCATTTGAACAATTGCTTTATCCATGCTACTGCAGAGTGGAAGTCCCATATATACATCGTAAACATCCTTTCCCTCAGTTCTATCACAAAGGGCGTTCATCTTTCGCGCTAATAAATCTTCGACGCTATATACATAAACACTTACACCACCATTTGTGAATTCAGAATTCGCATATTTTGTAATAGGTGGTTGTGATGTTATTATTTTTTTACTTGCAATATCTACCCTTACATGGTCCCTTTCACCTATTAATGAGCTATCATACTTACAATAGAACTGGATAGTTTTGTAGACCTTTCTAAAATCTGTAATAACATATTCTTTAATACTTTGTGCGAGTTGTTTTGAGAATTGCATTACTGCATCTGGATTCTCATCTAGATCAAAGTCAATATCTTCAGAGAAACGCTGCGCTTTTCCCAGATACGCCTTGCTTAATGCTGTTCCGCCTTTAAAGATTAGTTTTTTGTTGTGCTTAGCTGCAAAATCCGTTACCTGCCAAAGAACATTAAAGATATGAAACTCCTTTATCACAAACTTAAGTGGTAAGCCAACCGTAATAGCAATAGCCTTGCATATCTCTAAATTTACTTCCATATTTTCAGCCTTTTCTAATTCTCCTTTTTATTTCTTCAAACCGTCTTCTATTTTTTTCTCTTACAAATTTTTTAACATAATACTCAAATTCTTTCCATTCTTTGTTAGTTAATTGCGCTTCTTGAAACACATTTATTAGTTTTTCCTTTTCTACTCCGTAATCTGGAATATAAATACAGTCAAACAGGGTCTTTGCGCGAGTGGAAACAACGTAATTACCTTGGTATTCTAAACCTATTGCCTTTTCTTTAAGCGCAACAGCCTTGAATTCAATCTGGCCGATTTTTTTTAATTTTGATGTATTTACTGTCACCACAAAAACAGTAAATGGGAATTCTGTAGTAAGTTTGTGCAAATAAAGTGCAGTAGAAAAACCAAGATAACCGTTAAAACTAGCCTGCGCGGCTGCAAATCCATCCATTAGTGGGTATGTTGAATAAACCCCGCGCTTTAACCTGATGATTTTTTTTGCCTTATTTAGCCTGCTTAAAATAGTTTTTAATGTGAAATCATCGCATAAACGTAAGCTTGTTAATACGTCTAATGTTGCGATCCCCCAAGGCGATCCTTTAATCGCATCGTATATCTTCGAGGTAGTAGAATCTAACATAACATAATAAACAATTTGTTTATTATAAATGTTTCGTTTTTTCTAACGTATCCGAAAATCAGGTCCAATCCATCTCTCTTCTTGTTTCGCTGCTGGCGATACAGCTGGTTCAACAACAACCGGTTTACCCCTACTTGTCGGTATTGCTATTTCCTTTCCTCTAGCCAATCCATAATAAATCGCAATTGCACCTAATGTCTGCTCATCAACTATTCCAGTTTCTTTAATCTTTGGCCCAGCTTTCAAATATGCGTTAAATTTATCCATTGCTTCCTTAAATTTGCTGCCTGGTATGTCACTTTCGCCAAACGTTTCATTTTGGTAGAAGTTTAGATATCTTTGTATGAGTGTAACTAACTCTCTTGTTTCATTTTCATATTTATCAGTTTGTTTTAGTATCTTTCCATCTTTTATATCTTTCTCTGTTATATCTTTAAGTAATCTAGTTTCTTTTTTGTCCATTTGTACATATAAAAATGAAAAAAAGTTCGAATCTTTATTTTTTCTATGGTGATCAATAAAGTCATTAATCATTATTTGTACTGCATTAATTCTTCCAGCTTCAATAGCAGCGTTTTTTCGCGTATAATCCCCGCCAATTGGGTTTTCTCTAATTTTCGAATCATCTAATAGTTTTGGAAGATTGCCTTCGTTAAACGGCATGGTTAGTTTGTCTGCTTCTATAATGGCCCTTGTAGGTACTTCTGCAGGTGGGGCTTTCTTTTCTCCTCTGCTTTCTCTTGGTGGTTCTGGTTTTTTTCCTGGTGATTTTTGCTGTTCTAAAAAAAGCCCGCGCAAAAGATCATAAAAAGGATCGCCTTTATTTACCCTTGGATTATCATGGAGTGCGCTTAGTGCTTTGGATGTTGCTTCTTCAACAGCAGACCAAGTATAATCAAGTTTTTCCCCTCCTTGTGATGTTGCATATGTTTCCCAAAGTTTATTTTTAGAGAATTTGTCTACTGCATCCTGCACACTTATCTGTTTTGTTACTCCGTTTGCCATAGCTAGGTTATATGAGAAGGTATTTTTAAATTTAGTTAATTCCAAATGCAGCGTAGACGCAGTATAGAAAGATAAAGAAATAACTAATGCACGCGCTAGCCTCATAATATAATTATGCTGTTAAAAATTCTTTAAGCTGTGTATTTTTTCAAATCTAACACAAAAATAGTCGCATTTTCGTCCAAAATTAAGCATATTTAGCACTTTTTGCGACTACTTTGGCACCAAATTTCGCGAAAATATAAATGTTCACTTAAACGAACAAATAATGGCATTTATGTTCAGTAGAATGAACATTATTTCAAAAATCCATCATATTTTTTTCTTGTCACATCATCTTCCATAAATTTACTTAAGTCATCTTTATTTTTTTGCATTTCATTTAGAAGAGCCATAACATTGTTGTATCTCCTTGTTAGAAAACCCATTACTGCATCTTTGGTGTATGCTTCAGTATCCTTGCAATTAGCAACAAGAGGATGCTGTTTCCAGTCAAAGAATTGTTTTAGATTATCTGGAACATTACCTTTCATTATCCCCTCAACAGTTTCAAATAATTTATTGGCCGGAATCTGCTTTTTTAATTCATCCACGCTCCATGCATTATTTTGAAGCCATTGTTCCTGCTCAGTGTTTAATTTAGCAACTGGTGTTGGTACTTGTGTTTTAAGCTCTCCTGCCTTTAGGAATGTTCCGCCCGCGCCAGATGTACCTGGTGGCATTGGTTCTCCTGCTTTCACTGCTTTTCTTCTTTCTTCAAGAGCGCTTGTAGGTACTGGTACATTTTTTTCAACCAAACCGCTCGCAGCCCATGCTGCCGCGCGTACTTCGTAATATTGTATATTTTTTACAATATCAAGAATAATCGGGTGGCTAGTGAAAAAGTTCTTTAAGAGTTCATACGCACCAGGAATCATATAAACTGCAGTAGCCGCCATGTCTATTGGGACAGACAGACTAATTCCTGTCTTTAGTAAAGCCTTCTCAGCGCTGATTGCTGCGTCTCTTACTGCGCCAGCTGTTTCATCTGGAATTCCTATTCTCCTTAAAACCTCTATAGTACGTTTAAATTTTTCTGTACGGGTTTTCAACAGCTCACTCATTTTAGCCCTTCGCTCAACCCTTGCAGTATCTGTCAATGGTTCTCCCATTCTTTCGATTTCATCTAATAATGCCAATTCCCGCTCTCTTAAAGCATGAAGCTCTCCAAGTTTTTGTCTAAAAAATCTTGTCTCCACTTCTACATTGAAGCCTGCTTCAATTTCTTTTTTAATAGTTGCTACTTCTTTAGCACCAGCCTCTCTTTTTTCTCTAAGTTCTCGAATTTCCTTGGTCTTCGCTGTCCTTCGTTCTTGTTGTGCCTTTGTCAATCCTTTCTTTCTTTGTATCTCATCAAGCTCGCTAATCTCTCTTCTCAGTGTAGCTTCGCGTGTTCTAAGTTCATCGATTCTTTTAACCTTAGCCTCAAGTTTTCCTCTGAGTTTCGTTGTGCCTTTTGCATTTTCAGCAGCTTTTTTTGCCAGCTCTACAAACTCATCAATTACTCTTTTAGTTAGCACAAATGGATGCCGAAGTAATCGTACACCAGCAACACTTTCCATGTCTTTTAATATCTTTACTTTCTTATCCAGCTCTGCAAGCGCTTCTCGCATATTCTTTAGTTGGGCAGCTTTTCTTTCTATATCTGCAGTAAGTCCCTCTACAGGTGCAGCCTTTCTTGCTTCTTCTAGTTGGACTATTTCTTTTTGAAACTCTTCTATTTTTTTAGAAAGATCCTCCAAATCCTTAGTTGCTTTTTCCAGTCCTTTTGGTTTTGGAGCTTCTTTAGCAGCCTGTACAGTGGCTTCTTCCGCAGCTTTAGCAGCCTGGGTGACGCTTTGCGCTAATG
>Ga0209343_10002096_pt1 | contig 26071 bp, 13 predicted proteins | sample RifCSPlowO2_02_FD_184026 | JGI IMG/M metagenome (GOLD analysis project Ga0209343, IMG submission 184026) | Groundwater microbial communities from Rifle, Colorado - Rifle CSP2_plank lowO2_0.2 (SPAdes) (version 2) | ecosystem: Environmental > Aquatic > Deep subsurface > Groundwater | place... | reverse complement strand
GCAAAGGGCATGAATATTTCGAAAGCGAAATACAGCAGGATGAACGCCACCGCCAGATATCTGTACCGGCCCAGTTCGATGCGCTTGGGGCGGTAGCCGCGTCCGGTAACCACCACATACTTGCGGCTTTCGCGAACGATTCGGAAATAAAGTACGCTCGCCGCCACGCCGGTCACCAGCATGATCAGCCCGTAGGCTCCCGCCAACCCGTAATCGGGGAGTCCGACCTGCGGGGTGATCGCGAAATAGATCACGGAACTCAATACATAAATATCGGCCGGGAGCCCCAGGATGGCGGGCGCCTCGAAAACAGAAAACGCGGTCATCAGAAGATAGATCATGACCGCTGCAATGGCCGGAACCGTGATCGGGAGATTGATCTTGAGAAAGGTCCGCAGCTTGCTCACTCCCGAGGCGTATGCAGCTTCCTCGAGTGAAGGATCCATCGCACTGTAGGCCGCCGACAGCATGAAGAAAGCCGCCGGCACCAGGGAAATTCCCTGCACGAAGGCCATGCCCGGGATGTTGTAGAGGCTGAAGGGCGGATTTTCGAGCCCCAGCAGTTCCATGATGAGTTGATTGATCAGCCCGATCTTGGGACTGAGCAGCAGGATCCAGGCGATCGTGCGCAAGAAGGTCGGGATCAGGATCCCGGCGGTCATCAATACGTAGATCGTCTTCCTGTAAGGGAGATCCGTGCGCGTCAATAGCCAGACTATGGGAACCGCGAACAGCAGCGTGACGACGATCGTCCCCAGCGCGAAGAGGGCGGTGTTCAGCAGAACCTGGTAGGTGAACGGATCGAGGAAGACCTCCTGGAAATTTTCGATGGTCAGGGGTCCCGAGCGTCCTGGCAAACCGGTCCGCAGGCTCATCAGGAACACGGTGATCACCGGAATGCAGACCACCAGCCCGACGAGCAGCGTCACCACTGCTACAGCGATTTGGCCTGTCGTCGCCCGGCGCACGCGCCGCCGGGCGACTATGGGACTTCGCGTACCCTCGATGGCGTCAGACACCTCGGGGTTCGATGATGCGGACATGACCACTGCTCCTCGCTCCCCTCTTCGGCGTGTCTCCCCAAGCACCGAAACGGGGAGTCGGTCCCATCATCGATATCCGAGCATCTTGCCGTATTTGCGGCTCAATTTGCCCAGTTCGGTTCTGGCGAACTTGGCATCCAGCGCGATCACGGTGCCCTTCTGCGCGCGTTTGTAGGCCGACGTGCCTTTGATATACATCGAGGTCTGCCCCATGATCTTTTCCCACACCGCCTGCCCCTCGTCGCTGGAGAGGAAAACCGTCAGCAGAATGGCGGCATTCCTGTGTTTCGCTTTCTGCAGCGGGGCACCCAACCATTGTGTGACGATCACCGGATCAATATTCTCCACGAAGACCACCGGAGCCCCGGTTCGCCTGGCCACGATGATGTAATCGTCCACCATGGTCGCGGCCACCTGAACTTCGCCCAATTGCAGCCGGGTGTAGATCTCGGGAACCCGGCCCTTCATGATCTTCTGCTCAGCCAGCGCTTTAACGAACTGCGTGGTCTTCTCGTCGCCCCAGAGCTGGGCAAGGCGGGCCCAATGGTGGGTGGATGACGCGACGCCGATCTTCCCCTTGAGTTTCGGATCCAGAAGGCCGTCCCAGTTCTTCGGGGCGTCCGACGGTTTCAGCGTTTGCTTGTTGTAGGCAGGGGCGACGAATTGCGAGGCGACCGTCACCGCCAGTCCGCCGTAATAAAGCGACTTGGGTTCGAGCCCGAAACTTCCCACCCAGTCCACCCGATCGACGGCGTCGTTCTTCGTCAGCGTGTTGTAGTGAGCGTCGTTGACGATCATGATGTCCCAATCGGGAGGCCCGCCTGCCGCCAGCGCAGTGGCCACTTTGGCCACATCCCTGGTCATCGAGCCCGAAGGCGTGTAGTGAAACTCCAGCGCGACGCCGTACTTCTTGTTGAGCGCGTCCTGGATGGCGATCGCCCCTTTCGGTCCCATGGCCGACGAGGCGTAAAAGTTCAGGGTCCCTTCCTTCTTGGCGCCGCCGATAACCGACTGCAGCGAACCTTTTTCCGCTCCCGCAGCCTTCACATCCTGCACCATACCTGCCCCACCGACAACGAGGGCGATCATGGACAGCCAACCCGCCAATCGCGCAATCACGTTTTACCCTCCTATAGTTTCGACGATACGATCATCGGTCAAAGGACCGACCAAAACAATACTTGTTTCCCACCCATGGCCTTCTCAGCTGAAGCCCAGGAGTTTCCCGTACTTTCGCGTCAGCTTCGCATACTGGCCCAACGCGAACTGTGTCCGCAGCGCGACGACTTGCTTGTGCGACGTCCCGGGTCATCGAGCCCGACCCCGTATAGAAAACGTTCGGGTCGATCCCATACTTGCCCTTGATGCCCTGCCGAAGAGCACGGGCGCGGCCAGGTTTCAACGTCGAGGGAGCGTACAGATCGAGCGTCCCCTCCTGCTGCGCGCCATCGATGACCGATTGCAGCGCGTTGCTGAAAGGAGCAGCCGCCAATTGTTGCGGCGGAATCAGCACGATGGCCGCGAGCGCCAGAAAGCACGCCTTTCCAGGCTTGGCCGCAAGCGAGCGGACCTTGACGATCGAGGTCGCTTCGTTCATCTCTCTCCTCCCCCTTCTCGAACTCACGGCAATCGATGTAGCGCCCGCCTTTCGACGACTCGCCACCGACTTGCTCGTCCTCGTTCCCGCTCGCCAGGCAGAGAGACAAGTTTGTTTGAATTGATCTTGCAGCGTAAAGGACCCTTCCCGGGGAAGTCAAGCTGGGAAGTCAAGCGGGAAAGTCGAGACGTTTCCTATGGACCGGCGAGCGGCGCGATGCGCCCGATCAGAGTCCGCCACGGTACAATGCGAGCAGATCGCGCTGAATGGCCGACGCGACGAACAGCGGCCGTCTCGGGTAACGCGACAAAACGATGGCCGTGCCGAAAGTTGCACGGTCGATAACGTTCCGCGGGCCGGGACTGACGAAGCCCGCCCTTTGATACAGGACTGGAGCAGACCACCATGGAGCAGAAAGTCAAACCTTCCCCCCGGCTTGCACCGCTGCCGGCCGACCATATCCCCGAACTGGGCGCCATTTTCGAGGCCACGAAACAAAGGATGGGGTTCGTGCCGAACAGCATGCTCATCATGCAGCGCAAGCCAAGGCTGGTGAAAGCGTTTGCCGAACTCGGCGACGCGGTTCGCTCCGACCTCAAGATCGATCGCATGCTGATGTCGCTCATATCGCACGTCGCCAGCCGGGCTGCAGGATGCCTGTACTGCATGGCGCACACCGCGGAGGGCGCCGCCAAGGCGAAGCCCGAAAAGCTCGAAGCCGTCTGGGAGTACCGCACCAGCCCGCTGTTCACCGAAGCGGAGCGGGTCGCGCTGGATTTCGCCGTCGCCGCGGCGTCGGTGCCGAACGGCGTCACCGACGACATGTTCGCGGAACTGCGCAAGTACTACACCGAAGAGCAGGTATTGGACATCGTTGCGGTGATTTCGCTTTTCGGCTGGCTGAACCGATGGAACGATACGATGGGCACCCCATTGGAGGACGAACCGATCGAGTACGGCGAAAGATACCTCGGACCTCATGGTTGGACGCCCGGTAAGCACGCGCCGCGTTGACACGCCAGGCGCCATCCGCCCGGCACGTCGGTGCACTTGGCATAAGCGTCACCTTCTCCGCCGGGGTCGGTGTGCGATACGTCGACCCTCGCGCATTGCGGCGGGCCCTGCGCCGACGCAGCGATCATCGGAAATGGCATGATTCCGGCTGAAGAACCAACGGATCCGCGATCGTACGCGAACGTCACGAGCGCGCGCTGATTCCGCCGCGACGATCTTTCTGTCCTCCATCATCGTTGAGAAGCGCGAAATTGCCGCCCCTGTCATCAGCCGGTTCCGAATATCGAACGGTAGCCTGGTGGAGCCCTGAGGGTTCTTCGCCGATTGGCGATGAAACCGAGTTTCGTCCTGCCATCACCAACCTGACCGAGCCGGTGCTGTTGATCCGGAAAAACGGCACTGTGGCGGCCGTTCGCGGCGGCACCCTCGCGTTCTCGCCCCGGTCCTCAACTGCGGAAAGTTATCCGGTCGCCGGTTTCGCACCGGCGGTGCGGCCGGAGGATTTGGGAGACGGCGGATTTTGCGCGGATTATCGCCTTCGCTATGCGTACGTGGCCGGCGCGATGGCCAACGGTATCGCGTCGACGCGCCTGGTCGAGGAGATGGGTCGAGCGGGCATGCTCGGGTTCTTCGGCGCGGCCGGACTGAGTCTCGAGCGCGTTGAAGCGGCAATCGAGCAACTCGAGGGGTCGATGCGGGATACGCCCTACGGGTTCAATCTGATCCACAGCCCCAACGAACCTGAACTCGAAGCGGCCGTCGCCGATCTCTATCTGCGGCGTGGCATTCGGCTGGTGGAAGCCTCGGCCTATCTGCGGCTCACGCTGCCGCTGGTGCGCTACCGCGTCAGCGGCATCGGGCGAGACGCGCAGGGACGGGTCGTCGCGCCGAACCGCATCATCGCCAAAGCCTCGCGCGTCGAAGTCGCCTCACAGTTCTTTTCGCCGCCTTCCGAGGAATTCTTGACCGAGCTCGTCGGCGCGCGCGAAATCACGCAGGAACAGGCGGTGCTCGCCGCCGCGCTGCCGATCGCTCAGGACCTGACCGCGGAAGCCGATTCCGGCGGGCACACCGACAATCGCCCGCTGGTCACGCTGCTGCCAACGATGCTTGCGTTGCGCGACCGGATGCAACGCGAGCGCGGCTACGCATTACCATTGCGGGTGGGCGCCGCGGGCGGATTGTCAACTCCCGCGGCGCTCGCCGCCGCCTATTCGATGGGAGCGGCTTATGTCCTTACGGGATCGGTGAACCAGGCTTGCACCGAGTCCGGAAGCTCCGATGCCGTGCGTTCAATGCTGGCCCGGGCCGAACAGGCCGACATCGCGATGGCGCCGGCGGCGGATATGTTCGAGATGGGCGTGCGCGTGCAGGTGCTCAAACGCGGCACGATGTTCCCCATGCGCGCGGCGAGGCTGTATGATCTTTACCGGGCGCACGCCGGCCTTGAAGACCTGTCCGAGGCAGACAGGACGTTCGTGGAAAAGCAGCTCTTGCGTACCGGTATCGAGGAAGCATGGCGCAGCACGAGGGCGTATTTCCTCAAACGCGACCCCGAACAGGTCGAACGCGCCGAAAGCGACCCTAAGCACCGGATGGCGCTCGTTTTCCGCAGCTACCTCGGATTGAGTTCGCGCTGGGCCAACGACGGCGACCCGTCGCGGGTCGTGGATTATCAGGTCTGGTGCGGACCGGCGATGGGAGCCTTCAACGAATGGACACGCGGCAGCTTCCTGGAAAAGCCGGAAAACCGGCGCGTGGCGGTCGTCGGCCATAATCTGCTGTTTGGAGCGGCGATGCAGTTGCGCTGGCAACATTTGCGCTCGCAAGGGATACAATTGCCGATGGAGGCTGTGACCGGATATCCTCTGGAGCCGGAAGCATTGCGCAAGGCGCTGAATACATGAGTAAAGACCGCAACCCGCGTAGTCCCTTGGCCATCGTCGGCATGAGTTGTCTGTTTCCGAAGGCAGACGACCTACAGGCCTATTGGGCAAACATCAAGAACGGTGTCGACGCCATCACGCCGATACCGCTCGGTACACACTGGAACGCGGCCGACTATTTCGATGCGAACCCGAAGGCACCGGATCGCACCTACGCGCAGCGCGGCGGCTTTCTTTCCCCGGTCGATTTCAATCCGATGGAATTCGGCATCGCGCCGAAGGACATCGAGGCCACCGACACGACGCAGCTTCTCGGTCTCGTCGGGGCGCAACGCGCTCTGGCAGACGCCGGCTATGCGGCAGGCAACGCCCAGGGCCGAGTGTTCGACCGCGAACGTACCAGCGTCATTCTCGGTGTGACAGGCGCACTCGAACTCGTCATCCCGCTCGGTGCGCGACTCGGCCATCCGCGCTGGCGCAAGGCGCTGAAGGAAGCCGGGGTCGAGGCCGACGTCGCCGAAGACGTGGTGCAGCGGATTTCGGATTCCTACGTCAGCTGGCAGGAAAATTCGTTTCCCGGTCTGCTCGGCAATGTTGCCGCCGGCCGCATCGCCAACCGCCTCGATCTGGGTGGAACCAATTGCGTCGTGGACGCGGCCTGCGCGAGTTCGCTGGCGGCGGTTCATCTTGCGGGCCTGGAACTGTCGGCAGGCCTCTCGGACATGGTGATCACCGGTGGCGTGGACACCTTCAACGACATCTTCATGTACATGTGCTTCAGCAAGACCCCCGCGCTCTCGCCCACCGGCAGCGCACGGCCGTTCGACCGCAACTGCGACGGAACGGTTCTGGGTGAAGGGCTCGGTATGCTGGTGCTGAAGCGCCTTGCGGATGCCGAACGCGACGGCGACCGCATCTACGCGGTGATCAAAGGACTCGGATCTTCCAGCGACGGCCGTGGCAACGCGATTTATGAGCCTCGTGCCGGAGGGCAGAAGCTCGCATTGCGGCGCGCCTACGAGGCCGCCGGCGTAACCCCGGAAACGCTCGAGCTGGTCGAAGCGCACGGTACCGGCACCAAGGTGGGCGATGCCACCGAGCTGTCCGGGTTGACCGAAGTCTTTCAGGCAGCACGATCCGAGGGAACCTGGTGCGCACTCGGTTCGGTGAAGTCGCAAATCGGACACACCAAGGCGGCCGCGGGAGTCGCCGGCCTGATCAAGGCCGCGATGGCACTGCATCATAAAGTCCTCCCGCCCACGATCAAGGTCGATCAACCGCTGGAAGGCGTCGCGCTGAAGCGTTCCCCGTTCTACATCAACACCCGCAAGCGGCCGTGGCTGCCCGGCGCGCTCCATCCGCGCCGCGCCGGCGTGAGTGCGCTCGGATTCGGCGGCACGAATTTTCATTGTGTGCTGGAAGAGCACGCAAGCGCCAAGCACTCGGTGGATTGGGACGCGGACGTCGAGATCGTTGCGTTCAGCAGCGGGCGCCTCGACGATCTGAAGGCGCAGCTGGCGGCGCACGAAACGGATTGCTCCTGGCTCGACTTCAGGCGTGTCGCGCATGAGTCGCGTCTGCGTTTTCAAAGTGCTGCCGAATACAGGCTGCTCATGGTCGCCAGCCCGCAATCCGATCGTGAAAGCCTCAAGGAAGCAGCGCTGAAAATGCTGCAGAAGAATCCGGCAAAGCCCAGTTGGACGACGCCGTCGGGGATCGCGTTCGGCTCCGGCAAGGTAATCGGCAAGCTTGGCGCGCTGTTCCCGGGCCAAGGGTCCCAATACGTCGGGATGCTGCGCGACCTCGCGTGCCAGTTTCCCGGCATGATCGACGCCCTGACCGAAGCCGATACGATCTTCGCGAGGGACCCTGCACGCGCCGGGATGCAGCGGCTCAGCGATTACATCTATCCACACCCGGTGTTCGCCGAGGACGATCGGCTTGCGCAGGAAGAAGCGCTCAAGGCGACCGAGATCGCCCAGCCTGCGCTCGGCGCGGTGAGCATGGGCGCGTTCAAGATACTGAATTACTTCGGCGTAACGGCGCAGGCTGCCTGCGGTCACAGTTACGGCGAACTGCTTGCGCTTTGCGGCGCAGGACGCATCACGCCCGAAGCGTTGCATCAACTGTCCAATATTCGCGGCCAGCTGATGGCGAACAGGATCGGCGAGGGCGATCGCGGAGCGATGCTGGCGGTCCAGGCGGACGAGGAAGCGGTTCTGGGATTCCTGCGTGAGGCGAAAAGCGATCTGGTGGTCGCGAATCGAAATTCGCCGAAGCAGACGGTCCTTGCGGGTCCGGTCGAGCAAATCAAACGCGTCGCACGCGAACTGACCAAACGCTCCATCCGGGCACGGGTGTTGCAGGTGTCGGCTGCGTTCCACAGCGCATTCGTTGCCGACGCGCGCAAACCGTTCGCTGAAGCACTCGAAATGGTTACGTTCAGCAAGGGAACAATGCCGGTGTATGCGAATTCCACCGGCGGCGAGTATCCGAGCGCGACGGCCGATGTGCTCACGCTGCTTGCCAATCAGATCGTCCGGCCGGTCAACTTCATGCAGCAGATTCAGACCATGCGTGCGGATGGGGTACGCACCTTCGTCGAAATCGGGCCTGGCCACGTGCTCAGCGATCTCGTGCAGTCCATCCTTCCCGGCGGTGACGTGGAAACCGTCCCGCTCGATTCTTCGCGGGGCACTCGTTCAGGCATTTTCGATCTCGCGCTGGCCCTCGGCCGGCTCGCTTCGCTGGGCCACGACGTCGATCTGACGCGCTGGGAGTATCGTCCCGCGACCGCCGAGGCGAGTTCGACCAAGGCGGTGTTCACGGTCCCGCTCTCGGGCGCAAACCATCGTCTGCCCCATGCGACGCGGCCGCCTTCGGCGCGCGCGCCTGCGCCGCTCACGCGCGCGCCTGCGGACCCGCCCGCTGTCCGTGCTTCCGCGTCGTTTTCACCGTCGGGAACCAGGAACCCGGAGGGAACCCCGGGGTTCGGATCCGTGCCAGCCGATGTTTCGAATAGCGACCTTAGGTCCGCCTATCACGCGACGCAGCGAGGCATACTCGCGCTGCAGCGGCTCCAGGAGCAGACAGCGCAGCTTCACAAGCAGTTTCTCGAAGGCCAGGAATCCGCGCGCCGGACGATCCATGCGCTGCTCGGTCTGCCCGGCGGCGCTCCGGGCGCACATCCGCCGGCAGCGCCGCCCGCGGAATCGGTTCGGGAAAATCGCGGTGAAGCGTTGGCCGCGGCGCGCCAGCTTGCGCCGCCGAGCGAGCACCAGGAGACCCCACCCGCGCCGGCTGCGACGCAGCCGGCCGTCGCGATCCGGCGCTCGCTGCATCAGCGCACCGTGCTCGAGGTGGTCTCCGAAAAAACCGGTTACCCGGTCGATATGCTCGACGCCGGCATGGGCATGGATGCGGATCTCGGCATCGATTCGATCAAGCGCGTCGAAATCATGGCGGCGCTGCGCGCCCGCCTTCCCGAGGCACCGGAGATCAAACCGGAACATCTCGGTTCGATGCACACGCTCGATGACGTCGTCAACTTCCTTGCCGGAGACGCAAGTGGTACACCTGCCGCCAGTCACGCAGAAGCTTCCACCGGCGGCATCGCGACCGAGGAGCATCGCTCACACGCGAAGCACGTCGAATCGACCCTGCTCGAAGTGATCGCGGACAAGACCGGCTATCCGGTCGAGATGCTCAATCTGGATATGGGGCTGGACTCCGACCTCGGCATCGATTCCATCAAACGCGTCGAGATCATGGCCGCGCTGCGGGTCCAGCTTCCCGATTCGCCGGAAATCCGACCCGAGCATCTGGGTACGTTGCAAACCTTGCGCCAGATCGTCGATTTTCTCGCCGGCTCGCCCGGTACGCCGGCAGCAACGTCCGATTCCCGCACACCGGCCGACGTGGCCGAATCGCAGCCCAAAGAACTTCAAGTGATACGGCAGGTCGTTCGCCCTGCGAAGATGGCCCAGGGCGAGCCCCGAAAAACTTTCGTCCTCCCGCCGGGCGCAACCATCTGGCTGACAGACGACGGCTCGGACCTCTGCCGCAGCGTCGCCGAACGTCTGCTCGCGCTGCGCCTGAACGTGTTGAGCCGCAAGCTCGACGACGGATCCGTCAAGCATGATTCCACCGCGGGAGCCGAGGCACCCGCTGCGCTGGTCATCCTGACACCTTCTGCCGGAAGCGACGATGAATTCCTGAGCCGCGCGTTCAGTCTGATCCGTGAGGCGGGACCTGCGCTGCGACGCGCAGGCAGCGCAGGGACGGCGATGCTCGTCACGGTTTCGCGGCTCGACGGTGCATTCGGCTTTGGCGCCATGAGTGGCAAAGCCGATCCGATCGGCGGCGGACTCGCCGGAATGCTGAAGACGGCGCGCCGCGAATGGCCGGAAGTTCACTGCAAGGCGATCGATCTGGATCCGGGATCACTGCAAATCGAAGACGCGGCGGCGCAGATCGTCGATGAAATGTTTGGCGACGGCCCCGCCGAAGTCGGACTGTCCGGGCACGCGCGCGTCACGCTGGAAATCGAAGCTGCACCGATGACCGCGACTGCCGGCATGCGCATGCCATGGAACCAAGGTGACGTTGTCGTCGTCTCGGGTGGTGCGCGCGGGATCACCGGCGATTGCGCTCTCGCCCTCGCCCGCAAATTCCGCTGCACGCTGGTGTTGCTGGGCCGAAGCGCGCTTGCCGAAAATGAACCCGGTTGGCTGCAGGGTCTGAATACGGAAGCGGAAATCAAGCGAGCGCTATTCGCGCAACTGCCGGTCGGCACGTCACCCGCCGCGGTGGAACCGAAATGTCGGCAGATACTCGCCCAGCGCGAAATTCGCGCACGGATCGGGGACATCGAGGCAGCCGGGGCGCGGGCCATCTATTACGCGGTCGACGTCCGCGACGCCGATGCCGTGGCACGAGTACTGAGCGACGTTCGCCAGCGCTATGGCGCGATTCGCGGCCTGGTTCACGGCGCCGGCGTGCTCGCCGACCGCCGTATCGAGGACAAGAGCGACGAGCAGTTCGACTTGGTCTATCACACGAAAGTGACCGGCCTGCGGAATCTGCTGCGCGCGCTGGCAACCGAAGAGCTTGGCGTGATAGCGCTGTTCTCGTCGTACACGGGCCGCTACGGGCGCATCGGCCAGGTGGATTATGCGGCTGCAAACGAAGTGCTCAACAAGCTCGCACAGCAGGAGGCCCGTCGACGACCTGAGTGCCGCGTCGTGTCGATCAACTGGGGCCCGTGGAACGGTGGCATGGTGACACCGGGCCTGCGCAAACTATTCGAACAGGAAGGAGTCGGACTGATCGAACCGGCTGCCGGCGCGGCATTTCTCGTCAACGAAATCTGCGCCGCAGTCAGCGACGAGGTCGAAGTCCTGGCCCTCGCCGCCGCGCCACGGCCGCAGCGCTCGAGCGAGCCCGCGCCGCGCGAGCTTGCACAAACCAGTATCGCGTTCGAGCGCGAAATCAGCGTCAAGGCATTGCCGTGCCTTGAATCCCACGTCTTCAACGGGCGAGCCGTGCTGCCCGCAGCGCTGATGGTCGAATGGCTCGCGCAAGCCGCGATGCACGGCAATCCGGGCATGAAGTTCCATGGTCTGAACGATTTCAAGGTGTTGAAGGGAGTCGTACTCGAAGCCGACGAGTCCATCAACGTGAGCCTGCTCGTCGGTCCCGCAAAGCCGCATGACAACCTGAGCGTTCTGTCGGTGTCCATGGTCAGCCACGCGGGGAATCGAGAAGTTCTTCACGCGCGGGCCGACGTACTGCTTGCCGAAGAGACTCTCCCGGCCGCGCCTGCGGCTGAAGTGGTGAATATCTCCGGCGAAGCCATTCCCGACGCGTACGCGCTCGGAGTGCTGTTCCACGGTGTTGCGCTGCAGGGCATCGAGCGCGTCGAAGCGTGCGCCGAACGCGGCGTCGCAGCGCTGATCAAGGCGGCTTCCGCGCCGATCAAGTGGATGAGAAATCCGCTGCGCGGCACCTGGATCTCCGACCCGCTCGCGCTGGACAGCGCATTCCAGATGATGATCCTCTGGAGCGCCGCGCACCGAGGCGGTCCCTCGCTGCCCAGTGCACTGGCGCGTTACCGCCAGTTCGTCGGCGCATTTCCGAAAGGCGGCTGTCGCGCGGTGATTGGGGTCGCGCTGGGTATCAGCGCGATCGCCGTGGCAACCATCCAGTTTCTGGACCACCAGGGAAATCTGCTTGCGTCTGCGGAAGGTTGCGAATTTGTCGTCGACGAGGGTTTGCGCGACGCCTTCCGCTTGAACCGGCTGAAGCTTGATACGTGATTCGAACCCGCCGCCCCGGAGCGGCGATACACGGTTTTCCGAGCCGATCGCCATTGTTGGGATGGGAGGAATATTTCCCCGCGCTCCGGCACTGGCGGACTTCTGGAAACTGGTCGAGCAAGGCCGCGATACCTGCGGCCCGGTGCCGGCGGGACGATGGCTGCTTGATCCGGACTTGATCCGGAACGCGGTGCCCGGCAGCGCCGACGCGGTCTCCACCGATCGCGGCTGTTTCATCGAAGGATTTTCCGCTGATCCCTCGGCGCTGGGCTCGCCGCGTGAACTCGGCGCGTCGCTCGATCCCGCGTTTCACCTGCTGGCGCATGCAGGCCGGACCGCGTTCGCGCAAGCGCGCACGGACACGCTGGACCTGAGCAGAGTCGGCGTCATCATCGGCAATATTGCGCTTCCGACCGCAGGCTCGTCTTCCCTATGCAACGAAGTGCTCGCGCCACTCTTGGAACAACGGATTTCAGGTCGCGCGGGACCTCGCCGCAAGCTTGAATCGAACGCGCTCAACCGCTATTCAACCGGACTTCCCGCAAGCCTGCTCGCCAGCGCGCTTGGCCTGGGCGGCGGGTCATACGCCCTCGACGCCGCATGCGCGTCGTCACTGTACGCCGTCAAACTCGCCTGCGACGAACTGCTCGAGCAACGTGCCTGCGCGATGCTCGCCGGGGGCCTGTCACGCCCGGATTCGCTGTACACGCAAATGGGTTTTTCGCAGCTGCGCGCGCTTTCTCCCAGCGGGCGCTGCTCCCCGTTCGACCGCAGCGGCGACGGCCTGGTCGTCGGCGAAGGCGCAGGCATCGTCGCACTGAAGCGTTTGCAGGACGCACTGCGCGACGGCGACCGCATTCTCGCGTTGATCCGCGGCGTCGGTCTGTCGAACGACGTCGACGGAAATCTGCTGTCGCCCGGATCCGAAGGCCAGTTGCGCGCGTTGCGGCTGGCGTACGCTCAGGCCGGCTGGTCACCGGACATGGTCGACCTGATCGAATGCCATGCTACCGGAACGCCCCTCGGCGACGCCGTCGAATTCGAGAGCCTGACCCGACTTTGGCAAGGCGGCACCTGGCAAAGCGGTCAGTGCGTTCTGAGCGCGGTCAAATCGAACATCGGCCATCTGTTGACCGCGGCGGGCAGCGCCGGATTGATCAAGACCGTGCTCGCGATGCAGGAGGGCACGTTGCCGCCGGTCGCAAATTTCGAAAACCCCGCGGAGAAAATCCGGCTCGACGGCAGCCCGTTCTCCATACTCAAGCGCAGCCGCCCGTGGGAGCGCCGCGGCGTCGATGTTCCGCGACGCGCGGCGATCAACGGCTTCGGCTTTGGCGGGATCAACGCGCACCTGTTGATCGAGGAGGCGCTGCCCGAGCAGCTGGGTCGCTCGCGCACCGCGCGAAAGACGCATACCGCGCATTGCGTCAAGACACCCGAACCCATTGCGATCGTCGGCATGGCAGTGCATGTGGGTCGCTGGCCCGACCTGAACGCGTTTCGGGACCGCGTATTCGACGCGGGTCCCGGCGATGAGCCGGTGCAGCGTGCCGAGTGGCGCGGTTTGAGCTGCGAGGAAATTGGTGCGGTCTGGGGCGACGGCGGACCCGCGCCGCAGGGCGTACTTCGCGGCTATTACCTCGATGAGCTTTCGGTTCCCATCGATCGCTTTCATGTTCCGCCTCGCGAACTGGCCGAGATGCTGCCGCAGCAGCTGCTCATGCTCGACGTGGCCAAGGCCGCTCTCGACGACGCCGGTGGTCCCGTGCTCGCGTCCTCGCGCAGCGGGGTGTTCATCGGGCTCGGGCTCGATCTGCGCACGACCGATTTTCATTTTCGGTGGGCGGTGAAGCAGCGTGCGGACAAGTGGGCGCGCGAGGCGGGGCTCGATGCGGGCGACGCGGGCGCCAAGCAATGGATAACGCATCTCCGCGAAGGGGCAGGCCCTGCGTTGACCGCCGACCGCACACTGGGCGCACTGGGCGGCATCGTCGCCAGCCGCGTCGCGCGGGAATTCCATGTCGGCGGGCCCAGCCATACCGTGTGCAGCGAGGACACCTCCGGACTGCGCGCGGTTGAAGTTGCCGCGCGCGCGCTGCGGCGAGGCGAACTGGACGTGGCGCTCGCCGGAGCCGTGGATCTGAACGGCGACCTGCGCACGCTGCTGGCGAGCGACGCGGTTCGCCCCTATTCGCGCGCCGGCTCGGCGCGACCTTTCGATGCCGATGCCGACGGCGCCGTCCCCGGAGAAGGAGCAGCGTGCATCGTGCTCAAGCGCCTTGCGGACGCGCAGCGCGACGGCGACCGGATCTACGCGCTGATCCGCGGCGTCGGTGCAGCGCAGGCAAGCGGGGGCAGCGCGAACATGTCGGAGCCAACGGCCTATGAACAGGCCCTCGCGCGCGCCTATTCGGACGCCGGCGTAGCGCCTTCCGGCGTCCAGTTCGTCGAATCTCACGGCAGCGGGTCACCGGAAGAAGATGCCGCGGAAGCCCGTGCGCTGACTGCGTTCTTCGGCCGCGGTTCGAACGCATGCAATGTCGGCAGCGTCAAAGCCGACGTCGGCCACACTGGAGCGGCCAGCGGACTGGTTTCACTGGTCAAGGCGAGCCTGTGCCTCTATCACGAGGTGATCCCGGGACTGCGCAATTTCCGCAGCCCGCGCGGCGAACTTGACCACGCGTCCGGGGTACCCGGCGTCCGCGTGCCTCGCGTCGCGCGGCACTGGTTACGCAATCGCGCCGAAGGTCCGCGTCGAGCAGCGGTGAGTTCGATGGGCGTGAAAGGCGATTGCATGCACATCGTGCTCGATGCGTGGGAAGCTACGCCGCTGTTCGATGCCGCCGAAACCGGCCGCAACGCATCCCCGCTTCCGAGCGTACGTCCGATCCGGAGTCCGGAGGCGTTGTTCACCATCTCCGCGCAGAGCCAGCAAGCCCTTCGCGCGGCGATGAACAAGCTCGAACAACTCGCCTGCGCCGCGGCTGATGCACCGGTGCAGCAAATCGCGCAGCAATGGTGGAAATCTCATCGCGATGCCGCTCCGGGACCCCACCGAGTCGCGCTGCTCGCCCGCGATGTCAGCCAACTGGTTCGTTTGACACGACAGGCGGCATCGGCGAACGCGAACACGGACGCGCTCGCCGCATCGGGCAACGCAGAGGACCGCGAGCGGATGCTGACCCGCAAGGCGCCTGCGTCCGGGCATCCGGGGCGGATCGCTTTCGTGTTTCCAGGCTCGGGGAATCAATTCGAGGACATGGGTCTCGAACTCGCTCACCAATGGCCGGAGATATTGCGCGTGCAGGACGTGGAAAACGCTCGACTCGCCAGCCAGTACTGCGCAGACCAGTTCTGGAATGGCCCGCTGGCGGCGAACGTGCTCGCCGACCACCGCACGCTGATACTCGGGCAGGTGGCTTTCGGCACGATGGTCGCGGATCTCGCCACCCGTTTCGGCATACGCCCGACGGCGGCCGTCGGCTACAGTCTCGGCGAGTCGACCGCGTTGTTCGCGATGCGCGCGTGGCGGCAGCGCGACGAGATGCTGGACAGATTGGGCCGGTCGTCATTGTTCGCGCATGACCTCGCCGGCAAGCCGGAGGTGCTGCGCCGCCTTTGGAAGCTGCCGGAAGGCCGGAACGTCGAATGGATCACCGGAATGGTCGACCGCTCCGCCGAGACCGTGCGCGCGGCGATCGGCAGGAAGAAGCGCGTGTATCTGCTTATCGTGAACACCGCCGATGAGTGCGTGATCGGCGGTGATCGCACAGCGGTCGACGAGGTCGTCGCGGCGATCGGCTGCCACTGGTTTCCGCTGCAAGGCGTCAGCACCGTGCATTGCAATCTCGCGCGCCCGGTGCGCAAGGCTTACCGCCAGTTGCACTGCTTCGATACGAAACCACCGGCGGACCTCGAGTTCTACAGCTGCGCCTGGGGCCGAGCCTACATACCGGATCGCGATTCGGCCGCAGACGCGATCGAAGCTCAGGCCCTGGACACGATCGACTTTCCGCGCGTCATCCGCGCGGCCTACGCCGCAGGGGTACGAACGTTCGTCGAAATCGGCCCGGGCAACACCTGCAGCCGCATGATCGGCAAGATTCTCAAGGATCTGCCCCATTTCGCGCGCTCGCTCGCCGTTCCCGGGCAGCCACCGGTGACGCATTTCCTGCGCACGATCGGCCAGCTGTTCGCTGAAAACGTGCCGGTCGATCTGGACATCCTCTACGGCGGGGAAGACGCGGCTCGCGCCGGCACCGCAGCGGCCGGGCGCAGAGTAGCCGTGTCGATTACCGGAGCGCCAATCTCGGTGCCGCCGCTGCCGAGGGGCGATCGCGCACGCGGTTTCGCGGCTCCGATGACACCCGAGCGGGCCGATACCAAGCGATCGCGCACTCCCGCCCATCCGTCGTCAGATCGCGTGCCGGCAGACGAGCACGCCGTGTTGCAGGCAGCCGAAAGCGCGGAGCGCGCGACACTCGATGCCCACGAAGCGTACCTGAGGTTTTCCGAGGGTCTCGCGGAAACGCTTGCGCATGCGGTTGCGGCACAGGTTGCGCTGCTCGACCGCGCTGCGCGAGCTGGCGTCGCGATTTCCGATGAGGATGCATCGCGGCAGGAAATCACCCGCACACCAGCCGTCGAAGCGTTGTCGCCGCCCGGCCTGCCGGCGACCTCCACGGGAGCGCTCGCACCGACCAACGGGGTTCCACGCTCACTCGATCGAGCCGCCTGCCTCGCGTTCGGCCGCGGACTGGTCGCCGGCGTACTCGGACCTCGATATGCGGCCGCCGACGCGTTTCCGACGCGCGTACGTCTGCCGGACGAACCGCTGATGCTCGTCGACCGGGTCCTGCAGATCGATGGCGAGCCGCTGTCGCTGGCGCACGGCCGGATCGTGACCGAGCATGACATCACCCCGGGCGCGTGGTATCTCGACTGCGGGCGGATTCCCACCTGCATCGCCGTCGAGGCCGGCCAGGCGGATCTGCTGCTGGCGGGTTTTCTCGGTATCGATTTCCAGACGCGCGGCGAGGCGATGTACCGCCTGCTCGATGCGAAGGTCTGTTTCCATCGCAGCCTGCCCGGCGCAGACAAAGTCGTCCGCTATGACATCCGTATCGAGCGCTTTTTCCGTCAGGGCGACGCCTGGCTTTTCAAATTCGCCTTCGAGGCGAGCGTCGATGGAGAACCCCTGCTTACGATGACCGACGGCTGCGCCGGATTCTTCTCCCGGGCCGAACTCGAGGGCGGCAAGGGCATAGTGCACACGGCGCTCGACCTGAAGCCCGTGGCCGGAAAGCGCCCCGCGGACTGGAAGCCACTCGTCGAGATCGGCGTCGAGCGATACGATGAAGAACAACTCGACGCGTTGCGCGGCGGCGATCTTGCCGCATGCTTCGGCGATTCGTTTGCGGGACTTCCGCTCGCGGCCGCTGTCACCTTGCCTGCGGGGCGCATGAACCTGGTGCATCGCATCGCCCATCTGGACCCGGCCGGCGGGCGCTTCGGTCTTGGAATCGTGCGCGGCGAGGCCGACATCCATCCGCAGGACTGGTTTCTCACCTGCCATTTTGTCGACGACCGCGTTATGCCGGGCACCTTGATGTTCGAATGCTGCCTGCATACGCTGCGCGTGTTCCTGCTGAGGCTCGGATGGGTTGCCGAGCAGGGTCAGGTGGCGATCGAACCGGTGCCAGGCGTCGCCAGCCAGTTGAAATGCCGCGGACAGGTGCTGGACACCACCAAACAGGTGGCCTACGTGATTTCGATCAAGGAGATCGGCTACCGGCCCGAACCGTACGTCATCGCCGACGCGCTGATGTATGCCGACGGGAAACCGATCGTTGAAATCACCGGCATGAGCCTGCGCTATGCCGGCGTGACCCGCGAGACGCTTCGCTCGCTCTGGGCGGCGCGCAAGCGATCGGAGAAGAAACCTGCCCTGTTCGATTCCGAACGCATCCTCGCGTTCGCGGTCGGCAAGCCGTCGGACGCATTCGGAGAGCGCTACAGGATTTTCGACCGGGACCGCGTCATCGCGCGTCTGCCGGGCCCCCCGTATCAGTTCCTCGACCGCATCACCGAGATACGTGCCGAGCCTTGGACAGTCGTGCCGGGAGGCGAAATCGAGGCGCAGTACGACGTGCCGGAGGATGCCTGGTATTTTGCCGCCAACCGGCAAGGCGATATGCCGTTCGCGGTCGTGCTCGAAATCGCACTGCAGCCGTGCGGCTGGCTCGCGGCCTACATGGGTTCGGCGCTGACGAGCGATGTCGACCTTTCCTTCCGCAACCTCGGGGGCAGCGCGACACAGTTCGCTCCGGTCTTTCCCGGCAGCGGAACACTGAGCACTCGCGTGAAGCTCACCCGCGCTTCCAGTTCGGCGGGGATGATCATTCAGTTCTTCGACTACGAAGTGCGTGCGGGAAGCCGGCTAGTCTACCGGGGTGACACCTACTTCGGTTTCTTCCCGAAAATCGCCCTGGCCAAGCAGGAGGGGTTGAAAGACGCCAGGCGCTACCAGCCGACAGCGCAGGAAAGTTCACGCAGCCGCAGGATCGCTTTTCCGCAGACCGCGCCGTTTCCAGGCGACCGCTTGCGCCTGCTCGACCGGATCGAGTGCTGGATCCCGGACGGCGGACCCAAGGCGCTGGGCTACATTCGCGCGATGCGCCGCGTGGACCCTGGGGAATGGTTTTTCAGCGCGCACTTCTTTCAGGATCCGGTGGTGCCCGGATCGTTGGGCCTTGAAGCTTTCCTGCAGTTGTTGAAATTCATATCGGTCGAGCGCTGGGGCAGCCCGCCGGGCGTCCGGCATGAAGCGGTGGCCATGCACGAGCGGCACGAGTGGACCTACCGCGGGCAGGTGATTCCAGCCGATGCCGAAGTCGCCGTCGAGGCGGAGGTGACCGAGGTCGACGACGAGCGACTGACCATTCGCGCCGACGGCTTTCTATCGGTCGACGGCCGCGTGATCTATGCGATGCAGGATTTCACGCTGCGACAGCGCCGCCGCTGACGGCAGCCGACCGACCATGGCACACAACTACGCTAGCGTGTTTCTGACCGCCCTGGGTTATGAACTAGGCCCCCAGATCGTCACCTCGTCCGAACTGGAGGCACGACTTGAACCGGTGTATCAGAGCCTGAACCTTCAGCCGGGTCAGCTGGAAGCGTGGACCGGCATCGTCGAACGGCGCTGGTGGGAGCAGGGCACCCGCTTATCCACCCATGCCACCGCCGCCGCACGCAAGGCGTTGGCGAAGACCTCTATCAAGGCTGCAGACCTCGGAATAGTGATCTACGCCGGCGTCTGTCGCGAGAACTTCGAGCCGGCCACGGCCTGCGCGGTAGCCGATGCGCTCGGCGTAAGAGGCGCGGTGTCGGTCTACGACTTGAGCAATGCGTGCCTCGGCGTGCTCAATGCCATGATCGACATCGCCAATCGCATCGAACTCGGACAGATCCGCGCGGGACTGGTCGTATCCTGCGAAACGGCGCGCGAGATCAATGAACAGGCGATCGCCCGTCTGGTGAGGGACATAGGCGCCGAAGCGGGCGCCGCCCTGCCTCCCGGGTCGGGTATGGACAAGTTCGCCGAGGCGCTCGCCACCTTCACCGGCGGGTCCGGCGCCGTGGCGATGCTGTTGACCGACGGCTCGTTCCAGGGCACCCGGGGTCATCGGGTGCGCGGCGCGGTGTCGCAGGTTGCACCGGAACACCACCGCTTGTGCCGCTGGGGGTTGGAGCCGACGGAAATTCCAGACTTCGGGCACGGATACGCACACTACATGGCAACGGATTCGGTCGCGGTAATGAAGCACGGCGTCGATCTGGGTCTGCAGACGTGGCAGCTGTTCCTGAAGCAAATGGGCTGGACCCCGGCGCAGGTGGACCGCGTGATCTGCCATCAGGTCGGAAGCGGGCATCAGGACGCGATACTCAAGGCGCTGAATTTACCCAGGGCGAAGGACTACACGACGTATCGTTTCCTCGGCAACATGGGTACCGCCGCGCTGCCGGTCACCGCTGCGATCGCCGAAGAAAGAGGCGTCCTCCAGGCCGGCCAGTCGGTGGGATTCCTCGGCATCGGCAGTGGACTCACGTGCCTGATGATGGGACTGGAGTGGTGAGTCAAATGTTCGGTCCTGTACCGGGGTTCAATCACGAACTCTACCCGTTCGCCGGCGCCTGGCGCGAGGTGAACGGGTTTCGGATGCACTTTCTCGACGAAGGACAGGGTGATGCCGTATTGATGCTCCACGGCAATCCGACCTGGTCGTTTTTCTTCCGCGATCTGGTGCGCGGACTGCGCGGCCGGTACCGTGCGATCGCACCCGACTACATAGGCTGCGGGCTCTCCGACAAGCCGGACGAAAACAGCTACGAGCACACGCTTCGCCGGCGCGTCGACGATCTGGCCTCGCTCATCGAGCAACTCAACGTGCGCGGCCGCATCACGCTGATCATGCACGACTGGGGCGGAATGATCGGCATGACCTATGCCGCGCGGTTCCCGGACCGGATCGGCCGGCTCATCCTGCTCAATACGGCCGCGTTTCATTTGCCCAGGGCGAAGAGACTGCCGCTGTCGCTGTGGTTGTGCCGCGAGACGCCGCTGGGCGAGCTGATCATTCGTGATACCGGCCTGTTCATCAGCGTGCTCGCACGCTGGGCCGTCTGCAGGCCGATGGAGCAGCGCGTGCGCGAAGCCTATCTGTGGCCGTACCGGCTGCCGGAAGACCGAACCGGGCTGTTGGGGTTCGTGCAGGACATTCCGCGCAGACCTGGCGACCGCAGCTATGACCTGGTGAGCGACGTACAGGCAAGACTGGCGCACTTCAATGAAATTCCGTCGCTGATCCTTTGGGGCGAAAAGGATTTCGTCTTCGATCATCACTTTCTGCGCGAGTGGCAGAGAATTCTTCCGGACGCCGAAGTGCACCGCTTTCCGAACGCGGGACATTATGTGCTCGAAGACGCGGGCGCGGAGATCCTGCCGCTGATCGAGGACTTCATCGAACGCCATCCGTGCCATGCATGACGCGGCGCCGCCGAGCCGCGGAAATATCGCCGCGCATCTTGCGCAGATGGCAGCGCGCCAACCCGCTCGTCCCGCGGTCATCTGCGCCCGCGGCAGGGATGCGAGTGCCGAGATCGCCTACGAACAACTGACTTTCGCCGAACTGGAGGCGACCAGCAATCGCCTCGCCGCCGGCCTCGACGCAATCGGCATCCGGCGCGGCGTGCGCACCGCGCTGATGGTGCCGCCGGGCCCGGCGTTCTTCGCGCTGAGTTTCGCGCTGTTCAAAGCCGGGGCCGTGCCGGTGTTGATCGATCCGGGCATCGGACGCGACAATCTTCGCGGCTGCCTGTCGCATGCCGAGCCCGAGGCATTCATCGGCGTCTCCAGGGCTCATGCCGCCCGCGTGCTGTTCGGCTGGGCACGCCGCAGCGTGCGCATCAACGTCACAGTCGGGTCGAAGTGGTTCTGGGGTGGCCACACGCTGTCAGGCCTGATGCGCAAGACGACGTCGGATCAACACTACAGCGCGATCGAACCTGCGCCCGGGGAAACCGCCGCCATCCTGTTTACCAGCGGCAGTACCGGCGCGCCGAAAGGGGCCGTCTATACCCATGACATCTTCCTCGCCCAGGTGGAACAGATCCGCCGGCTGTACCGGATCGAGCCGGGCGAGATCGACCTGGCGACATTTCCGCTGTTCGCGCTGTTCGGCCCTGCGCTCGGCATGACCGAGGTGGTGCCGGAGATGGACGCTTCGCACCCGGCGAACGCAGATCCGGCGAACATCGTCGGCGCGATTGAAAAATTCGGCATCACGTCGATGTTCGGATCGCCGGCACTGATCAACCGCGTCGCACGCTACGGCGAACAGCGCCACGTCAAGCTGCCGACGCTGCGCCGCGCGATTTCCGCCGGCGCACCGGTGTCGGCGAAGGTGCTCGAGCGATTCGCCGCGATGCTGTCTCCGGGTGCGCGGATTTTCACGCCTTACGGCGCGACCGAGTGCCTTCCGGTTGCATCCATCGGTGCCGATGAGATCCTGAACGAAACCCGCCATCGCACCGACGAGGGAGCCGGCGTGTGCGTCGGACGTCCGGTGTCCGGACTTCGGGCCAGAATCATACGCATCAGCGACGACCCGATAGACGCCTGGAGCGATGCTCTGGAATTGCCGCAGGGTGAAATCGGCGAGATCGCAGTGCAGGCACCCCACGCGACGCGGACCTACTTCGATTTGCCGGATGCCACGGCGGCGGCGAAGATTCCGGACCCGGCGGGTGGCGGCTTCTACCACCGCATGGGCGATGTCGGCTATTTCGACCGAAGCGGACGCCTGTGGTTCTGCGGCCGCAAGGCGCACCGGGTCGTTACGCCGCAGCAGACGCTGTTCTCGATTCCGTGCGAGGGGGTGTTCAACGCGCACCCCAGGGTATTTCGCTCCGCGCTGGTCGGTGTGAAGCGAGACGGGATTACGCGACCGGTGCTGTGCGTGGAACTGGAAGCCGGTTCCGGCAGCGAATCCATGGATGCCGTTCGGGAGGAACTTCTCCGGATCGCAGCGGCGCACGAACATACGCGGAACATCGACACGATCCTTTTTGATCCCGCGTTCCCGGTCGACGTGCGCCACAACGCAAAAATCTTCCGCGAGAAGCTCGCCGCCTGGGCCGCAGAAGAACTCGCTTCGGGAAAAGCGCAGTGAAAGCCCTCGTCACCGGCGGCGGCGGGTTTCTCGGCCAGGCCATCGTTCGCGGACTGATCGAGCGGGGCGCCGAGGTGAGCAGCTTTTCGCGCAGCGACCATCGCGAACTGAGCGCGCTCGGCGTCGGGCAGATTAAAGGCGACCTGAGCGACGCCACCGCGATTTCCGGGGCGGTGCAGGGATTCGACGTGGTCTTTCACGTTGCGGCCAAGCCGGGCATCTGGGGCGACTATGCCGATTACTACCGCACCAACGTGACCGGTACGAGGAATGTCATCGAAGCATGCCGCCGGCACGGCGTCGGCCGGCTCATCTACGCGAGTTCGCCGAGTGTCGTCTTCGACGGGCGCGACATGGAAGGCGTCGACGAGTCCGTCCCCTACCCCGCGCATTATGAAGCGCACTATCCGCGCACGAAGGCGCTGGCCGAGCAGATGGTGCTCGCGGCGAACGATGCGCAACTGGCCACCGTCTGCCTGCGCCCGCATCTGATCTGGGGGCCCGGCGACAACCACCTGCTCCCCAGACTGGTCGCGCGCGCACGAGCGAACCAGTTGCGCCGCATCGGCTCCCGGTCGAAGCTCGTCGACACCATTTATGTCGACAACGCCGCCGAGGCGCACCTGCTCGCCGCCGAGCGCCTGCACCCGGGCTCGCCCGTTGCCGGACGCGTCTATTTCGTTTCGCAGGGCGAACCGGTGCCGCTCTGGGACATCGTGAACCGGCTGCTGCACGCCGTTGGCGCGCCACCGGTAACGAAGGCGGTGCCGGTGTGGCTCGCATTGTGGATCGCCGGGGGGATCGAAGCCTGGCGCCGGCTCACGAACGATCCGCGCGAACCGCGCGTCACCCGCTTCGTGGTCCGCGAACTGTCCACCGCGCACTGGTTCGACATCTCGGCCGCGCGCCGTGATCTGGGGTACGCACCGCGCGTATCGATTGCCGAAGGACTTTCCCGGCTGCGGGAAGTCAGGGGCTGTTGATATTCGCCGCGGGGGAACGGAAGGAGTCCTCGCCCAGGGCAAATCTGGACACTCTTGGTTGTTGCAGATAGCCCTTCATTAGCGGGTTTCGGACGAATATCCGCTTTGCGCCAAGGTCGGTAGACCTGGGTTCGGCCGACAGCAGAACTTCACGCAGCCAATCAAGTGGTCTGCTTATCGGCCGCAGACGTTAATCTTCGCCAAAGCGACCCGCCGTCTCCCGTTCTTATTACAACTCTGTAGGGATCTCAGAAGTGGCTCCGCAAATCTGAACAGCGCGATAAGTGGAAACTCTGGGTATATTGCCGGACCGAAGGCGGTCTGGAAACAAGGAGTTTCTGATGGTGAAGAAGAAAGCATCGGGACGGCGCACGCGCCGCACCCACAATCCGGCGTTCAAGGCCCGCGTGGCTTTGGCCGCTTTACGGGAAGACAAGACCATGGCCGAGCTGTGCGAGCAGTTTGAGCTGCACCCCAACCAGATTACCGAATGGAAGCGGCAACTGGCGGAGCGCGCTGCCGAGGTCTTTGACGCTGGGCCCCGGGCCGAACCGGTGAACCTGGCGCCGCTACACGCCAAGATTGGCCAATTGGCACTGGAGAATGATTTTTTGGAAGGCGCGCTCACCAAAGCGGGATTGCTGAGCGCAAAGCCATGATTAACCGTGACCACAAACTTTCCATCACACGCCAGGCCGAGCTGCTCAATATTAGCCGTGGAACGGTGTACTACCTGCCCCAGCCTGTGAGCCCGGCCGATTTGGCGCTGATGCGCAGGATCGACCAGTTGCACCTGGAGCATCCGTTCATGGGCGCGCGCATGTTGCGCGACCAACTTGGCCGGCAAGGCATTCGAGCCGGCAGGCGCCACATCCGAACGCTGATGCGGCGTATGGGCATCGAGGCGCTGGCGCCGCAACCCGGCACCAGCAAGGCGGCGCCCGGGCACAAGGTCTACCCGTACCTGCTGCGTAAGCTGGCGATTACCCGCGCCAACCAGGTCTGGGCGCTGGATACGACCTACATTCCCATGGCCCGGGGTTTCGTCTATCTCACCGCTGTGGTGGACGTGACCTCGCGCCGCGTGCTGGCGCACAAGGTGGCGATCACACTTGAGGCCGTTCACGCCAAGGAAGTCATCGAACAGGCCTTCCTGCGCTACGGTGTTCCCGAGATCGTCAATACCGACCAGGGAAGCCAATTCACCGCCGAGGAGTTCACCAGCGTCGTACTGGCCAAGGGTTGCAAGCTGTCCATGGACGGGCGCGGTGCCTGGCGTGACAACGTGTTCGTTGAGCGCCTGTGGCGTAGCGTGAAGTACGAACGGGTGTACCTGAAGGCATACGACAGCGTGAGCGTGGTCAAGGCCGACATCGCCGACTATCTGGGTTGGTACAACACGCATCGTCCTCATTCCAGTGTGGAACGGCTCACCCCCGAGGAAAAGTACTTGGCCGCCTTGCCGAAGATGAAGCTGGCCGCCTAACATGCCATTCCCGGTGCGCCCCGAGTTGCCCACCGCGGCTTTGCGTTCGTCGCAAGCGACGCACGCCGCCGTGGACAACTCTGCATCCTCCCCAATCGGCTTGGAGTCCACTTATAAATCGGGGAAAGTTGTTCAAACAAACGGAGCCACTTCTAACTTGTCCTCGTCCCAGGCCTTGCCGATCGCCGTGTCGAGTCGCTTGAGGAGTTCGAGGAGCGTCTCGTTATCGCGTCGAACCAAGCCTGTCAGTTGACTACTGCTGTCCGCGGCGATGGCGGCGCATTGAAACGGACCGTGCCGACCGACTGTGATGGTGCCTTCACCATCAATGTAAGGGTTATCCATTACGGGGCCGCGCGCGTGGCGCAAGCCACGCACACGAGCGCGCGGCACGCTGGGCAACCCGATTGCCATCATGCGGCCTGGTGCAGCGCCGGCAGGCGCCCGAAGTAGATCGCATTGGGCGTTTGTCCATCCGGAGACCGATGTGGCCGTCTTTGATTGTAGAAGCTGAAATACCAGCTCAGTCCGGCCTTGACCTCGGAGACGCTGCCGTAGGCGTGAAGGTACACGTTCTCGTATTTCACCGACTTCCACAGCTGCTCGACGAACACGTTGTCCACCCATCGGCCTTTGCCGTCCATGCTGACTTGGATGCCGTGGTGCTGCAACAGGCCGGTGAACTCGGCGCTGGTGAACTGGCAGCCCTGGTCGGTGTTGAAGATCTCCGGGACACCGTAACGGGTGATCGCCTCGGTCACCGCCTCCAGGCAGAAATCGGTGGTAAGGGTGTTGGACAGGCGCCATGCGAGCACCCGCCGTGAATACCAGTCGATCACCGCGAACAGGTACATGAACCCGTGCTCCATCGGAATGTAGGTGATGTCGGCCGCCCACGCCTGGTTGGGCCGATCGACGGTCATGTTCCTCAGCAGATACGGGTAGGCCGGGTGCGCCGCATGGCGGCGGCTGGTGTTGGGCTTGCGATACAGCGCCTCGATGCCTATCTTGT
>Ga0209343_10002093_pt1 | contig 26086 bp, 20 predicted proteins | sample RifCSPlowO2_02_FD_184026 | JGI IMG/M metagenome (GOLD analysis project Ga0209343, IMG submission 184026) | Groundwater microbial communities from Rifle, Colorado - Rifle CSP2_plank lowO2_0.2 (SPAdes) (version 2) | ecosystem: Environmental > Aquatic > Deep subsurface > Groundwater | place... | reverse complement strand
ATACCTCGCGCTTGTGCAACATGCGGAAGGTGTCGCGCGAGCTGTGGCCCAGGGCCAGGATCACATGGCGGCTGAGCAACTGCTCGCCACTGTCCAGTACCACGCCCTGCAACTGGCCGTCCTCGATCAGCACGTCGCTGACCCGCTGCTGGAAGCGCACTTCACCGCCCAGGGCCTTGATCTCCTCGCGCATGGTGGCGACCACACCGGTGAGGCGGAAGGTGCCGATATGCGGCTTGCTGACGTAGAGAATTTCTTCCGGCGCGCCAGCCTTGACGAACTCCTGCAGCACCTTGCGCCCCAGGTGCTTGGGGTCCTTGATCTGGCTGTACAGCTTGCCGTCGGAGAAGGTGCCGGCACCGCCTTCGCCGAACTGCACATTGGACTCGGGGTTGAGCACGTTCTTGCGCCACAGGCCCCAGGTGTCCTTGGTGCGCTGGCGCACTTCGGTGCCGCGTTCCAGCACGATGGGCTTGAGTCCGGCCTGGGCGAGGATCAGCGCGGCGAAGATGCCGCAGGGGCCGAAGCCGACCACCAGGGGCCGTTCTGCGAGGTTCTCGGGTGCCATGCCGACTGGTTTGTAGGCGGTGTCCGGGGTGACGCTGATATGCCGGTCATCGCTGAACTTGGTCAGCAGCGCCGCTTCATCGCGCAGTTCGCAGTCGATGGTGTAGATGAAGTGCATCTCACTGGATTTCTTGCGTGCATCGTAGCTGCGCTTGAACAGGCTGAAGTCGAGCAACTCGCTGTCTTCAATCCCCAGGCGCTGGACGATGGCCGGGCGCAGGGCCTCGTCGGGGTGGTCGAGGGGCAGCTTCAGTTCGGTGATGCGGAGCATGAGGCAATTCCAGAATCAGGGCCGGAGGCAACCCGGCAGCTTGTAAAGGCGGCGATTATAAACCTGTTCGGCCTACGGGCGGGATCTCAGGGATGGGTCCAGGCCAGCAGCACATCCAGCATGCGATTGGCGAAGGCCCATTCGTTGTCGTACCAGGCCAGCACCTTGACCAGATCGCCCTGCACCCGAGTGTGGTTGAGGTCGACCACGCAGGACAGCGGATGGCCATTGAAGTCGCTGGACACCAGCGGCAGGTCGTTGCACTCCATCACGCCGGGCGGCAGCTGTTGCGCCGCCTGCTGCAGGGCGGCATTGATCGCCTCGCGGCTGCTCGGACGCTCGCAGGTGAAGGTCAGGTCGAGCAAGGACACGTTGGGTGTCGGCACCCGTACCGAGAGGCCGTCCAGGCGTCCGGCCAGTTCCGGCAGGACCAGGCCGATGGTCTTGGCCGCACCGGTGCTGGTGGGGATCATCGACAGCGCGGCGGCGCGGGCGCGGTAGAGATCGCTGTGGGCCTTGTCCAGCAGGTTCTGGTCGTTGGTGTAGGCGTGGATGGTATTGACCAGGCCCTGGCGAATGCCCACCGCCCGATGCAGCGCCTGGGCCAGGGGAGCCAGGCAGTTGGTGGTGCAGGAGGCGTTGGAGACGATCTGCTGACTGCCTAGCAGCTCATGGTTGACGCCATAGACCACGGTCAGGTCGGCACTGTCCAGCGGATGGGAAAGCAGGACACGGGGGCTGCCGGCAGTCAGGTGCTGTTCGACCTGAACACGTTTTTTCAGCTTGCCGGTGCATTCCAGCACCAGGTCGATGCCGTGCTGTTGCCAGGGCAGGTTGATCACCTCGCGTTCGCGCAGCAGGTGGATCGGTTGGTCATCGATCTGCAGCAAGTCGCCTTGCAGGTCGACCTGCCCGGCAAAGCGGCCGAAGGTGGAGTCGAAGCGGGTCAGATGGGCGAGGGTGGCCGGGTCGCCGAGGTCGTTGATCGCGCAGAGGTGGATCTTGCGCTGCAGGTCGCGCTCGAAGAGCGCGCGCACCAGGCAGCGGCCGATGCGTCCATATCCGTTGATGGCAATGCGCAACATGGCGGTATTCCTTGGGCTGAGTTCCTTTTCAGCTTAGGTCAGCGCGCGCGCCGTGCAGGGCCAAAGCTCGGGGCAGATGGCGTCTGTCCCGACTGGGCCTGTCAGTCGTTGCGTGCGCCGCCAAAGGAGGCGCAGCCGCGCAGCACTTTACCGTTCAGGCGCAATTCGGCGCTCATGTGCTGCACGGTGCCGCTCATGCTGTCGACGCAGCGTTGCGGGGCGACCCACAGCTCCAGCCGCTCGCCATTGGCTTCGCTGCTCAGGTTGAAGCGGCCCTCGGGCAGTTGCTCTTCCAGATAGGGCAGGGCCAGGGGTTCCTGGCCTGGGCGGTCGAGGACCAGGCCGCGGTTGCTGACCAGCACGCTCCAACCCGGCTCCTGGCCGCTGGCGCGCAGGCTGCTGCGCTTGAAGTTGAGGTCTTCGCAGCCCGGGCCTTCGGCCTGCAGGCGGTAGAGCTGGCTGGGTACGAACTTGCCATCGAGGCCGGCCGCGGGGGTAGCGCTCAGTTCGCCACGCAGGTCGACGAACAGGCTGCTTGCGCCGTCGCCCAGCAACCCGGCGGCTTCACGGCTGATGCCGGTGCTGCCGTCATCGCCAATCACGAAGCGGCGTTGCTCCTGGCAGGGACGCAACAGCAGCTGGCCGTCCTGCAGGCTGAGTTCGCCCTGCAGGCGAGTGGCCGCTGCGCTTTTGGGGGCGGGCTGCGGGGTAAACACCTGGCAGCTGGCGAGCAGGGGCACCAGGGCGGCGCAAAGGTAGGGGCTGAAACGCATGCGGACTCTCCTGAGTAAGGCCGCACACGTTACTCAGGCCGCCGCACGATCACAAGGGCGCAACAGGGCGCGCTTGCGGCGCACCGGTTAGCGGCCAGCGTAACGCGCGGCGGCGACCTAAAGTGAATACTAAGGCCCTGCAGCATGCCGACTAGGAGAACCAATGAGCCGCATTGTCACCTTGACCCTGAGCCCGGCGCTGGATGTCGCCACGACGGTACCGCGTCTCTATCCGGACGCCAAGCTGCGTTGTGCACCGCCGGTGTATGCCCCCGGTGGCGGTGGCATCAACGTCGCCCGGGCCATCCAGCGCCTCGGTGGCCGGGCTCTGGCCGTGTTTCCGGCCGGCGGTTCGACGGGCCGCCATCTGACCGATCTGCTCAGTGCCGAGGGGGTGCCCAGCCAGGCGCTGGCGGTCGAGCAGTGGACCCGCGAATGTATCAATCTGGTGGAGTGCAGCAGCGCCCAGCAATATCGTCTGGTGATGCCCGCTGCCCGGCTTGGGCGGGACGAGCAGGAACAATTGCTGGCGGCACTGCAGACCCTGCCGCGGCCCGACTACCTGGTGGTCAGCGGCAGCCTGCCCGACGACCTGGACGAGGCGTTTGTGCCGCGTCTGCTGAGCTGGGTCAGGCAGCAGCGCATGCGTTGCATCTTCGACAGTGGTGCGGCGGCGTTGCGCCAGGCCCTGGAGTGCGGTGGGGTGTTTCTGATCAAACCCAATATCGCCGAACTCAGCGCCCTGGCCGAGGTGGAAATTGCCGAGCCCGGACAACTCGCCGGCATCGCCCGGGGGCTGATCGCCGCGGGACAATGCCAGGTGGTGCTGGTCTCGCTTGGCCCCCAGGGCGCGCTGCTGGTCAGCGCCGACACGACCCTGGGCATTGCCGCGCCAACGGTACGCAAGCGCAGCACCGTTGGCGCGGGCGACAGCATGGTCGCGGCACTGACCCTCAAGCTGGCCGCCGGCAGCGAGCTGGTCGAGGCTGCCCGTTATGGGGTGGCCGCCGGTACAGCCGCGATCATCACCGAGGGCAGCGAACTCTGCCGCCAAGCCGACACCGAACAGCTGTTCGCCTGGGTGCAGCAGCAGTCCGCAGCGGGGGCGGGGTAGCTCGGCCGGCGGTGCGGGGGCGGCTCTGTGCTCTCTGACGAAATGAACGCCCAGGTGTGGACCGCTGAACTAGGGTAAATAAGTGGCTCGCTTGCTGTGCCCGATCGACCCAGCCTGCGCTGGCCGCCTTAGCGGAGGGCTTTACCATGAGCAATGCTACGCCTCGCCTGACGCTGGAGCTGCTGCTGGGCTTCAGCCCGTTCGATTTTCTCAGCCCGCAATATCAGCAGCAGGCGCTGGACAGCCTGCAGTATGTGCAGCGCAAGGCCGGCACCCAGCTGTTCAAGCGGGGCGATAAGTCCCTGGCGCTGTATTACCTGCTGCGCGGCCAGGTCGGCCTGGGCGAAGAGGGCGCGCGTCAGCCGCTGCTGGCCGGCAGCCTGGAGGCCTGCCATGCCCTCAACGAAGCCCAGCCGCAGTTGCAAACGGTGGTGGCGCAAAGTGACGTGACCCTGTTCGCCCTGGAGCGCGGTCTGCTCGAACGCCTGCTGAACTGGAGCCAGAGCGCCGATTACGGGGTGATCAGCCTGGATGGGGCGAGCGAGGAGGAGCCCGGCCAGGATGACTGGCTGGCCAAGCTGCTGCGCTCGCCGCTGTTCGGCCGGTTGCCGCCGGCCCACCTGCATACCTTGCTGGGGCGCTTTGAATTTACCGAGGTAAAGGCCGGGCAGGCCGTGGTGCGTTATGGCGAGCCCGGCGAGCACTTCTATGTGCTCAAGCGCGGTCGCGCCGCGGTAACCCTGCCATCGGCCTATGAGGAGGGGCCGCAGCAGATTCTTCAGGCGGGAGATTTCTTCGGTGAGGAGGCGCTGGTCAGTGGCGCGGTGCGCTCGGCCACCGTGACCATGCTCGAGGACGGCGTGCTGGCGAGCCTGGAGCGCGAACTGTTTGTCGAACTGGTTCATCCCGCGCTGATTCCGCAGATCAGCCCAGCGCAGTTGCAGCAGATGACCCGACTCGGCCAGCGCGCCTGCCTGCTGCTGGATGTGCGTCTGCCTTTTGAGTACCGCCAGGGTCACCAGCCGGGCAGCATCAGCCTGCCGGTGGCCAATCTGCGTACCCATGCCAGCAGCCTGGAGCCGAACACCCTTTATGCGGTGACGCCGGAAGGTGGGATCCGCAGTGAACTGGCGGTGCACCTGCTCAATCAGCTGGGTTTCGAGGCCTACCTGCTCACCGAACCGCCCGGGCAGCCCACGGTGGCGGCCTGAAAAGGCGGCGGGCCAGCCGCGTGCAGCAAGCAGCCTGCCCTGGTGCGCGCGGTGGCTGACGGGTAGATAGGCATTAAAAAACGGGCCGAAGCCCGTTCTTGTCCTGCGATGTAACAACCCTTACTTGAGCCAGCCGGCTACGCGTTCCGGGTTGGCGGCGATCCAGTCCTTGGCGGCCTGTTCCGGCTTGACGCCTTCGGTAATGGCCAGCATCACTGCGCCCACTTCTTCTGCATTCCAGGAGAACTTCTTGAGGAAGGCAGCGGCCTCTGGAGCTTTGGCTTCCATACCCATGCTGGCCACGGTATCGATGTGCTCAGCTTCGCCGAAGACATTCTGCGGATCTTCGAGGAAGCGCAGTTTCCACTTGGCGAACATCCAGTGCGGAATCCAGCCAGGGACCACGATGGCTTCGTTCTTCTTCTCGGCGCGAGCCAGGGAGATGGCCATGGCCGGACCGGAGCTCGGCATCAGCTTGAAGTCCAGGTTGTATTTCTCGATGGCTTCTTCGGTGCGGCGCATCACGCCAGCACCGGCGTCGATGCCGGTGATCTTGCCGTCGTAGGCTGCTTTGCTGTTGTTCAGATCTGCGATGCTCTTGGCTTCGACGTAGTCGGGAACCACCAGGCCAATTTTCGCGCCCGTATAGTTGGTGCCGAGCACCGTGACCTTGTCCTTGAGTTTTTCAAAGTACTCGCCGTGGGTGACCGGCAGCCAGGCGGAGAGAGTCGCGTCGAGGTCGCCTCTAGCCACGCCTTGCCACATGATCGCAGGCTCGACGGCTTTCAGCTCGACCTCGTAGCCGAGATTACTCTTTAGGATTTCGCTGGCCACATGGGTGGCGGCGACGCTGTCGTCCCAGCCATTGACGTAGCCAATGGTCAGGCTGGGTTTGTCCGCCGCCATGGCGGTGCTCATACCCAGGGCCAGGGCGGCGACGCCGAGGCCTTGCAAACACAGGTTCTTCAAATTACGCATAGGTGTACTCCGTCAGTGAGAGTGGCAGTTCTGTTGCGTGACTGGCGCGTTCTTCTTGCGGGCCTAGCTGGTAAACATCCTGGTGTCGCGGTTGTGTAGCCCGGACGGAATCCGGGGGTGTTGCATGGCCGGCGAGCCCGTTCCCGGATTGCATCCGGGCTACGCAATGGCCGTGCTCAGACAGCGCCGCGAGGTAAATCGCGGGTACAGCAAATCAGGCGATGGCCGTGCGGCCTCGCTGGTTGAGTTGCTAATAAACTGGCTTGGTTAACCGCGCCGCCCGCAGATCAGCGGGGCGGCGCGGGATCTGGCTTACAGGCCGACGTGCTTCTTCACCGCGGCGATGCCGTCCTGGCCGTCATAGGTGGTGACGCCGTCCAGCCACTGCTCGAGGATCGCCGGGTTGGCCTTGATCCATTCGGCGGCCACCGTGGTCGGGTTCTGTTTTTCCAGAACCTTTTCCATCAGCTGGCTTTCGATTTCCACGGTGAACTGCAGGTTGTTCAGCAGCTTGCCGACGTTGGCGCAGCGCGCTTCGTAATCCGGCGGTACCACGGTGTAGACCTTGGCCGCGCCATAATCCGGGCCGAACACGTCATCACCGCCTTCCAGGTAGGTGATGTCGAACTGGGTGTTCATCGGGTGCGGGGCCCAGCCGAGGAAGACCGCCGGCTCGTTCTTGCGCACCGCGCGCTGCAGTTGCACCAGCATGCCGGCTTCGCTGGACTCGACCATCTTGAACTCGCCGAGGCCGAACTGGTTGCTCTTGATCATGGCGTCAATCAGCAGGTTGCCGTCATTGCCCGGCTCGATGCCGAAGATCTTGCCGTCCAGCTGATCCTTGAACTTGGCGATATCGGCAAAGCTCTTCAGCCCGGCTTCGGCGGCGTAGGTGGGCACGGCCAGGGTGTACTTGGCCCCTTCCAGGTTGGCCTTGGGCAGCACCTTGACCCCGCCATCCTTGGTGAACGGCTCGATCACGGCGTCCATCGAGGGGGCCCAGTAGCCGAGGAATACGTCGATCTGATTGTTCTTTACCCCGGTAAAGGCGATGGGCACCGAGGCCATGATCTTGCGCGTTTTGTAGCCCAGGCCTTCGCTGAGGGTCATGGCCACGCCGGTGGTGGCGGCGATATCGGCCCAGCCGATTTCGGCGAAGCGCACCATCTGGCAGCTTTCCGGTTCCTGGGCCCAGGCGTTCTGCAGCAGCGCCGCCGATAACAGACCGACACCTGCGAGGGTTTTTATGCTTTTCATCTGCGACTCCCTGTGTTGAACAAAGTTGAGGCTTATTGACGTTGCAGTTTGCCGCTGAACCAGGCAACCAGGCTGTTGGACTTTTTCTGCTGCGGTGTGCCGAAGCTTTCGGTGATGCGGTCGAGAATGATCGCCAGCAACACCACGGCCATGCCGCTTTCGAAGCCTAGACCGATATCCAGGCGCTGGATGCTCGCCAGTACGTCGTTGCCCAGGCCGCCGGCACCGACCATCGAGGCGATGATCACCATCGACAGGGCCATCATGATGGTCTGGTTGACCCCGGCCATGATCGACGGCATGGCGTTCGGCAGCTGCACCTTGAACAGCAGCTGGCGGGCGTTGCAGCCAAACGACTGGCCGGCTTCGACGATTTCCTTGTTGACCTGGCGAATACCCAGGTTGGTCAGGCGCACCGCCGGCGGCATGGCGAAGATCACCGTGGCGATGATCCCCGGCACACGGCCGAGGCCGAACAGCATGGCCGCCGGGATCAGGTAGACGAATGCCGGCATGGTCTGCATGAAATCGAGAATCGGCCGGATGGTGGTCGACACCCGCTCGCTACGCGCCGCCCAGATCCCCAGAGGGATGCCGAGAAGCAGGCTGATCAGGGTGGCGGAGAAGGTCAGCCCGAGAGTCACCACCGTCTGTTCCCAGAAGCCGGTGAGCACGATCAGGACGAAGGAGATGGCGGTGAAGATGGCGAACTTGTAACTGATGCGCCACAGGCTGAGGCCGACGAAGATGGCGATCAGCAACCAGGCTGGCGGCAGCATCAGCAGCCACTCGATGCCTTCGGAGAAACCGTTGACCACACCGCCGAGGTTGTCGAACCCTTCGCTGTAATTGTCCAGCAGGTGCTGCACCACATCGTTGACCCAGCTGCCCAGGTCGAGTTGTTTCTCACTCATGGGATTCTCCCTGCAGGCGGGTCAACAGACGGCCCTTGCTGATGGCACCAGAGTAGTGGCCGTTGCAGTCGATCACCGGAATCGGCCCTTCGTTATCCACCAGGCGTTCGATCACCTGATCCAGCGGCATGTCTTCGGGAATCGGCTTGATTGTCTTCAGCACCTGGCCGTCGAGGCCACAGGTGGTGCCGCCTTCGACCAGCAGGGCGATCTTCTCCAGGCTGATGGAACCCTGGAAGTTGTTCTGCTCGTCGACGACAAAGGCGTAGTGCTTGTCCAGCGCCTGCAACTCCTGGCAGACCTGCTGCGCATCCGGCGCTCTGCCGTTGTGCACATAGATCGGCACGCTGTCGGCCATCAGTTGGCCGGCGGTGAGGTAGCGGTTGGTGTCGACGGTGTTGAAGAAGTTGCGCACGTAATCGTTGGCCGGGTTGTCGATCAGCTCCTGGGGGGTGCCGACCTGGACCAGCTTGCCGCCTTCCATGATGCCGATGCGGGTGCCGATGCGCATGGCCTCTTCGATGTCGTGGGAGACGAAGATGATGGTGCGCCGATCGGTCTTCTGCAGCTCCAGCAACACGTCCTGCATCTCGCGGCGCTTGAGCGGGTCGAGGGCGGAAAAGGCCTCGTCCATGATGATCATCGACGGGTCGACGGCCAGGGCGCGGGCCAGGCCGACGCGCTGCTGCATACCACCGGACAGCTCATGGGGATGTTTGTGAGCGAAGGTGTCCAGGCCGACCTGCTTGAGCACTTCCATGGCGCGCTTCTCGCGCTCCTTGCGGCCCTTGCCAGCGACTTCCAGGCCGAAGGCGGCGTTGTCCAGCACGGTGCGCGAGGGCATCAGGGCGAAGGACTGGAAGACCATGCTCATGTCGCGGCGGCGCAGGTCGATGAGTTCCGACTTGGGCATCTTGGCGACGTTCTGCCCGTCAATAAACACGTCACCGCCGCTCGGCTCTACCAGGCGGTTGATCAGGCGAATCAGGGTCGATTTGCCCGAGCCGGACAGGCCCATCAGGACAAATATCTCGCCTTCCTCGACGCTGAACGACACGTCGCTGACGCCGATTACCGCGCCTTTCTCGGCAAGGATCCTGTCCTTGCTCCAGCCCTGTTTGAGCAGGTCGATGGCTTCTTGTGGTTCTGGGCCGAAAACCTTGTAGAGGTTCTTGACCACGATTTTTCCAGACTGCATGGGATGATTCCCCTTCAGTAGACATCCAGATCAGTGTTGCGCAACCGAGCGCACGCCAACGGGCGTTCGTCCGGTGATGCCGACTGTTCTTGCCTGTGTGGGTTTACTGGGTTCGGGGGTATGAGCCGTGCCTTGCCACGCAACACTTTCAGGGCGCTCAGGCACAACCGCTGCAACGCTCCAGTTGCCTTGTGGGCAATGGACGCTATGGGGGCGTACTGTCGAGTCAACCTTGCTGTGCCGTGCTGCAAACCGCGTTCCAAACCCTCTGGCAGTGTTACGAAGTCCCATCCTTGGGTTTTACACACCTCGACCCGAGGTGCGCGTACATCCGAAATTTCTTGTTGGGCTGGCACCCATCATGGGGTGAGCCAGCGCTTATATATTCTTCGGTCCGGGGTTGTGGGTCCCGGTCTGCCTCCCCGGTTATGAGGTGGCAGTGACGAAATCGGCTGACTCAACGATATAGTCTTCGGCCTGTCGCAATTGTCGGTTTGCGACCCTGACGTGTTGCGCGGCGACATACCCTTTGACTAAAAAAACCATAACAGACTTTTCCACCCCTTGGCCAAGGCTGCAAGCCGCGCCGGCCGTGGTTTGCAGCTTTTGAAATGGCCACAGGCGCGATGAGCAGGGGGCTGCGCGCTGTTCGAAAAAAATGACAAATTAATTTTCGTTGGCCAGGTTTTCGGCGGTTTTTATTGATTGACCGTTCAGTCTGCTAACGCCTTGCAGCCAGGTTGCGACGGTCTCGGGGTTGGCCTTCAACCAGGCTTTGGCCTCGCGCCGCGGGTTGGTGTTTTTATTGAGAATTGCGCCCATCAGGTAGCTTTCCATCTCCAGGCTGAAGCGCAGGTTCTTCAGCAGCTGGGTGACGTTCGGGCATTGCTCGGCATAGCCGGCGCGCACATTGGTGTACACCGTGGCACCGCCATAATCGGGGCCGAAGTAGTCGTCGCCGCCGGCCAGGTAGTGCATCTGCAGCTGGTTATTCATCGGGTGCGGTGCCCAGCCGAGAAACACGGCCCACTGCTTGAGGTGGTCGGCGCGTTTGACCTGAGCCAGCATGCCGCTCTCGCTGGATTCCACCAGGGTAAAGCCGCCCAGCCCGAAGGCATTCTTGTCGATCATCTGCTGGATCAGTTTGTTGCCGTCGTTGCCAGGCTCGATGCCGTACAACTTGCTCCCCAGTTCCTTGCTGAAACGTGCAAGATCGGCGAAGTTTTTCATGCCGCCATCATAGGCAGCCTGGTTGACCGCGAGGGTGTACTTGGCCCCGATGAGGTTGGCCCCCAGGGTTTCTACCGAACCGTTTTCCGTATAGGGCTTGATGTCGTTTTCCATGCTCGGCATCCAGTTGCCGAGGAACACATCGATTCTGTTGTCCTGCAGGGCTTTGTAGGTGTCTGGCACCGACAGGCGCTTGATCTGGGTGCGGTAGCCCAGTTCGCTGAGCAGGTGGCGGGTCACGGCAGTGGTCACGGTGATGTCGGTCCAGCCCACATCGGCAAAGCGCACCAGTTCGCACTGTGCCGGTTCTGCAGCCTGGGCAAGCAGGGGTGTGCTGAGCGCAGCGGCCAGCAGCCAACATTTATCCAGTTTCATCAAGCCTCTCCAGTTGCGATGACAGGGCGTGCCTTGCAGGCGCGCAGTCTGTCCAAGGGGCGGGCAGGGCGAACAACGGCTGGCCGATCCATGGGCGCTGCGATCATGCAGACAGATTTCCTCGGCTGCCTATGCGCGGCGTCGCAACTGGAATGCTGCTGTCGTGATTGGCTGCGGCAGTCCTGGCCCGAATGCAATACCTGCGCGGAAGGTACAAGGGGGGGCGGATTGCACCCGGACTGCGGAAAACGCCGCAGCAACCATTCGCCACTTGGCTGGAGTCGCTGACGGCTTTGGGCATGGGTGTGTCGGTGTGAAGCTCTAAGGCTTTGCTGAAATCCCGATGATGGCCGGGTAATTACCCCCGCAGGAGAAAGTTGTGGCCATCAGCGTGTTTGATCTATTCAAGATCGGTATCGGTCCGTCCAGTTCGCACACCGTGGGGCCCATGCGTGCCGCCGCTCTGTTCTGCGGTGCCCTGGCCGAGCGTCATCTGCTGGCGCGGGTAGGGCGGGTGCAGGTGCGCCTGTACGGCTCGCTGTCCGCCACCGGCGTGGGCCATGGCAGTGACCGTGCGGTGATCATGGGCTTGCTCGGCGAGTGGCCGGATCAGGTCGACCCGGCCAGCATCGCACCGCGTATCGACGAACTGCTCGCCAGCGGCTCGCTGTTGCTGGCGGGTCAGCATGCGGTGGCCTTCGACTGGCAGCGCGACATGCTGCTGCTGGACGAGAACCTGCCTTATCACCCCAACGCCATGATGCTCAGCACCTATGCCGGCGACGGCAGCCTGCTGCATGAGAACACCTATTACTCGGTGGGCGGCGGCTTCGTGGTCGATCAGGAGCAGGCCGCCAGCGGTCAGCTGGACCAGGATCACACCCGGCTGCCCTACGACTTCAATAGCGCCGAAGAGCTGTTGCGCCTGTGCAAGGAACACGGCCTGCGGGTGTCCGAGCTGATGATGGCCAACGAGAAGGCATGGCGCAGCGAGGCGGAGATCCGCAGCGGCCTGATGCGCCTGTGGCAGGCCATGCGCGACTGCGTCGAGCAGGGTCTCAAGCACGAGGGCATCCTGCCCGGCGGGCTGAATGTGAAGCGCCGTGCGGCCAAGCTGCACCGCAGCCTGCAGGAAATGAGCAAGCCCAATGTGATCGGCTCGACCCTCAGCGGCATGGAGTGGGTCAACCTGTTCGCCCTGGCGGTGAATGAGGAAAACGCCGCCGGCGGGCGCATGGTCACAGCGCCGACCAATGGTGCGGCCGGCATCATCCCGGCGGTGCTGCATTACTTTGTGCGCTTCAGTCCGGCGGTGAGCGAAGCCAATGTGGTGGACTATCTGCTGGCAGCGGCGGCGATTGGCATTCTGTGCAAGAAGAACGCCTCCATCTCCGGCGCTGAAGTCGGTTGTCAGGGCGAGGTCGGCTCGGCCTGCGCCATGGCGGCGGCGGGGCTCGCGGAAATTCTTGGGGCGACACCTGAACAGGTGGAAAACGCCGCCGAGATCGGCCTGGAACATAACCTTGGCCTGACCTGCGACCCGGTTGGTGGCCTGGTGCAGGTGCCCTGTATCGAGCGCAACGCAATTGCCGCGGTGAAGGCGATCAACGCCGCGCAGATGGCCTTGCGTGGTGACGGCCAGCACTTTATCTCCCTGGATCGGGTGATCCGCACCATGCGCGACACCGGTGCCGACATGCACGACAAGTACAAGGAAACCTCGCGCGGCGGGTTGGCAGTTAGCGCTGTTGAGTGCTGATGCGCACGCTCAGGCTGCCGTGCACATTTGTGGTGCGTGGCTGCTCGGCGCTCCGAAAAAGGGCAGTGCAGGGCGGCTGAATACGGCCCGACCGTTGGTCCGTTACTGCGCCGTTTTTACCCTGCGTAGCGGGGTGACAAAGCACCTGCCCAGCAGTGCTACCGAAATGCTCAAGCGCCCGCCGAGCGGGCGTTTGCGGTCGTAATCAGGATGCTTCTGTCGCTCCTGCCAACGCCTAGTGGCACTAGCGTTGGGCCGGTCCATCTATTTTTAATTGAACGCCCAATCAATTTAGGCACGGCCTTTGCGTTGTGCTGGTAGTCGATCTGGCGTTGTGCAGTCCCAGAACCATAAAAAGAGCCACCGTATAGAGGGGCTCACTACCGTGCTTTGCTTCGCGTGAGGGTTTACCTGATGTCACAGTTCACTCAAGGGGCACAACCCCAGAGCCGTGCTCCGCAGTCCATCGGCTTTCTCCTGCTCGACAACTTCACCCTGATTTCCCTGGCGTCTGCTGTCGAGCCCCTGCGCATGGCCAATCAGCTCTCCGGCAAGGAGCTGTATCGCTGGCACACCCTGACCCAGAGCGGCCTGCCGGTAAACGCCAGCGACGGTCTGCAGATCACCCCGGACGCCAGCCTGGCCACTGCGCCGCGCCTGGATGTGGTGATCGTCTGCGGCGGTGTGGATATTCAGCACAGCGTGACCCGCGAGCATGTGCAATGGCTGCAGAGCCAGGCGCGCCACGGTGCCCAGTTGGGCGCGGTGTGTACCGGCAGCTGGGCGCTGGCCAAGGCAGGTCTGCTTGATGGTTACGACTGCAGCGTGCACTGGGAATGTTTGGCCTCGATGCAGGAAGCCTTCCCCCGCGCAGGCGTCAGCACTCGCCTGTTCTCGATTGACCGCAACCGCCACACCAGCTCCGGCGGCACCGCGCCAATGGACATGATGCTGCACGTGATCGGCCGCGAGCATGGTCGCGAACTGGCGGCGGCGATCTCCGAGATGTTTATCTACGAGCGCATCCGCAACGAGCAGGATCATCAGCGCGTGCCGCTTAAGCACATGCTCGGCACCAACCAGCCGAAGCTGCAGGAAATCGTCGCGCTGATGGAAGCCAACCTGGAAGAGCCCATCGACCTCGATCAGCTTGCTCTGTATGTCGACGTATCGCGGCGTCAGCTCGAGCGCCTGTTCCAGAAATACCTGCACTGCTCGCCGTCGCGCTACTACCTCAAGCTACGGCTGATCCGCGCGCGCCAGTTGCTCAAGCAAACCAGCATGTCGATCATCGAAGTGGCCTCGGTGTGCGGTTTCGTCTCCACCCCGCACTTCTCCAAGTGTTACCGCGAATACTTCGGCATCCCGCCGCGCGATGAGCGCGCCGGTCAGCAAGGTGCCAATGTAGTGGCCCTGGTGCCCATGCCGGAGGACCTGATGCGCCCCTCCAGCTCAACGGCTATGGCTGCACTGACCCGCGCCCAGGGTGAGTCGACCTTTGCCAGCGTGCGGCTGTAGATCCAGCGCTGGTTGCAGGCAATAAGAAAGGGGCGCTTTAAGCGCCCCTTTTTTTATTGCCTGCGAGCTGTAGCGCGCCGCGTGCACCGCAAGGTTTGCTGTGTTAGCCGCTGTCCGGGGGCGTTACCCATGTATCCCGGCTGAACACACGGCGCACCCTACAGATGGTATGCGTGCGGAGCATCTAACGGGTAGGGCGGACATGGCGCAGCCTTGTCCGCCAGGGCTTAGCGCGGCACCAGTGCCGGCAACAGGGTACGCGAGATCGCTTCGCGCACATTCGGCAACAGGGTGGCGCTGCCGCCCAGCAGTTCTTCCACCAGTCGGCGCAGGGCCTGTGCCCGGTCCGGGCTGAGGCCGCTGACCGCCAGCTCACAGGCCTGTTCGGCGCTGACTCCGGGGGGGATCGACAGCCCCAGTGCCACCAGGCGTTCGCGTAGATCTTCCTGATCGATCAGGTCGGCATGCATCATGGTCAAATCCTCCAGTGGAGCTATTTGGGTTGCGTCGTTGCGTAGGATGGGTCGGGCCGCGCAGGTGGAGCGCAGCGATAGCCATGCTGAACTCAGGCACCGCGATGGGTATCGCCAGCTCTACCGGCGCGGCCCGATCCATCCTACCTATCTGTTTAATCGGCGACCGCGTTTAGCGCAGCACGCCTTCTTCCAGCAGTAATTTGAAGATAGCTTCGGCCCCGGCCTGTGGCGATACATCTTTGAGCACTTGGCCACCGCCGCCGGAAGCCTTGGCCGTGGCGGCCTTCATCCGTTCGGCACCGGTCTTGGCTTTGATCACCTTGAGGCGTTTGGGCCTGGGCCTGGCGGGCTGCAGCTGTGCGTTGGCAAATAATGGATCGGCGACCAACGCCACCTCTTCGGCGCTCAACAGGCCACGCCGGGCCGGGCCGAACGCACTCTGCCGAGCAGTCGGTGCCGCGTTATCGACACAGGCAACAAACGGCAGGCGCACTTGCAGGCGACGGCGCTGGCCGCGGGGCAGGGCCTGCAGCACCTGGGCCATACCGTTGTTGACCTGCTCCACTGCCGCCAGGCCCACTACCAGTGGCCAGCCGAGCTGTTCGGCCAGCAGAAAAGGCAACATGCCGGAACCTTCGCCGGTTTCCGCCTGACTGCCAGTCAGTACCAGCTGTGCGTTGGAATCGGCCAGGTAGTCCACCAGCACCGGCAGCGCATCACTGTTGGCCGGCTGCTCCAGCACCGTGATCTGATCAAGGCCCATGCCCAGGTAGGCACGTAGCGCGTCCTGCTGTGGATCGCCGGCGTGCAGCACCTGCAGGCGCTCGCCAGCCAGGCACAGGCCCAGCTCGACCGCGCGGGCATCCTGTTCGGCGCGGCGTGGCCGCCCGGAGGTTGGGTGGGCACCCACGGAGACCAGAGCAACGATATTCAAGTCAGTCATACATCCCCCGTAGCCCGGATGTAATCCGGGAATCGGTGTTGAGGGCCCCGGATTGCATCCGGGCTACCTTATGCCGCATCGCGTTCTGCTCCCTGCCGATGGGCGGCGACCCGTTCGATCAGCGCCTGCAGAATGGCCGCGGACTCGCCGATCACCGAGAGGTCGGCGCGCTTGATCATGTCGCAGGTCGGATCGAGGTTGATCGCCACCACCTTGTCGCAGGCACCTATGCCTTGCAGATGCTGGATCGCCCCGCTAATGCCGACTGCCACATAAACCCGCGCTGTGACCCAGATGCCGGACGCGCCGACCTGACGCTCGCGGCCCATAAAGCCATCGTCCACCGCCACCCGCGAGGCTCCTTCGGTCGCCCCCAGTGCGGCGGCGGCCTGATGGAACAGCGCCCAGTCCTTTACCCCGTTGCCGCCGGAGAGGATGAACTCGGCCTCGGCCATGGGGATCTGCGCCGGGTCGACTGCCACCGCACCGAGGTCCTGAATCCGTGGCAAGTGGCTGACCAGGGCTTCGCTGAGCGCCAGGGGGCGCACTTCATGGCGGGTTTCGCTGACCGGCTCGGCGCATTCCACCGCCGCCAGGATCAATCGTGGCGCTTGCTGCACCAGGTCTTCGCGGCCGGCCCCGGCACGCCCGCTGGCGATACCATCGGCCACCTGCCAGACCCGCGTGGCCGGGCGCTCGCCGAGCTTGGCAGCCAGTCGCCGGCCCAGCTCGCCACCACCGGTACGGCTGTCGGGCAGCAGCCAATGACGCGGTGTCAGTTGCCGTTCCACCGCGCCCAGGGCCAACACCCGGGCTTCCGGGGCGTAACCGTCGAAGCCTTCGGCATCGAATTGCAGCAGGCGATCGACGCCGTTGCAGTCGAAGGCGCTTTCCTTGTGTTCACCGAACACCACGGCCAGTACCGCGCCGTCGGCCCCGGCGAGTTTGTGCGCCAGGCCGAGCAGGTCTTTGTCGTGGGCGCTCAGGCGGCCGCCGACCATATCCGGCACCACGGCGATATAGAACGCCGGTTGTTCGATGATATGCAGCGGCAACTGCACCACGGCGTTGGCCGCGCTGCGCTTCTGGCTGCCGCCCTGCTGACTGCCGGAGCGGTCGATACGTTTGAGCCCGTTGGGGCCGATAAAGCCCTGCGCATGGGGGTTCTTGCGGATCACCCCATTGGGGCCCATCCAGCTGGCTTCGACCTTCTGCAACGCGGCATGCAGCGGGTGCAGGCGGTTGCGGGCGATCCATTCGGCCCGTGGGTCACGGCGGATAATGTCGCTCATGGGCTTACCTCGGCTATTTCACGGGGGGCCGGTGCAGGCTTCTTCGCCTCGACCGCGCCCTCGATCAATACATCGGCCACCAGCTCGGCAATATCCTTGACCTCGGGGCGCACGCCGACCACGCCTTCGAGCATCGCCGTGCACTGCGGGCAGCCGACGGCGACCAACTCGGCCCCGGTCTCCTTGATGTCGACCATGCGCATATCGGGGATGCGCTGCTTGCCGGGAATATCGGTGATCGGCGCGCCGCCGCCACCGCCACAGCAACGGGAGCGGAAGCCCGAGCGCTGCATTTCCTTGACTTCGATACCGATGGCATTGAGCACCGCGCGCGGCGCTTCGTACTCGCCGTTATAGCGGCCCAGGTAGCAGGGGTCGTGATAGGTCACGCTGCCGCCTTTATGTTGGCCCAGGTTGAGCTTCTGGCCGCTGATCAGCTGTTCCATATAGGTGCTGTGGTGCAGCACCTGGTAGCGTCCACCCAGCTCGCCGTACTCGTTCTTCAGCACATGGAAGCTGTGCGGGTCGCAGGAAACGATGGTGTTGAACTGGTACTTCGCCAGGGTGGCGATATTGCGCTTGGCCAGCAGCTGGAAGGTCGCTTCATCGCCCAGGCGACGGGCCACGTCGCCACTGTCGCGCTCTTCCAGGCCGAGCACGGCGAAGTCGACCTTGGCGGCCTTCAATACTTTGACAAAGGCACGCAGGGTGCGCTGATTGCGCATATCGAAGGCACCGTCGCCAACCCAGAACAGCACATCGGCGCTGCCCTTGTCGGCCATAAGCGGCAGGTTCAGGTCCGCCGCCCAGTTCAGGCGTCCGCCGGGGGCGAAGCCGCCGGGGTTGTCGGTGGCGATCAGGTTGTCCAGTACCTCGGCACCTTTGTTCGGCGTCGCGCCTTTTTCCAGGGTCAGGTGGCGGCGCATATCGACGATGGCATCGACGTGCTCGATCATCATCGGGCACTCCTCGACGCAGGCGCGGCAGGTGGTGCATGACCATAGCGTTTCGGCATCGACCAGGGCCTTGCCGTTCAGGTTGACGATCGGCAGGTGCGGGCCACCGCTGTGTTCGCCAATGGCTTTTCCTGGATACGGAGAGCCGGCGAAATTGGCATCGCTGCCGCCGGCCAGGCCGACCACCATGTCCTGGATCAGCTTCTTCGGATTGAGTGGCTGGCCGGCGGCGAAGGCCGGGCAGGCGGCCTCGCACTTGCCGCACTGCACGCAGGCGTCGAAGCCGAGCAGCTGGTTCCAAGTAAAGTCCGTGGGCTTTTCCACCCCCAGCGGAGCCAGGGGATCATCCAGGTTCAGCGCCTTCAGTCCGGTCGAACGACCGCCACCGAAGCGTTCGCTGCGGCGGTGCCAGGCCAGGTGCAGGGCACCGGCAAAGGCGTGCTTCATCGGCCCGCCCCAGGTCATGCCGAAGAACAGTTCCGACACGCCCCAGGCCACGCCGACAGTCAGCAGCAGGGCGAGAATCCAGCCGCCTGCTCCTGTTAACGAAAAGCCTTCCGGCAGAATCCCGGCCACCGGCAGGGTGGCGATAAAGAAGCTTACCGAGAACATCAGCAGGCTTTTCGGCAGGCGCATCCACGGGCCTTTCGACAGCCGCGATGGCGGGTCGAGGCGGCGCTTGGCAACGAACAGTGCGCCGCCAAACATCAGTGCACAGGCCGCCAGCAGGGCGACACCGAGAATACGGCTGTGCAGGCCGAAACCGTGCACGACAATCGCCAGCACCGCGGCCAGGACGAAGCCGCCGGCGGTGGCGACGTGGGTGTTGGCGATGTATTTGTCGCGGGCCACCACATGGTGCAGATCGACCATATAGCGCCGCGGCATGGCCAGCAGACCGCCCAGCCAATCGACTCGGCTAGGACGGCCACGACGCCACATCAGAAAACGCTTGCCCGCACCGATGACCGCAAGGGCCAAGGCGGCGAACAGCAGAATGGGGAGTAGGGTGTTCAACATCATCGGGTCTCCTTAGAGGGACCGAGTAACCACGTAGGGTGGGTTAGCCTGCGGCGTAACCCACCGTCGATGCATCAGGCACTGGCCTGTCTGGTGATCCGATTGGTGGGTTACGCCGCTGCGCGACTAACCCACCCTGCGGAGCGACTTGCGCGTTAGAAATCCTTGCACAACCGCAACGCGTCGTAGATCGCCGCGTGGGTGTTGCGCTGGGCCACGCAGTCGCCGATTCGGAACAGCAGATAGCCGTCGCCCGCCTCGGACAGACAAGGCTGCGGCTTGATCGCGAACAGTGCCTCGACATCGATCTGGCCCTTGTTGCGCGAGCCTTCCTTGAGCGCGTAGTAGAGTCTTTCGTCCGGACGTACGCCGTTCTCCACCACCACCTGGTCGACCACGCGTTCTTCCTTGGCCCCGGTGTATTCGTTCTCCAGCACCGCCACCAGCTTGTCGCCTTCGCGGTAGACCTTTTCCAGCATCAGGTCGCCGGTCATGATCACTTCCTTGGGGTACAGGCTGCGGTAGTAGGTGGGGAAGCTGGTGCCGCCGATGGCCACGCCCGGCTTGATATCGTCGGTGACGATCTCCACCTTGGCACCTTTCTCGGCGATGAAGTCGGCCACCGACATACCGGTGAACTCGCAGATGGTGTCGTATACCAGCACGTTGTTGCCCGGCGCGACGGTGCCGCCGAGGATGTCCCAGCTGCTGACCACCAGGCCTTCGGCCGCGCCCCAGTGCTCGTTCTGCTCGATAAAGGGGTGGCCGCCGTTGGCCAGGACGACGATGTCCGGGCGCAGGTCCATGATGCTTTCCGCGTCGGCACCGGTGCCCAGGCGCAGGTCGATATTCAGGCGCGCCAGTTCCAGCTGGAACCAGCGGGTGATGCCGGCCATCTGGTCGCGTTGCGGAGCCTTGGCCGCCAGGCTGATCTGCCCGCCGAGGCTGTCCTTCTTCTCGAACAGGGTGACGTCATGGCCGCGCTCGGCGGCGACGCGGGCCGCTTCCATCCCAGCCGGGCCACCGCCGACGATCACTACCTTGCGCTTCGGCCCGCTGGTTTTTTCGATGATATGCGGCAGGCCCATATATTCGCGCGAAGTCGCCGCGTTCTGAATGCACAGTACGTCCAGCCCCTGGTACTGGCGGTCGATGCAGTAGTTGGCACCGACGCACTGCTTGATCTGGTCGACCTGACCCATCTTGATCTTGGCGATCAGGTGCGGGTCGGCGATATGCGCACGGGTCATGCCGACCATGTCGACGTAGCCGCCTTCGAGGATGCGGGTGGCCTGGTTCGGGTCCTTGATGTTCTGCGCGTGCAGCACCGGTACCTTGACCACTTCCTTGATCCCGGCTGCCAGATGGAGGAAGGGCTCCGGCGGGTAGCTCATGTTGGGAATGACGTTGGCCAGGGTGTTGTGGGTGTCGCAGCCAGAACCCACCACGCCTATGAAGTCGAGCATGCCGGTGGCGTCGTAATAGGCAGCGATCTGCTTCATGTCCTCGTGGGACAGGCCGTCCGGGTGGAACTCGTCGCCGCAGATGCGCATGCCCACGCAGAAGTCGTCGCCGACCTCGGCACGCACGGCCTTGAGCACTTCCAGGCCGAACTTCATGCGGCCCTCGAAGGTGCCGCCCCATTCGTCGGTGCGCTTGTTCACGCGCGGCGACCAGAACTGGTCGATCATGTGCTGGTGCACGGCGGACAGTTCGACGCCGTCCAGGCCACCTTCCTTGGCCCGGCGTGCGGCGCTGGCGTAGTTGCCGATCACCCGCCAGATCTCTTCCGGTTCGATGGTCTTGCAGGTGGCGCGGTGCACCGGCTCGCGGATGCCCGACGGCGACATCAGGGTCGGCCAGTGGAAGCCGTCCCAGCGCGAGCGGCGGCCCATGTGGGTAATCTGGATCATGATCTTGGCACCATGCTTATGCATGGCGTCGGCCAGGTTCTGGAAGTGCGGAATGATCCGGTCGGTGGACAGATTGACCGAACTCCACCACTGCTGCGGGCTGTCGATGGCCACCACCGAGGAGCCGCCACAGATGGCCAGGCCGATGCCGCCCTTGGCCTTCTCTTCGTAATACTTGACGTAACGCTCGGTGGTCATGCCGCCGTCGGTGGCGTAGACCTCGGCGTGGGCGGTGCTGAGCACGCGATTGCGGATGGTCAGTTTGCCGATCTGAATCGGCTGGAACATTGCTTCGAAAGCCATGGCGTTATCTCCCGATCAGAGCGGCTTAACAACAAACAGGCCGTCGTCGTGGCCTTCTTCTGAACCGCCATAGACCTGCTCGGCCCGGGTGCGGATGCTGCTGCCCTGGGCCTGGAGAATCTGGTCCATGGCACCGGCGAACCAGCCGGTAAACATATAGTCGACCTTGCGCCCGCACTTGCCGTAGACATAGACAAAGGCCGAATGCTTGAGCTTCACCGACGCGGTGCCTTGCTCCAAATCGATGGCTTCGATCTCGAACAGGCCCCAGCCGCGTTGCGACAGGCGCTTCATGTAGTGCTCGAACACCGCTACGCCGGAGAGGCCGTGGCATTCGGCTTCCTTCTCGCACCAGTGCCAGGCGGACTTGTAGCCGGCCTTGTAGAGGATCTCGGCATAGGCCTCGGCACCCAGGACTTCCTCGATACCGATATGGTTGTTGACGAAGAAATGCCGCGGCACATAGAGCATCGGCAGGGCATCGGTGGTCCAGACGCCGGTTTCGTCGTCGACCTGAATCGGCATTTCGGGTGCGTGGGTAGCCATGTGTTCAGTACTCCAGAGTTCGGTGGTGTTGCTTGATGGGTATCGCTGCGCTCAACCTGCGCGGCCCGACCCATCCTACGGATAGTGTTTGGTGTGCTTTGCGTAGGGTGGGTTAGCCGCAGGCGTAACCCACCAACCGGCCCGCAGGGCCCGCGAGGTATTGATCATTCGCCCCAGACGTCCGCCAGAACCCTTACCCAGTTCTCGCCCATCACCTTGCGCACCACGCGCTCGGGCATGCCGCGTTTGAGCAGGGTTTCGGTGAGGTTGGGGAATTCGCCCACGGTGCGGATGCCCAGCGGGTTGACGATCTTGCCGAAGTTGGTCAGGCGGCGGGCGTAGCCCTTGTCGTGGGTCAGGTACTCGAAGAAGTCCTGGCCGTGGCCCTGGGTGAAGTCGGTGCCGATGCCGATGGCATCTTCGCCGACCAGGTTCATCACGTACTCGATGGCCTCGGCGTAGTCGTCGATGGTCGAGTCGATGCCTTTGGCCAGGAAGGGCGCGAACATGGTCACGCCGACGAAGCCGCCGTGGTCGGCGATGAACTTCAGCTCGTCATCGGACTTGTTGCGCGGGTGCTCCTTCAGGCCGGACGGCAGGCAGTGGGAGTAGCACACCGGCTTTTTCGATTCGAGGATGACTTCCTCGCTGGTCTTGGAGCCGACGTGGGACAGGTCGCACATGATGCCGACGCGGTTCATCTCGGCGACGATCTCGCGGCCGAAGCCGGACAGACCGCCATCGCGCTCGTAGCAGCCGGTGCCGACCAGGTTCTGGGTGTTGTAGCACATCTGCACGATGCCCACGCCGAGCTGCTTGAACACCTCGACATAGCCGATCTGGTCCTCGAAGGCATGGGCGTTCTGGAAGCCGAAGAGGATGCCGGTCTTGCCCTGCTCTTTAGCCTTGCGGATGTCGGCGGTGGTGCGCACCGGCATCACCAGGTCGCTGTTCTCGCGGATCAGCTTCTGGCTGGCGGCGATATTGTTCACCGTGGCCTGGAAGCCTTCCCACACCGAGACTGTGCAGTTGGCCGCGGTCAGGCCGCCTTTGCGCATGTCTTCGAACAGTTCGCGGTTCCACTTGGCAATGATCAGGCCATCGATAACGATGCTGTCGGCGTGCAATTCGGCTGGGCTCATCAGGCAGTCCCCTTTTAGCTGTATCGCCAAACCCATTGTTGGCGCTTTGGACTGAGCATATCCCCGAGGGCCTGGGCAGCCCGGTGCAAAAACGACTGGGGTATTGCCGAAAGCGTCAAAGCCGGGTCGCGGGTGGATATGCCGCCTGGCAGGACAGCTCAGGCGGTGGCCGTTGGGTGCTCGTGGCGGTCCTGGCTGGGGCGGGTGGCGGAACAAGCGCTTGGGCCGCCTTCTGCAGGGTGCGCCTTGCGCACCAGGGCTTTAGGTAGCAGTGCTCCATGCAACAGGCAGTTGCTACAGCGCAAAAAAAAGCCCCTGCCCGGGGTTTCCGGCAGGGGCCAAAGCAGACCCTTGAGGTGGGTCTCAGTGTGTTGCGGTGTCCTCGGGCGGGCGCGCTCGCCGGCCAGCGGCGAGGCCGTAGAGGGTCAGTCCGATCAGCAGCATCAGGCCCCAGGACATAAGTTTTACTCCTTGCCGACCTGGCGCAGATAAGAAGCAGGCTCTGCACCCAGGTTGCTCAGCATGCGCTCGCTGTACCAGTCGATAAAGTTGACCACGCCGAACTCGTAGGTCTTCGAGTAGGGGCCGGGTTGGTAGGCGGTGGAGTTGATGCCGCGCTGGTTCTCTTCGGCCAGACGGCGGTCCTGATCGTTGGTGGCATCCCATACCTGACGCAGGCGGGCCACGTCGTAATCGACGCCTTCCACCGCATCCTTGTGCACCAGCCACTTGGTGGTGACCATGGTTTCCTGGGCGCTGATTGGCCACACGGTGAAGACGATCATGTGATCGCCCATGCAGTGGTTCCACGAATGCGGCAGATGCAGGATGCGCATCGAGCCCAGGTCCGGGTCGGTGATGCGGCCCATCAGCTTCTTGCAGCCCTGCTTGCCGTCCAGGGTCATGGAGACCGTGCCCTTGAGCAGCGGCATGCGCACAATGCGGTTACGCAGGCCGAAGCTGGCGTGGGCGTAAGGAATCTTGTCCTTGTCCCAGCGGGTGGTGCATTCGCTGACCTGATCCTTGAACGCCTGGGTGGCGCGCGGGTCGGTGACGTCATCCCACTCCAGCAGGGTATTGAGCAGCTCCGGGTGCGAGCCGTTGCAGTGGTAGCACTCGCGGTTGTTCTCCATCACCAGCTTCCAGTTGGCTTTTTCCATCAAGGTGGTTTGCACCGCCACCTTGGTGTTTTCCATGTCGTAGGGCTCCATGTAGTGAGCCAGGGTGCTGAGGAAGTCGTCGATGGCCGGCGGGTTCTGCGCCAGGGAGATAAAGATGTAGCCGCCCGCCACCTTGCAGTTGACCGGTTTGAGGCTGTAGTCCTTGAGGTCGAAATCCGCACCCATTTCGCTGCCGGCGAACAGCAGGCGACCGTCCAGCTCGTAGGTCCACTGGTGATAGGGACACACCAGCTTGGCCACCTTGCCCTTGTCGCTGGTGCACAGGCGCGAGCCGCGATGGCGGCAGACGTTGTGAAACGCATGCACCACGCCATCGGCCCCGCGGATCACCATGATCGGGTTGTCGCCAATCTGCAGGGTGAGGAAGTTGCCCTTGGCCGGGATCTCGCACGTCATGCCGGCGATCAGCCATTCCTTGTGGAAGATCTCCTGCATATCGATCTTGAACAGCCGCTCATCGCTGTAGAACGGCTGCGGCAGGGAGAAGGCGCGCTCGCGGGTCTGCAGCATCTCGGCGGTGGCCTTGCGTGCGGGCTCCAGCGGGTCGCCCAGGCTCAGGGTGGAAGTAACGTCCATCGGTGGCTCCTCAATGGCGACTCGCAATGCGAGTCGCCGCAAAAAGTGGCTAATCGGTTATCTGGTCTGTCGACGCATTGCGAGTCTTATCGCTACGCCAGCAGCCCCTCACGCAAGGTGGCGTTATTGCCTCGTTCGGCACCTGCCGCTGGTGCGTCGGGTGAACGGGGAATACGCTCGTGACCTTCTTGTTCGGCTGGTGATGAGTGTGGCGCTGGGCGTGGGGCAAACCTTGCCTATGGGCGACATGCTTACATCCGTTTCCGACGCGGCAAACCACCGGTTGTGCGGCCGGTCGCGATAAGTATGTAAATGTCGCTGGTAGATAAATGAGCGCCTGCGCCAGTACGCACAATCGCTCCATACAAGGCCGATGTCCGGCCAAGCGGAGAGACGTCCATGACGACGACGAACGACTTCCTCAACCCGGTTACCACGCAGACCTGGAGCAACGGTCGGCATATGGTGCGTTGCGTCAAAGTCATCCAGGAAACCTGGGATGTACGCACCTTCTGCTTTATGGCCGATCAGCCGGTGTTGCACTTCTTCAAGCCTGGGCAGTTCGTGACCCTGGAACTGGAGATCGAAGGCCAACAGGTGATGCGCTCCTACACCATTTCCAGTTCACCGTCGGTGCCTTATAGCTTTTCCGTCACCATCAAGCGGGTGCCGGGCGGCAAGGTTTCCAACTGGTTGCACGACAACCTGCAGGAAGGTCAGGAGCTGCCGGTGCATGGCCCGGTCGGGCTGTTCAATGCCATGGACTTTCCCGCCGACAAGGTGCTCTACCTCAGCGGCGGGGTCGGCATCACCCCGGTGATGTCGATGGCGCGCTGGTTCTACGACACCAATGCCAATGTCGACATGGTCTTCGTGCACAGCGCGCGCTCGCCCAAGGACATCATCTACCACCGCGAGCTGGAACACATGGCCGCGCGGATCAACAACTTCAGCCTGCACGTGATCTGCGAGAAGCACGGTCTGGGCGAGGCCTGGGCCGGTTATCGTGGTTACCTCAACCAGAAGATGCTGGAGCTGATTGCCCCGGATTATCTGGAGCGGGAGATCTTCTGCTGCGGCCCGACGCCTTATATGAATGCGGTCAAACGCCTGCTCCAGAGCAATGGCTTTGATATGCAGCGCTATCACGAGGAATCCTTTGGCGCGACGCCGGCGGATGTGCGCGAGGAAGTCAAGGAACTGGCTGCCGAAGCTGCCGAGGCACCGCCAGTACCACTGGCCGACCAGCACCGGGTGGACTTCACCAGCACCGGCAAGAGCATCCGTGTTGATCCTGGTGAAACCGTGCACGCCGCTGCCGCCAAGCTTGGTCTGCATATTCCCAAGGCCTGCGGCATGGGCATCTGCGGCACCTGCAAGGTGATGAAAACCGCTGGCGAAGTGACCATGGAACACAACGGCGGCATCACCGACGAAGACGTGGCCGAGGGTTATATCCTCTCCTGCTGCAGCGTGCCGCAGGGTGAT
>Ga0209343_10002091_pt1 | contig 26096 bp, 23 predicted proteins | sample RifCSPlowO2_02_FD_184026 | JGI IMG/M metagenome (GOLD analysis project Ga0209343, IMG submission 184026) | Groundwater microbial communities from Rifle, Colorado - Rifle CSP2_plank lowO2_0.2 (SPAdes) (version 2) | ecosystem: Environmental > Aquatic > Deep subsurface > Groundwater | place... | reverse complement strand
CGGCGAGGGGGAAAAGCTCAGTGAGGAATCAGCAGGCGCCTTCTTGTTTGAACACCACGCCCACGGTGCGCAGCATGATCACGAGGTCGTACCAGAGCGACCAGTTGCGCACATACCAGAGGTCCATGTCGATGCGGTGCTGAAAGGTGCTGCTGCTGCGGCCGCTGATCTGCCAGAGGCCGGTGATGCCGGGGCGGGCTTTGCCGTAGGCCGAGATGCTCTTGCCGTATTCGCCCAGCTCGCGCGCGAGCAGCGGGCGCGGGCCGACCAGGCTCATGTCGCCCTTCAACACGTTGATGAGCTGGGGCAGCTCGTCGATGCTGGTGCGGCGGATGAGGCGGCCGATGGGGGTGATGCGGGGGTCGTTGGCGAGCTTGAAGTTGCTGGCCAGGTATTGCACGTAGAGCGCTTCGTTTTCGGTCTTCCAGCGTTCCAGGGCGCCGTCGGCGTCCATCACCATGCTGCGGAACTTGATGAAGTCGAACAGCTCGCCGTCTACGCCCACGCGCTTTTGCACGAAGAAGGCGGGGCCAGCGTCTTCGCGCTTGATGCGCCAGGCGACCCAGGCAAACAGCGGCGCGAGCAAGACGAGCAAGGCGGCGGCGCCCGCGATGTCAAGTCCGCGCTTGAGCACTTGTGGGCCGCGGCGGTTGAGGTTGTTGCGGGCGCGCAGCAGCAAGACTTCGTGGCTGAAGAAGTGCGAGACCTCCATGCCGTAGATGGGCAGGCCGCCGATGGCGGGGACCATGACGAGGTCGTCGCGGGTGAGCATGAGCTCTTGCGAGAGTTCGCGCAGCCAGTTGTTGTCTCGGATGCCCAGGACGCCGACCAGTTGGTAAGGCCCGGGTTTGGCGAGGAACTCGCGCACGGCGGGGGTGAGCGCGGTGGGGGCGAAGACCCCTTCCTTGCCGAGCGAGACGAGGCGCTCGCCGGGGTTGGGGCTGACCACGGCCACGGGCTTGTAGCCCAGCAGGGGTTCGCTGGCGAGGGCGGCGGCGGCTTTTTCAACGTCGTCGGGGTGGCCGATCAACACATAGGGCTGGGTCAGCAGGCCGGCGCGCAGCAGGTGGGAGCGGATGGCCAGGCGGGCGAGCGGCAGGAAGATGAGCACGAGGCCCCAGGTGACGCCGGTCCAGAGGCGCGAGAGCGGCCACTTGGCGAGGTACATGACCATGGCGTCGAGCAGCGCGGCGACCACGATGACGCGGATCATCTGGCGCGCTTCGTCCCACCAGGGTTTGCGGCGGTGGGCGGTGTAGTGGCCTTGCTCGGTCCACATCCAGCCGACCATGGCGAGGGCGATGGCGGCGAACAGCGTGAGGCGCAGCTGGCCGTTGTTGGCCCACCAGATGTTCATGGCCTGCGAGAGTGTCATTTCGTCGCGGAACCAGCCGGGCAGGCGCCCGGCGACGAAGCAGCACCACAAAACGCTCAGGTCGGTGAGCACCAGACGGGCCTTGACCCAGCGCTGCCGCCGGGCGAGCTGGGCCCAGGGCGCGAGACTGCGGGCCAGGTCTTGCTCGTTGTAGAGCGGTACGACCGTTTCCTGCGCGCGCCCCGGCCCTGAAGGAGGCGTATGCACGTCTCTGTCTGGCGATGCAATCATGGAATTCCCCGATTTTGTATTTGTTTCAACTTGCAACCTTTGGGCCAGGTATTACGCAAACAGGTAATACCGACTAGACCATAGGTTCTTTTCTAGAACGTGACAGTGTGTAATTGGACACACTCTGATACCACTATATGTACACCTTCAGTCTAATCGCATACTTACGATTGGTAACACCTTTGGTCGATTCACCTTAGGCTGTCCTTCATTTGGGGGACAGGCCGGGCGGGACCAGGCGACGAACGGTGGGAGCTGGGGGTGGGCAGTGGCGGGGTGCAGCGCACGGTTTGGGGACCGCTGCACAGGCCTGGTGCACTCGGGGGAGGGCTCAGCTCAGGTCGAGGTCCAGAACGGGGGTGCGTTGGGCATCCGGGCGTTGCGTGCAGCCGACGAAGATGTGTTCCTCGGGTTCTTCAAGACGGCCCAGGTAGAAGCAGCAAAAGGTCCAGCCGATGGTGTTGTCGACCTGGGCCGGGGTGCTCGGGCCGCGGCAGTCGAGCTGGCACAGCAGGGCATCCATGAGTTCGATGGTGCAGCGGCCGTTGAAGTGCAGCTGGCACAGGCCGCCACTGTTGCGCTGGACATGGCCAATCACCTGGTCGTCGACCACGACCGCCTGCCCTTCGGTCAGCGCGGCGAGCGAGCCGCCGGGGCGGGCCACGAACTGGTCTTCGCGGCGCGCGGTGCCGTTGCGCGAGAGCGTGAGGGTGGCGTCCTGAAAGCACAGGCCGAGGGGGAAGGTGTCGCGGTCTTCGTTGACCGGAAACGGCCGGAGCTGGGCGTGCACGGCGAGCCCGGCACCGGGCGGGGGCGGCGACAGCTCGTCGCCATCGAGCAGCCACTCGGTGACTTCGAAGTCGGTGCCGTCGATCTGGAACCAGAGTTCGGCGGTCTGGGGCTGGGCGGGGTCGGCGAAGGCCTCAAACACGTCAAAGAAGTCCTGGTCGCCTTCGATGGCGTGCAGGATCTGGCTCAGTTCGCCGAGGTCGAGCGGCGAGCAAACGGTACCGGGGCGGGCCAGGTGGTTCATGGGGACTCCTTCGAGGGGTTTCAGTTGCTCCGTTCCATCAGATACCGGGCTGGGGTATTCAAGGTTTCACCGGGGGCTCAAAACGAGGTCTCCATGTCCACCGCCAGCGGCAGCTGGAAATAGCAGGTGGTGCCGACGCCGAGCATGGAAATGACCTCGAAGGCGCCGCCGTGCATGTTGATGATCTTCTTGGCCACCGCGAGTGAGCGGCCGCTTTGCACCAGACCCTGGGCCAGGGGGTGGGTTTCGGACAGGGGCACGTTGACGAGCTTGTTGATGAGGCCCATGTCCATGCCGGTGCCGTTGTCGGACAGGACGAAAGACTGCTGCGAGTTGCTGAAGCCGATGCGGATGCGCAGGGGTTCTTCGGGCTTGCTGTGGTCGCGCGCGAAGTTGATCAGGTGCGACAGGGCGCGGATGAGCAGGCTGGGGTCGGCGCGCACGGAGGGCATCTTGCCGACGATGACGCTGCCGGGGGCCAGGTCGGTGAACACGCCCTGGGTGGTGAGCACCACGAGTGACTCCAGATCGACCACTTCGGCGCGCACCGTGCTCTTGGCGACGAGGTGGTAGTCGACCACGTCGGCGATCAGGTCGGACAGGTGGGCCGCGGTCTTGGCGATCTTGCGCAGGCTGTCGTCGCGCTCGGGTTCGGCCGCGGGGATCGAGCGCAGCAGGCGTTCGGCCTGTTGGTGAACGTAGCGAATGGGGTCGAGGAAGTTGCGCGCGATCGAGGCCAGCAGTTCTTCGGTTTCGCGTTTGGATTCGGTGGCCTGACGCGCGTGGCGGCCGATGATGTCTTCAAAGCGCCGCACCTGCTCGCTGTCTTCGGCGGGGTGGACGCTGACCAGGGGCGACCCGCTGGCGCCCGCGTCGGCGCTGAGGATCAGGCCGTGGGAACCTTCCTGGAGGTGGACTTTTTCGATCCGCAGCGTGGGCGCGTCGTCCTGGTGGAGCAGGAAGCTGCCCGGGATGGCGTCCACGGGCGGAAGGGTGCGCTGTTCGAAGATCCAGCGCAGGTGGTCGGGCAGCTGGCTGGCGTGGGGCTCGAAGGGCTGGCTGGCGTGCGACAGCAGGGTGCTGAAGTGGGTTTGTTCGCTGGCGGGCAGGTGGTTGAGGCCCAGCAGGCGCAGGGCGGGCCGGCTGATGAATTCAACGTAGCCATTGACGTCGATCTGGACCACGCCTTGCTGCAGGTGGTCGAAGACCGGGTGCGTGCCGGCGTCGGCCTCGGTGTCGCCGGCCAGCGCCTGTTCAAGCAGGGCCTCGGCCGAGGACTTCATGGACGAGAGCTTCCAGCTGTGCAGCAGGGTTTCGAGCGCCTGGAACAGCAGGTAGGCGCCGTCGTGGTCGGCGAGGCCGACGCTGCCGAGGTGGCGCTCGAGCGCGAGCAGGTAGTGGCCGGTGTTCTCGTGCCCGAACACGTAGGCGATCAGCGGCAGGCCGGGGCTGGCCGGGGATTCGGTGTCGCCGGGCGCGAGCAGGTGTTCGAGGGGCGATTCGATGATGGCGCCGGTTTCGAGCTGCTGGAGTTTCAGCTGGAGCGCCAGGCCGCCCGGACAGGACAAGGGCGGCGAGAGTTGCCGCGAGGGGGGCGAGCCGGGGATGAGCCGCAGCGAGGCCACGGGGTGCAGGCGGGTCTGCCGGTCTTCGCCCCAGGGCAGCTCGGCCAGCAGGCCTTCGCTGGAGCCGGTGGCCCGCAAGATGGTGTGCAGCGCTTGCTGCAGGGGGTGGGCTATTTCTTCCACCTCCACCGCCAGGCGCAGCAGGTCGGAGGTGGCGGCAACGATCGTGGGGTCGGACATGAGGCTAAGTACCGGCGCACGCCAGCAAGGGATTCACTACTGGGGTGGGTTTCTTTGCGGCTTGCGCGGGCTGCTGCTTTTGACGTGCTTTTGTGGGATCGGGTGAAACCATTAGTGCACATGGCCGGTATGGCTGGGGTACGCCTCCTTTTCTGTACGCCCCTTTTTCCGTTCCGCCGTCGCACCCATGCACCGAACGTTTGCCCACGCTTGCCTTGATCGCCGCGCGCACCCGCCGTCACCCGACGCCGACGGGCCCGCGCGGGTGTGGTTCGAGAGCATGGCTTCGCTGGCCTGGCTGCTGGAGCGGCGGCTGGCGCCGTTGGCCGAGACCGGTGGGCGGGCCCACATGGAGTGTTTGCGCCTGCGGGCCATCGTGGCGCTGATGTGGTGGGAGCGCTTGTTGCCGCAGGCCTTGTCGGGCTGGAGCCTGTCGGATGCGGAGCGCCTGGTGGCGGCGGAGGCGGAGCACGAAGGGGATGTTGAGGCGGTGGCTGCCGGTGGACACGACGGAGGGCTTGTTTCGCTGCTGGTCCGGGGGCCGGCACGGGCGGTTCTGGACTGGATCGAAGCGGCCGGGATCCGGGGTGGCCCGGTGTTTCGGCGCATCAAGCCGGATGGCCAGGTGCGGACGGGCGCGCTGACCCCGGTGGGCATCGCCAGTCTGTTTTCCATTTTGTTGACGGAGGGGCGCAACGTGGGGGTGATTGATCGACAGTTTTCGCTGGACTTCTCAAAGAAGAGTCCTGCTTTTCCCCGGAAGAGGCCGAGCTACCCACCCATTGGCCGCGATGACGCGCGGGGACGGGAGGGCCGGGCGGTGGCACCGGGCGGGAGCGTGCTGGGGCTCCCGGCGGGTGGGTGGGTCAGGCCGCCCAGGGCTGAGCTGCTGGATATCGTGAGCGAGGGTGGCCATGACTGCCTGTGAGGTGGCGTGGAGCCGTTTGCCCCAGGCGGGCATGCAGGTTCATCGGGGGTTGCTGTACGACCAGATGAACCTGCAGGCGGTAGCCCGCCACGCGATCGCCAGCCAGCCACGCTTCAGCCACCTGACGCCGGAGGTGATGGTGCGCCGGATCTGGTCGGAATTGGCACTCAGGACCGATGGGTTTTCTGCCGAGGTACTGGAGGACATGGCGGATCAGGTGGACACGGTCTGCGGGGTGTATTTCACGGTGTCGTGGAACGAGCTGGAGGCCCTGGGCCACAGGGGCGCGCTCCAGCGGGGGCGGCTGATCACTTTTCTGGCGCGTCTGGGGCGCCCGGCGCTGACGCTGGTCGCGCGGGCGGCGCCAGAACCCATACAAAGAACAGGGTAATTGGATTGCCCTGAGTTTTGTGAGGTTATAGGCGATTTTGCGTGCTTCAGTTTTAATAGCGCACTTTTGTGAGAACCAAGGTGCTATTAAATCTGTGGATAAATTCAATCGGGTCAGTGCCAAAAATGAAATCTTAAGGGGAGTTAACCGTTACATGAATGAACTATTAAAGCGGTTGCAGGGTTGGATGGTCAAGGGTTCCGGTTACGCGCAATTACAAAGTTAATTTCCATTAACATCTGCCCGTGGAATCCAATACCGACCCGCTGATGGAGGTTGTTGCCGAGCCCTTGCTCAGCATCGACAGCATGGCCGCTGTCCCGGCGTTGATGGCACGCATCAAGAACCGGGAGCAGGCGGCCATGGCGGAGCTGTACATGCTTTGCCATGCCAAGGTGTTTCGTCATGTGGCCTATCTGATCAGGGATGACCAGGCGGCGCGCGACATTACACAGGATGTGTTTCTGCGCATTTGGCGATATGCCAGTGCTTACGATCCGGCCAAATCGTCCAATGCGATGGCCTGGATCAATCAGGTGGCGCGCAATCAGGTATTGACCGAGCTGGCGCGCCGGAAACGGCGGCAGGAGGACAGCGATGAAATTCCGGAAGATATGCCGGACGAAGGCAATGAAAGTGAACAGATGGCACGGATGACCGCCCGCAGCCCGGCTTTTGCGGCGGCCATGGGCAGTCTGAGCCCGTCGTCGCGGCGGGTGATCACGATGCGCTTTTTCGCCGATCAGTCGCTGGCGGAGATCGCCTCGGAGCTGAATGTGCCGCTGGGAACGGTCAAGACCTGGCTGCACCGCGGGCTGGCGCGCATGAAAACGGCGCTGGAAGCCGGCAACCTGGAGTCGATGAAATCATGAACCAGGTACCCGAACAAGGCGCCGACGGCGAGGCGCTGAAGCAGGCCATGAACGAATTGATGGAGCGGGTGCGCGAGGACGTGCAGGCCCAGGAGCGCCTCCTGGCGCAGGACCCGCAGGCCGCTGAGCGCGCGGCCAGACTGCGCATCTTGCTGAACGAGGCCAAAAAGCGGCTGCAGAACGCCGACCAGCCGACCCCTCAAGGTACGGGCGACCCGGCTGCCGGGTCCTAGAAAACAACAATAAGGGAGTTCACGATGATTGAAATGCTGCTGCCGGAGCGCATGCGGCCCGTTCGGCTGACTTCGCCGGAGCACCTGGGGAAGCCGCTGCTGGAGCACTTTGCCCAAGCCCGGCGGCGCATGGGACGCGCGGCCTGGCTGTCGTCCCCGATTGGCCTGCTGGCGCTGCTGCCTTCGATCTTCACGCTGGAGGTGTTTGACCGCGTGATCTTCCGCCAGGGCTTTTCGACGCTGGTGGCGCTGCTGGCGGGTGTGGCGGTGGCGCTGATCGTGGAGTGGACGCTGCGGCGGCGGCGCTCGGCGAACCTGCGCGAGGCCGGCGCCTTGATCGACTGGGGGCTGTCGTCCACGCTGCTGGACAAGATGCTGGGCCAGCCCTTGCGCACGCTGGAGGACCGGCCGGCGGCGTCCTGGGTGGCCTTGTTCCGCGATGTCGGCGCCGTGCGCACCTTGCTGACGGGGCCGGTGGTGCAGTCGCTGTTTGATCTGCCCCTGGCGGTGTTTGCGATCGTGATCGTGGGACTGGTGGCTTTACCGGTGTTGCCGGTGGTGCTGGGCATGGTGTGCGTGTTCGCGGCCATGGCCTGGTGGTTTGCCGACGAGGTGAAGCAGGGCAAAGTGGCCGAGCTGCAGCAGGCGCGCAGCCTGGACATGTTCACGGCCGAGATGTGCCGCGCCCGCGAGTCGGTGAAGGCACTGGCGCAGCACGAGTCGGTGGCGGCGCAGTGGAAAACGGGTTACGAACAATGGCTGGCCGAGAGCTTTTCGCGCGGCAGCGAGATGGAGGAGACCAAGGAGCTGACGCATTCGCTGCTGATCGCGTCATCGATCGTGATCACGGCCACGGGCGCGGTGGCGGTGGCCAACCAGTGGATGTCGATCGGGGGCCTGATCGCGGCCAACATGCTGGCGATCAAGGCGATCTCGCCGATCGCCACGCTGTCGGGCGCCTGGCGCCAGCTGGCCCAGTCGATCGAGGCGGCGCGCCGGCTCGACAAGGTGTTTGCCCAGCCGAGCGAGACCGGCAGCGCGGGCGTTTCGCTGCCGCGGCCCAAGGGCGCGATGACGCTGGACGAGGTCAGCTTCCGCTACGACGAGCAGTCGGAGCCGGTGTTCAAGAAGGTGTCGCTGACGCTGGCGCCGGCCCAGTTCTATTCGGTGGTGGGCAAGAACGGCGTGGGCAAGTCGACCCTGCTCAAGCTGGTCACCGGTCTGTACCGGCCCGACGAGGGGCGGGTGCTGATCGACGAATACGACCTGCAGCAGTTTTCTCGCCACGAAACGGCTTCATGGATCGCGACGCTGTCGCAGAACGTGTATTTCCTGGACGGCACGATCGCCGACCAGTTGCGCCGGGCGGCACCCGAGATCACGGACGAGCAGATCGTGAAGGCCTGCAAGCTCACGGGCGTGCACAGCTTCATTTCACGCCTGCCCCAGGGCTATGCCACGGTGATGCGCGAAGGCGGGCGCACGCTGTCGGCGGGGGTGCGCCGCAAGATCGCGCTGGCCCAGGTGCTGCTGCGCAACCCGGCGGTGCTGGTGCTGGACGAGCCCACGAACGACCTGGACCACATGAGCGAGCTGCAGCTGATCGCCTCGCTGCGGCTGATCGCGAAGATGCGGACCGTGATCGTGGTGACGCATTCGGCCGAGCTGGTGGCCAGCTCGGACGTGGCGCTGGCGGTGTCGGGGGATGGCGATGTGCAGGTGATGACACCGGTGCAGGCGCTGGGCGCCTACTTCAGCCCGCCCAAGGCGGAGAAAAAACCCGTCCAAGCCGCGCCGAGCCCCCTGGAGCCCTCGTTGGGGGTCGTTGGACCGGATCTGGGCCTGGCCACCGCCGTGCCCGGCGAACTGCATTGAAGCCATGACTAAAAACCATCCGGAGGTCATCGATGCCCTGCATCGAAAACAGCACGAGGTGTCGGGCCGTTCGCGCTGGCGCCGCTGGGCGCTGCCCGCTGTGGGGGGCGTCGCGCTGACGCTGGTCGTGGTGGCCCTGTTCGTGCCGGTGGAGATGTCGGTGACGGCGCCGGGCACGGTGGTGCCGTCGGCGCGCGTGAAGTCGGTCCAGCACCTGGAGGGCGGCATCGTGCGCGAGCTGTTTGTGCGCGAAGGGCAGAGCGTGCGCGAGGGCGACCGGCTGGTGCGCATGGAGCTGGGCGCCCAGGGGCCGAATCTGGAGGAGATCAGCGCCAAGGTGTCGGCGCTGCACGCGGCGCGCCTGCGGCTGGATGCCGAGGCCAGCGGCAAGGCGATTTCGAGCGAGATGTTTGGTGACGACACGGCACCGATGGTGGCGCGCACGGAGCAGCTGACCCACGAGGCCCGGCTGCTGGAGCTGCAGGGGCAGCTGGCGGCGGCCCGCGCCCAGGTCGAGATGTTCAACGGCCGGGCGGGCGAGGTGGAGGCCAAGATTGAGGGGCATGCGGCGCGCGCGGCGCTGCTGGAGCGCGAATACGGCATCACGCGGGATCTGGCGAACGAGAAGCTGGTGTCCGACCTGGAGGCCACGCGCGCGCTCAAGGACCTGGAGGCGAACCGGGCGGAGATGGCGGGTGCGCGCCAGGCCTTGCTGGCGGCGCGGGCGTCGGCGGCGGAGTCGCGCGGCAAGGTGGCGGAGGCGGAGGGCCGGTTTCGCCGCCGGGCCTCCGAGGAGTTGCTGGCCATCGAGCGCCAGATCGCCACGGCGGAAGAAGAACTCAACCGCGCCCAGGACCAGCGCAACCGCACCTTGCTGGTGGCGCCGATCGCCGGGGTGGTCAAGGGGCTGCGCCTGACCGAGTCGGGCGGGGTGGTCAAGCCGGGCGAGACGCTGATGGAGGTGGTGCCGGCCGACGCCGAGATCGAGCTGGAGGTGCGCCTGCATCCCAAGGACCGCGGGTTGGTGCTGGTGGACCAGCCGGTGCAGATCAAGGTCAGTGCCTACGACTTCCTGCGTTTTGGTTCGCTCAAGGGGCGTGTGCTGCGGATCGCAGCCGACGTGGACCAGGATCCCGCCGCCGGGCCGTTTTTCAGGATGGTGGTGCAGACGGAGGGCTCGGAGCTGGGCAAGTCGCGCTTGCCGGTGACGCCGGGCATGCAGGCCGATGTGGACATCATCATCGGACACCAGCCGTTCGCCTGGTACCTCTTGCGCCCGGTGCTCAAGGTGGGCGCCGAAGCTTTCAGGGAGCCGTGATGTTCTTGCCTGTGAGCCGTGTGCCGCGCTGGTTGCCGCCCGCCCTGCTGACGCTGGCGATCTTTGGGGCGGAGCGCGCGCTGGCCCAGTCGGTCGACGGCGCTGAGGACCGCGCGGTGGTGGCGCGCCGCATGGCCGATGCCTTGATCAACGCACCCGAGGTGCTGACCGCGCGGGCCGAGCTGCGCACGGCCGAGGCCAATGTGGATTCCGCCGATTACGCGGCTTACCCCCGGGTGGACCTGGGGGTTTCGGGCAGCAACGGGGAATCGCCGTCACGCAACAACCCGGCGACCACGGTGGACTCGCGCCTGAACGCTTCATTGAAATACACGGTCTGGGACTTCGGCCGCACCACGGCCAAAAAACAGGCGGTGGCGTTTGCCCGCCAGAGCGCGCTGATGCGGCTGGACCAGAGCAAAGAGCAGTTTTTGCGCCAGTTGTTCGTGGCCTACCTGCAGGTGAGCCGCTACGAGCTGCTGGTGGAGGTGGGGCAGGATTCGCGCGCGGCGCTGGAGGAGCTCGAACGCCTGGAGTCCCGGCGCGTTCGCCTGGGCGGCGCGGGCATCACCGACGCGCGGGTGGCGGCGTCGCGGCTGGCGCTGTCCATGAACAAGGCCCTGCAGTTCGAGCAGTCCTTGCAGGATGCGCGCCTCAAGCTCGATGCCTTGCTGGGCGAGCCTTTGCCGTTGCGCAGCCTGCCGCCGATGCAGGTGCCCAAGGCCTGGCTGGCGCTGGCGCAGGCGGATCTGGCGCGCGAGAGCGATCGCAGCGCGACCCTGCGGGCGCAGCGGCTGAATGTGGACCAGGCGCGGGCCGACCTGGAGGCCGAAGAAAGCGCACGCTACCCGGCGGTGGACCTGACTTTCATCAAGCGCTACGAGTACCCGGGCGGTTTTTCGGAGAAGGCGCGCGTCGGCCTGCAGGTCAGCATGGGCTCGTCGGCGGCGCTGGAGGCGTCGGCCCGGGTGGAACGTTCGATCAGCCGGCTGGAGACCGAGGAACAGAAGCTGGCGACCCTGGTGCGCGAGCTGCGGCAGAAAACGCTGTCGGGCTGGCAGCGGCAGCTGTTGTCGGGGCAGCGTGTGACCTTGTTGTCGTCGGCGGCGGGCGAGTCGGGCGCGGTGGTCGATGCCCGCCGCAAGCTCAACCAGGCGGGCCGGGAGACGACGCTGGCCCTGCTGGATGCGCAGGTGGAGGCCAACAACACCCTGATCGACTGGGTGCAGGCCATTTATGACATGCGCGTGGGGGAAGTGGAGCTGGCCGGGGACACCGGCCGCCTGCTGCCCGAGGAGGGGCAGGAGCTGCCGTGGCTGATGACCCTGTTCACCGGCGAGGACTACCGCAACGACGTGCGCCACCGGCTGACCGCGGCACGGGTTTCGGCGCCGACCCAGAAACAGGGGCGCCTGGCGCCCGCCACCCTGGCCGGCCTGCCCTCGTTCCGGATCGGCCTCAGGGTCTTGCCGGGGCCTGTTTTGGGGTCGGTGGCGACAGCCTCGGCATCGAATGTGACTTTTTTCCGCTTTGATGTGAAACCATTCCAGGTACCGGCGGGTAGTTGGTGAGGGTGTAGCTGACACCTTCCAAACATTTGATGGTGATGTCAATGACTGATGTACTTCCTATCGCGGGCGCTGACGCCCTGCTGCTTGACGAGTTCGGCGACGAGTTGCTCGGGTCCGGCCTGATCAACAGCCTGGGTCTGGTGTCGGCGTTGCTGCTGGTGCAGGAACAGTCGGCCCAGGGCTTCCCGACGCTTTCGCCGGCCAAGCTGGCGCTGGACGCGCTGTCCATGGATCTGCTGAATCTGGAGCCAGCGCTCGCTTCGCTGTCCAGCAGCGTGCCGGCCGGGTTGTTGTCGTCGCTGCAGGGCGAGGCCGAAGCGCTGCCGTGGTCGGACCTGCTGGGCCAGGCGCAGACCCTGGTCAACGAGCTGGTGGCGGGGGTGTCTTCGCAGGACGGCTTGCCGCTGGAGGCGCTGGGCCTGGAGTCGCTGACCATGCTGCTGGACGACCTGCAGGTGCTGGATGCCCAGCTGCCCGATGCCCTGGACATCACCAGCCTGGCGGGCGTCTCGGGGGTGCTGGCCGGTCTGACCGACGGCCAGCTGCCCTTGAATGCCCTGGATGGGGTGGTGCCGCACGCGGCCGAAGTGGCCTCGCCGGTCCTGGATCAGGAAAGTGGTCTGGGGGTGGAGGATGTGCTGACCTCGACGGTGTCGGGCGTGTCGACCGAGCCGCCGGTGGTCAACGCGCCGGAAACCCTGGCGCCGGTGACCGCCCCGGTTCAGGAGGTGGTGGCCGGGGTGCTGCCGCCGGTCGAGAACCTGGTGGGTCTGGTGCCGGGCGTGGTCGCGCCGGTGGTGGATGGCGTGGTCGAGGTGCTGGACCAGACCACGGACGTGGTGGAGACGGTGGTCGGTGCGGTCGACGGCGTGACCGATCTGCTCGGCAACGTGGTTGAGGACCTGCTGACCTCCCCCGGCGATCTGCCCGAAACCCTGGTGGACGGGGTGGAGCAGGTGGTGGGCGTGGTCGAAGACGTGGTGGGCGAGACCACCGAGCTCGTGGGCGACGTCGTGGACGTGGTCGGCGAGGTCGTGACGGGCACCGTGGACAACCTGCTGGACGCGCTGGGTTCGACGGGCGGCCTGGGTGATGCCGGCAGCGTGCTGGAGCCTGTGACCGACCTGTTGTCCGGTGGTGGTCTGGGCGATACCGGCAGCGTGCTGGAGCCGGTGACGGATCTGCTGTCCGGTGGTGGTCTGGGTGATACCGGCAGCGTGCTGGAGCCTGTGACGGATCTGCTGTCGGGTGGTGGTCTGGGCGATACCGGCAGCGTGCTGGAGCCGGTGACGGATCTGCTGTCGGGTGGTGGAGACGCTTCCCTGATCGACGCCCTCTCGGGGGTGGTGGAGCAGCCGCAGAGCCTGCTCGACGGGCTGACCGACCTGGGTTCGGTGACGGACGTCGTGACCGACCTGGCCTCCGACCTGCCGGTCGTGGGCGATGTGGTGTCCGAACTGCCGCTGGTGTCCGACCTGACAGGGGGCACGCTGCCGCTGGTGCAGGCGCCAACTGACGAAGAAGGCGGTGCTCTGCTGGGTGGCCTGCTGGGCTGATCTATGACGACCGTCGGGGGAGGGGCGATCGAAGTCGCCCCTCGAAAATCCCAGGCCCATTGCCTGGGATTTTTTTTGCCTCTGCGGTGGGGTCGGTTTCGTGCAACTTCGCACGCAATGGCGGGCTCGCGCAGAAGTTGACAGGCGGGAATGAAACCCATTGGTGCATGGGTCAGTAAACACAACAAGCGCGTGAACAACAGGTTCATGCCACGTTTTTTCAGGAACCGATCTCATGGAAACCACCGCCACCGCAGCCGCCTCTTCCGCACCCAACCCGGACATGGTTCCGGTGCTTCGTGGGGGCACCACCGTTCTGGTGCCCAACGACCAGGCCTTGATGCCGGGGGACCGCGTGGTCACGGGTGACAAGCCGGTGGATGTGCTGGTGCGCAATGCCGCGGGGACCAAGCAGGCCGTGGTGCGTGTGTCACCCAACTCCGAGGTGCTTATCCGCGACAACAGCGCCGTGGCGGCGGGCGAGGACGTGGCCGATATCGAAGTGATTGCCGGCGATGCCGTGTTCGTGGAGGACCCGAGCCAGGACGTGGTGGCCCTGAGCAAGGCCAGCAAGGCTTTGCTCGGTGGCGGGTTGAGCATGCTCGACGGCGTGCTGCTGGGTGGCGCCGGTCTGCTGGCCGGCGCGGCCCTGGCCGATGACAACGGCAACAACGTCAAGGGTGATGACACGGACACCGACACCGACACCGACACCGACACCGATACCGATACCGATACCGATACCGATACCGATACCGACACGGACACCGATACCGACACCGATACCGACACCGATACCGACACCGATACCGATACCGATACCGATACCGATACCGATACCGATACCGATACCGATACCGATACCGACACGGACACCGACACGGATGCCGACGCCGACAACACGCTGCTTTCCGGGGCCGGTCTGGTGCTGGATTCCGCGACCGACTCGGTCGGCGAACTGCTGGACGATGCGGGTCTGGGTGCGCTGGACCCGGTCTTGAATGAGGTCGTCGACCCGATCGTTGGCACGGTGACGGAGGAACTGGACAACCTGCTGATCGGTGAAGATGGCAACGGCGGTCTGACCACCGAAGTGGTCGACCTGGGCCAGGAGGTGGCGGCGATTGGCGAAGGCACGCCGCTGGAGCCGGTGACCGATCTGGCTGGCGACCTGGTGTCCGATCTGGGGACGACCCTGAACACCGTGTTCAACCAGGATCTGCTGGATTCGGAAACCTCGAGTTCGACCGCCAACATCGGGGGCGATGCCAATCAGCTGGTCGACAACCTGACCACCAACGCGGACACCTTGCTCGACGGTCTGCTCGGGACCGGGACGCTGCTGTCGGATCTGGTCGATGACACCAGCACCGCGCTGCTGGAGGACACGCTGGGCGAGGTCTTGTCGGGCGACGGGACCGGTGATGTGTCGCTGACGGATGGGTTGGCCGCGACCGTCGATCAGGGCACCGATGCCGTGGACACCCTGGCGGCAGAGGTGGGGCTGGATGGCGTGACCGAGCCGTTGACCGAAGGCGTCGTTGACGCGTCGGCCACGGATCTGTTGGCCGCTGCGGACGAAGCGCTGATCGGCACCTCGACCGAGCCGGGCCTGCTGGACCAGTTGGCCAGCGTGGGCGACGACGTGGTGGAGACCGGTGCGGACACGCCGCTGGCGCCGGTCACCGGTCTGGTGGGCAACGCCGTGAGCGGTGTGGCGGACACCGCAGACGTCGTGCTGAACCAGGACACCGCGAGCTCTGAAACGGGTTCTTCGACCGAGACGATGGCCGACCCGCTGGTGGACACCCTGGGTGGCCTGACCTCGGATTCCGACTCGCTGCTTGACGCCCTGCTCGGGACCGACACCCTGGTGTCCGATCTGGTCGATGGGGGCACGACCGCCTTGCTGGAAGACACCGTGGGTGGATCGCTGGACAACAGCGTGGGGGTGGGTGACGCCATGCCGGGCGAAAACAGCTCGACCCAGGAGCCCATCACCCAACCGCTGACCGACCTGACACAGTTGCTGTCGGGCGGCCTTCTTGACCCCCTGACTGGCGGCTTGGGCGGCTGACCGCCCCGTTGGCTGGTTTTTGACAGGCCGCCATCTGGATGGCGGCCTTTTTTTTAATGAACGATCTTCTGCCCTCCTCCACGGTGCCTTGCCTGGCGGCCCTGCAGCGTTTCGGCGCTGAGCGGCTGCGCCTGCCCGGTGGCGACCAGGAGGTTCTGTTCCTGTCGTTGAGCGACGGCAGTGAGCGTGCACTCACGGTGTTGGGTCGGGGCGCCGACCTGGCCGCGGCCTGGCTGGACGCCTGGGCGCAGTGGCGCCAGCGCCAGGTCGGAGAGGACGGCCTCCCGCGCTGGGTCCGGGTGGACCGGGTGATGCATGTGCAGGCCGCGAACTGGGGGCAGGTGCGGCGGCTGCTGGCCGGAACGAAAACCAACTATTTCGCCTTGGGCATCGCCTGGGACGCCGCGTTGGCTCAGGCCTGCCTGCCGGAGGAGTTGTGGGGGCACGCCTGTCTGTACAGCGGGGACATCAACGCCTGTGTGCCCAGTGACGAGAATTTGCGCGCGCTCACCCGGCGGAAGTTCGGCCGGGAAACCGGTTGGCCGCAGGACGATGCCACCCCGTTGTGGCTGTTTCAGACCAAGGGCGTCTTCGTGGAGGGCGAGGGGCCGGTGCAGCTGCTGGACAACGAGGGGGTGATGGACCGGGTCCGTCGCATCGATCAGCCAGACGCGACCCTGGTGGCGGAGGCGGTGCAACGCAGCGCGGACTACCTGACGCGCCAGGTGACGCTGTCGGGGCGCTGGGTCTATGGCTGGTATCCCTGCTTCGACCGCCCGGTGCCGTCCTACAACGCGCTGCGGCACGCGAGCGCCGCCTATTCGCTGCTGGAAGCCTGGGACCTGACGCGCCAGCCAGCGCACCTGGAGGCCGCCACGCGGGCCATCGACCACCTGTGCCGGGAGCTGATCAAGCCGGTCGCGGTGCCGGCGGGTGAAGCCCCTGCGGCCTACCTGGTCGATGAAAGCGCCGAGATCAAGCTGGGGGGCAACGGGGTGGCCATTCTGGCCCTGGCCAAGCGCATCGAGCTGACGGGCGAGGCCCGGCACCTGGCGCTGATCCGGCCGCTGGCTGAGGGTTTGCTGCGCATGCAGGATGCGGCCACGAGCGCGTTCGTGCACGTGCTGGAATTTCCGTCACTGGCCGTCAAGGAAGTGCACCGCACGGTCTATTACGACGGCGAGGCGGCGTTCGGCCTGCTCAAGGCCTACCAATTGACCGGCGAGCACCGCTACCTGGAGGCGGTGGAGCGCGCCGTTGAATATTTCATCCAGGCGCAGCACTGGCGCTCACACGATCACTGGCTCGCCTACGCGGTCAATGAACTGACCCGGCTTGCGCCGCAAGAGCGCTACTTTCGCCTGGGGCTGAAAAACGTCAGCCGGCATCTGGGCTTCATCCGGCAGCGCATCACGGCCTACCCGACCTTGCTGGAGCTGATGATGGCCGCGAGCGCCATGCTCGACCACATGGACACGCTGGGGCTGGAGCCGCTGGCGCTGGACCCGGGGTTTGACCGCCAGGCCTTCGAGCAGGCCCTGCACCAGCGGGCGCGCTATCTGTTCAGCGGCTACTTTTTCCCCGAGCTGGCGATGTTTTTCCGCAGCCCGGCCCGGATGGTCAACACCTTTTTCATTCGCCACTACAGCTTCAGGGTGCGCATTGACGATGTGCAGCACTACATCTCGGGACTGGTCGCGTACCACCAGCGGTTTTTGTCGGGCGCCCGCAGGCCGGCACCGTCAACCGCACCCGAGCTATCGGCCTCTCCCTGAAACCCCGACGCGGTATCCGATGTATTGAAGAGGTACCGCCAGAAAAATCATTCAACAGGAATCCACCATGATCAAGCACCTCATCCCCTTGGCCCTCATTGCCGTTCTGGCGGGATGTGCCGGTGTGCAGCAGTCCACCGAGCGCCGCACGATCACCCACCACGGTGGCATGGTGATCAAGAAGCCGGCACCGGTGTCGATGTCGTCACGGAACGTCGAGTCGGTGGTCGCTCCCGGCAGCATTCGGGGGACCCAGCTGGGCATCGTGTATTTCGATTTCGACGAGTACGTCGTCAAGCCCCAGTACGTGCCGGTGCTCGAAAGCGTCACCCGCATGCTCAAGGACAAGCCGGGCATGAAGGTGACGCTTGAAGGGCACACCGATGCGGCGGGATCGACGGAATACAACCTGGCGCTCGGGCAGCGGCGGGCCGAGGCGGTGCGCCAGGGGCTGGCCCGTTACGGGGTGTCGCAGACGCAGGCCGAGGCGGTGAGTTTTGGCGAGGAGAAGCCCGCCCTGCCGGGTCGCAACGACGAAGTCGACGCGCGCAACCGCCGTGCCGAGATCTGGACGACGCCCTGAGGCTGAGCCGGCCGGCGCTGTCCGTTGGCGCGCTTTCGGGGGCGTTCAGATGGCCGTGAGGTCGGTCTGGATGGGCCAGTTCAGCGCGTTGCTGCTGGCGGGGCTGCTACCAAATTGATGTTGCAGCAGCAGGGTGTAGCGCCCGGGGCGGTTGCTGCAGAGGCGGTAGCCATCGGCCACGGGGCTGAGCTGCACGCCGCTTTGGGGTGCGGTCGTGAGTTGCCAGTCGTCAAGCGCGGGGTCGGCCAGGCGCAGCGTGACGCAAAAACCCCGTTTCATGTTCGACATGACCACCAGGCGCTGCTGGGCGCTGAGGCTGCCGTCGGCCTCGGGGTCGATCTGCAGCGGGTGGCTGTTTTCCAGCACGCGCATGACGGGCGGGATGACGATGCGGAAATTGAGCGTGGCGCTCGCCCCGCGGCTTTCGCTTCCCGTGACCACCACGCTCTCGCTCAGCCCATTCACAGGCGCCAGCAGCAGGCCCAGGGCCGTGAGTGCGGTCACCAGTGCCGGGCGGATCGAGGGGGACATGCCCCACTATCGGCCTTTGGGGTGAAAACTTGAAGAGGGTCGGGGGCTGATCTGGGCAACAAGACCTCAATCCGCGCGCTGCACCGGCAGGCTGAGCTGGGTGGTTTCGCGCAGGCGTACGTCGACTTTGGCCTGGCCTTCGTCGACCACGCTCCAGGGCAGGGGCAGGGTTTCGTTGCGCACGCTGACGGTGCGCGGGCCGCTGGCGACGAAGGGGAATTCGAAGCGGCCCTGGGCATCGGTGCGCACGGCGTAGCGGTTGTCGAGGTAGACAGTGACGCCGGGCACGCCGGTTTCGCTGGCTTCCTGGGTGCCGCTGCGGTTGGCATCGAAGTAGACGACGCCTCCGATGCGGCCGCCGCCTTCGCTGGGGCGCCCGCCCAGGGGCACGCTGCGGCTGCCGGCCTGCAGTTCGTAGCGGAGCACGGCGTAGAAGCTGCGGTCGTTGTCGGTCGGGGTGTCGGTGACGATGGGGGCGAGCGGGTCGAGGGGGCGCACGGTGCGGCTCTGGCCGAGGCTGCGGGTGTAGTTGCCTTCGAGGCTCCAGCGCTGGTTGACGCGCCAGACGCTGCCGAGGTTGATGCCGTGGCGGCGCTGGCCGTTGTTGCCTTGTTCGGTCTGCAGGGTGCCGCGCAGGCTGGCGTCGCCGGTGAGGGGGGCGGTGAAGGCGAGCGCGGCGGACCAGAGGGTTTCGTCTTCGCGGCCGGGGTCGGTGCTGTTGTCGGCGGTGGCCTGGTTGCGGGTGAGGCCGAAGCTGGTGGAGACGCTCCAGCCCTGGGGCACGGTCCAGTCCTGGTCGTAGCTGATCGCCTGTGAGCGGTTCTGGCTGGCGGCGCCGCCGCTGAGGGTGAGGCGCAGGCCGCTGGTGCCGAGCGGGTTTTGCCAGCGCCAGTCGCCGTAGCTGCTCCAGGCGTCGCCGTCGAAGTGGCGCACGGAGGCGCCGGCACCGAGGCTGCTGGCGCGGCTGAGGCGCCAGCGGGCGCTGCCCGAGGCGTAGCTGCCGTCGCGGGTGCGTCCGCTGATGGAGCGCAGCCAGTCGACCGAGCCTTCGGCGGACCACTGGCGGGTGCGCCATTCGCTGCGCAGGGTGGCGCCCTGGACGTCGGCGGGCATGGCCTGGCCGGCCCAGCTGAGGCCGGGGTCGAGGCGGTAGACGCCGATGCCGTGCTGGCGCGGGCCGTCGTCCCATTCGCTGTCGATCCAGAAGCCCTGGGGGTTGCTGGTGTCGCCGGGGGTGGCGCTGGTGGCTGGGGTGTCGCCGCGGCTGAGGATGAGCTGGCCCTGGGTGCGGCGGCTGTCGCTCTCGTGGCGCAGGGCGAAAAGGGTGGAGCGGGCGTCGAGCGGGGTGCCGGTTTCGCGGGTCTGGCCGAGGGCGGTGACGCGGCTGGCGTCTTCGTGTTGCAGGGCGAGGGTCCAGCCGGGCAGGCCGAGCGGATCGGTGCTGTCGGGGCTGGCGCCGAGGTGCCACTGGGCGCCGAGCGTGGTGCGCCGGCCGCCGAGGCCGCGGAAGCCGCTGGCGGGCAGGCTCTCAATCTGGCCGGGTTCGCCGCTGCCGGCCTGCAGGGCGATGCCGCTGGCGGGGCTGAGCCATTCGCCGGCCAGGCCGCGCAGGGTGGCCGAGGGCAGGTACACGCGCGACGGCAGGCGGGTGATGCCGGGCGCGGGCGCGGTGATGACGCCGGCTTCGTGGTTGCCGATCCAGCCGCTGGCCAGCGGCAGGCCGCGCTGGCGCAGGGTGAGCGTGCCGCGGCTTTCACGCGGAGTGAAGCTGCCGTCGAGCGAGAGGGCGCCGTGGTTGGGGGTGTCAAGCAGGCCGTAGACGGCGAAGGCGGTCTGGGTCTTGCGTTCGGTGTCGAAGGGCTGGGTGCCGAGGCGGGTTTCGAGACGCAGGAAGCGCGGCCAGCCGGCTTTGTCGTATTCGAAGCCGCCTTCGTCGTCGTCGAGGGGAGCGAGGCCTTCGATGACGCGGTCCTGGTAGCCGGCGTCGGTGGGTGCTTCAGCGTTGTCGGGCGCGGGAGCAACCGTCGTGGTCGGAGCAGCCGGGGGAGCAGCGGGCGCGGGCGTTTGCGCGTGCAGGCCCGGCGCGAACGCGCCGAAAAGGGCCAGCAGGCTGCAGGACGCCCGGCGCGCCAGGGTCATGGGGCGACGAAGCTCGCGTCCAGCGGCAGGCGGTTGGCGCCCCATTCGAGGCTGCCTTTGACGCTCAGCGGGAAACGGATCTCGGGCGCGGTCTTGCCGTTTTCGGGCACGGGGCTGAGCGCGACGCGGCGGGTTTCGCCGGGCAGGATGGGCAGGTCGGCGGGCGACATTTCGAACTGGGTGCCAGCAGCGTCGGTGCCGTTGACGAAACCTTCAAGGCGGCCGTGGGCGTTGCCGGTGTTGCGCACGTCGATCGTGGCGGTGGGTTTGCCGTTGACCTGAACGACCTGCTGGGTGCTGATGCTGAGCTGGGGCGCGGCGCCGCCGATGGCGGCGTAGACGATGACGCCGATGCGCCCGCCGACGGGGAAGCTGATGTTGCCCTGCACCTTGGCCGGATCGAGGCCTTCGACCATGAGGGCGAAGCGACATTCGCGCGGCGGCGTGCCGGCGGGTGGGTTGATCTCGAAGCGGTAGCGGTAGCGCGCACCGGGTTCGATGCTCAGCTCGCGGCGCTCGATGGCGACCCAGGGGCGGCAGCTGTCGGGGGCGAGTTCGGTGCTGAAGCTGACCGAGTTGTCGGGGTTGAAGGTCCAGTCGGCTGTGTAGACGCGGTATTTGCCTTTTTGCTGGCCGACATGCTGGATTTCGAGCACCTGGCGCAGGGGCTTGCCGGCGTCGGCCTGGACTTCAAAGCGCGGCGGCGAGATGTAGGCGGCGAAGCCCTGGGCTTGGGCAGCGGCGGGCAGCATGGCCGCGGGCAGCAGGAGCGCCATCAGGCGGGAGGCGGGCAGGAGGTTCATGGTGAGTCCACGTCGATTTCGAAGTGGAAGTTGAGGCGGCGGCTGTTGCTCTGCCAGTCGGGGCCGGAGCGCAGGCGCACGAGCATCTGGTCGCGCAGGGCGTTGGAGGTGATGTTGCCGGCGTAGACGAGGGCGCGTTCGCCCGAAACGAGGCGCCCGGCGAGCAGTTTGCCGTCGGTGGTCCAGACGGCTTCGAGGGTGGATGTTTCGTCGCGCGGCAGCACCATGTAGACGCGGCCGCTGCGGCCGATCCAGTCCCGGGTGTCGATGTGGATGTTGACGCGCACCCAGGCTTCCATGCCGCCGTCCTGGTCGGCTCGGGTCTGCGGCAGCCACTGCATCTGCGCGGTGGGCGGCACGGTGTGGCTGAGCGAGTCGTCGAGCTGGTGGGTTTCGGCGACGGCGGCGGTGGATATGAACAGCGCGGCGAACGCTGCGACGAGGCGGGCAAACAGCGGCAGGTTCATGGGCTGCTCAACGTGTAGGTGACCTGGCCGTTGTAGGTGCCGGCGGCGCGGATGGCGCTGTTGGCGTAGATGAAGGAGTGGCAGTTTTCGATGTAGCGGTTGGCCGGGACAGTGGCCAGCGTCTGCGTGCCGCCGTTGAACGTGCCGGCGGGGATGACGTTGGGCACGCTGCTGCCGGGCGCGGAGACGGTCCAGCTGATCTGGGAGAACGGAATCGTGTCGCCCGCGGCGTTGGTGAGGTTGGCGGGCGAGGTGACGCGCAGGGTGGCGCTGGCGGGTTGGTTGTTCTGGTTGCGGCGGTAGGACGCGCCGACCATGACCTGCGTGGACGGGTTGGGGCAGGTGGTGTAGTTGTCGCCGTAGAGGCTTCTGGACTGGGTGCTGTTGCTCGTCATGGGCTGGGCGGTGCCGCTGAGCAGCTGGGCCGCGCTGAGGTTGGCGCTGACGAGGTTGACGGTGCCGTTGTTGCCATCAAACGTGCCGTTGCCGACGTGCAGGAAGACACGGCGCGAGGCGGCGGCGATGGTGAGCGACCAGGCGTGGGCCGCCGCGAATTGCCCGAGGCTCAGCACGACCAGGCCCAGGGCGGCGAGCCGGCGGGGGCTGAGGATGGGCGGCTTCATGGGTTCGTCATGGCTTCGTTATGACCGGGGGAGTGGTCAGGGATTGCAGGGAAACGGCGGCTGAAATAGACGAACGGAGGGCTGCTGTGCGCGAGCCCTCCGTTGTTTTGTCGTGTGCAGCCGGTCTGTGCCGGCTTGGCGATCGTTTCCCGACGATCAGGGCAGTGCGGCGGTGTAGGTCACCGTGGTGTCGTAGGTGCCGGCACCCACGGGGGCGGTGGCGCCTTGGTGGTTATAGCTGAAGGTCCAGGTGCCGCTGCGGTTGATGACCTTGCTACCGACGTTCGTTGGCACGGGAGTGGCTGCTGCGTTAAAGGTCGGGTGTGCGAGGGTCCCAGTGGTGTTGGCCACGGAGATGCTCGACAGAGGGATGGTTTCGGTGCCGTCTGTCAGGTCGGCGCCGGTTGAGGCAAAGTCGACGGTACCCACGTTGGACAGGAGGGCGACGCTCACCGTGCCACCGGTGGTGGGGGCAACAGCCCCATCCAAGGTGACTTGCGGATCGCTCAACGCGAACTCAACTCTGTCTGTCGTGTTCGTGTTGGTCAGGATGGCACCGGTGCCGATCTTGAGCGCGATGAAGCCGGGGATGACCACGCGGAAGTTCAGGTCGGCGGCGGCATCAGCACCGCCGAGAGCCAGGTTGGACTCGGCCGAAGCCAGCAGAGGAGCGGCCAGCGCAAGGGCCACAGCGGTTTGGATGAACAAAGACTTTTTCACGACGTTTCCTAGGAACAAAAATTTCCCTGACTGAACACTTTCTGGTAAATGACCAGCGGTGCTTCTATGTCTTGATGCTACGGAAAGTGCCAGTTTCAGGCAACCTGTCCGCATGAAAAAACGCACAGTTTCAACAACTTACGGCCGAGATGTTAACCAACGGTCGAGTTTGTGGATTGAGCGGTATCAAAAAGCGCTCAAGTTTTGCGTCCGTTTGTCGTGGGTAGTGATTTGGTCAACAAATGCGAGAGCGGCAAAGCGCCCGCGGCCTTCACTTCGCCGAGCGAAAAGCTGGTGTGCAGGTCTTTCACGTTGGGCAGGTTGATCAGCACCTCGCGTGCGAAACGGCTGAAGTGGTTGAGGTCGGGGCAGACGACCTGCAGCTCGAAGGTGCCCGAGCCGCTGATGTAGTGGCAGGAGACGATTTCCGGGATGTCGCGGATGGCGGTTTCCATCTGGCGCAGGGCGTCGCCGCTGTTGCGTTCGGCATCGATGCGGACAAAGGCGAGCACGCCCAGGCCGATTTGGGTGCGGTTGATCTCGGCGCGGTAACCGAGGATGAACCCCGCCTCCTCCAGCGCCCGCACACGCCGCCAGCACGGTGCCGCCGACAGGCCCACGCGGTTCGCGAGTTCGGCGTTGGTCAGCCGGCCGTCGGCCTGCAATTGATGCAGGATGGCGATGTCAAACTTGTCGAGTGTTTCCATGATGGGGTCATTCTAGAAAGAAGCGTTCTTCTGTGACCTGATATCAGAAAGGAAACCATCGCAGATGGCGGCTCCCGCTTCACCCATCCGTGGAGGGGTGGTTTCCCTTCAGGGGAGGGTGTCCGCCGACGCGCCTGACGGAATCTTCTGGGTGATGTGTCCGTCGGGCGTCAGTGCGCTGACGGCAATGTCCTGTGCGGACCCCAGGGCCGGTTTTCTGATGCGGATTTCGAAGCCGTTTCGCAGTGGGGCATTGGGATAGTGGTGCTGGATGTCGGGTCGTTCGGTGGCCTGCCATGCTTCGATGGGCACGGCTTGGTGCTGGATCGTGACGACGAATCCGGCCGCGGGCCGGGTTTTCCAGAGCAGGACCCAGCCGGTGATGGTGATGAAGCCGGCCTGCTCTTCGAGAGCGTCGACATGGCCCACCACGGGCAGGTGGATGGCGATGCTGGCGGCGGGTGGGGCTGCGGAATCTTTTGACAGCAGGCCGGAAGGGTCGGCCAGCCCGATGCGCCCGGCCAGGTCCTGGCACCGGGCTTTCAGCTCAACGATGTGCTGCGCGCAGGGGTGGGACGGCACATCGTTGTTGTCGTGACCGAGAAAGAACGGGTCATCGAGCGGGCCGCATTCCGGATATGCCCTGCCGCGCGAGGCTTTGCGGCGAACATACTCGGCATAGGACTTGATGACGTAGTGGTTGATGCGGAACCGGGTCCAGCACACATCGCCAGACAGGCTCGGGTTGCGCTGGCCGGCGGAATAGTAGTCGCGCTTTTCAGTGCCATCGGTGTGCAGGTAGCGGTAGCCGGGCTTCAGCTGGCAGCTGTGCGGGCAGATGAATCCGGCAAAAGCCTCGATCCGGATGATGGACTTGAAATGGTGGTTCAGATGGTGTTGCTGCGGGGCGTGGTGCAGAAAGCGTTCGGTCACGAGCCCGCTTTCTTCAACCACTTTCATCGATGAGCCGTAGGTGGCCCAGTTCAGCGCCAGGGCCCCGACATCGGGGTGGGCGTGCATGGTGGCTTGCAGGAGGTCGGACACGGTGTCCGGATGGTGGCTGGGCCAGAGGAACTCGTCGGCGTCCATGAAGGCCATCCATTCGACTTCGTGTCCATGGCGCCGGACGATTTCTTCGTAGACGGGCAGCTGGGGGCCGATGCCCGGGGTGGTGGCGTAGGAGAAACAGGTGATGGGCAGTGTCTGGCTCAGCGCCTGGAGGAGCGGCCAGGTGTTGTCGCTGCTGTCGTTGTTGACGACATAAAAATGATCGAACCCCATCAGGAGGTGGTGGGCCAGCCACTCGATGAGGTACGGGCCTTCGTTCTTCACGATGATGGCCATTCCGACACGCGGCTTGTCTGTTTTCATGGGGGCTTCACGCCAGACAGGCGTCGTGACGGGGGAGGACGATGGCACTGGTGCGGTGGGCGTAGTGCGTGGGCACCCGATGGTGATCGGGCCAGATGCTGTATTCGAAACCCCGTTCTTCGATGTCGACGATCTGGTGGGGGAGCCTGCCGGTGCGCAGGGTGGCGAGGATGGCCAGCGTGTAGCAGATCGGGCCAGACAACCGCAGTACCCCGTTTTTCCCTGTAGCGCAGGGGTCTGTCCGGTAGTTCCGGATGTTGTGAAGCGTGGCCCGGATCACCGATTGGAGGAAAGGGTGGCCCGGTTCGGCAACGATGAACCATTGCTGGAATTCGCCACCCGGTGTCTGGCTCAGTTCAGGGTGCAGGCCCCAGTTTTCCCAGCGCTGGTCCTTGGCGTTCTTCCATTGAGAGAGCAGGAACGCGTCGGACGGCTGGATGGCTTGTCGCAGGGGCACGTTCACCGTGCTCTTGATGTCGAGGTAGACGCCGCCTTCGCGGTACATGACCAGGTAGCGAAAGAGGTCGGCCAGAACGACACCATAGTCCGGGCTGATGGTCCTGACGGTTTCGAAGACCTCGGGCTCGAAATGCTGGCGGATGTAGTCCATCACGTCGGCGTCTTCATAGACCGTGTGTTTCCACTCGGGATTGCGCTCCGTGAGGCGTTGCAGATTCGCCTGGACGGCGGTCGGCAAGGCCGCTCTGGACGGGCAGGTCTGGTGCAACAGTCGGGGGATGGCCATGGTGGCGCGCGTGAGCGATGAAAAAATCGTAACAATTTGCACCATTGTTGGCGAAAAGGCATGAAATGCCTGTTGCACATGTGCGCCAGAATGGTGGCGAACGTCGTTTTTTTGAGTTGCGTGACCGGTGGCGCTGCACCCGCGCGCGTTCCGGATGGCATCCCACAGTTCTTCATTTGTGCAGAACGGCCCTGTCGACCGCATTCAGTCTTTCAATATTTGCATGTTCATGGAAAGGTTCTTTCCCGAACAGGGCAAACACGGGCATGAAAAGCAAACACCTGTCAGTGCCCGGGTCATACACTGTGCGGCACACTGAAACCCGCTCGCACCCACCCGGAGCGACCCGAAAAAACCCGCCCACGAG
>Ga0209343_10002090_pt1 | contig 26115 bp, 22 predicted proteins | sample RifCSPlowO2_02_FD_184026 | JGI IMG/M metagenome (GOLD analysis project Ga0209343, IMG submission 184026) | Groundwater microbial communities from Rifle, Colorado - Rifle CSP2_plank lowO2_0.2 (SPAdes) (version 2) | ecosystem: Environmental > Aquatic > Deep subsurface > Groundwater | place... | reverse complement strand
ATGTCCTTGATCGACAGGCCGGCACGATCGAGCGCGCGCCGTGCCGCGGGAACCGGGGCATAGGGCATGTGGGCGACGTCTGCGCGCGCAAGGCCATAGCCGAGCAGTCGTATCTCGATCTTCGGATTCGCCGACAGCGCACGAGCTTTTTCGCGGGTCGTGACCACCACGGCCGAGTTGCCGTCCGCCGGATGCGTCTGGCCGCCAAAGGTGACCGTGCCGTCGGGGAGCACTGGCTTCAGCCCGGCGAGGCCCTCGGCCGTGGTCGGGTGGATGCCTTCGTCGCCGGAGAGCGTCTTCACCGTCTTGCGGAACTTGGGATCGGGGATCTCGAAGGGCAGGGCCATGTAGCGCTTCTGAAACGCGTGATCGCCCGCGCACGCCTCCTGATACTGTTCGTAGCGGCGCAGCTTCACGTCGTGCTGCTCCTGCGTGGTGACGCCGAATTTCTTTGCCACGTTCTCCGCCGTGTTGATCATCGCGCAGTGGGCGAACGGGTCGTTGTTGAAGTTGTCCAGGACACAGTCCTCGTGGACGCCGGTACCGCCCGGGCCGCCGGGGTTGGGATAGTACAGATGCGGACCGTTCGAGCATTTATCGGCGGTCATCACCAGCGCGCAGTCCGAACCCTCGTCACCGACTTCCTGCGAGGCCATCTGCAGACAGCGCGCCGAGGTGGCGCAGGCCTGATTCACGGTGGGGCCGCCAACGCTCGCGGCGCCGATCATGCCGGTTACCCATGGCAGACCGTAGAAGCTGGCTACCGAGGGGACGGTTGTCCCCAGGATGCCGAAATCGAAATTCTTGGGATCGATTTTTCGGCGCTTCAATTCACCCTTGGCGACATGCGCGGCAAATTCGAGCGGATGCAGGTGGGAGAACGAGCCCTGCCAGCGGGCGAAGGGGGTGGACCAATAGGCGCCGTAAGGAATGTAGGTTTCGCGCATGGCTGTCTCTCGAGTGTGGGGTATTTGGACGGGGAAACAAACGAATACTGCTAATGCTAACAGGCTGGAGCGGCGCCGCTGGGGATACCGGGTCACATTTTAGCGATCTTCGGCTCCCGGCGCCCCGAAGTGCACAGCCGGACGCACAGGCGGGCCCGGGCGTTGGCACTCGGAGGTCCCGGCGGGTAAGATGCGGCGACATTTACCTGTCGGCGATGCCATTTATCGCCTGCGTGATGCTCCTGATGTTGATTATCGTTTTTTATTCGCCGATGGCGACCTACCTGCCGCAGATTTCGCATTGATCTCCCGATGATTTCGATTCCACAGACCATGCAGGCCTGGGTGATGCACGGCTACGGCGGCGCCGAGGCGATGCGCTTCGAGACCATCGCTGTCCCGCAGGCGCGGCCGGACGAGCTGCTGCTGCGCGTCGAGGCCGCAAGCGTCAATCCCGCGGACTGGAAAATCCAGGCGGGGCTGCTGCAGGCGGTGCTTCCACTCACGTTTCCACGCGTGCCCGGCAGGGATTGTGTCGGTACGGTCGTGAGCCTGGGTGCAGGCTGCAACGGTTTTGCGGTGGGCCAGCGGGTGCATGCGGTGGCCGACGCATTGCGTGACGGAACCCACGCCGAATTCACTGCAGTCCCCGGCGCGATGGCGGCGCCGGTGCCGCCCTCGTTGCCGTCGGCCGATGCGGCCTGCCTTGGCGTCGCCGGTCTGAGCGCGTGGATTCCGCTGGTGGACATCGCGGCGCTGCAGCCGGGCCAACGGGTGCTGATCCATGCCGGGGCGGGCGGCGTGGGTGGCCTGGCGATCCAGATTGCGCGCCGCATGGGGGCCGAAGTGCTCACCACATGCGGAAGCGCGAATGTCGATTACTGCACATCGCTTGGCGCGCACCGGGCCATCGATTACACGCGCGAGCGCTTCGAGCTGACGGCGGCCGGCTGCGATGTGGTGTTCGACACGATCGGAGGCGAAGTGCACCGGCGGTCCTTCGATGTGCTCAAGCCAGGCGGCCTGTTGGTTCACCTCACGGCGGCCCCGATCGATTCGAAAGATCCGCTGCCGCTCCGTGCCGACGTGCGCGTGGTGCGGGCCGAGGTCCGCGCCTCAACTGCGCGGCTGGCAAAGCTTCTTGAATGGGCGAGGGCCGGGTTCCTCCGGCCGCAGATCGGCAAATCGTTTCCGCTTGCCCAGGCGCGCGAAGCCTACGCGCTGTCGGCGGGCGGCCACGTGCGCGGCAAGCTCGTGCTCACGGCCTGAGCTTCGCGCCGGCGTTGGCCGCGGGCCGCTGCTATGCACCCTCGCCGCCGCTGCGGGCCGCAATAGCGAATGCTAGAATGCGCGCCGTCGGAGAGGTGCCAGAGTGGTTGAACGGGCCGGTCTCGAAAACCGGAATACGCGCAAGCGTATCGTGGGTTCGAATCCCACCCTCTCCGCCAAGTTCATGTCCGGCGGGGTCCAAGAAAGTCTAGAGGCTGAGTGTCCGCAATCGACCTAATCTGTTGAAAAACTCGAAATCGCGTGGCCAGCAAATTTCCGCCAGATGCGAATCCGATAGAAGATCCCGTCGCCGTTCCGCTTCTGAAGCAATGGGGAAGCCCTGCGTCGCGATATCAGTTTGTCCTGATCACCCCCGGAGCTTGATACGACCTTCGCGTCCTATAAGGGCTAGATTTTTCTCGACGTCCGTTAAAACGGAGTTTTTCAACACAATAGACCCTGAGCGGACGGTCAGACTTTCTGAAAACAGACGGTCAATGGTTTAATAAGCGGCGCGCCAGTGGGTACATTCGGTGTACCACGGTGCCGTCGGCCCGCCCGTTCCATACACTACGTCGTATTCTGATCGGCGGAGGAAACCGAAACGCGCGCTACGATTCGCGCTCCGGTTTGGCGACCCGCGGCCGTTTCAGGTCAGGGATTTTCCGTTGCCAGAGGATGAACGCCGTGCCACAGACGAGACCAATTACGTTGATGGCAATCCAGAGATCGGTCGACGGCGGAGGAATCAACATCAGGCCGGCCAGCGTCGCGATCGCGCGGCCAAAGGGCCCGAGCGGGCGAAAGAGGAAGCCCGCGATCCCGATTCCCATCAATACCACGCCGATGGCGGCGGTCGCAGCGGCTAAGAAAACCTCCGTGGCCGAGCCCTTGAACAGCAACGCGGGGTGGAACACGAAGATGAACGGAACGACGTACGCCACGATCCCGAGGCGCATGCCGGTCCATCCGGTTTTCCAGAAGTCCGCACCGCCCAAAGAGGCTGCCACATAGGTAGCCAGGCAGACCGGGGGCGTGATCATGGATAGCATCCCGAAGTAGAAGAGAAACAGATGCGCGCCCAGAGGGTCGACTCCAAGTTGCACCAGCGTCGGGCCAACCACGACCGCGAGCATAATGTAGACCACTGCGGTGGGCATGCCCATTCCCAGTATGATGCAGACGATGGCGGTCAGCGCCAGAAGTAGGAGCGCGTTTCCCCCCGCTAGCGTCGTCAGGAGGAACGACATCTTGAACGCGAGGCCGCTCAATTGAAGCGTGCCAATCACGAATCCTGCCACACACGAAATCACCACGATTTCAAGCAGCGTGCGGCCGCTGTCTTCAATCGCCTTAAGTACGGCCAGAACCGAAGGTCGCGTTTCCTTCTGGAAGAGGGCGACGAGAAAAGTGGCCAGCACGGCCGCGATTCCGGCCTTTCCCGCCTCCCAGGTGGCGTACATCAACGTGTAGATCAGGACCGCGAGCGGCACGAAGAACACCCAGCCGCGACGAATAATCTGCCGGAAGTGCGGTAATTCTGACCGTGGCAGCCCCCCGAGACCGTGCTTGGCCGCTTCGAGGTCCACCTGGGTGAAGAGGGCGAGGTAATACAGGCAGGCGGGGATGGCGGCCGCGAGCGCGACCTCACCATACGGGATATTGAGAAACTCGGCGATGAGAAAGGCGGCCACGCCCATGACAGGCGGCATGAGCTGTCCTCCCGTGGATGCTACGGCCTCGATTGCCGCCGCGAGGTGGGCCGGGTAGCCGGTGCGCTTCATCATGGGGATGGTAATGGCGCCATCGACGGCGACGTTAGAGACCGCGCTTCCCGAAACAGTACCGAATAAACTCGAGGAAACCACTGCGACCTTGGCCGAACCGCCCCGGAAGCGTCCCATTGCGACCAGGGCGAGATCCGTGAGGAACTTGTCGCCGCCGACTGCGCAGAGCGCCTTGCCGAACAGAATGAACGCCACCACGATCGAAGCAGTCACCGCTAGCGGGAGCCCGAGCAGGCCGCTTGCATCCAGATAGAGGTACGATGCGATACGCTCCCAGGAGGAGCCCTTGGCGTACAGGTGGCCTGGCAGAAGATAGGCGAACTTCGCATACAGCACGAACAACACGGTCAGTATCACCAGCGACCAGCCGACAATACGACGCGTAGCTTCCAGCACAAGCAGTATGGTCAGGGCGCCGAGCCACACTTTGTCCGGGGACAGAACGCCGAGCTGATACGCAAGGGTGGGGTATCGCACCAGGATATATCCGCCGGCCACTGCGCCGCCGAGCGCGAACAGCCAGTCGTACCAGGGGACTTCATCTCCCGTCTGCGATCGCCGCGCCTTTACGGCGATGAAGGCGAGTGGGATCGCCAGCGCGACGAACAATCCGAGATACTGCTCCTTGAAGAAGGCAAGCCCGAGGAAGATGTGGACCTCGGCGGCCCACGCCGCGCCCACCAGCGTCAGCACAGAGAAGAGAAACCGCTCCAGCCCTCTCGCCGGGCCTGAGAGCGAGCGGAACTGCGTCCCGCCTAATTGGTCCTCAGACATGGTCCGAGGCCCACTGCGGGTTACGAGTCCTTTTCCCCACGGCGAGCCGTGAACCTAATGGCGGAGACGCAATCGTCAAGCACGCGTGTCTCCGTTGACGAGGCGGCCGCGAGGCGTTACGGGTTCAGGGCCAGAAGCTTACGCTGCGCTTCGTCCATTTTCTCCGACCAGAGCCCGCGCTCCTTGTAGAACTGGACTGCAGCCGGATGGTAAGGAATGGTCACGTCGGGATCCACGGCCCTCTCTCGCGTCCAGTTCTTGAAGATCGGGTGCAGGGGCAAGAGTTTCTCCACGTTATCCCAGATTGCCTTGAGGACGACGCCAACTACTTGATCCGAGGTAGCCCTACCGGTTGACAAATAAATATCGACGGCGACCATGCAAGCATCCTCGATTACGGCCACGGCGGTTCCAGCCTTGATTTTCGGCACGTTCATTCCAGGTATGGCCTGTTGGACTCGCTTTTGGCCTTCAGTCGAACAGTCAGCCGAGAGATGCCGGATACCCACGGCGGCGTCCGCTTCCCTGGTCTTGGCCGCATTTAAGGCGCCAGACGTGACGTCGGCGCGACCTTGGACTAGCGCGTCTATCCCCTCATTGACCCCGGGCACCGGGATGACCTTTACATCGCTCCAACTTAGGCCGCCAGTCGCCAGTAAGCCAGTCAGGACGTACCAAGCCGCCAGTTGGGCCGGATATTCCCCCGTGACTCGCTTGCCTTTGATGTCGTGGACGGATTTGAGGGGTGAGTCCTTCTTGACCAGCAGACCGCCGATCAGCAGCGCACCCCGCATCACAAGGCGGATATTGGGCGTGTGCGGTAAAGGGTTCCGGCCGCCAATTTTAAACCGTGCCGGTCCTCGGTAAGCTAACAATATCTCCACACTGTTGACTACTCCGAAATCCAGCTCTCCTGTGTTCAACATCGGCAGGAAGGTGCTCGATCCGGTATAGGGCTGGACGGTCATCTGGAAAGGCGCGGCCTCGGAGACGACTTTAGAGAGGCCGCTGGCCGCTACGTAGAAAGTGGTGCCGAGAGGGTTCGACCCGATCGTGACAGCCCGGGGAAACTGTTGAGCATGGACGGGATCGACTGGAAGAACGACGACCACCAGAAGGAGGGCAATCAAGAAACTGGTTACGTTCCGTTCCGGATGCGTATCGAATGGCCCCAAAAACCACGCGGTTGTTTTCATACTGGTACCTTCACTTCCGTCCCGTCCAATTCCACAAAGACTTTTTCTGACTTGAACGGCTTCCCTTCCAGCCTGTCTTTCAGCCAATCAGCCATTGTGGTCCGTAGTTGAGGGTAGCGAGGGATGGAATGTCTTTCCCCTTCCAAGATAATAAGTTTCTTTGGGGACCGTACTTCGTCGAAAATTTGCTCGATGTATTCAAGCGGGCAAAGCTCGTCCTCCTCCCCCGTCACGACACAGTATGGGCAGGAGACCTTCGATGCCACCCCGATCAAGCTGAAGCCCTTGGCGAACTTGTCAAATGCTGCTTCGTCGTCGTATCCGGCCATGTGCATGGCATTCATCTTGAAAGTAGGGCAGGCTCGACTGAAAAGTGTGTCAAACCCAGGTTCGAAACAAGGGGCTCCAACGGCGCAAGCCTTGATGCGCGGCTCCGCAGCTGCTATGCGGGTTCCCCAATAGCTCCCCATGCTCCAGCCGAAAAGAGCCAGGCGGTCCCCGTCAATTTCGGGACGACCGCACAGGTAATCACAGGCAGCTTTTCCCATCTGCTCGCAGTTGGTTGGGGTGAACAGCAGTCCACGCGCTCTTGATTCACCCCTTCCTGGAGAGTCAACGCTCAACAGGGCCATCCCGCGTTCCCGGAACGGCTCGCCATACAAGGCAATCTCTTCTTTCACCGAATCCATTCCCTGCACGGAGATAACACAAGGAATTTTTTCCCCGGCTTTGATTCCGGTTGGTAAGTGAAGGAGGGCAGGGATGGATTTGTCTTCGAAAGGCAATTCCACACGCTCAATCGGATGGTCTGCCAAGCGAATGTAAGCGTCATAGCAAACGCGGATTCTTTCCCGGCAGTCCGTTCGCTTGGAGTTTCCTTCCTCGAAGATCCCCCACATGGCATAGACGTAGTACAGGCAAGCAATGTGGTAGTGAACGCGCGCAATTTCTCCGTGTCCCTCTTGGTCGGCCTTTCTCGCCAGTTCTTCCCGGCGCCGGGCGGCGCTATAAAACTCCCGCGGGATGTCTTTGAATTTCTGTATCCTCTGGTTTAGTTCTGTAACCTCCCGGACCACGCCGGGTCCGCAGTTTCGGATGAGTATGGCTGTCCTCACCCGATCCCAGTCGAGGCCGTTCGCCTGGATAATTTGGTCCAAAATCCATCGATGTTCCCACCAACGTTTCATTCTTCTTTCGGTTTCAGCTCTCATGTTCACCTCCATGCCATTTGAAATCGAGTACGACAGTGGACAAAGCTACGGATTTATCTACGCCAGCGTCATCCATATCTTTCGGCAGTCGGCAATTTAGACGACAAAAATGCCTCCGAAACTCGAATGGATTAAGCACGTGGTGTTTTCTAAGTTACCGTTTCCGAAGTAAGGTATGCCGATAGCGGGGCTACGTTGTGACATAGGTCACGCTTTAAACGGACCAAAAGGCTGATGCAGACCCACCAGGAACCCGACTACGGGGCGCCTCTCGCGGCCAGCAGCAGCAACCGTGCAATCAAAGATTATTACCCTAGGCACGCAGTCGGTCACATGCGTAGCAAGTCATGTGGATGCTTAATCAACAAATAATGGAAAGTAGCCTATTGGGGAGGGGCGTTGTTCTTTCTCCGTCACTCCTGGGCGAGGGCATTGCCTTGCACGGCGAGTAGCAGCAGGGAGCTGACCGCCAAGGTCCGTGCCCATAGGCTGCTGGGCACGCGTACCAACACCGTCATGTTCTGGGTCATGCTGACATCTCCGCCCGTCGGGGAAATCTCGCAACATTCAGGGGGTTCCGCGGTAGTTTCCGGTGGGTAGCGCTCCCAGAGAGCGCAAGGGCCAAGGAACTTGAGTGTCTCTCGCTACACGTTCGCCGGCGGCAGAGGCGCGCGCCCGAGAATCATGTCCGATGCCTTCTCCGCGATCATCATGGCCGGACCGTTGGTCGCGCCGGAAATGAGGTCCGGCATCACCGAGGTGTCGACCACGCGCAACCCCTGGGCGCCGATCACGCGCAGCTCGCCGTCGACGACCGCCATCTCATTGGAGGCCGGACCCATCATGCAGGTGCCCACAGGGTGGTGCACGGTGCCCATCGTCGAGCGCACAAATGCGTCGATGTCGGCGTCGGATGTGCAGGCAGGCCCCGGCGACAGCTCAGCCTCGATGTAAGGCGCGAGCGCCGGCTGCCGGGTGATATCGCGGATCATGCGCACACCGGTCCGGATGATGCGCCATTCGTCGTCCGTACCGATGAAATCTTGGTGAATGCGCATCGGTTCGGCCGGATCGGCGGAGGCCAGTTCGACGCGGCCGCGGCTCACCGGATGCATCGGCATGGCGCGACAGGTGAAGCTGTCGGCGAAAGCTTTCTTGAAAGGCGGTAGGTAAGGTGCGGCGGTCACCGTCGCCCCCATCCAGAACAGGAGCTGAAGGTCCGGCACAACTTCCTGCTCGCGGGTCTTGAGAAACGCCGTGAGGCCGAAGGGAAGATCCGAGGCAAAGCCCGTGCCGAACAGATAGGACTGCGCGAGCGCAAGCGTGACGCGGTCGAGCCGCATGTTGCGCTGGAACGGCCCGGCGGGTTTCCTGCGGCCGAAGGTCAGGACCGCGGAGGTGTGATCGAGCAGGCCCTTGCCCACGCCCTTCAGAGAGACGCAGGGTACGATGCCGTGCTGCTTCAGTTCGTCGGGGTGGCCGATGCCCGAGATCATCAACAGTTGCGGCGAATTGATCGGGCCGCCGGAGAGAACGACCTCCCGCTCGGCGCGAACCGCGTGCTTTTGCCCGCCCCGCACGTACTCGACGCCAACGGCGCGCGTGCCTTCCATCACCACCCTGCTGACCAGCGCCTTCACCTCGACCGAGAGATTCGAGCGCGCCATCGCCGGCCGAAGATACGCGGTCGCCGTGCTGCAGCGCCGCCCGTTTCGCAGCGTCATCTGAATGGGCGCGAAGCCTTCCTGCCTCGCGCCGTTGTAGTCGTCGGTGACCGGATGCCCCGCGGCTTTGCCGGCCTCCATGAACGCATCGCACAACGGATCCATGAAGCGGCAGTATTGCGTGCTCATCGGGCCGCTGCCGCCGCGATAGGTACTCTCGCCGCCTTCCCAGGTCTCCCCTCGGCGGAAATACGGCAGCACGTGGGCGTAGGACCACCGGGGCAGGCCTTTCGCCGCCCAGCGTTCATAGTCGCTGCGGTGGCCGTGGTAATAGGCCATCGCGTTGATCGACGACGAACCGCCGACGACCTTGCCGCGGGCGCATTCGATGCGTCGGCCATCCATGCTCGGCGAGGGCTCCGCGAAATACATCCAGTCGTGCAGGCGCTGCTGCAGGATGCGGCCCCATCCCAGCGGAATGTGAATCCATGGATCCCGATCCCAGCCGCCGGCCTCGATCACCAGCACCCTAACGGACGGATCCTCACTGAGGCGATAAGCGAGGGGGCAACCCGCAGAACCCGCCCCGACGATGATGTAATCGAAGTTCGTTCCACCTGACATTTCCCGGCTCCAATAAAAGGTATTTCTTTATCGCCTTGATGAACCAGTAACTCCGCTCAAATTTCGTCCGGATCGCGGTCCTGCGCTGCGCCGCTGGCATGCCCGCATCTATCGGCGCTATCGCGAAGAACGGCGGTCACGCTGGCTCGCCGTGTTCCGCTCATTCCGAGGATACGCCAGAGGCCTTTACCGCCCCTTGCCACATCACCCAGTTCGCGTGCAGCATTTCCGAGAATTGTTCAGGAGAGTTGCACGACGCATCGATGCCCATTGCTTCCAACTTCGCATTGAATCCGGAATCCTGACATGCCGGCCTGAGCGCGCTGGCAATAATCGAGATCACTTCCTTCGGCGTTCCAGCGGGCGCCATCAGACCATTCCACGTCGCAGTTGAAAATCCCGGGTATCCCTGCTCGGCGAACGTTGGCACCTCGGGCAACTGGCTCACTCGTTTGTCGGTGGATACGGCGATAACCTTGATCTTCCCGCTCTTGTGATGGACCAACGCTTCGAATACGCCGCCGATGTACAGAGGCACGTGTCCACCCAGCACATCCGACAGCGCTGGGGCGTTACCTTTGTAGGGGACATGGGACATCGTAGTGCCAGCTCGCTGGAGAAACAGCACCATGGTGAGGTGAGCAAGCGTGCCAGCGCCGCTGGAAGCGTAGGGTACCTGGCCCGGCCGCTCCTTGGCGTAAGAGACAAGTTCGGAAAGCGTCTTGGCGGGAAAACTCGGGTTCGCTGCGAGTGCCTGCGCATAGGGGTCGCTATGTAAACCTCTACATAGCGACCCACTCCGGACATAGCTCGTCCTCCGAAGCGGCCGTTCAACGCCCGCGTTCGACCGCGCTTCTCCGAGGGAGAATCAATTCGGAGCGCCGCAATTCCACGCTTGAACCCGCCCCGAGCGGCGCACAATGCATCTTATGTTTATTTCGCTCCGCTACGCACCCCCGGCGGGGGCGATCGGAGCGAGTTTAGTGGTAAATAGGAAATGCACATTGCTTCCTCTCCCGAATGGCGTCACACCCGCTGCAAGCGGCAATAAAACCACTATATAGCACGGAGCAGTAATCGAGGCGCGGATCGAGGGCATCTTCCATATGGAGGAGGATTGACAGCGCTGATACAACTAGGCGCCCAAGTGGTACGGTGAAGCGACGGGCAAAGACGTGTCAGAAATTCTGTTTGTGAGACGGTGGAGGCTTCTCCACCGCGGCGTGCGCATGGTGCATGCTACGCACAGGAGCGCGCGCCGTGGTGGTCAAAGGCGGTCGGGCGGGGACTTGTGTAATTTCGCATTCCGTCGAACTGATATGCTCTATCGCTGGAAGATCAATAAACGAAAGGATCGAAATGACAATCAAGGTGACGTTGCTTGGAACCGGTGGTCCACGGCCCGACCCCCGGCGCGCGCAGCCGGCTGCTCTGATCGAAGTCGACGGCGAACGTTACTTGGTTGACTGTGGCGATGGCACGACGCGGCGGCTGCTGGATGCAGGGATCGATCCAGGTAGCGTCCAGACTCTCCTTCTGACACATCTACACATTGACCACTGCATCGGCGTGGCCTCGTTTGTCTACGCGGGGTGGTTCGCCGGCCGCAGATCGCTCTGTATGTTCGGCCCGACGGGTACCAAAGAATTGGGTCGAGACCTGCTCGATAGGGCGTATGGCCCTGACGCGCGGGCTCGGTTTGCGACCGGGCGACCAATGGCCGGGCTGACTGACGTTGCTGTCACCAGCATCCAGCCAGGCGTAGTGCTTGAGACGCCGAGCTCCAGGATCACCGCGATGCGCGTACCCCATAATGCGCCGACCGAAACATATGCGCTGCGCTTTGAGGATAGTGCCGGCCGGTCGGTGGTGATTTCGAGCGACACTACCTATTGCGAACCTCTGGCCGACTTTTCACGGGACTGTGACCTCCTTATCCACGAAGCGTATGTGACCAGCGACAACTGGGCCAAGGAACGACCGGGGTTCCTCGAGATGCTTAGGGGGGTTCACGTGACTCCAGCGGAGGCCGGTACCATCGGACGGCTGGCTGATGCCAGGAAACTCGTCCTCACCCATTTCCCGCCAAGAATGGACGATGCGGCGGTCGCTAATGAGGCTACCCAGACGTTCGGCAAGCCAGTTACGGTTGGCCAGGATCTGATGTCATTCGAGGTATAGTGAGACATCGCTGATTGCACGCGGTGGAAATTCTGGGCTCGTCGCCACGTGCGGATCGGTACAGGTGTAGGGGAGACGCGGCCACCTGTGTTTCGCCGGGTCGCATCAGATTGTTCATTGTCGCGAGCAGGTATACCGGGAGGATGGATAGACCATTATGTATTGCTGGACGCAACCACGACACGGGGAATTTCACTTGCCCGGCGCGTCAAGTAGTACATGTGAATATGCGCGAATTCACGGGAACGCGTCGCCATAGGAGCACCGCATGACACTCTTAACCCGCTCATTAATGCTGCAAGTATTGCTGCTTCTGTATTCGTTTGGAGTGGTATCCGAGGCACTCGCGCAGCCGGTCGGTTACCCTTCCAAGCCGATCAAGATGGTCGTCCCTTTTGCGCCCGGCGGACCGGTCGACGTTCTCGCGCGCGCCGTCGGCCAGGACTTACTTGAAGAATGGGGACAGCCTGTAGTGGTCGAAAACCGGGCCGGCGCGGGAGGCACCGTCGGTCTCGATGCAGTTGTCCGTTCGCCGGCCGACGGTTATACGCTCGCCATGGCCGGCTCGAGCAATCTCGCAGTTGCTCCCAATCTATATTCTAAATTGCCCTATGATCCAATGCGTGACCTTGCGCCGGTGGTCAATGTGGCGACAACATCGTACGTGCTCACCGTCCATCCGAGCGTGCCAGCAAGAACCATTCGGGAACTGGTCGAACTCGCCCGATCGAAGAAAGGCGTACTGACCTACGGTTCGGCAGGTCTGGGCTCGATGTCGAACCTCGCGGGGGAACTGTTTAAGGCCTTGGCGGGAGTCGACATCCTGCATGTGCCGTACAAGGGTGCGTCACCGTATGTGACCGCCGTTCTCGCGGGCCAGATTGACATGATATTCCCCGACCTGGCAACGATTGAGCCGTACGCGAAAGCGGGCAAACTGCGCCCGCTTGCCGTCACCGGCAGCAAGCGATTCGTAACCGCGCCGCAGCTGCCGACGATCGCCGAAGCGGGGATAGACGGCTACGCTGTCGACATCTGGTTCGGCATTGTCGCGCCAGCCGCGACGCCAAAGGATATCGTCGCGAAGCTGAATACAGCGATCGCTGGTGCACTCAAGCGCACCGAATTCCGTCAGCGCCTCGCCGAACGCGGCTACGAGGCGATAGGTGACACGCCGGAGCAGTTCGCAGCGACAATCAGGGCCGATATCGAGAAATTTGGGCGCATCATCAAGAATGCCGGCATCAAGGCCCAGCTATAGCGTCGATCTTTATTGCGTCGGTCTTCGGCGGTGTTTTAACCAGGGGGTCAGTTCGTGACGGATGAAACATTCGACGTTGTCGTTGTTGGCTTTGGCTTTGCCGGTGGTACCGCCGCACTGAATGCTTCACAGCATGGTGCGAAAACCCTGCTAATCGAGAAATCCACGGTGGCCGGCGGCATCTCGATCTGCTCCTATGGGGCTGTGCGCAGCGCGCGCGACACCGGCGAGGCGTTCCGATACCTGAGGGCGACCAACGACGGGCGCACGCCCGACGATGTGCTGCGCGCGCTGGCGCAGGGTATGAGCGAGATTGAAGGCTACATACGGGAGTTGGGCAAGGCGAGCCGCGCGGTGATCAGTACCTCGATTGAGGACAACGCAAAACGCGAAAAGAGCGACGCCCCGTACAATCACGAGCAGCGGCCCGTTCGCCGTGTCGGCGGCAACTATCCGTTTCCGGGCACGGAGACCTTCTATCACACCACGGTAAACGAAGTGCCGGGGTTCGAAGCGCGCGAGCACTATCCGTGGGCGAACGGTGCCCCGGGTGGACCGAAGCTGTTCAAGGTGCTGCACGACAACCTGCGTGCTCAAGGGGTCGAAATCCACCTTAGCACCGCGGCGCTGCGGCTGATTGCCGAGCCGCAGACGCGCGAAGTGAAAGGTGTACGCGTTTCAAACAACGGGGTCGAGCACAACATCTTTGCGCGGCGCGGCGTGGTTCTCGCCAGCGGTGGCTTCGAGGGCAACGCCGATATGCGCGCACAGTTCATGGAAGGCAAACCGATCCTCAACGCGATGGCGCGGGGCAACAGCGGCGACGGCATTCGCATGGCACAGGACCTTGGCGCCGCACTGTGGCACATGTGGCACATTCACGGCGCCTACGGGTTCCGGCATAGTGACCCGGCCTATCCCTACGCCATCCGCCTGAAGCGCTTCACCGACTGGTTCCCGGGGGACTCTGACAGCGTAAAGCTCAAGATGCCATGGATTCTGCTCGATCAGGACGGGCGGCGCTTCATGTCGGAATACCAACCCTATACGCAGGATACGGCGGTGCGGCCGCTGCAGTACTACGACCCGGTTCGGCAGCGCTTCCCGCGCAATCCTGCGTTCATGGTCTGCGACGAAGATGGCCGCAAGCTCTATCCGTTGGGCAAGGCAACCTCGAACGACGAAGGGCTGCGCTACGTATGGAGTGAGGACAATCTTAAGGAGGTCGAACTGGGCATTCTCAAGCGTGCCAACTCGCTTGCCGAGCTGGCCGGCGCTCTCGGAGTCGATGCAACGATGCTCGAGCAAAGTGTGGCGCGCTGGAACGAGCTGTACAGGCGTGGCGGCGATGAGGACTTCGGCCGGCCGCGCGGTTCGATGATGCCGATCGCAACACCACCTTTCTTCGGCGCACCGGTGTGGGCCACACTGTCCAACACGCAGGGCGGCCCGGTGCACGATGCCGAGCAGCGCATCATCGACGTCTACGGCAAACCGATCCCGCGCCTGTACGCTGCCGGCGAGCTCGGCAGCTCGTTCGGGCATCTCTACATGTCGGGCGGCAATATCGTCGAGTGCTTCGTGACCGGACGTATCGCGGGACGTAACGCCGCGGCCGCCTCATTGGCGGCACGGTCAATAATGGCGACGGTGTAGGGGAGCTGAACACAACTATAAGGACTTCCCCGTTTTTGCAACGGTAGCGATGGTAACGATGGAAGAACGGACTGCGTCACTATAACCGGCCTGTTTACTACCGTGCGGCAGCGTGAGGTATTAGACCGAGTATTCGGACACCACGGGGAAGCCTCGCCGCGAGCGGCTAATCGAGGCGCAGATTCAGCGCCTTCAAGCGCGGCCCATATTGCACGCGCGTCGCCTGCATCAACTGCTCGAACTGATCGGATGTCAGGTTAAGCAGCTCGAAGCCGACCCCGGTGATGTACTTCTCGCGAAACTCCGGAGCGGTGATGATGCGCGCGACATCCGCGGCGACCTTGCTCACGACCGGCGCAGGAACGCCCGCATGCGCAAGCCAGCCAAACCAGGCGCCCGACTCGAAGCCGGGCAGGCCCGATTCCGAAAGCGTGGGCACATCGGGCAGGGTCGGCGATCGCTGCGGCCCGCCGTACGCCAGCGCCTTGATACGACCCTGGCGTACAAGCGGCAGCGCCGGCTGCAATCCGGTGAGCGAAAAAGAGATCTGGCCGCCCAGGAGCCCCTTCAATATGTCGGGGCCGCCCTTGTACGGAATGTGAACCATCTTGATGCCGGCCAGCGCGCTGATCGCCTCCGTATCGACGTGCGGCGAGCTGCCGATCCCGAAACTTCCGTAAGTCAGCTCGCCCGGCTTCGCGCGTGCCAGCGCAATCAGTTCCTGGAGGTTCGCTGCCGGAAAGTCGGGCGGAGCCACGAGGATGTTCCCGGTGCGCACCAGCCCGACCACGGTCTGGAAATCCTTGACCGGATCGTAAGGCAGCTTCGGGCGCAGGAACTGGTTCGTCATCCAGGTCACGCTGTCGGTCATGAACAGCGTGTAGCCGTCAGGCGGCGACGTTGCAACCAGCTCGGCCGCGATGATGCCGGTCGCCCCGGGTCGATTATCGACAATGACCGTCTGGCCCCACGCCTTGGTCAGTTCGAAGGAGATCGCGCGCGCGACCGTGTCCTGGATGCCGCCCGGGGGAACGGGCACGATGATGCGGACCGGCCGGGTCGGGTAGCTCTGCGCAATCGCGTGCGGCAGCCAGGCACTTGCCCAGGTGGCGAGCAAGGCCAGCACGGTCGCGCGCCGAAGGAAATTCTGGGCCGTCATGTGTCGCCTCCCTCAGGCCGCGAGGGCGGTTTCAGCGATGGGTAGCTTGAGCAGGCGCGCCGCATTTTTCCAGAAGACTTTCTCGTGGTCCCCCGGCGCTAGCTTCAGATCCTTGATGAGTTGGATCGCGCGCGGTTTGAGCGAAGTAAGCGGCGGCGCGTCGCTGCCGTAGAGGACATGGTCGATCCCGACCGTGTCCATCACGAGCCGGATCGCGGGCGCGTGATAGCACACGGTATCGAGATACAGCTTCTTCAGGTAGTGACCCGGCGGATGTTTGATCCTGAGTGGCTCGTAGGATCCCAGGAAATACGCCTCGTCGCGCAGCTCGTAGGCGTAATCCATGCGCCCGATCACCTCGCAGATGCCGCCGCCGCCGTGCGAAGCGACGATCTTCAGGCGCGGGAAATCCTCCAGGATGCCGCGCACGATGAGCCGCGAGAGCGCGAGCGTGAGGTCGAACGGCCGGCCTACGCTCGACGCAAGCCGGTACTCGCGCATTCGCTCCTCGCCGAAGCCGACGTGGGGCGGATGGATCATGACCGGGATATCGAGGTCCTGCGCCAGCTCCCAGAATGGCCGCGCCTCGTCGTCATCCGGATAGTGGCCCTTGTGGCTGGAGTTGATGAACACGCCCTTCAGTCCGAGCTGCCCGATCGCGCGTTCCATCTCCTTGACATAGGCAGTGCCTCCGCAGGGCAGCAGCGTGGCGAAGCAGTACACCTTGCCCTTGTACCGGTTCTGTATTTCGGCCGCGTAATCGGTCCAGCGCTGCACCGCGGCCAGTTCGTCGGCGTCCGACTTGTAGCGCATGTAGTGCGCGGCGTTGGTGACGACGATCGCATCGACGCCCGATTTGGCGTTCGCCTCGAGCACGTTCTCGATACTCATGGGACAGCGACCTTCCCATTCCGGGTGCTCCGCCTCTTCCGGCGGATAAACGTGGTTGTGCCACTCGATGATCATCTCGCGCCTCCTCGCTGCCCGATCTATTGCTGGATTCGATGGGATGATAGCGTAAATGATGCGTGCCCAAATATCATGACCATTGCCCAGCACGGATCGGCTATATGTTCATTCTTGGGTCCCCCTGCCCTGGACAGGGCCGCGATGCGGGCGGAATTGGAGCGGAATTGCTGGTTAATTGAGCCCGGGTGTGCAGCAGACATGCGACCGCCGCCACTCCGCGGCCTACACCCACGGCAACACGCGTTTCCGTATCCTTTCTTTCCGGTCGCGCCGAGTCGCTTTACATCACCCGATGCGAAAATTCCCCGACTCCCTCGATCCAGAGCTTCACGGTTTCGCCGGACCTGAGGAAACGACCGCGCTCGGCCCCGACGCCTGCCGGCGTTCCGGTCAGTATGACATCCCCGGGATACAAGGTCACACAGCTTGAAAGATGCGAAATCTGCTCGGCGAGCGTGAAGATCATCCTGCTGGAATTCGAATCCTGCATCAGTTCGTCGCCGACCCAGAGTTTCATTCCCAGCTTCTGCGGATCGGCGATGTCCGATGCCGGCGTGATCCAGGGCCCCATCGGGCAGGAACCGTCGAAACACTTCTGCCCGATCCAGTCGTACTTGAACGGAGAATTGTCGGCGACGTGCTCGCGCTTGCCGCAGTCGCGCGCGGACAGGTCGTTCGCGATGGTATATCCGGCGACGCATTCGAGGGCCTTCTCGATCGAAAGGCCTCTCGCCTGGGTTCCGATCACCGCCGCAAGCTCGATCTCCCAGTCGATCTTCTTTGAGTAGGGCGGCAGCTTGACGCTCACCGACGGCCCCACCACGGCGCTTCGCGGCGCCTTCATGAAATGCCAGGGCTTGAGTCCCAGATGATGCGGATCGGGCTCGGGATCGCGGCCCGCCGCCTTGGCCATATTGGCGACGTGATCGGCGTAGTTCGCCCCGGCGCAGAACACCGCGCCCGGAACCGGGACGGGCGCCGCAAGCCGCGTTGTGGCGAGCGGCCTGGCCTTTGCGCGCAAGGCGCCGCGTGCGATGCGCCGGGCGCTGGCCGCCAGCAGCGGGCGAGCCCTCTTCCAGTCGGAGAGCAGAGCCGACATGGTCGCCCAGGACGGCTGGCCGGCGGTGTGCGCCGCGTCGTAGACCTGCGTACCGAGCAGGATGCCAGCGCGGATATCCCGCGCTCCGGCGTAATAGCTCAGCAACTTGTAGCCTGCAATCACGGTCGTGTTCCTCGTTGTGTCCACGTGTTCTGCACGATTTCAATCCGGTTGAAGACCGATCTCCCGCACGACCTTGCTCCAGGTCGCGAATTCGCGGCGAATGGATTCGCCCAGCGCCCCGGGCGCTTCCACGACGTCGCTGAATAAACCGAAGTCGCGCATTTTCTGCGCCAGATCCGGATCTTCGAGCGCGAGGGATAGAAAAGTCAATCCTAGCGCAAACGCAGGACGGCCCGCCGGCGCGCCGCAATCCGGTGCTTGAACCCATTGCGGACGGTGCACAATGTCCCTTATGTTGATTTCGCTCCCCTCCGCGCACCATGCAGGGGAGCGATCGGAGCGGGTTATCGGTAAGAAGGGGAAATCAAACCGCTCCACGCATCGACGAAGCGTCTGGCATCTTCGATCGTGGGTTCGGAAACGGGAACGTAGGGAACGATAAGGCGCGTTACGCCGGCCTCAAGGAACGGCTGCAGGCGTTCCTTGATTTCGCGCGCGCTGGTGGCGGGAATGACGGGCAGCTTGTCCATGTAGTCGTCGGTCATATGGGTGGCGGCGGCTTTAAATCCGCCGGCCTTGAACGCTTCCTGGATCTTCATCACTTCGGGCTCGAAGCCCGACGCGATCAACATGTCTTTGTAATGGTCGGCGATGTTATAGAACGTCAGCACCTGACGCAGCTTGGAACGGGCGATGGCGCGTTCGGGATTGAGCGACACACGCACCTTGGCGATGATCTCGATGCTGTTTGGATCGCGGCCCGCCTCCAGCGCGCCTTCGCGCACGCGGGCAGCGATCCCGCGGATCGTGGCGGGCGTGCCCATATTGATGAAAACGCCGTCGGAAATCTTTCCTACCAGCTTGGTCATTTGCGGGCCGAGGCCGGCGAGATAGACCGGAAACTCCGGGTGCGACGGCTTCCAGGAGAGCTGGAAGCGCGTGCCGGTGTTGTAGATCTCTCCGGCGTATTCTGTGCGCTCGCCGGCAGCCACCTTCTTGACGATCTCGATATATTCGCGGGCGCGGCGCAAGGGGCGGTCGAAAACGCCGTTGTGCCACGAGGCAATGGTCTTGTTGGCAACGCCGAGTCCGAGGAGCAGGCGCCCGCCGGAAAGATCCTGCAACGTGGCGGACTGGATGCCGAGCGTAACCGCACTGCGGCCATAGATGTGATAGATGGCGGTGCCGAGCTTCAGGGTCTTGGTGCGCGCGGCAATGGCTGACAGCAGCACGAAGGGATCGGTGCTGTTGGACTCACCTTTCCAAAAGGCGCCGAAGCCCGCGTCCTCGATGCGCGGAGACAACTCGACAATGTCGCGCACCGGGTAATGCGCGGCGGAATTGAGCTCGATGTCGTAAATCATTCCTGCCCCCTAAAACGCTAGACCGATAATGGGTCATGCTCTTGCCATCGGTGGTCTAGCTGCTCACCAATAGACCGACCACCAGTTCCGCGTAAGCCCCAGCGCCAGGTTGACCAGATTCGCGTAAAGGGCGTAGCGGCCACACATGGGCGAATTCTAGCTCTTGCGGCCAGACGCCGGCGCCGCATCCAAGGGTGCCGCGATCGACGCCGGTCCGGTCACCAGAGATGAACTTTGCGAGGGGCACGGCGGCAAACGTACGCCGCTGATTGGAAGCGGGGGCGCGGAGGGGCGCAAAATTGGCTCGCTACTCCGGCTTGATGCCTGCGGCACGGATGGTCTTTGCAAGCCTCTCGAGGTCGCTGCGGGTGAGGTCGGCGAATTCCTGAGGGGTAGTGGGAAAGGGATCCGCCCCCAGGGTCGCGAAACGTTCGCGCAAATCCGGTGCCGCAAGCGCCTTTCGCGACGTATCGTTCAACCTCTGCACGATTGCCGGCGGCAGCTTGGCCGGCCCATGCAGCCCGAGCCAGAAACGCAGGGTCGCCTCCGGATAGTCCGCCTCTGCAAACGTCGGCACCTCTGGCAGCAGCGGCGAGCGCTTGTCCGACATCACGGCGATCGGCCTGACCTTGCCCGAGCGAATCTGCTGGATTGCCGAGGGCAGCGTATCGAACATCATGGACAGGCTGCCCGAAATCAATTCGGGATAAGCGGTCGCGGAGCCCTTGTACGGAATGTGCAGCATGTCGGCGCCGGTCGAAGCGCGCAATATTTCACCAGTGAGGTGGCCGATGCTGCCCACGCCCGAAGAACCGAAACTGAGTTTGCCCGGATTCGCCCTGGCATAGGCCAAAAGTTCCCGCAGCGTCTTGAACGACGCCTGGGTATTCGGGGCGGTGCTCACGATCAGGATGTTCGGCGTGATGGCAACGCCGCCGATCGCGGTGAAGTCCTTCACCGGGTCGTAGGGGATGCTCTTGAGCATATTCGGGGCGATGCTGAATGGGGTGAGCGCGGAAAACACCATCGTATAGCCGTTGGGAGGCGACTTGGCCACGTGGTCGCTGCCCAGCGTCCCGCCCGCGCCGCCACGATTTTCCACCACCACCGGCTGACCGAGAAGCTCCGACATCTTCTGCGAGAGCACCCGTGCAATGATGTCCCCGACGCCGCCGGGCGCGTAGGGCACGACGAGGCGGACCGCTCGCGACGGAAACGCGCCAGCCGGCCCCGCCGGCCCCTGGGCGAATGCGCACGCCGATATCAGTGCCAGCGTTGCCAAAGTCACTCGTGCCGTTCTCATGCGCCTCATGCCCTGAACCTCCGTTGGAACACGTTATCGAAGGCGATTGACAGTGTCAATTTGAACGCTTTCGTCATGCGCTGCCTGAAGTCGTGGCGGAATCCCGATTTGCTGAGGCATACTACCGTACAAAACCCAGGGAGCCATCGTGACCACCAAACCCCGCATCGCCCATCTTGCCGGACCGAACGCCACGATCCAGAACAGCCCACCGTTGGTCACCAGCAACAAGGCGCGCGCGAAATACGGCTTGCCGCTCGCGGCCAATCCGGACGAGTCGCCGGCGCGGTTCGACGTCTTGTGGCCGCAACGGCTCGCCCGGCCGGTGACGGTACATGTCGAGCAGTTCGGCGCGCATCCGCTAGAGCGCGATGCGGCCGAACTCTATGGGCCGCCGGACGGGTATCTCGACGCGCAAGGGCAGTTCCACAAAGAGCGCCGCAGTCCGGACGACAAGCCGGTATTCGAAATCGAACTGAAGCCGGAAGACGGCGTCTATCCGCTGCCTTACATGGCACGGCAGGCCGATGGCAGTGCGTGGGAAGGCGATTGCGCCGAACCGATGGCGCCGGCAAGCCGAACCCGCCAGTCGTTCTATCCGGACGGGTCGCGGCCGTTCGAGGAAATCGATCGCCTCGGCATCGGGAAGCATGGCACCGGAAACCTGATTTCGTCCCGGGCCGAGATCGATTTTTATCGCGTGCTCCCGCCATCGGGCTACACCAAGGGCCTGGAAGCCGGGCAGCGCACCGATGTCGGGCAGGGCGATATCCCGGCCGAGACCCGCGGCAAGGATTTCTTTCCGTACCGGCCGCCGCATCTTGGAACCTCGCCGCCGAGGCCGACACTGGCACGCATCACCAACACGGTGCAAAAGATCCTGGCGAGCGGCAATTACCTGGGCGCGATATGGACCCAGGGCAGCCCGCGCATCGAAGAGACCATCTACTGGCTGAACCTGCTGCTCGATACGACCCTGCCTGTCTGCGGCAATGCGGCGCAACGCACCCACGGGCAGATCAGCAACGACGGACCGAAGAACATCGTCGACTCGGTCGAGTACATCACCTCGCGCGTCTGGGCGGACGAAGCTGGTCGCAACCGTGCCGGACTGGTGCTGATCCAGGACCAGCAGGTGTTCGCTGCGCGCGACGTGCAAAAAGGCGATGCGCGGCCCGGTGGTTATGTCACCACCGGCGGCCACGGCGGGATCCTCGGCGCAGCCGGACACGAAGGCCCGCCGGTGCTCAACTACCTCCCGGCGACGCGACATACCTACAGCTCGGAGGTAAACATCACCCGGCTGCCGCCGGAAGTGACGGGCGTTCGCCGCGATGGCGGGCGCATCGCGAAAGTTCCGGTGCCGATCAAGAACGCCGCGGGTGAACTGCTGGATGCTGCGATACCAAAGGTCGCGATCATAAAGGACGGCAACTACCTGGCAGACGACCACAATGTGGACGTCGAAAGAGAAGTCGACCTGCTGGCGCAGCTGGACGCGAACTTGCGCACGGCACCCCTGGCGGGATTCGTGGTCGAGGGATTATCACCGTATGGCACCCCGACCTCCAACGCGCGGCATCTGCTAATGCAGCGCGCCGTCTATTCAGGCATGCCGGTGGTTCGTGTCGGCCGCGGCAACAATGAAGGCTTCACGCCCGGAGTCGACTGCTTCATCGGCGGGCGCAATCTTACCTCGACCAAGGCGAGGATCCTGCTGATGGCCTGCCTGATGCGCTTCGGGGCATTGCCGTCTGCCGCCGATCCGCTGCGGCCGACCGCGGGAGAACTCGCGGCGATAGTTGCGAAACTGGGGCAATATCAGGCGGTGTTCGATACGCATTGAGTGGTGTTGCAGCTGCGGTTACAGCTGCGGTTGCAGCGACGGATGCGGCGAGCCATGGCCGTCCTCGTTCCTAGAGTTGCGGAACGAGCTTTTCTGCAATGATGTCCATTTGCTGCATATGGTCGTAAGTGGGATTGAGCAACACATGCTGCGCACCGGCTTCGCGCAGTCTGCCCAGAACTTCGACGGCGCGTGATGGCGCGGCGGCGAGCCCTGTGTGGCTCTGGTCGCGTCCGCCATACTGGTAGGCCAGCGCCGCCGAGAGGCGCTCGCGGGCGCGCGCTTCGTTGTCGTCGATGGCGATGTAGATGCGTTTGGAGAGGAAGAACTCAGATTCCTTTCGACCGGCTTCCCCGAGATAGCCGCGGATCTGCCTGAGACTGTCAAGCGATGCGTCGGTCGAGGTCGAGCCCGCCGCCATCCAGCCGTCACCCATGCGCACCGCGCGCCGCAACGCGGGCTCCGAGTGCCCGCCGAAGATGACGGGGATATGCGGCTTTTGCAGCGGCTTGGGCTGCATGCGTGCGTCCTCCAGGCGCCAGAAACTGCCCTGAAGGGAGGCCCTGTCCTCGGTCCAGAGCGCTTTTACGACTGCGATTGCCTCTTCGAACCGCGCGACCCGCCGTTCCGCGGGAACGCCGAAGGCGGCGTAGTTCTGGGTGCCCGCGCCGAGGCCGAATCCCACGCTGAGCCGGCCGTTGCTGAGCTGGTCGAGCGTCGCCAGGGATTTCGCCAGCTGGACCGGGTTGCGGGTGTTGAGAATGATCACCGCCACGCCAAGGCGGATGCGTTCGGTCATCGCGGCGAGATAGGCAAGGTAAGTCACCGGTTCGAGATAGAAGTTCGGGCTGAGAATGCTTTCGGTCAGCCAGGCATCCTCGAAGCCCAGGGCTTCCGCCTTGCGAATGTATTCGCGCAGGTAGCCGTGGTCGATGCGTTCCTCGGGAAAACTCTGGGGCAGGGATATTCCCAGCCGCAAACCGCTCTTCGTTTTCATTTAATCACTCGCTCCGGCGTTATGGACGTTCCGTCGTCCCGGCTATGCATACTAAACGTTCCGTCGATTAGCAGCAGCAGCCGAGTCCCGGGATCCCGAGCGATCGTGTCGGACGCTCCAAGGCGAAGCACTTCCCCGCTTCGCGTCTGAAACCTGAGTATTACTGCATCTCTCTCAGGCGATTTCTCGGGCGGAAAGATGGTTACGAGGTCCTCGTAGGCTTCATTCATTGGATGGCTTCCTTCGACAGGACCGTGACCGATGTACAATAGGCGTGGTCAGGTGCAATCGAGGTCAACATGCCAATTTACGAATATCGCTGTTCAACCTGCGGCACCGAGTTCGAGAAGCTCGTCCGCGCGAGCGACGTGCCCGAGTGCCCGTCGTGCCACGGCCAGCAACTCGACAAGAAACTCTCGGTGTTCGCCACTTCTTCTCAGGAACCGGCGGGCGGCACGCTGCCAGATGCCTGCGCCAGTTGCGGAAATCCGGGCGGGCCGGGCTCCTGCATGATGCACTGAGCGTACTGGCAAGAACGGCAAGCCCCAGGGTAGCGCCTCCGTCAGGTAGCTGCGGTCATTCCCGATCAGCGATCCGCCAGCCGGCGCTGGTTCTCCAGATAAGGAAAGAAGTCGCGGTCTGCGCCGAGCATGTGCTCGGCCGCCACGTCTTCGGCTAGGAACTGAAACAATTCGCCGACATCCGCAGTGCCGGCGTGAAACCGCTCGACCAGAGCGCCGGCGCGATTTGAGAGTTCGCGATGTATGGCGGCGTGCGCCGCCGCGGCAGGGTATCCGGCTGCGGCAATAATCGACTCCTCGTCCTGAAAGTGCTGCACCAGATCGCGAACCAGGGTGTCGATATTCGCGTCTACTTCGTCCGCAGGCTGTCTGGAGAGTATCGCGGCCAGGAGATCGTTAGAATCGCGGAACACCGCCTTGTGCTCACGGTCCACTACCTCATGGCCGCATTCGTAAGCACTATCCCAGATTATTTGCACAAGATTCCCGGAGACCGCTGCTGCAGCGCCAGGCGGCGCTGGCATCTCGGGCGCGATCTGAACCTGGTTTCGACCCGAGGCTTTCGCCCGGTAAAGTGCCGCATCGGCCCTTTGGAACCATTTCTCCCAGGTTTCGCCGGGCAGGCATTCGGCCACACCGATACTTACCGTGATCTCGTTTACCACTGAAAAATTCATCCCGGTGATGGTCTTGCGCAGCCGCTCGGCAAAAACGGCCGCTGCGGAAAGCCCGGTGTCCGGACACAAAACAACGAATTCCTCGCCGCCCCAGCGCGTGAGCGAGTCGGCAACGCGCAAGGACGATCGGATCTGCGCTGCCAGTTTGACCAGCAATTGATCGCCGGCAGCATGACCGTAACGGTCATTCACTTTCTTGAAGAAATCAATGTCGAGAACCAGCAGGGACAGCGGGTGGGCGTACCTTTTACGCCGGTCCATCTCGTTGCCGACGGCCTCATCCATGCGTCGCCGGTTCCACGCCCCGGTAAGCTTGTCCGTGCTTGCGAGACGATCGAGTTCGGCATGCGAATCCTGCAATGCCTGATTCGTCTGTTGCAGCTTTTCCAGCGCCTGTCGCAACTCGCTCCTGCTCTGGCTAAAGCGTTCACGCACGCTGTGAAAATGACTGCCCATGGTGGCGAACCACGGCAACACATCAGATAGACCGGCAGCAGGACGCCGCGCAGGCGTCCAGCTTGATTGTCTTATCCTCCTTCTTCACCGCTTTGACCCGCCCGGAACAAAGCCATGCCCACTGCACTCATCATCGGGGCATCACGCGGTATCGGCTTCGAATTCGTCCGTCAGTATCGGGCCGGCGGCTGGCGCGTGCTCGCCACGGCGCGCGACGACGCGGGCGCAAGGCGGCTGGCGGCGCTCGGTGCAACCGCGCTCGATCTGGATGTGGCCTCCGGCGCCTCGATCGCCGCGGTCATTCCCGCGATCGCCGACGAGCGGCTCGACCTCGCGCTCTACGTCGCCGGGATCACATCCCGCGGCGGCGCCCGCACCGCGCCCACCGAAACAGAGTTTGACCGCGTGATGCACACCAACGTGCTTGGCGCCATGCAGCTGATTCCGGTGGTCGCGCCGCGCGTCGCCGCGGCCAAGGGAAAATTTGTGTTCATTTCAAGCGGCATGGGCTCGATTGGCGACGCGAGTTCGAGCCACGGCTGGCTCTACCGTGTCTCCAAGGCCGCGGTCAACATGGCGGTCCGCGCGGCCGCGTTCGACTATCCCGAGGCGATCATGACGCTCATGAATCCCGGCTGGGTCAAGACCGATTTGGGCGGCTCCGGCGCCACGCTCGCCGTCGGAGATAGCGTTTCGGCCATGCGCGAGGTGATCGGCAAACTCACTACGAAGGACAGCGGCACGATGGTCGGTTACGACGAGCGCCGCTGGCCGTGGTAGAGCTCAGCTTGACCTGGTTCCAGAACCAAACCGTCCGACGCTACTCAAGCCGGATATACGCCCGCCTGATCACCTCGCTCCAGCGCGCAAGCTCCCACAAAAGAGATGTTGCGACATTTCTCCCCGAAGCGCCTAAACCGCCACGACGAAGTCGAACTGTGCGGCGCGCCGCCCATCCTTGCGCGCGACCTGCATCGTCAGTTCGCGACGGTAGATGCCGTCGGAGCGGTTGCGCGGCTCATCCGGCAAGT
>Ga0209343_10002089_pt1 | contig 26141 bp, 23 predicted proteins | sample RifCSPlowO2_02_FD_184026 | JGI IMG/M metagenome (GOLD analysis project Ga0209343, IMG submission 184026) | Groundwater microbial communities from Rifle, Colorado - Rifle CSP2_plank lowO2_0.2 (SPAdes) (version 2) | ecosystem: Environmental > Aquatic > Deep subsurface > Groundwater | place... | reverse complement strand
GTTCAGGTCGTTACGCGGGTACATCATCGGCTGACCCATGGAGTACTTGTAGGTCATGGCGGCGATGGTCGGCATCTTGGCGACCAGGCGCATGGCCGAGACTTCGCGGTGATGCGGGTTATTGATGTCCAGCGAGTCGTGATAGAAGGCCGAAAGGGCTCCGACCACGCCGCACATGATGGCCATCGGGTGGGCATCGCGGCGGAAGCCGTTGAAGAAGGTCTTCAGCTGCTCGTGAACCATGGTGTGGTTCTTGATGGTGCTGACGAATTTGGCCTTTTCCTCTGCGTTCGGCAGTTCGCCGTTGAGCAGCAGGTAGCAGGTTTCCAGGTAGTCCGATTGCTCGGCCAGCTGTTCGATGGGGTAGCCGCGGTGCAGCAAAATGCCCTGATCGCCGTCAATGTAGGTGATCTTCGACTCGCACGAGGCGGTGGACATAAAGCCAGGATCAAAAGTGAAACGGCCCGTGGCGGTTAAGCCCCGCACGTCAATTACATCGGGACCAACGGTGCCGGTTAAAACGGGCAGCTCGACGGGGGCAGCGCCCTCGATGATCAACTGCGCTTTTTTGTCAGCCATGTGTGGCCTCCTAGTTATGCTTGAAATCATCTGACAGCCCCCCACGCAGGGCCCGCACCACTATAGTGGGATAAATTCTAATGTCAATTTGCGAAAACCCAGACGGCAGAAGGGTTTGCGGGTGGTTTTCGCGGTGAAAATCGCCCCCTTTACGTCATTTATAAAGGCTGCGCAATGCGCTTTTAGGTAGGGGGCTTTGCATTGTCATTAGTAACCTAACTGTCTATACTCTGCGCCCAACTACCAAGGGCTACACGCCCGTATTCTGGTGGTTGTCACTCCTTGGGTGATGGGTACCTGACCAGTGCACTTCCCGACAACTTTGCCCTGATAGTTAGGGGCTCTCAGTGTGATAAAAAAGCCGTGAATAGCCAAAGACCTGTAAACCTAGACCTTAGGACTATCAAACTCCCAATCACTGCTTACACGTCCATTCTTCACCGTATCTCCGGTGTCATCCTCTTCGTTGGCATTGCCGTGCTGCTGTTCGGGCTCGACAAGTCGCTGGCGTCCGAGGAAGGCTTCGCTCAGGTGCAAGAATGCCTGACCAGTGCGCTGGCCAAGTTCGTGATTTGGGGATTGCTGTCCGCTCTGCTGTACCACCTGGTGGCCGGTGTACGCCACTTGATCATGGACATGGGCATCGGTGAGACGCTGGAAGGCGGCAAGCTGGGCTCGCAAATCGTTCTCGTCGTCTCGGCGATCGTGATCCTGCTGCTGGGGGTGTGGATATGGTAACCAACGTCACGAACTTCTCGCGTTCGGGTTTGTATGACTGGATGGCGCAGCGTGTATCGGCTGTCATTCTCGCGGCTTATGTGTTGTTTCTGCTGGGTTTCGTCGTGCTGCACCCGGGTCTGGGTTACGCCGAGTGGCAGGCGCTGTTCTCCAATAATGCAATGCGCATCTTCAGTCTGTTGACCCTGGTAGCGCTCAGCGCTCACGCCTGGATTGGCATGTGGACGATTTCCACCGACTACCTGACGCCGATGGCGCTGGGTAAGTACGCGACTGTCGTGCGTTTTCTGTTCCAGGCCGCGTGTGGCATCGCCATGTTCGCGTTCTTCGTCTGGGGCGTGCTGATTCTTTGGGGTATCTGATCCATGGCTAGCATTCCTACTCTTTCTTATGACGCCATCATCGTTGGCGGCGGCGGCGCGGGTATGCGCGCGGCCTTGCAGTTGGCCCAGGGTGGTCACAAAACTGCAGTGGTGACCAAGGTCTTCCCGACCCGCTCGCACACCGTCTCCGCTCAAGGCGGCATCACCTGCGCCATCGCTTCGGCCGACCCGAACGACGATTGGCGCTGGCACATGTACGACACCGTCAAGGGCTCCGACTATATCGGTGACCAGGACGCCATCGAATATATGTGCTCGGTGGGTCCCGAGGCCGTATTCGAGCTGGAGCATATGGGGCTGCCGTTCTCCCGTACTGAGCAGGGCCGCATCTATCAGCGTCCGTTCGGCGGTCAGTCCAAGGACTTCGGCAAGGGTGGCCAGGCCGCCCGTACCTGCGCCGCGGCCGACCGTACCGGTCACGCCCTGCTGCACACCCTGTACCAGGCCAACCTCAAGGCTGGCACCTCGTTCCTCAACGAGTGGTACGCGGTCGATCTGGTGAAGAACCAGGATGGCGCCATAGTCGGCATCATCGCCATCTGCATCGAAAACGGCGAAACCGTCTATATCCGTTCCAAGGCCGTGGTTCTGGCCACCGGCGGTGCCGGGCGTATCTACGCCTCCACCACCAATGCCCTGATCAACACCGGTGATGGCGTGGGCATGGCCCTGCGTGCCGGCGTGCCGGTGCAGGATATCGAGATGTGGCAATTCCACCCGACCGGTATCGCCGGCGCGGGCGTGCTGGTGACCGAAGGTTGCCGTGGTGAGGGTGGTTACCTGATCAACAAGCACGGCGAGCGTTTCATGGAGCGCTACGCGCCGAACGCCAAAGACCTGGCTGGCCGCGACGTGGTGGCACGCTCCATGGTCAAGGAAGTCATCGCCGGCAACGGTTGTGGCCCGGATGGCGACCATGTGCTGCTGAAACTCGATCACCTCGGCGAAGACGTGCTGCACAGCCGCCTGCCGGGCATCTGCGAACTGTCGAAGACCTTCGCCCATGTCGACCCGGTCGTCGCGCCGGTTCCGGTGATCCCGACCTGCCACTACATGATGGGCGGCGTGCCGACCAACATTCATGGCCAGGCCATCACTCAGGATGCCAACGGCAACGACAAGATCATCGACGGTCTGTTCGCCGTGGGTGAAGTCGCCTGCGTATCGGTGCACGGTGCCAACCGTCTGGGCGGCAACTCGCTGCTCGATCTGGTGGTATTCGGCCGCGCGGCTGGTCTGCACCTGGAAAAAGCGCTGAAAGAGGGCGTGGAAGTCCGTGGCGCCAGCGCAACCGACATCGAGCTGTCGCTCAAGCGTCTGTCCGGGGTTAACGAGCGCACCACTGGCGAAGACGTGGCACCGCTGCGTAAAGAGCTGCAACAGTGCATGCAGAACTACTTCGGTGTATTCCGTACCGGCGAATACATGCAGAAGGGTATTGCCCAACTGGCTGACCTGCGTGAGCGTATCGCGACCGTCAAGATCGCGGACAAGAGCCAGGCCTTCAACACGGCGCGTATCGAAGCGCTGGAACTGCAAAACCTTCTCGAAGTGGCCGAGGCGACCGCTATCGCCGCCGAGGTTCGTAAAGAGTCCCGTGGTGCCCACGCCCGCGAAGACTTCGAAGAACGTGATGACGAGAACTGGCTGTGTCACTCCCTGTACTCCCCAGGTGAGAAGCGCGTAACCAAGCGTGCCGTCAATTTCTCGCCGAAGACAGTTCCGACCTTTGAACCCATGGTTCGGACTTATTAAGGGTGGCTGATATGTTGCAAGTCAGTGTTTATCGCTACAACCCGGAGCAGGATGCTGCACCTTTTATGCAGGACTTCCAGGTCGACACCGGCGGCAAGGACATCATGGTCCTCGACGTACTGGCGCTGATCAAGGAACAGGACGAAGGCTTCTCCTACCGTCGTTCCTGCCGTGAAGGCGTCTGTGGTTCCGACGGCATGAATATCAACGGCAAGAATGGCCTGGCCTGCATCACGCCGATCTCGGCGGCTGGCCTGAAGGGCGGCAAGCTGGTGATTCGCCCGTTGCCAGGGCTGCCGGTCATTCGTGACCTGGCTGTGGATATGAGCATCTTCTACAAGCAATACGAGAAGGTGCAGCCGTTCCTGCAGAACGATACCCCGGCTCCGGCCATCGAACGCCTGCAATCGCCGGAAGAGCGCGAGAAGCTGGACGGTCTGTACGAGTGCATCCTGTGCGCTTGCTGCTCGACCAGCTGCCCGTCCTTCTGGTGGAACCCTGACAAGTTCCTCGGCCCGGCGGCGTTGCTGCAGGCCTACCGTTTCCTGGCGGACAGCCGCGATACCAAGACCGAAGAGCGTCTGGCAGCGTTGGATGACCCGTTCAGTGTGTTCCGTTGCCGCGGCATCATGAACTGTGTGAACGTTTGCCCCAAGGGTCTCAATCCGACCAAGGCAATCGGCCACGTGCGCAATATGTTGCTGCAAAGCGGTACCTGATCCACCTGTTTTACCTGTGATACCTGCGGCGCCACCGGCGCCGTAGCTTTAGCTAGAACCGCAGCTCACAAAGTCGCGGTGCTTAATTCGAAAAATTTGACGACCAGCAGGGGCATCCGGGCTGGTGCCCGGACTATCTGCGGGAGCCAAAATGGCTTGGCCGAGTCGCTGTTCAGGACTCTGTCAGTCATGCGGTTTCTACGCCGGTGGTGTCCCCTTACCGAGGGTGACCAAGCATGCAAGAAAGCGTGATGCAGCGCATGTGGGACAGTGCCCACCTATCCGGTGGTAACGCTGCCTATGTGGAAGAGCTCTATGAGCTTTACCTGCACGATCCCAACGCTGTGCCAGAAGAGTGGCGCACCTACTTCCAGAAGTTGCCGGCTGACGGCAGCGCCGCCACAGACGTATCGCATTCAACGATTCGCGATCATTTCGTCCTGCTCGCTAAAAACCAGCGGCGCGCCCAACCGGTGTCCGCCGGCAGCGTCAGCAGTGAGCACGAGAAGAAGCAAGTCGAAGTCCTGCGTCTGATTCAGGCTTATCGCATGCGTGGCCATCAGGCCGCCCAGCTCGATCCGCTTGGCCTCTGGAAACGTCCGGCTCCGGCCGACTTGGCGATCAACCACTACGGCCTGACCGACGCCGACCTGGACACCACCTTCCGTACCGGTGGTCTGTTTATCGGCAAGGAAGAGGCTACTCTGCGCGAAATTCGCGATGCGTTGCAGCAGACATATTGCCGCACCATAGGTGCCGAGTTCACCCACATAGTCGATTCCGAGCAGCGCAGCTGGTTCCAGCAGCGCCTGGAAAGCGTGCGCGGCCGCCCGCAATTTTCCGTCGAAGTGCAGAGCCACCTGCTCGAGCGCCTGACGGCGGCCGAAGGCCTGGAAAAGTACCTGGGCACCAAGTACCCGGGCACCAAGCGTTTCGGTCTGGAGGGCGGTGAGAGCCTGATTCCGCTGCTCGACGAAGTGATCCAGCGTTCCGGCTCCTACGGCACCAAGGAAATCGTCATCGGCATGGCCCACCGTGGCCGCCTCAACGTCCTGGTCAACACCTTCGGCAAGAACCCGCGCGACCTGTTCGACGAGTTCGAAGGCAAGAAGACCGATGGCCTGTCTTCCGGCGACGTGAAATACCACCAGGGTTTCTCCTCCAACGTGATGACTGCGGGCGGCGAAGTGCACCTGGCCATGGCGTTCAACCCCTCGCACCTGGAGATCGTTTCGCCGGTGGTCGAGGGTTCGGTACGCGCTCGTCAGGATCGTCGCAGCGATGCGATTGGCGAGAAGGTCCTGCCGGTTTCCCTGCACGGCGACGCGGCGTTCGCCGGTCAAGGTGTGGTCATGGAAACCTTCCAGATGTCGCAGACCCGCGGCTTCAAGACCGGCGGCACCATCCATATCGTGATCAACAACCAGGTCGGCTTCACCATCAGCAACCCGCTGGACTCGCGTTCCACCGAGTACTGCACCGATGTGGCGAAGATGATCCAGGCGCCGATCCTGCACGTGAATGGCGATGATCCGGAAGCGGTGCTGTTCGTCACCCAGCTGGCCGTCGACTACCGCATGCAGTACAAGCGCGACGTGGTCATCGACCTGGTCTGCTACCGCCGTCGCGGCCACAACGAGGCCGACGAACCCAGCGGCACCCAGCCGATCATGTACCAGCAAATCGGCAAGCAGCGCACCACCCGCGAGCTGTATGCCGATGCCCTGACCACTGCCGTCAGCCATTCGGTGGACGACGTGCAGGCCAAGATCGACGACTACCGCACGGCACTGGATAACGGCCAGCACGTGGTCAAGAGCCTGGTCAAGGAGCCGAACAAGGAGCTGTTCGTCGACTGGCGTCCGTACTTGGGCCATGCCTGGACCGCGCGTCACGACACCCGCTTCGAGCTGAAAACCCTGCAGGAGCTGTCGAACAAGCTGCTGGAAATCCCGGAAGGTTTCGTCGTTCAGCGTCAGGTCGCGAAGATTCTCGAAGACCGCCAGAAGATGAGCGCCGGCGCGCTGCCGATCAACTGGGGCTACGCCGAAACCATGGCCTACGCCACCCTGTTGTTCGAAGGCCACCCGATCCGCATGACCGGCCAGGACATCGGCCGCGGTACCTTCTCGCACCGCCATGCGGTGTTGCACAACCAGAAGGACGCCGCCGCCCACCTGCCGCTGCAGAACCTCTATGAGGGTCAGCCGCGCTTCGACCTGTACGACTCCTTCCTCTCGGAGGAAGCCGTGCTGGCGTTCGAATACGGCTATGCCACCACCCAGCCACAGTCGCTGGTGATCTGGGAAGCCCAGTTCGGCGACTTCGCCAACGGTGCCCAGGTGGTGTTCGACCAGTTCATCTCCAGTGGCGAGCACAAGTGGGGCCGCCTGTGCGGTCTGACCATGCTGCTGCCGCACGGCTATGAAGGGCAGGGGCCTGAGCACAGCTCGGCGCGTCTGGAGCGTTACCTGCAACTGTGCGCCGAGCACAATATGCAGGTCTGCGTGCCGACCACCCCGGCGCAGATCTACCATCTGCTGCGTCGTCAGGTCATCCGCCCGCTGCGCAAGCCATTGGTCGTATTGACTCCGAAGTCGCTGCTGCGCCACAAATTGGCCATCTCGACCCTGGAAGATCTGGCCGAAGGTTCGTTCCAGACCGTCATTCCGGAGGTCGATCCGATCGATCCGAAGAAGGTCGAGCGCCTGGTCCTGTGCAGCGGCAAGGTCTATTACGACTTGCTGGAGAAGCGCCGCAGCGAAGGCCGCGACGATATCGCCATAGTGCGTATCGAGCAGCTCTATCCGTTCCCGGAAGAGGATCTGGCCGAGGCTCTGGCTGGGTACAAGAACCTCAAGCATATCGTCTGGTGTCAGGAAGAGCCGATGAACCAGGGGGCTTGGTATTGCAGCCAGCACCACATGCGTCGCGTGGCGACAGCGCACAAGAAGGCGCTGTTCCTCGAGTACGCCGGTCGTGAAGGCTCTGCCGCTCCGGCCTGTGGTTATGCCTCGATGCATGCGGAACAGCAGGAAAAACTCCTGCAGGACGCCTTTACTGTTTAACGCCTTCGCGTAATAGGCAGCCCACAGGGGCTGCCTCGTAGAAGAAACCGAATTTAAGGAATCACGAACAATGGCTATCGAGATCAAAGCCCCTACTTTCCCGGAATCGGTTGCCGACGGCACCGTGGCCACCTGGCACAAGAAGCCGGGCGATGCGGTCAAGCGCGACGAGCTGATCGTCGACATCGAAACCGACAAGGTAGTGATCGAAGTTCTGGCCGAGGCCGACGGCGTCCTGGCGCAAATCATCAAGAACGAAGGCGACACCGTACTCAGCAATGAGCTGCTGGGCACCCTGAGTGAAGGCGCTGCTGCACCTGCGCCGGCTGTTGCCGCTCAGGCCGCTGCACCTACCGCGGCTGCTCCGGCTGTTGCCGGCGACGAGCAGATTCTTTCGCCGGCTGCGCGCAAGATTGCCGAAGAGAACGGTATCGACGCCAACAGCATCGCCGGCACCGGTAAAGGTGGCCGAGTGACCAAGGAAGACGTGGTCGCCGCCGTGGAAGCCAAGAAGAACGCCCCGGCCGCTGCGCCTGTTGCCAAGCCTGCTGCGCCGGCTGCTGCCGCGCCGCTGTTCGCCGCCGGCGACCGCGTCGAGAAGCGCGTGCCTATGACCCGTCTGCGCGCCAAGGTGGCCGAGCGTCTGGTTGAAGCCCAGTCGAACATGGCGATGCTGACCACCTTCAACGAAGTCGACATGACCGAAGTCATGGCCCTGCGTTCGAAATACAAAGACCTGTTCGAGAAGAAGCACAACGGCGTGCGCCTGGGCTTTATGTCGTTCTTCGTCAAGGCGGCCACCGAAGCGCTGAAGCGTTTCCCGGCGGTCAACGCCTCGATCGACGGCTCCGACATCGTCTACCACGGCTACTCCGACATCGGTGTTGCCGTGTCCAGCGACCGTGGCCTGGTGGTACCGGTACTGCGCAATGCCGAGCTGATGAGCCTGGCTGAAATCGAAAGCGGCATCGCCACCTTCGGCAAGAAAGCCAAAGATGGCAAGTTGTCGATCGATGATATGACTGGTGGCACCTTCACTATCACCAACGGCGGCACTTTCGGTTCTATGATGTCGACCCCGATCGTCAACCCACCGCAAGCAGCCATCCTGGGTATGCACAACATCCTGCAGCGCCCGATGGCGATCAACGGTCAGGTTGTTATCCGCCCGATGATGTATCTGGCGTTGTCCTACGACCACCGCCTGATTGATGGTAAGGAAGCCGTGACCTTCCTGGTGACCATCAAAAACTTGCTTGAAGACCCGGCGCGCCTGTTGCTGGACATCTAAAAGCCAGTCTCTCCCACGGCGGCCCGGACAGGGCCGTCCGGTTTATTCGAGAAGGAATACGTTATGACCCAGAAATTCGACGTGGTAGTCATCGGTGCCGGCCCTGGTGGCTATGTAGCCGCCATCAAAGCAGCTCAGCTCGGCCTGAAGACTGCCTGCATCGAGAAGTACCAGGACAAAGAGGGCAAGATCGCCCTCGGCGGTACTTGCCTGAACGTCGGTTGCATTCCGTCCAAGGCGCTGCTCGACAGCTCCTGGAAATACCACGAAGCGCACGAAGGCTTTGCCATCCACGGCATCGAAGCCAAGGGCGTGACCATCGACGTGCCGGCCATGGTGGCGCGCAAGTCGAACATCGTGAAGAACCTCACCGGCGGTGTCAGCACCCTGTTCAAGGCCAACGGCGTGACCCTGCTGGAAGGCCACGGCAAGCTGCTGGCGGGCAAGCAGGTGGAAGTCACCGCGCTGGATGGCACCACCCAGATCATCGACGCCGCGCACGTGATCCTGGCTTCCGGCTCCAAGCCGGTGGACATTCCGCCGGCTCCGGTCGATCAGGACGTGATAGTCGATTCCACCGGTGCCCTGGAATTCCAGGCCGTGCCGAAGAAGCTGGGCGTGATCGGTGCCGGCGTGATCGGCCTTGAGCTGGGCTCGGTCTGGGCCCGTCTGGGTGCCGACGTCACAGTGATCGAGGCCCTGGACAAGTTCCTCCCGGCCGCCGACGAGCAGATCGCCAAGGAAGCGCTGAAGACCCTGACCAAGCAAGGCCTGAAGATCCGTCTGGGCGCTCGCGTCACCGGTTCGGAAGTGAAGAAGAAGCAGGTCACCGTCAACTTCACCGACGCCGATGGCGAGCAGAAGCTGACCTTCGACAAGCTGATCGTTGCGGTCGGCCGCCGCCCGGTAACCACCGATCTGCTGGCAGCCGACAGCGGCGTGGATATGGACGAGCGCGGCTTCATCTTCGTCGACGACCAGTGCGCGACCAGCGTGCCGGGCGTCTATGCCATTGGTGACGTGGTGCGTGGCGCCATGCTGGCGCACAAGGCCTCGGAAGAGGGCATCATGGTCGCCGAGCGCATCGCCGGCCACAAAGCCCAGATGAACTACGACCTGATCCCGTCGGTGATCTACACCCACCCGGAAATCGCCTGGGTCGGCAAGACCGAACAGCAACTGAAGGCCGAGGGCGTTGCGGTCAACGTCGGCACCTTCCCGTTCGCCGCCAGCGGCCGTGCCATGGCGGCCAACGATACCGGCGGCATGGTCAAGGTGATTGCCGATGCCGCGAGCGACCGCGTACTGGGTGTCCACGTGATTGGCCCGAGCGCTGCCGAGCTGGTTCAGCAAGGCGCGATCGGCATGGAGTTCGGCACCAGTGCCGAGGATCTGGGGATGATGGTGTTCTCCCATCCGACCCTGTCCGAAGCGCTGCATGAAGCTGCGCTGGCGGTGAATGGCCATGCCATTCATATCGCCAACCGTAAAAAACGTTAAGTAGTTGTTTGTTTGAGCCGCAGCCTTCACTGGAGCTAGTGTGCCAGCGAAGGCCAGGGCTTATGCAGGAAGAACCACGGCAGACCGCCCGCGTACGGCTTAGGTTGCTGCGCGGAACGTCAGTCGGATTGCTGGAAAGGCAATCACAGGTGGTGCGGCACCATAAGTGCAGCACCGTATGCGCAATACCTAAACGAAGACGGTAGACAAGCATGAATCTCCACGAGTATCAGGGTAAGCAGCTGTTCGCTGAATACGGCCTGCCCGTATCCAAGGGCTTCGCCGTAGACACCCCAGAAGAAGCCGCAGCAGCATGCGAAAAAATCGGTGGCAGCGAGTGGGTCGTCAAGGCTCAAGTGCACGCCGGTGGCCGCGGTAAAGCGGGCGGCGTCAAACTGGTTCGCAACAAGGAAGACGCCAAAGCCTTCGCCGCCAACTGGCTGGGCAAGCGTCTGGTGACTTACCAGACTGACGCCAACGGTCAGCCTGTGACCAAGATTCTGGTCGAGTCCTGCACCGATATCGCCAAGGAACTCTACCTGGGCGCGGTAGTCGACCGTTCCAGCCGTCGCATCGTGTTTATGGCTTCCACCGAAGGTGGCGTGGACATCGAGAAAGTGGCGCATGACACCCCTGAGAAGATCCTCAAGGCCACTATCGATCCGCTGGTCGGCGCGCAGCCGTTCCAGGGCCGCGAGCTGGCGTTCCAGCTGGGTCTGGAAGGCAAGCAGGTCGCTCAGTTCGCCAAGATCTTCGTGGGCCTGGCCAAGCTGTTCCAGGACCATGACCTGGCGCTGCTGGAAGTGAATCCGCTGGTGATCAAGGCCGACGGCGATCTGCACTGCCTGGATGCCAAGATCAACATCGACGCCAACGCCATGTACCGTCAGCCCAAGCTGAAGACCTTCCACGATCCGTCCCAGGACGATCCGCGCGAAGCCCACGCGGCCAAGTTCGAACTGAACTACGTGGCCCTGGAAGGCAATATCGGTTGCATGGTCAACGGTGCCGGCCTGGCCATGGGCACCATGGACATAGTCAACCTGCACGGCGGCAAGCCGGCCAACTTCCTCGACGTGGGCGGTGGTGCGACCAAGGAGCGCGTGACCGAAGCGTTCAAGATCATCCTGTCCGACAGCAACGTCGCGGCCGTACTGGTCAACATCTTCGGCGGCATCGTGCGTTGCGACATGATTGCCGAAGGCATCATCGGTGCAGTGAAAGAAGTCGGCGTGAAAATCCCGGTGGTTGTGCGCCTCGAAGGCAACAACGCCGAGCTGGGCGCTAAAGTACTGGCAGAAAGCGGTTTGAACATCATCGCGGCTACCAGCCTGACCGACGCTGCTCAACAAGTCGTCAAAGCTGCGGAGGGCAAATAATGAGCGTCCTGATCAATAAAGACACCAAGGTTATCTGCCAGGGTATTACCGGTTCGCAGGGCAGCTTCCACACCCAGCAAGCGCTCGAGTACGGCACCCAGATGGTCGGCGGCGTGACGCCGGGCAAAGGCGGCACCACGCACCTGGACCTGCCGGTGTTCAACACCGTGAAAGACGCCGTAGCGGCCACTGGCGCCACCGCCAGCGTGATCTACGTTCCGGCGCCGTTCTGCAAGGACTCCATCCTGGAAGCGGCGTTCGGCGGCATCAAGCTGATCGTGTGCATCACCGAAGGCATCCCGACTCTCGACATGCTCGACGCCAAGGTCAAGTGCGACGAGCTGGGCGTAGTCCTGATCGGCCCGAACTGCCCAGGCGTCATCACCCCGGGCGAGTGCAAGATCGGCATCATGCCGGGTCACATTCACCTGCCAGGCAAGGTCGGCATAGTGTCGCGTTCCGGCACCCTGACTTACGAAGCCGTCAAGCAGACCACCGACGCCGGTTTCGGTCAGTCCACTTGCGTGGGCATCGGCGGTGACCCGATCCCGGGCTCCAACTTCATCGACATCCTCAAGCTGTTCCAGGCAGACCCGAAGACCGAGGCGATCGTGATGATCGGCGAGATCGGCGGTTCGGCCGAGGAAGAAGCGGCTGCCTACATCAAGGCCAACGTGACCAAGCCGGTGGTGTCTTACATCGCCGGTGTGACCGCTCCGGCGGGCAAGCGCATGGGCCACGCCGGTGCCATCATCTCCGGTGGTAAAGGCACCGCGGACGAGAAGTTCGCCGCGCTGCAGGACGCCGGAGTGAAAACCGTGCGTTCCCTGGCCGACATCGGCAAGGCCCTGGCCGAGCTGACTGGCTGGGAAATCAAGAACGCCTAAGGCGTTTCTTGCTGGACAAGAGGCCACCTTCGGGTGGCCTTTTGTTTTTTCAGGCTTTGGCTCTCCAGCTTAATAACAGGTCGCACTCTACTAAGATCATTGGTAGGACAGGCTATAGGCTCAAGCATTGGCTCGATGCAGTCGATAAGCACTGCAGACGGGGTATCGAGCCGCCGCCTGCCTTTCCCGCTGCCAGAGGAAGCCCTTTATGCGTTGGTTCGCCGATCTGCGGATTGCCTACAAGATCGCCATAGTGCCGGCGGTGCTCTGCACCCTGTTGGTGGTACTGGGCCTGGTGTCATCCCTGTCGCTGCGCAGCATTGCCGATCGGGTCGAGGTAGTGACCCGCGATCTCGGGCCGAGCATGGACCTGGTGGCCCAGGTCAGCGACAGCATGGCGCGCCTGCAACTGTCCGTGAGCCAATATGCGCGCAGCGGTGAGGCCGGCGCCGAAGGCCAGTTCAGCGAGCTGGATGCGCGTTTGCGTACCGCCCTGCAACAGGCGGCTGCGCGCCTGCATGATGCCGAGCAACGCCGCATGCTCGACGCCATGGGCGATTTGCATGGGCAGTACAGTGCGCTGTTCCGCGAGCGCCTGGTGCCCTTGAGCCAGCAGCGGCAGGCCCTGGTCAGCGGCGAACTGAGCCAGCATGGGCCGGCGATCGAGCAGGTGCTGTCGGCGGTGCTGAGCAATGCCCAGCAGAGCTTCAACCTGGATGCGGTGTTCTACGCCAGTGCGGCCATGCGCAACCTGCTGCTGGGCAGCCAGTACCTGTATCGGTTCTTACAGGAAAACCAGGAAGAGCAAGTCAAGGCCTTTACCCTCGAGCTGGACAATGCGCAGAGCATGATCAGCGTGTTGCGCGACCGCAGCAGCAGCGAACGCCTCACCACCCAGCTCAACCAGGCGCTGGCAAGCCTGGAGCTGTACAAGGCCGCGGCGGCCAAGGTGGTCGAGCTGGTGCGGGCGCGCAATGACACCCTGCAGCAGATGGATCGCATCGATCCGCAGATCTCCGACCTCGCCAGTCGCTTGCAGCAGAGCCTGATGGGCGCGATGCAGGAGGCGGCCAGCGCAGCCGATAGCACCGTACTGCAGGTCAACCAATTGCTCTGGAGCCTGCTGGCCGCGGCCTTGCTGTTTGGTGCATTGCTGGCCTATGGGGTGGGTGCTGCCCTGGTGCGCGGGCTTAGCCAGATCAACCTGATGCTGCAGGACATGGCCGAAGGCGAGGGTGACCTGACCAAGCGCCTGCCTATCCATGGGCGTGATGACCTGGGCCAATTGGCCAGCAGCTTCAATACCTTCGTCGAGAAGATCCGCATCACCGTGGCCGAAGTGGCCCAGGCGTCGCACACCCTGGAGCAGGCCGGGGAGGACCTGCAAGGCTCGGCGCAGCGAGCCCACCAGGATGTCGAACAGCAGCGCGACGAGAGCACCCAGATCGCCTCGGCGATGATTCAGATGGCCGCCAGTGCCCAGCAAATGGCCCAGAGCGCCGAGCACGGCCAGCAACTCTCGCGGGAAACCCGCAAGGCGGCCGACGACGGCCTGCAGCGGGTGCAGGGCAATCGTCAGGCCATGAGCAGTCTCACCGACAAGGTCGGCCGTCTGGCCGAAGTGATAGAGTCGCTCAGCGCCGACAGCGAGCGCATCGGCTCGGTGCTGGCGGTGATCCGCTCGATTGCCGAGCAGACCAATCTGCTGGCCCTCAACGCCGCTATCGAAGCGGCGCGAGCCGGCGATCAGGGGCGGGGGTTCGCCGTGGTGGCCGATGAGGTGCGCAGCCTGGCCCAGCGCACCCAGGCCTCGACGGAAGAAATTCAGGACATCATCCAGACCTTGCAGCGGCGCAGTCAGTCCTCCATCGAGATGATGGGCGAGAGTCAGCAGGCGGTGGACTTGGCCCGCGACAGCGCCGAGCAGACCAGCAGTTCACTGCAACGCATCACCTCGGCGGTGGATGCCATCGACCAGAATATCCAGCAGATGGTGGCGGCCGCCGCCGAGCAGGCCAAGGTGGCGGAGGAGGTCGGGGCTGGCGTGGTGCGCGCCAACAGCATCAGCGAGGATACCTACGCCACGGTCGAGCAGACCCGGGCGGCGGCGCAGAGCATCCGCGAACTGGAAAGCCAGCTGAGTCGGTTGATCGAGCAGTTTCAGACCTGAGTCGAGTCCAGCGGGCAGGTTGAAGTGATGACCGTCGCTTGGGCAAACCGCAAGGCGTGCCGGCCTAAAGCCAAACAGGCCAGTGCACTTTGGTGCACTGGCCTGTTTGCTACGACCCGTAGCGTATCGGCTCATCCAGCTTCCTAGGCGGAGCTGCCCAGGTTGAAGTGGCGCACCTGGGCATGCAGACGTTCGGCCAGGACGGCGAGGCTCTGGCTGGCCTCGGTGACCTCGTTGGAGCCCTCGGTGTTGTCGCTGGCCAGGTCGCGAATCATCTCGATGCGCTGGCTGATGTCATGGGCCACCGCTGCTTGCTGTTCGGCCGCGCTGGCGATCTGGATGGCCATTTCGCTGATCTCGCGATTGGCTCCGGTGATGGTTTGCAGCGCCTGTCCGGCTGCCGCGGCCTGACTGGCACCGGTTTCGGCCTGGGTGCGACTCTGGCTCATGACGCTGGCGGCTTTCTGCGCGCCTTCTTGCAGGCGCTCGATCATTCCCTGGATTTCCATGGTGGAATCCTGGGTGCGCTTGGCCAGCGAACGCACTTCATCGGCCACCACGGCAAAGCCGCGACCCTGTTCGCCAGCCCGGGCCGCCTCGATCGCGGCATTCAGCGCGAGCAGGTTGGTCTGGTCGGCGATGCCGCGAATCACATCGAGAATGCCGCCGATATTGGCGGTGTCCTGCGCCAGGCTGTGCACCACGCTCGCGGCATCGCCGATGTCCTGGGACAGGGCATTGATGGAGCCGACCATCTGCCCGACCAGTTGCTGGCCGCTATGGGCAGCCTGGTCGGCGCGTTGCGCGGCCTCGGCGGTCTGGCTCGAATGGCGGGCGACTTCCTGCACGGTGGCGGCCATTTCGGTCATCGCCGCGGCTACCTCGGTGGTGTGCAGCTCCTGCTGCTTGAGGTTGTGCTGGGTGGAGGCGGTGGTGCTGGTCAGCTGCGAGGCGGAGACACTCAGTTGGGTGCTGGAGTGCACCACATTGCTGACGATCTCGCGCAGTTTGCCGACCATCTGGCTGAAGGAGTGGGACAGCACACCGAATTCACCGCCGCTCTGGGCGCCGAGGTGGGTGCCCAGTTCGCCAGCGGCGACCTTGCACGCTTCATCGCTCAAGCGCAGCAGGGCGCCGGTGACCTTGCGCCGAATGGCGAAGATACCCAGCACGGAAATAATCACCAGCAGCACCACCACTGCAGTCACCGCCGCCATATAGCGCGCGCCGATCTGGGTGTAGTGCAGCACGTTGTCGCCGGTACGCTTATCCAATAGCGCGTAGAAGTCATCCACCGGCTGCATGATCTTGGCTTTTTCCGCGTGATACGCGGCGTTGTGCATCAACTGGCTGGCGAGGGCCAGGTCTGGCTCGCCTTGGCGAGTGAAACCGCCCTGGCCGTCGGCGAAGCGGCCTTTCACCGCATTCATCGCCGCAGTCTCGATCAGCACCAGGGTGTCCGAATTGGCCTGGGCCTCGGCCAGCTTGTCCAGTTCGGCCGTGCTGAAGCCTTGGCGGCGCATCAGTTCGAGCAGTGGCAGGGTTTCCCCATTGGCCCGCGGCGCGGCCTGGCCGGCGGCGATAAAGTCCCAGTACAGGCGTTCGGCTTGCTGAGGGCGCGGCCGCTTGCCGTTGCGGATATCCAGAACCTGCCAATATTGCTGCTCAAAGCGCGCCTCGCCGCTCACGGCGTAGGTGCGGGCCAGGCGGGTGAGGTCATCGGAGCTTTGCCGCAGTTCGTCCGCCAGCAGATAGGACTGATAGCGATTTTCCTGACTCTCGGTCAGTCGGCCCTGGTTGATGATCATCAGTATCACCAGGACGGCGAGCAGGCTGGTGCAGAAGATGATGGTGGCGAAGATAAGGGAAAACAAACGCTGCACGGACATAAGGGCTCTCCTTGGCGGATGTGGGTGACTTCCTGTCAGAAAGGCGGTGGCAGTGCTGGGCTTTGTATGCCTTTCTAATGCAGTGAGTGGTGTTCGCTCGTGATGCGTTGCGCACCTGTCTGGTGCGAAGTCTGTCACAGTTTTGTCTAGATTGAACAACTTTGCAAGCCAACCAATGGCTCTATTCCAATGCTCAGCGCTGAGCATAAGGCCGCTGTGCGTGGCTTGTTCCGCTTGCTCTATAAAAATGCATTGCCGGTTTGTGGCTATTTAAATAAGAAGAGTGCGCGGCTTGATCGACCGCTGCCGTGCCCGGGCAACAGTCCGCAAGTTAAACAAGCCTCGGGCACTCAGGCGGATATTGGCTGGTTATAATCCGGCCTTGGCAAGGGGGATTTATGGGCTTTATCGACCACCATCTGGGGCAACAACTCGCGGCTATTGCCTGGTTTCTGTTGTGTTGGGGCGGCTATAGCCGCTATGCGCAGTTCAAGGGTCGAACAACGCCCTGTCTCGCCAGTGTCTTGCATCTTTATCGGGAAGATTGGATGCGCCGCATGTTGCTGCGCGAAAACCGCATAGCCGACGCCAATGTGATAGGCAATCTGGAGCGCAACGCCTCATTCTTCGCCTCCAGCACCCTGATTATCCTGGCCGGTATTCTCACCGTCCTCGGGGCCTCTGATCGCGCGGTGTCGCTGCTCGCCGATCTGCCTTTTGTCCAGGCGGCCAGCCGGGAAATGTCCGAGGTCAAGTTGCTCGGCCTGGGCATGGTGTTTGTCTACGCTTTCTTCACCTTCAGTTGGTGCATGCGCCAATACAACTTTGCCGCGGTGCTGGTGGGTTCGGCACCGATGATGGGCGAGCGGCATGTCACCGAGCAGGAGCGCAAGGCCTTTGCCGAGCGCACCGCGCGGGTGATTTCGATGGCGGCTAACCAGTTCAACCAGGGCTTGCGGGCGTATTACTTCGGCATGGCGATCCTGGCCTGGTTTATCAACCCCTGGTTGTTCATGCTGGTCAGCGCCGGTGTGGTATTGGTGTTGTACCGCCGCGAGTTTCATTCCGATGTACTGGAAGTCATGGTCTACACCCAGACCCCGGCATTCGAGCCGCCCAAGGAGAAAAGCCAATGACTCTGCCGTTTTGGTGCATCTTTATCAGTGCGTTATTGATCTATCTGGCCAAGGCGCCGGTGGCCAAGGCCATGAACGAAGAGGGTGGGGGTTACGACAACCATCATCCGCGCGCCCAGCAAGCCCGCTTGACTGGCTTCGGCGCGCGGGCGCTGGCGGCCCATATGAACAGTTTCGAGGCCTTCCCGCTGTATGCCGTGGGCGTACTGATGGCTCATGTTACCAATAACCATGGCCCGCTGGTGGATATTCTGGCCGTGACCTTTGTCATCGCGCGCGTGCTGTACCTGGCGTTCTACTGGGCCGACCTGCATGGCAGCGTAGCCTGGTCTGGGCGGTGGGGCTGCTGTGCAGCCTGTTACTGATGCTGGTACCCGCGCTATAAAAGCGGCACAAACAAACAGGCCCGCAGCATGCGGGCCTGTTTGTTTGCAGGGTGAAGCCTACTGGCCTTCACCTGTGTCTTTAACCTCGTCGCCGGCTGCTTCGCTGGCGTCGGCCGCTGCTTCGATCTTCTCGCCAGTGCTCGGTTCGCTACCCATCGGCGCATCGGCTTTGGCTTCGCTGGCTTCGCCGGTTTCGTCTATGGCATCACCCATGGATTCAAGCGCTTGGGCTGCGGACTCCTTGGCCGACTCGACTTTGTCTTCCGAAGCCTTGTCGCAGGCCGCCAGGCCCAGCATGGCGGCGAGAAGCAGGGCGTAAGTGAAGGGTTTTTGCACGGTTAGTACTCCTTTGGGCTGTTCGTCGTTGCCGGGTTGCCCCACGCATAACCGATTAAACAGCGTAGGTTCGCCGAAGTTCCCCGTGAGTTGCCCTGCTTCTGCGCGACGCTAGCGTGCCGGATCTAGCCTGAGGCGCTATCATGCGCACCCTTTGTACAGTTGTCCTGGGATTGAAATGATGAGTGACTCCCCCCTTGTTGAGCGCGCGCAGCGTTTTCTCGCGGTATTGCGCCATTGCCAGCTGCTCGGCATGACGGTGCATAGCGCCGACCCGCAGGGCTTGATCCTGCGCTTGCCCTACAGCCCGCAGATAGTCGGCAATCCGGAAACCGGGGTGATCCATGGCGGTGCCATTACCACCCTGATGGACACCACCTGCGGTATCTCCACTGTGTGCGTGCTGCCGGAGTTCGAAATCTGTCCGACCCTGGACCTGCGTATCGACTATATGCACCCGGCCGAGCCGAATAAGGATGTCTACGGTTTCGCCGAGTGCTACCGGGTCACGCCCAATATCATCTTCACCCGTGGCTACGCCTATCAGGATGACCCGTCCCAGCCGATCGCCCACGTGGTCGGGGCCTTTATGCGCATGGGTAAGCAGGCGCAAAGCGCCAAGGCGCTCAGCAGCATGCAAGGAGCCAAGCAATGAGCGCCCTGAACCTCAATCAGCTGGTGCGCGAAGCCCATGAGCAGAACAACTACGACTCGCTGATCAGCCTGATTCCCTATGCCAAGTTGCTCGGCATCGAGTGCCTGCGTCTGGGCGACGATATGGTGTTCCGCTTGCCGGCCAACCAGGATTGCATCGGCAACCCGACCTTGCCGGCGCTGCATGGCGGGGTGATAGCCGGGTTTATGGAGCATTCGGCGATGCTGCACCTGCTGATGTTTATGGGCATTCCCCATTTGCCGAAAATCATCGACTTCTCGATAGATTACCTGCGCGCCGGTCATTATCGTGACACCTACGTGCAGTGCCAGGTGTGGCGCCAGGGTCGCCGTGTGGCCAACGTGGCGATCACCGCCTGGCAAACCAAGCAAACCGAACCTATCGCGACCGCCCGTGCTCACTTCAAGGTCGATGAGCCTTAAGCGCCGGCTAGCCGCCGGATAAGTTCGCCCCGTACACAAGGAATAGGAAATGGATGCGCTGCTGATTCTGGGTGGCTTGCTGCTGATCCTCGCCGGGTTGGTCTGGCTGGTGATGCGCGCGTTCGCGACCAGCCTGCTGTGGGGCTGGGGCAGCCTGCTGCCGCCCTTGACCCTGCTCTATGTGCTGCGCCACTGGCGTTTGGCACGGCCGCCGCTGATGCTCAGCGGCCTGGGTTTTATTCCGCTGATAGTGGGTATGACCCTGCTCGCCAGCCAGGATACCCAGCGCCTGCAGGCCATCCTCAGTCTGCAATGGCTCAAGGCGCAGGTGCAGGCGCCGGCCGAACTGGCCATCGCCCTGAATGGCGAGTTGCATGGTCGGCCCTTTATGCCGCAGCAGGGCGAGTTGATCGACGGCGTGTTGAGCCTGCGCGAGGGGCAGGATTTCTTTGCTCAAAGCGAGCTGATCATCCGGCTGCCGCAAACCCGCACAGGCCCGCTGCGTCTGGATGTGCTGCCCGCCGATAAGGGGGTATTGCCGGAGGTGGAAATCAGCTGGCTGCTGCCCGAGCAGGAACTGCCCGAGGCGCGGCGCTTGAGCCATGGCTATACCCTGCACCTGGATCTGCAGCCGGTGGCGCCGAACAAGCTGGCGGGCGATTTTCACCTGGTATTGCCGCCCCAGTTCAAAACCAGCCTGAGCGGCCGGGTCGAGCTGTTCAGCGATGGTTTGCGCTACAAAGCTGGCAAGGTCGATCGGCATGTCGACTCGGCCGATACCCTGGCCCATGTGATTGAGGATTACCTGCAGCGGCGGTTCGCCACGCGCCAGGTCAAACTGCGCAAGCTGGCGACCGTCACTTTCCCGGCCGAGCGCCTTGACCTGACGGTGCAGGCGCTGATCGAGGAGCAGCCGCAGCAACTGCCGTTGCAGCTGAAAAAGACCGAGCAGCGCGGTTGGACGGTGGCGGGCGACAGCTTCGCCAGTTTGCCTGAACCTCAGGTCGCGGCTGTGGCGCCAGCCCGTCCCGTGGTGGCCGAGGTGGCCAGCCCCGAGCGGGTCAGTCGTCCGCTGGATAGGCGGCTGCGCTTTAGCCTGGACGCCTTGCTGCGTAACCCCAACCGTTACCAGAACCTCAGCATGCGGGTGGCCACCGAGCGCGGCAATACTGCAGAAGGACGCTTTCAGGGCGTCGATCAGGACGGCCGGATCATGCTGCGCCAGCGCCTGAAGGGGCAGGGGGAGGCCAGCTATACCCTGCGTCCCGAGGAAGTCAGCCGCATCGAATTGCTCGAGCCTTAATCTGCGCTAGCCAAGCACTTGAAATTCCACGGCATGCCCCCACCTGTAGGACATCCGCCGCGCCGCGGCTTAGTCCTTAGTCAACCATGTGGAGTTAGAGACCATGAGTGTGGAAACTCAAAAAGAAACCCTGGGCTTCCAGACCGAGGTGAAGCAACTGCTGCACCTGATGATCCATTCGCTGTATTCGAACAAGGAGATCTTCCTCCGTGAACTGATCTCCAACGCCTCGGATGCCACCGACAAGCTGCGTTTCGAGGCCTTGGCCAAGCCCGAGTTGCTGGAAGGCGGCGCCGAGTTGAAGATCCGCGTCAGCTTCGACAAAGAAGCTCGGACCGTCACCCTCGAAGACAACGGCATCGGCATGAGCCGTGAAGAGGCGGTCACCCACCTGGGCACCATCGCCAAGTCCGGCACCGCCGACTTTATGAAGCACCTGTCCGGCGACCAGAAGAAGGATTCGCACCTGATCGGCCAGTTCGGCGTGGGCTTCTACTCGGCCTTTATCGTCGCCGACCGGGTCGACGTCTTCAGTCGCCGCGCCGGCCTGCCGGCCAGCGAGGGGGTGCACTGGGAATCCCATGGCGAAGGCGAGTTCAGCGTCGCCAGCATCGACAAGCCGGAGCGTGGTACCCGCATAGTGCTGCACCTGAAAGCCGCGGAAGACGAGTTCGCCGATGGCTGGCGTCTGCGCAATATCATCAAGAAATACTCCGACCATATCGCCCTGCCGATCGAGTTGCCGAAGGAATTCCATGGTGAGGAGAAGGACAAGCCGGCCGCAGTCGAGTGGGAAACCGTCAACCGCGCCAGCGCCCTGTGGACCCGTCCGCGTACCGAGATCAAGGACGAGGAATACCAGGAGTTCTACAAGCATATCGGCCATGATTTCGAGAACCCCCTGAGCTGGAGCCACAACAAGGTCGAGGGCAAGCTGGAGTACAGCTCGTTGCTGTATGTGCCGGGTCGTGCGCCCTTCGACCTGTACCAGCGCGAAGCGCCGCGCGGCCTGAAGCTCTATGTGCAGCGCGTGTTCGTCATGGATCAGGCCGAGTCCTTCCTGCCGCTGTACCTGCGCTTTATCAAGGGCGTGGTGGATTCCAACGACCTGTCGTTGAACGTGTCCCGGGAAATCCTGCAGAAAGACCCGATCATCGACTCGATGAAGTCGGCGCTGACCAAGCGCGTGCTGGATATGCTGGACAAGTTGGCGAAGAACGAGCCCGAGCAATACAAGGGTTTCTGGAAGAACTTCGGCCAGGTGCTCAAGGAAGGCCCGGCGGAGGACTTCGCCAACAAGGAGAAGATCGCAGGGCTCCTGCGCTTTGCCTCCACCCGCAGCGAAGACGGCGAGCAGAGCGTCGGCCTGGCCGAGTACCTCGCGCGCATGGCCGAAGGTCAGGACAAGGTCTATTACCTCACCGGCGAATCTTACGCCCAGGTGAAGAACAGCCCGCACCTGGAAGTCTTCCGCAAGAAAGGCATCGAGGTGCTGCTGCTCACCGACCGTATCGACGAGTGGCTGATGAGCTACCTGACCGAGTTCGACGGCAAGCAGTTCGTCGATGTGGCCCGTGGTGATCTGGACCTGGGCAAGCTGGATTCGGAAGAAGACAAGAAGGCCCAGGAAGAAGTCGCCAAGGCCAAAGAAGGCCTGGTCGAGCGCCTGAAAAGTGCGCTGGGCGAGCAGGTCGCCGAGGTGCGGGTTTCCCATCGCCTCACCGACTCGCCGGCCATTCTGGCTATCGGCGAGCAGGACCTGGGCCTGCAAATGCGCCAGATCCTCGAAGCCAGCGGGCAGAAGGTACCGGACTCCAAGCCGATCTTCGAATTCAACCCCGCTCACCCGCTGATCGAGAAGCTGGACGCCGAGGCCGATGAAGATCGTTTCGCCGACCTCAGCCATATCCTCTTCGACCAGGCGGCACTGGCGGCCGGTGACAACCTGAAAGACCCGGCGGCCTACGTGCAGCGTCTGAACAAGTTGCTGGTCGAACTTTCCGCCTGACACCCGCAGTCAAGAATGAAGCCCGCGCAAGCGGGCTTTTTTCTGGGTGCGAGCGGGATTTAGCGCGGCAGCTCGATTCGTTCGCTTTCCCCTGGAACCCTGGGCCAGTCCTGGGCGGCCCAGCGCTGGCGCGCCTGTTCGATCAAGGCCGGATCGCTGGCGACGAAGTTCCAGTTGATCCGCCGCGGGCCGAGGGACTCGCCGCCTATCAGCACCAGATGGCTTGCCATGCAGGCGCTCAGGGTAAAGGCTTCGCCCTCGGGCAGTACCAGCAGTCCACGCAGCGGCAGGGCTTGCTCGTCCAGCAGGGCCTCACCCTCGATCAGATAGAGCGCGCGCTCCGGTTGCTCGGCCGCTATGTGCAGGGTCGCACCGGCGGCCAGTTTGAGTTCGGCATACAGAGTGGGCGAGCGCACCGGCACGGGCGATTGCAGGCAGAAACCGCTGCCGGCGATCAGGCAGATATCCACCCCCAGGCTGGCGCTGCGCGGCAGGCTGCTGGCTGGATGATGGCTATAGCTGGGTTCGCCTTGCTCGTCGGCCTGGGGCAGGGCCAGCCACATTTGCAGGCCATGCAGTGTCGAACCGTCGGCGAGCAAGGCCTGTGGCGTGCGCTCGATATGCGCCACGGCTTTGCCAGCGTTCATCCAGCTGACCTCGCCGGGACCCACCAGCTGATCCGAGCCCAGGCTGTCCTTGTGTTGCAACTGGCCAGCGAACAGGTAGGTGAGGGTGGCCAGGCCGATATGCGGGTGCTGGTTGATATTTATGCCGCTGCCGGGTGGGTAGTCCTGCTCCAAGATATGGTCGAAGAATACGAAGGGGCCGACGCTGCGGCACTGGGCCGAGGGCAGGGGACGCAGTATCGGCTGGCCGCTGATGTCTTCCTGACGCGGCTGGATAAACAGGAATCCGCTCATGCCCTGGCCTTCTCCAGGCGGGTGCTGATCTGTACCTCGCTGCTGCTCAGCAGCTTGTGGATCGGGTCTATGTCGATAGGGTGCAGCAGGCCTTGTTCATTGCTGATGCGGATCATGGCAACTCCAGGGGAGCAGGTTAAGCAGCAAGCTTAGTCAGCCTGACCGGGCTAGGCCCAGGGCTATGGCGCATACCTTAACCGCAGCGAACTATCGGCACTGTCATTGCTCTGTCATGCAGCTGTCATAGGCTTGCGCCATCTAAAACAAGGAGCGAGATATGCCATACACCCGTTGCAGTGCGTTGGTCGCACTTATGCTGATGACTGGCCTGGTGCAGGCCGAAGTGCGCGTCGAAGGCGAGGTCGAATACGGCGTCTTCGCCAGCGATTACCAGGACTTTAAGCCCGGCGAACGGGTCCTGAGCCGGAGCAGTCAGGCGATAGAGCGTACCGAGGTGATTCCGGCCAAGCTCGGCACCAAGTTCGGCATGCGTTACAGCCTGGCGGGCAAGGCCGCAGATGGTGCGCCATTGACCCTGCTCTACCTCACCCCGGGCGTCACCACGCCTGACGGGGTGCGGCATGACAAGTTTGTCGTGACGCAGAAGCTGGTACCTGGCGCGCCTCAGGACGTGATGGCCTTCGAGTTCAGCGAGCCGCACGAAATAGTGCCGGGTGAATGGCAGTTCCTGGTGTATCAGGACGATCGCAAGCTGGCCGAGCAGCGTTTTATCGTGCGTTGATTTTTATGGCTAGAAACGACGAGGCCACCCAATTGGGTGGCCTCGTCGTTTAGCGCATTTGACGCTCGGGCGGCTTACTTGCCTGCCCAGCGCTTCAGCACCAGGGTGGCGTTGGTGCCGCCGAAGCCGAAGCTGTTGCTCATCACGGTATCGAGTTTGGCGTTCTCGACAGTGCTGCGCTGGATCGGCAGGTCGGCCATTTCCGGGTCGACTTCGTCGATATTCACCGAGCCGGCGATAAAGTTGCCTTCCATCATCAGCATGCAGTAGATCGCTTCCTGCACGCCGGCGGCGCCCAGGGAGTGGCCCGTGAGGCTCTTGGTCGAGCTGATGGCAGGCGCCTTGGCGCCGAACACTTCACGCACGGCGCGGCTTTCCGCGACGTCGCCGACCGGGGTCGAGGTGCCGTGGGTGTTCAGGTAGTCGATCGGCGTGTCGACGGTGGCCAGGGCCTGCTGCATGCAGCGCACCGCGCCTTCACCACTCGGCGCGACCATGTCGTAGCCATCGGAGGTGGCGCCGTAGCCGACGATTTCTGCATAGATCTTGGCGCCACGCTTGAGGGCGTGTTCCAGTTCTTCGACCACCACCATGCCGCCACCGCCGGCGATGACGAAACCGTCACGCTTGGCGTCGTAGGCACGGGAGGCTTTTTCCGGGGTTTCGTTGTACTGGGTGGAGAGGGCGCCCATGGCGTCGAACAGGAAGCTCTGGCTCCAGTGTTCTTCTTCGCCACCGCCGGCAAATACCATGTCCTGCTTGCCCAGCTGGATCTGCTCCATGGCGTTGCCGATGCAATGGGCGCTGGTGGCGCAGGCCGAGGAGATCGAGTAGTTGACGCCCTTGATCTTGAACGGGGTGGCCAGGCAGGCGGACACGGTGCTGCCCATGGTGCGCGGCACGCGGTAGGGGCCGACACGCTTGACGCCCTTCTCGCGCAGGATGTCCATGGCTTCCATCTGGTTGAAGGTGGAGGCACCGCCACTGCCCGCGATCAAGCCAACGCGCGGGTTGGAGATTTCATCGCTGCTGAGGCCGGCATCCTTGATCGCCTGTTCCATCGACAGGTAGGCGAAGGCGGCGGCATCGCCCATAAAGCGATAGACCTTGCGGTCGATCAGCTCTTCCAGGTTGAGGTCGACGGAGCCGGACACCTGGCTGCGCAGGCCCATCTCGGCGTATTCCGGATTGAAACGGATACCGGGACGGCCAGCACGCAGGTTGGCGGAAACGGTTTCTTTGTCATTGCCCAGGCACGAAACGATGCCCAGACCGGTAATCACGACGCGACGCATGCGGGGAATCCTTTAGAAACTGTCGGTGGAGGTGAACAGGCCGACGCGCAGGCCTTCGGCACTGTAGATCTCGCGGCCATCGACACTGACGGTGCCATCGGCGATGGCCAGGACCAGCGAGCGGGCGATGGTGCGTTTGATCTGGATGTTATAGGTGACTTTCTTGGCGGTCGGCAGGACCTGGCCGAAGAACTTCACTTCGCCGGAACCCAGGGCCCGGCCACGGCCGGGATTGCCCTGCCAGCCGAGGTGGAAACCCACCAGCTGCCACATGGCGTCGAGCCCGAGGCAGCCCGGCATCACCGGATCGCCTTCGAAATGGCAGGCGAAGAACCACAGGTCCGGGGTGATATCGAGCTCGGCGACTATTTCGCCCTTGCCGTACTTGCCGCCGGTTTCGCTGATGTGGGTGATGCGGTCGATCATCAGCATGTTCGGCGCGGGCAGTTGCGCGTTACCTGGGCCGAACAGTTCGCCGCGGCTGCAGCGCAACAGGTCTTCCCGGGTGAAGGCGTTTTGTTTGGTCATGCGAGCTCCTCAATATGTCCCATGCGCCAGG
>Ga0209343_10002088_pt1 | contig 26146 bp, 20 predicted proteins | sample RifCSPlowO2_02_FD_184026 | JGI IMG/M metagenome (GOLD analysis project Ga0209343, IMG submission 184026) | Groundwater microbial communities from Rifle, Colorado - Rifle CSP2_plank lowO2_0.2 (SPAdes) (version 2) | ecosystem: Environmental > Aquatic > Deep subsurface > Groundwater | place... | reverse complement strand
TGCGGGCGAAACCGATCAGGATGTTCTTCGCGTACTCGGGCTGCAGCTCGAAGAAGTCGCCGTCGTCCACCGTCTTGACGATCAGCTCCTTCATGTCGTAGGGCTTGTTCGGGTTGTCGGGCACCAGCGTGTCCAGGCTCAGCTCCATGCGGTCGATCGGGTCGCCGCTGGGGCGCACCGGCGCCTTCTCGCGGTTGTTGAGCGGCAGGTAGTTGTAGAGCCGGCGCAGCATCAGCAGCGCTTCCACGTCGTTCTCGAACGCCAGGTCGGCCACACCGCTCTTGGTGGTGTGGGTGATCGCACCTCCGAGTTCCTCGGACGTCACCTCTTCATGCGTCACGGTCTTCACCACCTCGGGGCCGGTGACGAACATGTAGCTCGAATCCTTCACCATGAAGATGAAGTCGGTCATGGCCGGCGAATACACCGCGCCGCCGGCCGAGGGGCCCATGATCATGCTGATCTGCGGCACCACGCCGCTGGCCATCACGTTGCGCTGGAACACGTCGGCATAACCACCGAGCGAGGCCACGCCTTCCTGGATGCGCGCGCCGCCCGAATCGTTCAGCCCGATCACCGGCGCGCCGACCTTCATCGCCTGGTCCATCACCTTGCAGATCTTCTCGGCATGGGCTTCGGAGAGCGCGCCGCCGAAGACCGTGAAGTCCTGGCTGAACACGAACACCAGGCGGCCGTTGATCATGCCGTAGCCGGTGACCACGCCGTCACCGGGGATCTTCTGGTCCTGCATGCCGAAGTCGGTGCAGCGGTGCTCGACGAACATGTCCCACTCTTCAAACGTGCCCTCGTCGAGCAGCACTTCCAGCCGCTCACGCGCGGTCAGCTTGCCCTTGGCGTGCTGCGCGTCGATGCGCTTCTGCCCGCCGCCCAGCCGCGCCGCGGCGCGCTTTTCTTCGAGTTGTTCCAGGATGTCTTGCATGGTCGTGTTCTCAGTTCTCCGAGGGGCCCGCGCCTGTCGAAGGGCGGGGGTGATGGTTCGCAGGGGCCTGGACAGGCTCGGCCCGAGCGGGTTGGGGTTCGTACAAGGCAAGCAGTTGGCGCGCGGCGCTGCTGGCGGGCAGCGTGCCGTCCAGCACGCGGCGGGTGGTTTCGTCCAGGGCGGCGCGCACCGCCGGGTGCTCGCGGAAGTGTTGTTTCAGGCCGGCCTCGATGCGTTCCCACATCCAGGCCCGGGCCTGCTGCTGGCGGCGCGCGACGAGTCGGCCCTGGGCGGCCTGCAGCTCGCGGAAATGCGTCACCGCCTCCCAGAATCCGTCCACGCCCTGGCCATGCAGCGCGCTGATCTGGATCACCTGGGGGTGCCAGATGCGGCTGTCGTGGTGGGCATGAGAGCTGGAGCCCCCACGCTCGCTTTGCTCGCTGCCCCCCGAGGGGGCGCTCGCGTCCTTGGGGCGGCCCGGCGAACGCTCAGGATGCCCATGCAAGCCGAGCAGGCGCAGCGAAGACGTGATCTGCGCGCGCGCGCGGGTGGCGGCGTCGGGGTCGATGTCGGCCTTGTTGATGACCACGAGGTCGGCCAGCTCCATCACGCCCTTCTTGATCGCCTGCAGGTCGTCGCCCGCGTTGGGCAGCTGCAGCAGGCAGAACATGTCGGTCATGTTGGCCACCGCCGTCTCGCTCTGGCCCACGCCCACGGTTTCGACGATCACCACGTCATAGCCCGCGGCCTCGCAGACCAGCATGGCCTCGCGCGTCTTCTCGGCCACGCCGCCCAGCGTGCCACTGCTCGGGCTGGGGCGGATGTAGGCCTTCTCGTGGACGGAGAGCTTCTCCATGCGCGTCTTGTCGCCCAGGATGGAGCCGCCGGACACGGTGGATGACGGATCGATGGTGAGCACCGCCACGCGGTGGCCCAGGCCGATCAGGTAAAGACCCAGGGTTTCGATGAAAGTGCTCTTGCCCACGCCGGGCACGCCACTGATGCCAAGCCGGAAGGACTTTCCAGTGTGCGGCAGCAGCGCGGTCAGCAGCGCATCGCCCTGCGCGCGGTGGTCCGCGCGGGTCGATTCGAGCAAGGTGATGGCCTTGGCCATGGCGCGGCGCTGGGCAGAGCCAGCACCGGTCAGCACGCCGGCCTGCAATTCGGCAGGGGTCACGCCAACGCCTTCTTGATCTGCTCCAGCACATCCTTGGCACTGGCCGGGATCGGGGTCCCCGGGCCGTAGATGCCTTTCACGCCGGCCTCGTACAGCATCTCGTAGTCCTGGCGCGGGATCACACCGCCGACGAACACGATGATGTCGTCGGCGCCCTGCTTCTTCAGTTCGGCAATGATGGCCGGCACCAGGGTCTTGTGGCCAGCGGCGAGCGTGCTCACACCGACGGCGTGCACGTCGTTTTCAATCGCCTGGCGGGCGCACTCTTCGGGCGTCTGGAACAGCGGGCCCATGTCCACGTCGAAGCCCAGGTCGGCGAAGGCCGTGGCCACCACCTTGGCGCCGCGGTCGTGACCGTCCTGCCCGAGCTTGCTGATCATCACGCGCGGGCGGCGCCCCTGCGCCACAGCGAAGTCGTTGATCTCGCCCTTCAGGGCGTCCCAGCCTTCGGCGGAATCGTAGGCAGCAGCGTACACACCGGTCACCTTTTGTGTATCGGCGCGGTGGCGCCCAAAAACTTTCTCCAGCGCGTCGCTCACCTCGCCCACGGTGGCGCGCAGGCGCATGGCCTGGATGCACAGGTCCAGCAGGTTGCCCTGGCCGGACTCGGCGGCAGCGGTGAGCGCGTTCAGCGCGGCCTCCACCTTACCCGCATCGCGGCTGGCGCGGATGGCCTTCAGACGGGCGATCTGCCCGTCGCGCACCGCCACGTTGTCGATGTCGCGCGCCTCGATCGCGTCTTCGGTCTTGAGCTTGTACTTGTTGACGCCAACGATCACGTCCTTGCCGCTGTCGATGCGCGCCTGCTTTTCAGCGGCTGCCGCTTCGATCTTGAGCTTGGCCCAGCCGCTGTCCACGGCCTTGGTCATGCCACCCATGGCCTCGACCTCTTCGATGATGGCCCAGGCCTTGTCGGCCATTTCCTGGGTCAGGCTCTCCATCATGTAGCTGCCGGCCCAGGGGTCCACCACGTTGGTGATGTGGGTCTCTTCCTGGATGATGAGCTGCGTGTTGCGGGCGATGCGGGCGCTGAACTCGGTCGGCAGGGCGATGGCTTCGTCGAAGCTGTTGGTGTGCAGCGACTGCGTGCCGCCGAACACCGCGGCCATGGCCTCGATGGCGGTGCGCACCACGTTGTTGTACGGGTCCTGCTCGGTCAGGCTCCAGCCCGAGGTCTGGCAGTGGGTGCGCAGCATCAGGCTCTTGGGGCTCTTGGCGTTGAAGCCCTTCATGATGCGCGTCCACAGCAGGCGGGCCGCGCGCATCTTGGCGATCTCCAAGTAGAAGTTCATGCCGATCGCCCAGAAAAAGCTCAGGCGCCCGGCGAACCCGTCCACGTCCATGCCCTTGGCGATGGCGGTCTTCACATACTCCTTGCCGTCGGCCAGGGTGAAGGCCAGCTCCAGCGCCTGGTTGGCGCCCGCCTCCTGCATGTGGTAACCCGAGATCGAGATCGAGTTGAACTTCGGCATGTGCTGGGCCGTGTACTCGATGATGTCGCCAATGATCTTCATCGACGGCTCGGGCGGGTAGATATAGGTGTTGCGGACCATGAACTCCTTGAGGATGTCGTTCTGGATGGTGCCGCTCAGTTGGTCTTGCGAAACGCCCTGCTCCTCCGCCGCCACCACGTAGCCGGCCAGCACCGGCAGCACGGCGCCGTTCATGGTCATGGAGACGCTGACCTTGTCCAGCGGGATCTGGTCGAACAGGACCTTCATGTCCTCCACCGAGTCGATCGCCACGCCGGCCTTGCCCACGTCGCCCGTCACGCGCGGGTGGTCGGAGTCGTAGCCGCGGTGCGTGGCCAGATCGAACGCCACCGACACGCCCTGCCCGCCCGCGGCCAGCGCCTTGCGGTAGAAGGCGTTGGATTCTTCAGCGGTGGAGAAACCGGCGTACTGGCGGATCGTCCACGGCCGCACCGCGTACATCGTGGCCTGCGGGCCGCGGATGAAGGGCTCGAAACCGGGCAGCGTGTTGGTGTACGGCAGGTTCGCCGTGTCGGCCGCCGTGTACAGCGGCTTGACGCTGATGCCGTCGGGCGTGAGCCAGTTCAGCGCGTTCACATCGCCACCGGGCGCGGACTTCTGGGCCGCCTTGACCCAGGCTTCAAGGGTGGCGGGGTTGAATTCGGGCGGGTTTTGGCTCTGGCTCATGGCGGTGCGGTAGGGGTAGGCAACAGGAACGGCGGCAAACCGGGCGTCGGGATATCGGCGAAAAGCAGCGTTGATTTTATATCATTCATAATTATTGATGCAAAATATTCCTGCTGCCTTACAATCAGCGCCTGTCACACAGCCTCCCGTCACTCGCCCGCCCATGTCCGCCTTGTCGCTTGCCCCCCGCGCCCTGTACGAAGAAGTCGCCGAACTGCTGCGCCAGCGCATCTTCAGCCGTGAGCTGGAGCCCGGCAGCTGGATCGACGAGCTCAAACTCGCCGAGGAATACGGCATCAGCCGCACACCACTGCGCGAAGCGCTCAAGGTGCTGGCCGCCGAGGGCCTGGTGACCATGAAGGTGCGGCGCGGCGCCTATGTGACCGAAGTGTCCGAGAAAGACCTGGCCGATGTCTATCACCTGCTGGCCCTGCTCGAATCGGACGCCGCCGGCGTGGTGGCGGAGCGCGCCACCGACAGCGATCTGGCCGAACTGAAGGCCCTGCACGCCGAACTGGAAGCCGCGCTGGGCCAGCGCGACCGCTTCTTCGCGATCAACGAGCGGTTTCACATGCGCCTGCTCGAACTCGCCGACAACCGCTGGCGCGAACAGATGGTGGCCGACCTGCGCAAGGTCATGAAGCTCAACCGCCACAACTCGCTGCTCAAGAGCGGGCGCATCGACGAATCGCTGGCCGAACACCGCGCCGTCATGGCCGCCCTGCTCGCGCGCGACGCCGCGCTCACCCGCCAGCGCATGCAAGCGCACTTCCAGAACGGGCTGGAAGCGGCCATCTGAGAAACCCAGCCAGCGGCACCCGGCCCGGCGGCTGGGCGCTGGTAAATTCCAGGCTTGTGCCGTTCGCCGCTGCGCCGTGGCCACGAACGGCATACCGACCAGGAACCCCGCCCATGTCTCTCGCCCGTTTGGCCCAGCCCGGCATCCTCGAACCCATTCCGGCCCAGGGCCGCTACCTCACCTGCCAGCTGAGAATGGGCGCCCAGCCACGGGCCGTGCTGCGCGCACTGGCGCAAGAGGCCGACGGCCGCGCCACCGTGGTCGGTCTGGGCCAATCGCTGGTGCGCGAACTGGGGGTTGAACTGCCCGGCCTGCGCACGTTCCGCGGCATCGAGGGCGCGCGCACCAAGCTGCCCGCCACACCGACCGATCTGCTGGTCTGGCTGCGCGGCACCGACCGGGGTGATCTGCTGATCCGCAGCCGCCATCTCGAAGCCCTGCTCGCGCCCGCCTTCGACGTGACCGACATCACCGACGCCTTCAGCCACGACAACGGCCGTGACCTGACCGGCTACGAAGACGGCACCGAAAACCCCAAGGGCGACGCGGCGCTGGCGGCGGCCCTGCTGCCCGAGAGCGCTGGCGCGCTGGCCGGCAGCAGCTTCGCGGCGGTGCAGCGCTGGCGCCACCACATGGGCCGCTTCGAGGCCATGCCGCGCCAGCAGCAGGACCACACCATCGGCCGCGAGCGCGACAGCAACGAAGAGATCGACGACGCGCCCGATTCGGCCCATGTGAAACGCACGGCCCAGGAGAGCTTCGAGCCCGAGGCGTTCGTGCTGCGCCGCTCCATGCCCTGGGCCGAGGGCAACGAAGGCGGGCTCGTGTTCACGGCCTTCGGGCATTCGTTTGACGCCTTCGAGGCCCAGCTGCGGCGCATGTCGGGCGCCGAGGATGGCATCACCGACGCCCTGTACACCTTCACCGAACCCGAGACCGGCGCCTATTTCTGGTGCCCGCCGGTGCACAACGGACAGCTCGATCTGCGCGCGGTGGGCGTCTGACCCAGAGGCCGGGTACAGAAAACATGGGGCCCTCCGTGCCCCGACGGCATACACCATAGGGTATATACCAAGACACTTGCGCCTCATGCGCGCGCAATATAAGCACTTGCGAATTTAGTAATTCTTATCCCACTCATCCCTTTCGACGGAGATACTTCCATGGCTCGAATCGTCATTCTCGGCGCCGGTCTCGGTGGCATGCCCATGGCCTATGAAATGAAGGCACTGGCCCGCCCCGGCGACACGGTCACGGTGATCAGCGAAGCACCCAAGTTCCACTTCGTGCCCTCGAACCCCTGGGTCGCGGTGAACTGGCGCACCCGCAAGGACATCGAGGTCGACATCGCCCCGGCGCTGGCGCGAAAAGGCATTGAATCCATCATCCAGCGCGCCAAACGGGTCCACCCTGAAGCCAACCAGATCGAGCTGGAAGACGGCAGCCGGGTGGACTACGACTACCTGGTCATCGCCACCGGCCCCAAACTGGCGTTTGACGAGGTCGAAGGTCTGGGCCCCTACGGCGGCCACACGCAGTCGATCTGCCATGTGAGCCACGCCGAGGCGACCCAGACGGCCTGGGACGAATTCGTGAAAGCACCCGGCCCGATCGTGGTCGGGGCCGTGCAAGGCGCCTCGTGCTTCGGCCCGGCCTACGAGTTCGCGATGATCATGGACACCGACCTGCGCAAGCGCAAGATCCGCGACAAGGTGCCCATGACCTTCGTGACCTCCGAGCCCTACATCGGCCACCTGGGCCTGGGCGGTGTGGGCGACTCCAAGGGCATGCTCGAATCGGCCATGCGCCAGCGCCACATCAAGTGGATCTGCAACGCCAAGACCACCAAGGTGGAAGCGGGCCAGATGCACGTCACCGAGCACGACGACCAGGGCCGGCCCATCAAGGACCACGTGCTGCCCTTCAAGCACAGCATGATGCTGCCCGCCTTCAAGGGCGTGGACGCGGTGTTCGGCATCGAAGGCCTGACCAACCCGCGCGGCTTCATCACCATCGACGAGCACCAGCGCAACGCCAAGTTCAAGAACATCTTCAGCATCGGCGTGTGCGTGGCGATCCCGCCGGTGGAAGTGACGCCCATTCCCTGCGGCACGCCCAAGACCGGCTACATGATCGAGTCCATGGTCACGGCCACGGCGCACAACATCCGCGAACTGCTCGACGGCAAGGAGCCCACGCACAAGGCCACCTGGAACACGGTCTGCCTGGCCGACTTCGGCGACACCGGCGCGGCCTTCGTGGCCCTGCCGCAGATCCCGCCGCGCAACGTGAGCTGGTTCAGCGAAGGCAAGTGGGTCCACCTGGCCAAGGTGGCGTTCGAGAAGTATTTCATGCGCAAGATGCAGAAGGGCACGTCCGAGCCCATCTACGAAAAGCTCATCATGGACTTCATCGGCATCACCAAGCTCAAGGGCAAACAGGGGCAGTGATCCGCCCACCTTGCCGGCCCGCCGCGGGCCGGCGGCCGCGTCACTGGCGAGCGGGCTCCACCTCCCAGTGCTGCACCACCTTGCCATGGCGGTCCACGCTTTCGAGACGCACCGTGAAGCCCCACAGGCGCCCCACGTGCTTGAGCACCTCCAGCGCATCGTCGCTGAGCGGTCGGTCGTGCTGGCGCGTGTGCCGCAGGGTCAGGGAGCGGTCTCCGCGGATATTGACGTTCCAGACCTGGATGTTGGGCTCGCGTTCGTTCAGGTCGTGCTGGCGCGCCAGGGCCTCGCGCACGCGCCGGTAGCCCGCCTCGTCGTGGATCGCGGCCACCTCCAGCTCGGGCTGCAGGGCATCGTCAACGATGGAGAACAAGCGCATCTCGCGCATCAGCCGGGGCGAAAGGAACTGCCCGATGAAACTCTCGTCGCGGTAGTGCCGCATGGCGTGGTCCAGCGTGGCCTTCCAGTCCGAACCCGCGATGTCGGGAAACCACTGCCGGTCCTCGTCGGTCGGGTTCTCGCAGATGCGCCGCAGATCGCTGAACATGGCAAAGCCCAGCGCATACGGATTGATGCCGCTGTAGGCCGGGTGCCCCACCGGCCACTGATGAATCACATTGGTGTGCGAGCGCAAAAATTCGATCATGAAACCGTCGCACAGCAAACCCTCGTCGTACAAGGTGTTGAGCAAGGTGTAGTGCCAGAACGTGGCCCAGCCCTCGTTCATGACCTGGGTCTGGCGCTGCGGATAGAAATACTGCGCCACCTTGCGCACGATGCGCACGACCTCGCGCTGCCAGGGCTCCAGCAGCGGCGCGTGTTTTTCGATGAAGTACAGCAGGTTCTCTTCGGGCTCGACGGGGAAGCGCCGGCTGGACTTTTCCTCCCGCTTGTCGGCGGCCCGGGGCAAGGTGCGCCAGAGGTCGTTCACCTGCTGCTGCAGATAGGCTTCGCGGTCCTTGCGGCGCGCTTCCTCCTCGGCCAGCGAAGGTTTTTGCGAACGCCGGTAGCGGTCCACCCCCTGGCTCATCAGCGCGTGGCAGGCGTCGAGCAGCTGCTCCACCGCATCCACGCCGTGCAGTTCCTCGCATTCGTTGATGTAGTTGCGCGCGTAGACCAGGTAGTCGACGATGGACGAGGCGTCGGTCCACATGCGGAACAGGTAGTTGCCCTTGAAGAACGAGTTGTGCCCATAACAGGCGTGCGCCATCACCAGCGCCTGCATGGTCAGGGTGTTCTCTTCCATGAGGTAGGCGATGCAGGGATCGGAGTTGATCACGATCTCGTAGGCCAGCCCCATCTGGCCGCGCCGGTAGTTTTTCTCGGTCGCGATGAACTGCTTGCCAAACGACCAGTGCCGGTAGTTCACCGGCATGCCGATCGAGGCGTAGGCATCGATCATCTGCTCGGCGGTGATCACCTCCAGTTGCACCGGGTAGGTGTCCAGGCCATATTCACCCGCCACGCGGGCGATCTGCGCGTGGTAGAGCTCGATCAGCTCGAAGGTCCAGTCCGACGGGCAAGGCAGGGGCTCGCGCTTGCGCGGCGGGCCCACCAACGCGGGGGGCGCGTCCTCCCGGGGCGGCTCAACATCGGTGTCGTGTGTCATGAAGTACCTGCCTTCCTGAACAGCTCCCGGAACACCGGGTAGATGTCGGCCGCGTCGGTGATCTTGCGCATCGCGAAGTTCGGCTCGGTCTCCCGCACCCGCGCGTATTCCTCCCAGAGGTTCTGCTCGTCCCCGGCCACCTGCACATAGGCGAAGTAGCGCGACAAAGGAAGCAGCTTCTGCTGCAGCAGCTCGCTGCAGCGGGCCGAATCCTTGTACCAGTTCTCGCCGTCGGAGGCCTGGGCGCCGTAGATGTTCCAGTCGCCCGGCGGGTAGCGCGCCAGGATGATCTCGTGCATCAGCGTGAGGGCGCTGGACACCACCGTGCCGCCGCTCTCCGTGGCCTGGAAAAACTCGGGCTCGCTCACCTCGGCCGCCTGCGTGTGGTGGCGGATGAAGACCACGTCGGTCCGCTCGTAGTGCCGCATGAGAAACAGGTAGAGCAGGATGAAGAAGCGCTTGGCGATGTCCTTGCGCTCTTCGTCCATCGAACCGGACACGTCCATCAGACAGAACATCACGGCCTTGGCGGTGGGCTGTGGGATGCGCACCCGGTTGCGAAAGCGCAGGTCCAGCGGGTCGAGGAACGGGATCTGGCGCACCCGGCGCCGCAGCACTTCGACCCGTTCCTTGAGCACGCGCAGGCTGCCCGCCGGCGTGTTCGCCTCGCTGCGTTCGGCCAGCGCCAGCTCGGCCTCGAGCTCGCGCAGCAGACGCCGCAGCTCGGCCCCCATGGCGATGCGCCGGCCCAGCGCGGTGCGCATCGAACGCACCACATGCAGGCTGGCGGGGTTGCCCGCCGAGACGAAACCCGCGCGCTGCGACTTCCATTCCGGCGCGTCGGGCAGGAGCTGCGTGCGCACCAGGCGCGGCAAGGCCAGGTCGTCGAAAAACACCTGCATGAACTCTTCGCGCGTGAGGCGGAACACGAAATCGTCTTCACCCATCCCGTCTTCGCTGCCCTGGTTGCCCCGGCCGCCGCCGCCCCCACTGGGCGGGCGGCCGATGTGGTCGCCGCGCACATAGTCGCGGTTGCCCGGGTGAACCGACTCGCGCATACCCCCTTGCCCATGGCCAAACACCGGCTCGGAGACATCGCGGCGCGGCAATGTGACGTCTTCGCCCTGCTCGATGTCGCGGATGCTGCGGCCCGAGACGGCCTTGCGCACCGCATCGCGAATCTGCTCGCGGTAGCGACGCAGGAAGCGCTCGCGGTTGCCGATGGACTTGTTCTTGCCCGCGAGCCGGCGGTCTACGATTTGCTGCAGCATGGTGACCTGCTTTCAGCGGTTCATGGGCCAAGAAGCCTGCCGTGCTCAAGAACTCTTGCGCACGCGCAGGTACCAATCGCAAAGCAGGCGCACCTGGCGCGTGGTGTAGCCCTTATCGACCATGCGGTTGACGAAGTCTTCGTGCTTCTTCTGCTCGTCCACGCTGGCCTTGGCGTTGAAGGAGATCACCGGCAGCAGGTCCTCGGTGTTCGAGAACATCTTCTTCTCGATCACCGCGCGCAGCTTCTCGTAGCTCGTCCACAGCGGGTTCTTGCCCGCGTTGTTGGCGCGCGCGCGCAGCACGAAGTTGACGATTTCGTTGCGGAAGTCCTTGGGGTTGCTGATGCCGGCGGGCTTCTCGATCTTCTCCAGCTCGGCGTTGAGCGAAGAGCGGTCGAAGATTTCGCCGGTGTCGGTGTCGCGGTACTCCTGGTCCTGGATCCAGAAGTCGGCGTAGGTCACGTAGCGGTCGAAGATGTTCTGGCCGTATTCGGAATACGACTCCAGGTAGGCGGTCTGGATTTCCTTGCCGATGAACTCGGCGTAGCGCACCGCCAGCGTTTCCTTGATGAAGGCCAGGTACTTCTGTTCGGTCTCGGCGGGGAACTGCTCGCGCTCGATCTGCTGCTCCAGCACGTACATCAGGTGCACCGGGTTGGCCGCCACCTCGGTGCTGTCGAAGTTGAACACCCGCGACAGGATCTTGAACGCAAATCGCGTGGAAATGCCGCTCATGCCTTCGTCCACCCCGGCATAGTCGCGGTACTCCTGGTAGCTCTTGGCCTTGGGGTCGGTGTCCTTGAGGTTCTCGCCGTCGTACACCAGCAGCTTGCTGAAGATGCTGGAGTTCTCCGGCTCCTTCAGCCTCGTGTAAACAGCGAACTGCGCCAGCATCTTGAGCGTGCCGGGCGCGCACACGGCCGTGGCCAGCGACGAGTTGCGGATCAACTTTTCGTAGATCTTGATCTCTTCCGACACGCGCAGGCAATACGGCACCTTCACGATGTAGATGCGGTCCAGGAAGGCTTCGTTGTTCTTGTTGTTGCGAAACGCCTTCCACTCGCTCTCGTTGGAGTGCGCCATCACGATGCCGTCGAACGGTATGGCGCCGAAGCCTTCGGTGCCCTTGAAGTTGCTTTCCTGGGTGGCGGTGAGCAGCGGGTGCAGCACCTTGATCGGCGCCTTGAACATTTCCACGAACTCCAGCAGGCCCTGGTTGGCCAGACACAGCCCGCCCGAGTAGCTGTAGGCGTCCGGGTCGTCCTGGGCAAAGGTCTCGAGCTTGCGGATGTCGATCTTGCCCACCAGCGAAGAAATGTCCTGGTTGTTTTCGTCGCCGGGTTCGGTCTTGGCGATAGCGCACTGTTTGAGCACCGAAGGAAAACGCCGGACCACACGGAAGCGCCGGATGTCCCCCCCGTACTCTTCGAGCCGCTTGACGGCCCAGGGCGACATGACGCGCTCCAGATAACGCGGTGCAATGCCGTACTGCGATTCGAGCACCTGCCCGTCTTCGGTCGCGTTGAACAAGCCCAGCGGAGACTCGTTGACCGGGGAGTCCTTCAACGCATAGAACGGCACCTGCTGCATGAGCTGCTTGAGGCGCTCGGCGATGGAGGACTTGCCCCCGCCCACCGGCCCCAGCAGGTAAAGAATCTGTTTCTTTTCCTCCAGGCCCTGCGCGGCATGGCGGAAGTAGGACACCACCTGTTCGATCGGTTCCTCCAGGCCATAGAAGTCCCGGAAGGCCGGGTAGATCTTGATGACCTTGTTGCCGAAGATGCGCGAGAGGCGCTGGTCGTGCCGGGTGTCCAGCAACTCCGGCTCGCCGATGGCCACGAGCATGCGCTCGGCCGCCGTGGCGTAAACGAGCGGATCTTTCTTGCAGGCATCGAGGTACTCCTCGATCGACAGCTCGTCTTCACGCGTCTGTTCGTAGCGTGACAGGAAATGACGGACAACATCCATACGACCTCCTATTGAAGCGGTCGCTATCGATGCGTCACCAACGTCAAGGCCCGCTCCCCACCGACGTCGGCGCCAGTCGGAATTTTTATCCGCCCGACCCGGGGTCTGCTCCGTCCGAAACTGGTGCGCTGGGCAGACCCTGTGCTTGTGACGATAGTAGCGCTCAAAAGTTCAGGCGTCACGCGCGTAATCACGCAACCATGTGCGCGGGGGTGATCTCTTTCACCACATGGGCCTGCGCCATCGCCCAGACATCGCGCGCGGGCAAGGGTTTGAGGCGGTGATCGCTCCACACCTGACGCCACTTGCGGGCACCGTGCAGGCCGTGGCGCAAGCCCAACATGTGGCTGGCGATCGAATACCAGGGCGCGCCGTCGTGCGCCGCAGCGCGTTCCATGTAGTCCACCATGGCCAGCTCCACCGCTTCACGCGTCAAGGCCGGTCCGCTGGATGCCTGGCCGTAGAAGCGGGCATCCCATTCCGTCATCACCCAGGGGTTGTGATAAGCCTCACGGCCGATCATCACGCCGTCGAGCTGTGTCAGGTGGCTGGCGATCTGTTCGTTGGTGGTAATGCCACCGTTGACCGCGATGGTCATGTGCGGAAAGTCACGCTTGAGCTGAACCACCAGCTCGTAGCGCAGCGGTGGGATCTCGCGGTTCTCTTTGGGCGACAGGCCCTGGAGCCAGGCGTTGCGCGCGTGCACGATGAAAACACGGCAACCCGCTTCGGCCACCGTGCCCACAAAATCACGAACGAAGTCGTAGCTTTCGATCCGGTCGATGCCGATGCGGTGCTTCACCGTCACGGGAATGTCCACCGCGTCCACCATGGCTTTGACGCCGTCGGCCACCAGCGCCGCGTCGGCCATCAGGCAGGCGCCAAAGGCACCGCGCAACACACGCTCGCTGGGGCATCCGCAGTTGAGGTTGATCTCATCGTAACCGCGCTCCTCTCCCAGCTTCGCGCACCGCGCCAGGTCGGCCGGCTCGCTGCCGCCCAGCTGCAGCGCCACCGGGTGCTCTTCCTCATTGAAATCCAGATGCTGCGCCGCGTTGCCGTGGATCAGCGCGCCGGTCGTCACCATCTCGGTGTAAAGCAAGGTGTTGCGGGTCAGCAGTCGGTGAAAAAAGCGGCAATGGCGATCCGTCCAGCCCATCATGGGGGCGACGGACAAACGCCAAGGCGAGGGAGCGAGGGAAGAAACAGACATGCGCCAATTATCCCAGCGCCCATAAAAAACCCCGCCGAAGCGGGGTCGATGCGCGAGGTGCCTTGCTCAGGGCACAGCGGATCCGGCTCCGCCGGTCCGCCAGTGCCGCCCCCTGGGGGGTGACGGGCGAAGCCCGGCGCAGGGGGGACCACCTCTACCCCATGTGCAAACCACCGTTGACCGAGAAGTCCGCCCCCGTGGCGTAGCCGCCCTCTTCGCTGGCCAGCCAGGCGATGATGGAAGCGATCTCGCTGGGCTTGCCCAGGCGCTTGACCGGCACCGTGGCCACGATTTTCTCCAGCACGTCCGGACGGATGGCGTTGACCATGTCGGTACCGATGTAACCCGGGCTCACGGTGTTGACCGTCACGCCCTTGGTGGCCAGTTCCTGCGCCAGCGCCATCGAAAAACCGTGCATGCCGGCCTTGGCGGCCGAGTAGTTGGTCTGGCCGGCCTGGCCTTTTTCACCGTTGACCGACGAGATGTTGATGATGCGGCCCCAGCCCTTTTCCACCATGTCGGGCACGACTTGCTTGGTCACGTTGAACATGGAGTTCAGGTTGGTTTCGATCACGGCCGACCAGTCTTCGCGCGACATCTTCAGGAACATGCGGTCCTTGGTGATGCCGGCGTTGTTGACCAGCACGTCGATGCTGCCGTGCTCGGCCTTGGTCTTGGTGAAGGCCTCCACCGTGGAGTCCCAGTCACCCACGTTGCCCACCGATGCGTAGAAGGTGTAGCCCAGGGCTTTCTGTTCGTCCAGCCATTTGGTGAAGTCGCGCGTGGGGCCGCAACCAGCGATGACCTTGAAGCCCTCCTTGTGCAAGCGTTGGCAGATGGCGGTACCAATGCCGCCCATGCCGCCGGTGACGTACGCTACTTTTTGACTCATTTTGTCTGCTCCTCTAGGTGTTGCCGTTATGGCATTAAAAAACGATTGAAACCCAAGCCATATCGAACAAGGGAGGCGCCAGCTCAGGCCAGCGCGGAACCGGCTTTGCCGGGCCGCTGCTGGCGCCCCCTTGAGGGGGTGACGCCGCAGGCGGCGCGGGGGGTACTTACCTCTCCACCGCCAGCGAGACGCCCATGCCGCCGCCAATGCACAGCGCGGCCAGCCCCTTCTTGGCGCCGCTGCGCTGCATTTCGTGCAGCAGCGTCACCAGGATGCGGCAACCCGACGCACCAATGGGGTGGCCGATGGCGATCGCGCCGCCGTTGACGTTGACCTTGGCCGGATCGATGTCCAGCGCCAGGTTGACGGCGCAGGCCTGGGCGGCAAAGGCTTCGTTGAGTTCGAAAACGTCCACGTCGGACGCTTTCCAGCCCGCGCGGGCCAGGGCCTTCTGCGAGGCGGGCACCGGGCCCATGCCCATGGTGGCCGGGTCCAGCCCGCTGGTGCCAAAGGCGGCGATGCGCGCCAACGGCGTGAGGCCCAGGGCGGCGGCCTTCTTGGCCGTCATCACCATCACGGCGGCGGCGCCGTCGTTGATGCCCGAGGCGTTGCCGGCCGTGACGGTGCCGGCCTTGTCAAAGGCGGGGCGCAGACCGGCCAGCACTTCGGCCGTGGTCTTGGCGTTGATGAACTCGTCGCTGTTGAACACGACAGGGTCGCCCTTGCGCTGCGGAATGCTCACGCCGACGATCTCGTCCTTGAACTTGCCGGCGGCCTGGGCGGCGGCGGCTTTCTGCTGGCTGCCGGCGGCCAGGGCGTCCTGCATCTCGCGGGTGATGCCGTGGGCCTTGGCCACGTTCTCGGCCGTGATGCCCATGTGGTACTGGTTGTAGACGTCCCACAGGCCGTCCACGATCATGGTGTCGGTCATTTTCCAGTCGCCCATGCGCTGGCCATCGCGGCTGCCATTGAGCACGTGCGGGCTGGCGCTCATGTTCTCCTGGCCACCGGCGATCACGATCTCGCTGTCGCCCCAGGCCACGGCCTGCGCGGCCAGCATCACGGCCTTGAGGCCCGAGCCGCACACGGCGTTGATGGTCAGCGCCGGCGTTTCCTTGGCCACACCGGCCTTCATCATGGCCTGGCGGGCCGGGTTCTGGCCACAACCAGCGGCCAGCACCTGGCCCATGATCACTTCACCCACCGCGTCCACCGGCAGGCCGGTGCGTGCCAGCAGCTCCTTGATGACGATGCTGCCCAGCTCGGTGGCGGGTGTCTTGGCGAGCGAACCGCCGAACTTGCCCACGGCGGTGCGAGCAGCTGAAACGATGACGATGTCTTCCATGTGTTTTCTCCTTGATGGGTTGAATCAATAACAGGGCGCTTCGCCGAGCGGGTTTCCGTCCAGAGGCACCGGGGAACCGGCTTCGCCGGGCCTCTGGTGCCGCCCCCTGGAGGGGGTAGCGCGCAGCGCTGCGGGGGTGATCACGCTTTCTTTTTGACGTAACGGCCCGGCGCGGGTTCGATGGCGGCATAGGTCTTGCCCCGGCCATAGGTCTTTGGCGCAGCAATTTGCTTGCCAGCCTGTGGCTTGAGCCAGGCGGCCCAGTCGCCCCACCAGCTGCCGGTGTGCTCGGTGGCGCTGGCGATCCAGTCGTTGACGTCGGCCGGGAACTTGCCCGCCGGGCCGGTCCAGTGGCTGCGCTTGTTCTTGCTCGCCGGGTTGATCACGCCGGCGATGTGGCCCGAGGCCCCCATCACGAAGCGCTTCTTGCCGGGGAACACCTGCGTGCTGGCATAGGCGCCGCCGATGGGCACGATGTGATCCTCGCGCGAGCCATAGATGTAGACCGGCAGCTTGACCTGGCCCAGGTCGATCTTCTCGCCACAGACCGTGGCCTTGCCGGGTTTGACCAGGTTGTTTTCCAGGTACATCTGGCGCAGGTACCAGGCGTAGTACGGGCCGGGCAGGTTCGTGCTGTCGGAGTTCCAGTACAGCAGGTCGAACGGCGGCGGCGTCTCGCCCTTGAGGTAGTTGCCCACCACGTAGTTCCACACCAGATCGTTCGGCCGCAGGAAGCTGAAGGTGGTGGCCAGGTCGCGCCCGGGCATGAGGCCACCCTGGGCAAACTGCATCTCGCGCATCTTCACGAAGGGCTCGTCGATGAACACGTCGAGGATGCCGGTGTCGGTGAAGTCGATCAGCGTGGTGAGGAAGGTGGCGCAGTTCACCGGCTCTTCACCGCGCGCGGCCAGCACGGCCAGCGCCGTGCCCAGCATGGTGCCGCCGACGCAGAAACCCAGCGCGTTGATGGTCTCGGCGCCGGTGATGTCCTGCGTGACGCCAATGGCCTTGATCACCGCGTCTTCGATGTAGTCGTCCCAGGTCTTGTGCGAAAGCGACTCGTCCGGATTGCGCCAGCTCACCACGAAGGTGCGGTGGCCCTGCTCCACGCAGTAGCGGATCAGCGAGTTCTCGGGCTGCAGGTCGAGGATGTAGAACTTGTTGATGCAGGGCGGCACCAGCAGGAACGGCCGCTCGTACACCTTGGCCGTGAGGGGTTTGTATTCGATCAGCTGGAACAGCTCGTTCTCGAACACCACCGCGCCTTCGGTGGTGGCCACGTTCTTGCCCACCTCGAACACGCTTTCGTCCGTCATGGACACATGGCCCTGCTTCATGTCGTGCAGCAGGTTGGCCATGCCCTTGGCGATGCTCTCGCCCTGGGTGTCGAGCGCTTTCTTCTGCGCTTCGGCGTTGAAGGCCAGGAAGTTGCTCGGCGCGCTGGCATCGATCCACTGCTGCACCGCGAAACGCACGCGCGTGCGGGTCTTGGCATCACCTTGCACCGCGTCGGCCAGGGCCATCAGGGTGCGGGCGTTGAGCAGATAGGCGGCGGCCGAGAAGGCGGCCACGGGGTTGCTGCTCCAGGCCTCGGAAGCAAAACGGCGGTCACCCACCGGCTTGGCATCCAGGCCCTGGTTCCACAAACCGGCCACGTCCTTGAGGTAGCTGGCCTGGATCTCCATCAGCTTGGCCGGTTCGAAGCAGACCTTCTGACCGGCGGCCTGGTTGAACAGGTCGTTCATGCCCGGGAGCCCGCCACCCACGCCCGGCATGGCCATGCCAAAGGGGTTGGCCGCGCCACTTTGCGGCATGAAGGCCTTGAAAGCGGCAAACGGGTCGGCGGCGGCCTCAGGTGCCTGCTGTGTGGCCGCGCCAGGAAAGGCCTGAGCCACCTGCGTCCATTGGGAAATGAGGTTTTGCTGAAACTGCTGCGCAGCCTCCAGCCAGGGTGGTTGGGCGTTATTCCCAGATGTCATGCAGGTCTCCAATGGTCCAATGGTTTTTGGCAGCGGTTTATTATCGAATTCTCTGGGGGAGATTTCCGGGTTTTCCCTAGGTTTTGTCGGACTGCTTTGTGCAGCTTGACAAACCCTCCCGGGCTGCAAGGCGTGTTGTGTATCTGGTGGTCATTGGTTGGATTTACGTGGTGCTCATGATGGCGGTGGCCGAAGCATCCAACACGACGGGCACCGTCCTCGGAGCCATTGTGACCTTCTTTCTTTACGGTTTGCTGCCGGTGGCATTGGTGGTTTACCTGATGCGCACCCCGCAACGCCGCAAGGAACTGAAGGCGCGTGAAGCAGCCGAAAACGACCTCCACCAGCAAACCGGCTCTGCCGAGCAAGCAGACCGATTCGCCGCCGGGCCGCCCCAAGGCGAATCAGCCCCCTTGGGGGGCAGCGACCCGCGCAGCGGCGGAGCGTGGAGGCCAGGTTTCGCCGCCGGGCCGCCCCAAGGCGAATCAGCCCCCTCGGGGGGCAGCGACCCGCGCAGCGGCGGAGCGTGGGGGCCCTCATCGTCTCCAGATGCAGGCGGCCATGCGCCCGGTGCTGCCCAGGCGGGCAGCGTCCCGACGATGCGAAAAGAAACGTAAGGACTGTGTCGCGGTGCACCAGGCCTCGGTGCCGTCGTTGCCGTGGATGCGGGTGATGCCCATGGCCTGCAGCCGCAACCGGGCCAGCGCCGACAGGTCCGCCAGGAACTTGCCGCCACCCGCCGGCTGCGCCACGAAAGCGCGCTCGGCCGCCGGATCGCTCTGCACGAACGCGGCACGCACCTCCGGCCCCACCTCGAACGCCTGGGGCCCGATGCATGGCCCCAGCCAGACCAGCATGTCGGCAGCGATTCGGTCCCGATCGGCCGACGGATCCATCTGCTGAACCGCCCGCACAAAGGCGGCAACCGTGGTCTCCAGCACGCCCTGCCCCGCGGGTTGTGCATCCACACCGGCCAGGCCGCGCCAGCCCGCATGGGCCGCCGCCACCACCGTGCCCGCGCTGTTCGTGAACAGCACCGGCAGGCAGTCTGCGACCATGATGGTGCAGGCCACGCCGCTGCGGGTGCTCAGGCAGGCATCGGCCACCGTGCCGTCGGGCGTCTGCGCGTCGAGCACCGCCACGGTGGTACCGTGCACCTGCTGGAGAAACACGGGCCGTGCCGCGATGCGCTCGCCCAGCCGAGCGCGGTTGGTCGCCACGCATTCGGGCGCGTCGCGCACATGGTCGCCGAGGTTGAAGCTGTCAAACGGTGGTGCGGACACGCCACCCGAGCGGGTGGTGAACAAAGCCCGCACCCCCGGCGGCGCGGGCCAGTCGGGGACGATCCCGTCTTCTGCGCGCAAGGGCATCAGGCTTCGTTGTCCGGGCAGGCCGAGGGCTGCGCCTGCTGGAACGCGGGCAAGGCCATGCAGGCGTCAAACGCGGCCATGGTGCGGGGCAGGCCGTCGAGCGGTGTGTCGAAGCGCCGGGCGTTGAAGATCTGCGGCACCAGGCAGCAGTCGGCCAGCGTGGGCGTGTCGCCAAAACAGAACGTGGACGTCGGCCCCAGCGCCAGCTGTCGCTCGAAAGCCTCCAGCCCGGTGCGCACCCAGTGCCGGTACCAGGTGTTCTTGGCCTGCTCGTCCACCTTGAGCTCACGGCTGAGGTACTTGAGCACCCGCAGGTTGTTCACGGGATGGATCTCGCAGGCGATCACCTGCGCCAGCGCGCGCACGCGGGCCCGGGCCAGCGGGTCCGCCGGCACCAGCGCGGGCACGGGATGCACCTCGTCGAGGTATTCGATGATCGCCATCGACTGCGACAGGCGCGTGCCGTCGTCCAGCTCCAGCACCGGCACCAGGCCTTCGACGGCGATGTCGCCGAACGCAGGCTGCTTGTGCTCGCCCTTGGCCAGGTGCACCGGCACGTATTCGTAGGCCAGCCCTTTGAGCGCGAGCGCGATGCGCACACGGAACGAGGCCGAGGATCGGAAGTAGTTGTAGAGCTTCATGCCCGCCAAGGATAAACCGGTTGGCGTGCCCTGTCCCGACACACCAACCCACCCTTTTTCAGAGCGGGTTGGTGTTCTTCCCGGGACTCAGCGTGCCGGAACGATGACCAGCGTGTCGCCCTGCGTGGTCGCGCCCCGGGCACCGGTGGTACCCGTGCTGCCGGTGGCGCCCGTTGCACCGGTATAGCCGGTCGCCCCGGTGTCGCCCGTGGCGCCGGTATAACCGGTCGCACCCGTGTCGCCTGTGGCACCGGTGGCACCCGCGCCGCCCGTGGCGCCGGTGTAGCCGGTGGTTCCCTTGGCACCGGTGGCGCCAGTGCCACCCGTGTCGCCTGTGGCGCCGGTATAACCCGTTGCGCCGGTGGCGCCGGTCGCTCCGGTGGCGCCGGTCGGGCCCGCGGGCAGCGAGAAGCAGGCCGTCAACGCCAGCGTGGTCGCGGCAACGGCGATGAGTTTGATGGAATGCATGATGGTTCCTTGGTCGCTTACAAGGACCGCCCCCACATGAAGAGAGGCCCTGCAGAGTTGATCAGCTTCTGGCACGGAGGTTGAGCTTCGGCAGATCAGGCCATCGCACGGTTTGAGCGGAAGTGCGGCGTGTAAGCCCGCGCATCCGTCTCAAACCAGCTTAGGCAGACAACGCGGTGCAGTCGGTACGCTGGCGCGCATAGCCCCTCCGCCCAAGAACCATCCCCCCTGCTTTGCGCGCAGCCAGCCCCACGCGCGCAGGGCCTACTTCGCCAGGTAGGCCACCAGCCCCCGCAGGGTGAAGAGCCGGGGGTAGTCGGCCTCCGGTATGGCGACGCCACTGCCCTGGCTCAGGCCAATGATGAAGTTGAGGACGTCCATCGAATCGAGGTCCAGCGCCTCGCGCAGGTCTTCGCTGTCCCCCACGCCGGACAGGTCGGCTTCGGGTGCGATGCCGGCCAGCACGTCGGCGGCAAGTGTTCGAATGTCGGAGGCGTTCATCGAGGCTCCCATGCGGTTTCAAAGGTCTTGGGGAGATTGCAGGGCCCGCTCAATGGCCGCGAGCAACCGGCCCCCCAGGTGCCCATCGCTGGCGCGGTGGTCCGCGGCGAGCGTGACGTTCACCACCGGGCGCACCTGCACCTGGCCGTCCACCACCCAGGGGCACGGCACCACGCGGCCGAAACCGACGATGGCGACCTGCGGCGGGTAGATCACGCCCAGCACACTCTGCGCGCCACGCTCGCCCAGGCTGGTGACGGTGATGGTGGGGTCGGTCAGCTCGGAGCTGCGCAGGCGACCGCTACGGGCGCGCTGCACCAGGTCGCTCAGGGCCGCCATCAGCTCGGTCAGGGAGGCCCGGTCGGCGTCGTGGATGGCGGGGGCCACCAGCCCCCCGCCGCGCAGGGCAATCGCCCAGCCGACGTGAATGCCCGTAGCGGCCCGGAAGGCACCGTTTTCGTAGAAGCCGTTGAGCTGGGGCACCTCGCGCAGCGCCCGCGCCGTGGCCTTGAGCAGCAGCACCGCGCCGAGCAGGCGCTGCTCGGGCGGGCGCTCGCGGTTCCAGGCTTCCAGCCAGTCCGAGGCGGCCATGAAGTCGATGTTGTCGCTGAGGTAGTAATGCGGAATCTCGCGCTTGGAACGGCTCATGGCGGCCGCGATGGCCTGGCGCATCTGGACGGCGTCGAAACCGCTGGCACGCGTGTGTGGTGCAGCCGCGCCGGGCGCCTGATCGGGCGCAGACGGCGCCTTGGCCGCTGCCTGGGCCACGTCGGCCAGCGTGGCCATGCCGCCCACCCCACTGCCCGGCAAGGCATCGGGGTTCAGGCCCAGCGCCCGCGCACGCTGCCGCGCCGCCGGGCTGACCCGCGCGCGCCCCGTGGGCCCGACCGGCGGTGGCGGTGGCGCCGCGAACGCCGGTGGCGCCACAGCGGCATCCCGCCCGCCCGCGTCGGCCGTGGGTGACGTGGGTCCAGGCCGCTGCGTCACAAGCCTGTCGACCGGCGCGGGAGCCTGTGGCGCACCCTGTGGAAGCACCTGCGCCAGCACCGCGCCCACCGGCATGTCCTGATCCAGCGCCGCCAGTTGATCGATGACGCCATCGAGAAAGATTTCCACGTCGATCGCGCCCTTGTGGGTTTCCACCACGGCCACCACGTCGCCCGGTTTCACGCGGTCGCCCGGCTTCACCAGCCACTGGACCACCTTGCCCGTTTCCATGTCGGCGCCCAGCGAGGGCATGACGAAATCGGCCACGCTGTGCTACCCCGGGTTCACCAGACCGCGCGCGGCCGCCACGATGTCGCCCACCTGGGGCAGCGAGGCCTCTTCCATCTGTGCCGCATAGGGCACCGGCACCTCGCGGCCACAAACGCGGCGCACCGGAGCATCGAGCTCGTGCAGCGCGTCTTCGGCCAGTCGGGCGGAGATCTCCGCCGAGATCGAGCCGCTCTTCCAGCCCTCGTCCACGATCACGCAGCGGTGGGTGCGGGCCACGGACTCGATGACCGTGGCAATGTCCAGCGGACGCAGCACGCGCAGGTCGATCACGTCGGCGCTGATGCCCTCGCCCGCCAGCGCGTCGGCCGCGGCCAGGCACTTCGGCAAGCTGTTGCCGTAGGTGATCAGACTCACGTCCGAACCGAAGCGCCGCCGTCTGGAGTGCGCGATGTCCACCGCCGTCACGGCCGGATCGATCTCGTCTTCGGCGTTGTAGAGCACCACGTGCTCGAACAGCAGCACCGGGTTGGGGTCGGCCAGCGCCGCCGCCAGCATGTGGCGGGCGTCTTCCACCGTGGCGGGCGCCAGCACCTTGAGCCCCGGTATGTGCGCATACCAGCCCTCCAGGCTGTGCGAGTGCTGGGCCGCCAGCTGCCGGCCGCCGCCCGTGGCCATGCGGATGACCACGGGCACGGCAAACTGCCCGCCCGACATGTGCGACAGGGTGGCCGCGTTGTTCATGATCTGGTCCAGCGCGAGCATGCTGAAATTGCAGGTCATGATTTCCACGATGGGCCGCAGACCGGTGAGCGCCGCGCCGATGCCCGCGCCCACGAAGCCGTTCTCCGCCAGGGGCGTGTCGCGAATGCGGTCGGGGCCGAACTCCTCCAGCAGGCCCTTGGTCACCGCATAACACCCGCCGTACTTGCCCACGTCCTCGCCCATCACGAAACAGCGGGGGTCCGACAACAGCGCCTCGCGGATGGCCTGCCGGCAGGCTTCGCGGTAGGTCATCTTCGTGGTGGTCGTGTTCACTGGAGTACCTTCGCCCTGCGGGCTGCGGTGCGAGCTTGCTTGGGAACGGCCCGGCGCGGCGCTCATGCCACCTGCTCCTGCACGACGCTGTCCATCAGGACGAAGCGTTCGAGTTCGGCCACCGGCTCCAGCGTGCCCGCCTCGGCAAAAGCCACGGCGTCACCGATCTCGGCGGCGATGCCTGCGTCGATCGCGGCCGCCTCGTCGGGGCTCAGCAAGTGGTTGTCCTCCATCCAGCGGCGCAGGCGCTCGATCGGGTCGCGGCGTTTCCAGCCCTCAACCTCCTCGCGCGTGCGATAGGCCTGGGTATCGAACATCGAGTGAGCGCGGTAACGGTAGGTGCGGCATTCCAGAAAGAAAGGCCCCAGGCCGGCGCGGACGTGATCCACCGCCCGGCGGGCAGCCGCGGCCATCTGCACCGGTTCCATGGCGTCGACCTGCGCGCTGGCCATGCGGTAGGCCTCGGCCTTGCGGTACACGTCGGTCTGCGACTCCGCGTCCTTCAGGGGCACGCCCATGGCGTACAGGTTGTTTTCGCAGACGAACAGCACCGGCAGTTGCCAGAGGGCGGCCAGGTTCATGCTTTCGTGAAACGCCCCCTCGGCCACCGCCCCTTCGCCGAAGAAGCAGGCGGTGAGCGCGCCGGGGCGCAGCTGCTTGTCGGCCATGGCGATGCCCACGGCCAGCGGCAGGCTGCCACCCACGATGGCGTTGCCGCCGAAGAACCGCCGTTCGCGGTCGAAGATGTGCATGGAGCCACCACGCCCGCGGCAACAGCCTTCAAGCTTGCCCAGCATTTCGGCCATCAGCGCCCGCATGGGCACGCCGCGCGCCAGCGCCTGGCCGTGTTCACGGTAGGTGGCCACCACCGCGTCGCGCGCCTCCAGCGCGGCCATCACGCCCACGGCCACCGGCTCCTCGCCGTCGTACAGGTGCAGGAAACCCCGGATCTTCTGCGCCTGGTAGAGCTCGACGCACTTGGCCTCGAAGCGGCGGATGCGCAACATCTCCCGGTACAGGTGGTGCAGGTGCGCGCGGTCCAGATGGAGCTTGTCGGTCATGTCGTGGCCTCAGTCATCAGCGGGCCTGCCGCCGGGCCGCCCCAAGGCAGGACCAGCCCCCCGGGGGGGCAGCGACCCGCGGAGCGGCGGAGCGTGGGGGCTCTCATTTCTTTTCGTCGCTTTCCAGCGTGGACAGATCGCCCTCGGGCAGACCGAGCTCGCGCGCCTTGAGCAGGCGGCGCATGATCTTGCCGCTGCGCGTCTTGGGCAGGTTGTCGCGGAAGTCGATCAGCTTGGGCGCCACCGCCGCGCCCAGGCGCTTGCGGGCATGGCCCAGCAGCTCGCGCCGCAGCGCTTCGCTCGCCTCGTGACCCGGCTTGAGCGCCACGAAGGCCTTCACCACCTCGCCCGCCATCGGGTCGGGAATGCCGATGACGCCGGCCTCGGCCACGGCCGGATGCTCCATCAAGGCGCTCTCCACCTCGAAGGGCCCGATCAGGTGGCCGGACGACTTGATCACGTCGTCGGCACGGCCGACGAACCAGTAGTAGCCATCGGCGTCCCGGCGCACCAGATCGCCTGTGAGGTACCAGCCGTCCACGAAGCACTTGCGGTAGCGCTCGTCCTCATGCAGGTAGCCGCGCATCATGGACGGCCAGGGCGTTCGCAGCGCCAGTTCGCCGTCCACATCGGGCGTCGTGATCGGTTCCACATGACCGCCCTCGGTCCGGCGCACGACCGCGGCGACGATGCCCGGCAAGGGCTTGCCCATGGAACCGGGGCGAATGTCCATCGCCGCGTAGTTCGACACCATGATGCCGCCCGTTTCGGTCTGCCACCAGTTGTCGTGAAACGGCAGGCCAAACGCCTCCTGCCCCCAGACCACGGCCTCCGGATTCAGCGGCTCACCCACACTGGCCATGAAGCGCAACGCCGACAGGTCGAAGCCCTTCAATGACTCGGCGCCGAGCTTCATCATCATGCGGATGGCGGTCGGCGCGGTGTACCAGACGCTCACGCGCTCGCGCTCAAGCACGCCGTACCAGGTCTGGGCATCGAACTCGGCCTCAACCACCACATTGGTCACACCGCAGACCAGCGGCGCGATGACGCCGTAACTCGTTCCCGTGACCCAGCCCGGGTCCGCCGTGCACCAGAACACGTCGTCGTCGTGCAGATCGAGCGCGTAGCGGCCGGTGACCATGTGCGCCAGCACGGCGGCGTGCACGTGCACCGCCCCTTTGGGCCGGCCGGTGGTGCCGCTGGTGAAATGCAGCAGGGCCATGGACTCCGGATCGGTCGGGGCGATGGTGTAGGCGGTGGAGGCGGGTGACACCAGCGCTCCCCACGGGTGCACCCCACCCTCGTCCGACGGCACCGCGCCGACCACGATCACGTGCCGCAGGCCGGGCAGGCGCTCGCGCAGATCCTGCACCTTGCGCTGGTACAGCTCCGGCGTCGTGACCAGCACGCGCGCGTCGCCCAATTCGGCCCGCGTGGCGATGGGCTCGGGCCCGAACGCCGAAAACAGCGGCGTCACGACACAGCGCGCCTTGAGCGCGCCCAGCAGCGCCACGTACAACTCGGGCAGGCGCCCCATCAGGATGAACACGCGCTCGCCGGGCTGCACCCCCAGGTGTTCGAGCGCATTGGCGAACTGGTTGGTGGCCCGCGCCAGATCCGCGTAACTGAACTCGCGCCGCTCGCCGTTCTTGCCCAGCCAGCGGATCGCGGTCTTGTGGCCCCTGCCCTGCAGCACATGGCGGTCCACCGCCTCGTGGGCGATGTTCAGGCCAGCACCACCGGGCAGACCATCAAGCTGCCCCAGTGCCTCCGGCCAGCTGAACCGGGCGACCGTGGCGTCGTAGTCGCTCAGGTTGGGCGGTGACGCATGAACCTCGGGCTTGTGAATGGGTGCATGCGCCATGGACGGTCTCCTGGGTTCACTCGCGTTGGGCCGGCGGCGACGTCGGTTGGGGTGTCTGCAGCATACGCCCCAGCAGGTCCATCGGGAGCGGGAACACGATGGTCGAGGCGCGGTCGCCGGCCACCTGGGTCATGGTCTGCAGGTAGCGCAGCTGCATGGCCTCGGGCTGCTGCGCCAGCATCT
>Ga0209343_10002081_pt1 | contig 26191 bp, 16 predicted proteins | sample RifCSPlowO2_02_FD_184026 | JGI IMG/M metagenome (GOLD analysis project Ga0209343, IMG submission 184026) | Groundwater microbial communities from Rifle, Colorado - Rifle CSP2_plank lowO2_0.2 (SPAdes) (version 2) | ecosystem: Environmental > Aquatic > Deep subsurface > Groundwater | place... | reverse complement strand
ATCATAAAACATGTGTGTGTACCCACGTTTTTAGGTTTGGAGAGGGGGTCTCCGTCGAGCAGGGGGTCAAAAATCGCTCCCGAGTGTCAAAGTCGGGTTCAATTAAAGCAAATGGTTCTGCCACGCAAACCAATAAATTTGTCTATGAATATGATTGGGACGGAACAAATGGAGAAAATGAATCAGTGGCTTCTGGAGTTTACTTATACCGATTTAAAATAGATGATTCCATAGTTAAAACTGGGAAATTAGTTTTAATTCGTTAATATTGTATTAAAAAATTGTTTTTCGAGGGACGTGAAAAAATTTTTACTCTCTTTCCGTTAAAAATTTTTGGTAGAGCGAGCCTCTGGGCGAGCGTTCCCGAGGAAAATAATTTTTTAATACAATATTAACGAATTAAAACTAATCCAGTTTTCTTAAAAAATAAATTCCTAAAACTAAAAAAAGAATATTTGCGATCCATACGCTTACAACCGCCGGCAATTTCCTAGACTCTCCCAATGCCTGGCCAATCGTAATCAGGGTATAATAAAAAAATCCAACTAAAAGTGACAAGGCAAGAGATCGCATTTTTCCAAAACTCTTTTTGCCTCGCCCGCCTCCGGTTTGAGTTGCCCTTAAAGCAATTGGCAAACCAATCGCTAAAACAAGGATATGGGTAAAAGGAAAAGCGAATTTTAAATAGTATTGAACCTCCTCTTTTAAAGGAGAAATTCCCAAATTGGAGATCTTAAAAATATATCGTTTTAAAGCAGAAGTAGAAAGTTCCTCAGGCAGTATCTGTAAAGGAACTAAATCTTTAGGCTGCTCTCTTAAATTAATTTGAGCTGAGATAAAAGATTCTTCTTCAATGATCTCATCTCCTTCTTTGGAAAAAAGACGTATCACGCCGTCATAAAAAATCCAGCCTTTAATGGGATTCCACTCTGCTTTTTTGGCAGTCAAAGTCTGCCTTAAATTTAAATGCTCTCCAAACTCCTCCACAGTCACAATATCTAATTCGTTTTTTACCAGATCCAAATGTTTTGCGCTAATCCTTCTTTTATTCGGCAAAAGCACAATCACATCTTCCCAACTCATTTTTTGAACACCCACTTTATCCACATAAGTCCTATATAAACTTCGAGCATGAAAAGTGGATTTTGGCATAAGAAAATCACCTAAAATAAATGTAAGCGCTGTTAAAAAAAGAGAGATTAAAAAAAGAGGTTTAAGGATAGTTCTAGTAGAAATCCCGCTGGAACGCAGGCAGAATATTTCACCGCTCGCAGACATGTTGCCAACCGCAATCACTCCCGCGATTAAAGTGCAAATAGGGAGGGCCTGAATCAGCCATAAAGGGACCATTGAAAAAAGATAGACTAGAATAATATGGATTGGGACTTCATTTCTTGTAAAAACTTCCAAACGGTCAAAAAGATGTCCAAGTTGAATGACAAAAGCAAAAAGAAAGGAAGAAAATAAAAAAGGTTTTACAAATTCCTTGGCAAGGTAAAAATGCAGCAGGTTCATTGTTTGGCTAAGCGAAAAAGTAAGGGCATCCCCACTGCCAAGGCCACAAGATTAGGTGTCCAGACCAAAAAAGATGGAAACAAAAATCCTTGAGACGCTAGAGAGGTGGTTAAAACCAAGAGTCCATAATAGATGACAATAATGACAATACTGATCCCGATACTAATTGATTTGCCTCCTTTTTTTAAAGAGACACCCAAAGCTGTTCCCAAAACAATAAAGACAAAAGGGGCAAAGGCTACGGAAATCCTTAAATGCTTTTCAGTTTGCAAGGGAGCGATATTGAATTTTTTTCCAACCTCCTCCTTCATTTTATTCTTTAGTTCTCCCAAGGTCATTTCTCTGGGGCTAAAGACTCTTAAACTATCTTCTTCTTGAGTCGGCATCCTTAAGGCAAGTTTGTTAAACTTGGTAATAGAATATTCGTTTTCTTTTTCAGGGCTGGGCTGATGAATAGCTCCATTGACCATCTGTAAGGTGATTCCATCTTCAGAATTAATCATCCCTTCTGGCGCTAAAATTCTTGTGGGCCCTCCTTCTAAATTCATCTTATAGATGCTAATCCCTTTTAACTTTTTTTTTCTGCGATCCATCTGTTCCACAAAAACCTTATATTCCCCAAAATGGTTCATGACCTTTGGAGCAAAAAGAGCCAAAGGATTTTTTTGAACCACGCGAAGGTGAAGCTCCTTAAACCCTCGCGTAGCCTGCGGCACTAAAATTAAATTAAAATATACCAAAATCAGACTAAAACAAAGAGCTAAAAGAAAATTAGGCAGACTATATTGAAAAAGAGCGCACCCTGAGGATCTTAATGCGATCAGCTCTCCATCTTCTGAAAGCCGTCCATAAGATAAAAGAGCAGCCAATAAAGTTGCCATGGGGATAGAAAGCGGCAGGAGCATGGTAAGAACTAAACTAGACATCCTAACAATAATCCAAAGGTCAACCCCGCGATTAAGAAACATATCCATCATTAAAAAAAGATAATGTAAAACCAAAATAAAGGTAAAAGTGACAAGACCTATAATAAATGGGGTAAGAAATTGCCGAATCATGTATCGGTGTAAGATAAGTGAACTCATTTTTTAAGCTATTATAATTGAAGTTCTATCCCTTTGACAAGGGCGCTGCCCTTAATGCCATGCGCGATTGGCTGTGAGAAGGAAGATGGGTTCTTTAAGCAAACTTGAGAGGAGTATGGAAATGAAGTATAATTCCGAATGAAAAATATGGCTTTATTTTTAAAGGTTCTAGTTTTTTTAAATTGCCACAATTAAAACTGGTCTTACGCTTCTTTTTAATCGGACTTCTGATTGGCAATTTTACCATTCCTTGTTCTTCACCTCTTCTCTATTCTCAAGAACTTCTGCCAAAAGATAAAAGCGTTTTTGAGGAGCAAAAAGAAACTCAGGATCAGCCTCCCTCAATGGAAAAAGAGATTGAAAAAGCCCGTTTTATCCGCTACTCCCAAGAACGATGGAACCAGATGCGTGAAAGATTAGAAACTGGAGAGCCTCTTACCCCAGAAGCTAGAAGAGCATTAGAAGAACCAACAAAAAAGAAAACCACACAAGCGCCGCCGCCAGTAGGACCCGGCATAAATGTTGTGCTGCCTTATGAATCAGGACTCTCTATCTCAGGCAGAAAAGTGATTGACTTTAAGATCAGTTCAACTATTTATGAAAAAACAGATTCTGGAAAAGGGCGTGTCAATAAAGTAGATTTTCAGTTAGACCAGCAATTACAAGTCAGAGTAAAAGGAACTGTGGGACGCAAAGTCACGGTCAATGTGGATTATGACGATACCAGCCTAGATAGAACTATCTCTGTACTTTATAAAGGAGACCCAGATGAAGTTCTGCAAGAAGCTGCTTTCGGAGACATTACGATTTCTCTGCCTTCAACCGATTTTGTAGGTTATTCTAAATCCGTGTTTGGAGCCAGAGCAGAACTCATGTTTAGACCTCGTTCCAGATTTGCTCAATGGTTCCCTTCGCAACTCTGGCATAGGAGTGTGATGCCTAAGCAGATTCGCTCCTATCTTATTGGATCTAGAACCAAAGGAATTTCACAAACAAAAAGGTTTACGGGCCAATCTATCCTGCAAAGAAAAGAATTAAATGACATTGGTTACCAAAGAAGACAATTCTATCTGCTCGCTTTTTCCACAGGACCAACTCCTCTAACTGAACATCGTCCAATCAAAGTAGGCTCAGAAAAAATCTTCATAGATGACCAAAATCCCAATAATAACAACATCCATGAATCTACCAGAACCTTTAAAGTTTTTGAATCGTCTCTGACCGCTCTGGGAGGCATCTCACTAAGCACCGTGTCATTCAATGGTCCCCAAGGGATTAATACCGGTGTTTTTAAACAGCTAATTCCTACGGTTGACTATACTGTAGATTACATTAAAGGGGTGATACGTTTCCGCAGAGAAATTCAATTAAAAGATATTATTGTGGTGGATTATTCTGCCAGCGCTTCCTCAGCTCCAGTCAGCCAGAACTTAGGAGGACGAGATCCTCTGATTGCAAATCCCAATGAGGATGAGCAACTACTAGGGTTTAAACCCATACTCCTTAAACCAGATGAAACTCAATTCTTTGCCACTCGTGAATTAAAGAACTACTATAACTTTGGAGATACTCGTATTCTAAGAGATGACGGGCGGGGGAATTTTATCCTTAAAATTCAAGATTTAGATCGAAAAGATCCGGATCAGATAGTAGGACTAGACATTAGCACCAACACTCAAACAAAAAGTGTGCCAAAATATCCAGACGACATTGAAGTTGATTTTGAAAATGGAATTTTTAGTTTTGTTTCCTCAGATACTTTTCATAGTCCAAACCCTAAGCCCTTTACAGATGACATCTATGTTTTTAGAGACACAGTTCCCAATTTTAAAAATCGCTATCGCATTTTTGCGGAATATCGCTTTCGTAAAGGAAATTTTAATCTGGAACGCACTAATATTGTTTCTCTCTCAGAACAAGTCTTTGTGGATGGGAAAAAAATGACCAGAGATGTTGACTATTTTATAGATTATGACGCAGGAATCGTCACTTTTTTTAGGCCCGAACAAATTAGGGAAGATTCTGTGGTAGAAATTACCTTTGATTTTTCTCCATTTGGCGGGCAGGGAGAAGAGACCGTGGTTGGCATGAGAAACGAATTTTATATGACTGACAATTTCTTCCTTGGGGGATCGGTTCTCTACAACTTCGCGCCGCAACCAAGGGGGATTCCTGATCTGCGCTCTGTTTCCAGAAGCATCACTGTTTTAGAAGCGGACATGAATTGGAAAAATATAAAATTTGGCAATTTTCCAATTGAAATTACAAAAATTTCAGGCGAGATCGCGCAAAGCATAAAAAATCCAAATACTGCGGATCGAGCCATGTTAGAATCTTTTGAAGGCATTAAACTGGAAGATATTGCTATTCTCAATAAAGATTCTTGGGTCTTAGCAGCCAACCCGCAGAAAGGGAACCCAAACACAACTCCTTCTGGAGGCGCTTATTCAAATGGACGCGCAGATGCCTTAACCCTATCTAATGAAGATGTAAAAATTAGAGATATTAATTCTGGAGCTCCTGTAGAAACTTCTGATAAAATACAAGCTCTAAATGTGGATTACAATTTTAAATCCAATGGACCTTCTGAAGCGATGGCGATCGCGCAGGTCTTAAGTAAATCAGGATTGGATTTCTTCACTAATAAAAAACAATTCTTAGAACTTTGGGTGCATGGCGATGGCAGCAACGCTAAACTTCTTTTTAGGCTAGGAGGCATTGCGGAACTTTCAGATAGCGACCCATCAGGAATTTTAAAAACAGAAGATAAAGATAAAAACAGCACTCTTAGCACAGGAGAAGATGTGGGGTGGGAATTCTTAAATCCAGATGGATCTACAACCACGATTGGCAATGGAAATGGGAGGTTAGATACACAAGATTTAGATGGCAATGGCAGGTTAGATTCAGATGACACTTACGGAAACTATTTGAATGAAGCTTCTGTAACTCTTGATTTTACAGGTTGGAAAATCTTCCAACTTCCTTTGAATATTCCCACCACAGGTCAGTTGGAATGGTCTTCCATAAAAAATATAAGAGTTGCAATTGTAAATTCTGTGAATGCGCCTAAATCCGGAAATTTCAAATTAGGAAGAATCGCAATGGTAGGCACGAGATTCACAGAGGCCAGCATTGAACCTTCCACAGCGCCTGTGAGCGCCACAGCTTTTGCTGAAAATAATGAGGATAATCCCGGATATCCCTCTCTCTTATCAAATTCTAACTTTAGAGATCTTTATGAAATCAAGGAAGATGATCCTAAAAGACGAGAACAGGCTTTAGCCATTCAATATCAGAGAACCGCAAACACCGCTTTTGTTTCCACAGTCACTACAAAAGAAACCTTTACCCGCTCTTTAGATTTTAGCGAACATGAAACACTTAAATTCTTTCTTTATGGAGATAGTTCTGGATCGGACTTTTTCTTTCGTATAGGAACCCCAGGCAATTTTTTTGAATATAAAACAGCTCTTACATTTTCTGGCTGGCGTTTAATTGAACTAGATATCCTGGATAAAAATCGTGATGGCCAGCTAGACAACAACGCGGAAAAATCTTTTGGCAAATGGCAAAGAAGAGTGGGAGCCCCTTCTTTAAGGAATATTACGGAAATTACCATGGGCGTGATCATACCCGCAGGCGGGCCAGACCCTTCCGCAAATAAAATTTACATCAATGAAATGCATCTTACCGGCTCTGTAAAAATTAAAGGCGTGGCTTATCGGGCTAATAGTGATTTTGCATGGAAAGGATGGGGAAGCTGGGGCGCGAATTGGAGATTTGTTGACCGCAACTTTCAAACCCTTACCTCTGCTGGATCTGGACAGGACACCAAAGGCGGAAGCGCATACTTAAATTTTACCCGTTTAAAATTCATTCCCTTGTCTTCCAACATGACTTATGCGGAAACTGTCACACCCCAAATTAGCTCTCTCAATGACCCAAATATTTTAGTATCAGTTATTGATGAAGGAAAAACAATCAATACCAATCAAAATTTAAGCGGAAATTTTCTAATGACACAACTCCCTTGGATTCCAAACATGATTAAAAATAACCTCTTTAATGTAGGTTTTTCAGCAGACCATTCTCTTGCGTTCCGCAGCGCTGGAGACAGGGAAGATGAAACCTTTAATTATCGCTACGGCACAAGTTATTCGCTTCCTTGGCAGCCTGATCTTTTGCCAACTCGCTTTCTTACTTTTAAACCATTGCCCGGTAACCTATCCTACAATTTTAGCCAAACCAACTCTTTTCAAAGGATTACCCTGGAAAATACAGACACCAGAAGTGTTGGAGAAAATTATGGATTAGGAACCTCTTTTCAATTTTTTCCGCAACTCAATCTTACTCCCAACTATAGTTACAGCCAAACTTTTGAAGAAAGAAAAGCTCTGGACCCAAATAAAACCCTTACAGATAAAATCAAAGAATCTTTAGGAAAATACAATAAAACTCAAAATCAGGCTGCAAGCCTTTCTGGTTCTTTACAAATCATTTCCTGGTTAACCCCGGGTTTTAGCTATTCCATCAATACCGCTGAAACCTATAATGTGAATAATGTTCAATTTGGCACAACTACTTTTAAAAGAGGCGAGTTAAAAAATATCAGTAGAACTTCTGGTGCAGATATTTCTGCATCTGTTGCTCCAAAGAACATCTTTCAATATATCCGATATGTGCGGGCGCTAAATCCCATGATTAATAGTTTAAATTTTTCAGGAGGCTATTCCATTTCTGACGCGGACACTTATGACAATGTGAATGCAGGATTTTTTGCCAGAGATAAACTTTTGATCCGCGGACGTCTTTTAGATTTGTCCGGTCAAAATCCAAATGCCCGCAGAACTAATCTGACCGCCACAGACAGCAGCCGTGTTTCTGGCAGATGGACCCCTTTTGAAGGATTTACCTTTTTAAAAAGTCGCTTATGGGCGCCAATAAAAAATATAAATACATCTGGTACTTTTACAGAGTCTAAAACAAGAAGAGATACCACTGGCACAGAATCTTTTACTTATAGCCGGGTTTGGCCAGATATGATTCTTTCCACATATGAAGTTGAAAGACCTCTTTTTCTCATTCGCAGATGGATGCGGGATGCGCGTCTAAATGCAAACTATCAAGAACGGCTGAATGAGGTGAGGGATCAAACCAGATCCATTGGTTTTAATTTTGGGACTGATTTAACATTCACTTTATTCAAACTCTTGCAATTCTCAGTAGGATATACAAATAGCGTTTCTGAAGATAAAAATCTGGTTACTAACCAAGTGACCGGACGGACAAAATCTAAAGGAATTAATGGACAAGTGATTACAACTTTAAAATGGGGAAATTGGAGATTTACACCCAGATATGACCAGTCCCAAAAAGAAGCAGAAGATGGAAAAGGAAAAAAAACAGAGGATTTAATCACAAGGAACGGCTCCCTCCAGATTTTTGGAGATATCAATGTTCCTAGATTTTTTAAACTGCCGCTGGGAAAACAACTAACTCTAAGCAACCGTTTGATTGTGACCTCATCCATCCGCTATGGCATGATTCGCAATGGAGTAGATGAAACTCAAAGCAAAGATAACTTAGATTCTAATTTAAATGGAGATCTAGAAATTACACCTAACATCAGGGTAGGGTTTGGTGGAACTTATGCCCGTACTTTTTTTAAAACTAAAAAAGAGGAAAATTTTTCAACCTTTGGCTTTAACACTAGAATCACAATACAATTTTAATCCTTAACTAACACTAAACCCAATAAAAAATATTGACTTTTTCGTATAAGGGCTCACGACCAATGATGATTCAGAGATTTAATCTAATATTATGTTTTAATAAGTTCAAACTTTAAATTTAAGAGTATGCCATCTTTAAAATTACAACCTTATATTAAAGCGCTTTTAAATTGTTTCTATCCAAAGCAATGCCTCTTGTGCAAGACTAAACTAATGTTTGATGAAGATAGAACACTTTGTCAAAATTGCGTAAATTTTTTTAAAAAAATCCAAAAACCCTATTGTGAAAACTGTCATTTTCAACTTTCAGAAAAAAAAGATGTTTGCTTTAACTGTTCAGAAGAAAAACCATATTTTCAGCTAAGTCGTTCCTCAACACTATTCACTCATCCTGTTAAAAATTTAATCCATGACTTTAAATATAGAGGAAAGGAGAGTCTTGCCCATGATTTTGCCCAGATGTTAGTTCAGTCCTACAAAAATTTTCCAATTTTCAATCAGATTGAAGCGATTCTTCCTGTTCCATTACACAAAAAAACCCTTAAAAACAGAGGCTATAACCAAGCGAAACTTCTGGCGCAAAATTTTTTGACTTTATTAAAAAATGAAAGAAAAGAGCTCCCTTTAATTGAAGATCATGTTTTAATTCGCGCTAAACTTACCTCCTCTCAAACCCTTCTTTCCCGCCAAGAACGATTTAAAAACATGAAAGATGCCTTTCAAGTCCAAGATTCCATTCCAATTCTTTCAAAAAATATCCTGCTCATAGATGATGTCACTACCACAGGAGCCACCCTCAATGCTTGCGCAAAAATTTTAATAGAAAAAGGCGCAAACAATGTTTTGGCCCTGACAGTAGCCAGAGATTAAAAAATTTTGTATATTGATTGTTTCTTTAGCGTTAGATATTTTTTAAAAATTGTTTTTCGAGGGACCTGAAAAAATTTTTACTCTCTTTCTATTAAAAATTTTTGGTAGAGCGAGCCTCTAGGCGAGCGTTCCCGAGGAAAATAATTTTTAAAAAATATCTAACGCTAAAAAATAGTCAATTACCATTCAAAGGAGACTAAACATGGCTGTAAGAGTAGGCATTAACGGATTTGGACGGATCGGAAGATTAGTGTTAAAAGCAGGGTTAAATAATAAAAATATTCAATTTGTCGCTGTCAATGATTTAACAGACGCAAAAACCTCAGCCTATCTTTTTAAATATGATTCTACTTTTGGAATTTATCCAGGAACCGTAGAAGGTAAAGACTCTTCCATTGTGATTGACGGCAAAGAGATTAAAGTCATTGCGGAAAGAGATCCGGCAAAACTGCCTTGGAAAGATTTAGGAGTAGATATTGTGATTGAGTCCACAGGACGTTTCACTGAAGCTGAAAAAGCCAAAGCCCATATCACGGCCGGAGCAAAAAAAGTGGTAATCAGCGCGCCTGCAAAAAATGAGGATATCACGATCTGTATGGGCATAAACCACGAAAAATATGATCCTCAAAAACATCATATTATTTCTAATGCCTCCTGCACCACCAACTGTTTAGCTCCTATTATTAAAATTTTGCATGAAAACTATAAAATTAAAAAAGGGTTAATGACTACTATTCATTCTTATACCAATGATCAGGTCATTTTAGATTTTCCTCATAAAGATTTAAGAAGAGCCAGGGCAGCTGGTCAATCCATGATTCCCACAACCACAGGAGCTGCCAAGGCCATTAGCCTAGTCATCCCTGAACTTAAAGGTAAATTAAACGGCGTAGCGATCCGAGTTCCCACACCCAATGTCTCACTTGTGGATTTAACCGCTGAATTAGAAAAACCAACCTCTAAAGAGGAACTTAACGCGGCTTTTAAAAAAGCATCCTCCGGCTCTTTATCTAAATATCTAGAATATTGTGATTCGCCCTTAGTCTCCAAAGATTTCAATGGAAATGCTCATTCCTGTATTTTTGATTCTCTTTCCACGGATGTGATGGATGGAAATTTTGTAAAGGTTTTTGGCTGGTATGACAATGAATGGGGATATTCCAACCGAGTTGTTGACTTAGTGGATTATATTGCCTCTAAAAATTAAGTGTCCAAACCTTCAAAATCTATCCAGGTTCACTTTAAGGACTGTTAAATAGTTTCTATGAACAAAAAAAAGTTCCAATCTTTTAATCTTCAAGAAAAGAGTGTCCTTGTGCGGGTGGACTTTAATGTTCCGATTAAAGAAGGTCAAGTTACGGATGATACCAGAATCGTAAGTTCACTTCCAACCATTCAATATCTTTTAGACAAAAGAGCAAAAATTATTCTTTGCTCTCATTTAGGCAGACCCAAAGGAACCATTGTCCAAAAATATTCCTTGGAGCCAGTTGCAAAAAAACTTGAGTTTCTTTTAAAAAGGCCTGTGCGGTTTGTAAAAGATTGTATTGGAGAGTCTGTAAAAAAAGCTGTGAATGAATGTCCTAGTTCAGAGATACTGCTGCTTGAAAATTTAAGGTTTCACCCGGAAGAAGAAAAAAATAATGAATCCTTTGCCAAGGAGCTTGGCTCTCTAGCCCAATTTTTTGCGCAAGACGCATTTGGAGCGGTTCACAGGGCGCATGCCTCTACGGTTGGAGTCACAAAATTCTTGCCAAGCGGCTCAGGCTTTTTATTGCAAAATGAAATTCTTGCTCTGCAAAAACTTTTGCAAAATCCGGAACATCCATTCCTTACAATTCTGGGAGGAGCAAAGGTATCGGATAAAATTAATGTGATTCAAAACCTCCTGCCAAAATCTGAAAGCATTGTGATTGGCGGGGGAATGTCTTACACTTTTTTAAAAGCCCAAGGGTTTCAAATCGGAAACTCTCTCCTAGAAGAAGAAAAAATAAATTTTGTTAAATCTTTGAATGGCTCTAAATCTAAAATTGCTTTACCCTTAGACCACCTTGTTACGGAAAAGATTGATTCTGGATCTAAAGCAAACATTACGCAAGATCAAAATATAGCACAAGGATGGATTGGAGTGGATATAGGCCCTAAGACAATCCTGCAAATAGAAAAATTAATTTCCCAAGCTAAAACCATTTTTTGGAACGGTCCTTTAGGCGTGTTTGAAATTCCAGAATTTAGTTCCGGAACAGTGGCTTGCGCAAAAATGATTGCCCAAGCCACTAAAAAAGGAGCCTTTAGCGTAGTGGGCGGGGGAGACTCTATTGCCGCGCTAAATTTTAGCGGCTGCGCAAAAGATATTTCGCATATTTCTACAGGAGGAGGCGCAAGTTTAGAATTTCTAGAAGGCAAAGCGCTTCCAGGCATAGAAGCGCTCCAAAACGAATAAACTATGAATCAACAAGAATTGATTAGATCTCTTTCAATAAAGACAGACACTAAAATTGTCATGATCGTGATGGATGGGTTGGGCGGCGCCATTCATCCGGAAAAAAACCTTACTGAACTGGAAGCGAGCCATCATCCTAATATGGATAAACTCGCAAAAATTTCTGCTTGCGGAGTTCAGGATCCTGTTGGGCCTGGTATCACTCCTGGCAGCGGACCAGGACATTTGGGACTATTTGGCTATGATCCGATAAAATATCTCATTGGCAGAGGTCTCTTAGATACAGTAGGCATTGAAGTGCCTCTAACTCCTAAAGATCTGACTGCGCGCGGAAATTTTTCTACTCTGGATTTAGGTAAAGGAGTTCTTACAGATAGAAGAGCAGGAAGAATCCCTACAGAAGAAAATGAACAGCTCTGTAAAAAGCTGAGTGGAATAAAGATCAATGGAACAGAAATCTATGTTCATCCAGTAAAAGAACATCGAGTTTCAGTAATTTTCAGGGGAGATAACCTTTCCGACTCGCTTACAGACGCAGATCCTCAAAAAGAAGGAGTAGCTCCTATCTTAACACAAGCAATGGAACAAAAAGCTGAAGCCACAGCCAAAATCGTAAATCAATTTTTAGAAGAAAGCCGGGCTCGCCTCAAACAAGAAAAAAAAGCGAATTGTCTCCTCTTAAGAGGATTTTCCAAAATGGTGAACCTCCCCTCTTTTCAAGAAATCTATAAACTTAAAAGCGCTGCTATCGCCATCTATCCCATGTATAGGGGACTAGCGCAACTGGTTGGGATGAATGTTTTAAAAATAAAAGAAAATAATTTAGAGGGTGAATTTAAAACTTTAAAAGAAAATTGGAACAATTTTGATTTCTTTTTTCTTCATTTCAAAGCAACGGATTCTGCGGGAGAGGATGGAAGTTTTGATAAAAAAAACGCGGCAATAGAAGAAATGGATAAAAATATTCCTGCTTTACGCGAATTGGATCCAGATGTAATTGTAATTTCTGGAGATCATTCAACTCCCACGGCATTCAGCGCCCATTCATGGCACCCGGTTCCAACCCTGATCTATTCTAAGAGAGCGCTTGCCAGAGGCCCTGAAAGATTTACAGAATATAGCTGCCTCAAAGAAGGCATCTTAGGAAAAATCTCTTCACAAGAGATCATGACTTTAAGTATGGCTAATGCCGGAAAACTTTTAAAATATGGAGCTTAACCCATGTATGGATTAATTTTGACTTTACATATCCTTGTTGCTTTAGTGTTAATTATTGTGATCCTCATTCAGTCCGGTAAGGCTGGAGGAATGGGCGGCATTTTTGGGGGAGGGAATGACGCTCTATTTTCCGCTCCCTCCGGAACCTCCTTTATCAAAAAAGTAACTGTAGGGTTTTCTATCGCGTTTCTTTGTACCACGCTCATCCTAACGATCCTTGAAAGCAGAAAAAGTTCTCGAAGCGTATTACAAAGAGTTGGCATGCCTCAATCTCAAAGATAATTGAAAATTTTCCATCCTATAACTACATCTTTAGTTATCCCAAATTATTCCCTTGGTTCTCTTGAACTAAGGGAATAATTTGGATTTTATAGCCGAGGTGGCGGAATTGGCAGACGCGTACGTTTGAGGGGCGTATGGGTTTCCCGTGCGGGTTCGACTCCCGCCCTCGGCAAACCATCTTAACCCATGCTGTGCAGTTGACTAAAACCATTTCACTGACTGAAAAATTTTTAATCGCTTAAAGACATGAAATGCAAGAAAAAAAATCATGGTAGAAATCTCAAATAACCTTCAGCCTTTAAATAAACATGTTCTTAAAGGAAAAGTACAACTGGCCACGATCCTTACGACGAACCCAAGGGATTTCGCAAAACTTATAAAAGAAATAGAAGATTCTTCCATATTCAAAAAACTCTTCTCCACTCCCTCATCCTCCAGATTCAAAGTCATTCAAAGAAGAAATTTTAGCCATGCCAAACTTTCCACCCAATTTTATGAACTAGATGAAAACTTGCCCGCATCTAGGTCCCAAGACTCGGTGGAAAAAATCCTGGACTCTAAAAAAAATCTAATTGAACTCATCAAAAAAATCGGAGAGAAAAATTTTGAAAAATATTTTCTCTATTCCAATGGCGAGGCTAAAGAAGATGAAATTGAAAGAGAGTGCGGCATATCTTCAAAAGAAATAGGAAAAATTAATGATCTGGTCAATCAAGTCTTTGTAGAGGAGGAGACCCTCTCCGGATCAAAATCTTTTGCGCCTGAAAAATATTTCACAAAGGTAGCTCAAATTATTCCCGAAGAGAACCAAAATTTCTTTATCGCTTTTTATTCACCTCGCATGGCGCAAGGCATCTACCAAGTGAACCATGAAAAACTAAAAGAGCTAAAAGAGAATCGTCTGCTTAGCCGGGAAGAAAAAAAAGAGCTGCACTCCCTGCTTTCTAAAATCAGCCTGGTCAACTTAATGAAAAATAGCCTTTATCTTTTACTGCTTAAAATCATAGAACGCCAAAAAAACTATTTTTTAAATGAAAATTCAGAAAATTTAAATATCCTTACTCAAAAAGAGTTGGCTAAAGAAATCGGAATTTCCCAAAGCACACTCTCGCGCTTAATTTCTTCCCGCAGCCTGGACTCGCCTTCTGGCCAAGAAACCCCGCTTTCATTTTTCTTTAATTCTAGGAAAGATTGGGTTAAAAAAAGACTAAAAAATATTTTGCAGAATGAGATTCGCTTGACGGACAGCCAAATAGGGGATATAATTAAAAAAAATTATGCTATCCATTTATCCCGAAGAACGATCAATCAATACCGTAAGGAACTAACCCATGGATGAACAAAACGAAAAAACTCTGGCTCCTGAAAAAAATTTCTTAAGACGGGCTGCTGATCTTAAAATGATGGAGGAGATCCAGATTTTAAAAACGCAGCTGGATCTGGCTAAAAAAGATTTAGCTAGGTTTGAAAAAACTAAAACCCTTGCCCATGTGGCTCCTTCCGTAGTGCATGATATTAGAAACTCTTTAGGCGTGATCTCTAGCACTTCCCAGTTTGTCTTAAGCATTTTAAAACCTGATGAAAAAGAAAGACAGGCTTGGGAGCTGGTGCAAAGAAATGTGGAAAATATAAAAAACCTCTTAAAAAGCTATTTACAATTAGCTAGGGAGGTGGAAAATACAAAACAGAAATGTTCCATGAATGAGATTGTAAATAGCGTGGCTCATTTTATTGAAATCCAAGCTAAAAAACAAAATACCTCAATAGAAAAAAATTTAGCTGAAAACCTGCCCCTGCTCAATTTAGACATGCCTGCCATAGAGTCTTCAGTGCTAAATATTGCGATCAATGCCTTAGAATCCTTAGAAAACCAAGGCGCCATTAAATTTAGGACTTATTCGGATGAAAAAGGAGAAAATCTATTTTTAGAGATTGAAGATACAGGACCTGGAATTGCTCCTGAAAATTTAGAAAAAATTTTTAGTCCCTTCTTTACAACTAAAAAAACCGGAACAGGCATGGGTCTTTATTCTGCAAAAGCAGCTGTAGAAAACAATGATGGTAAGATCACTTGCACATCCAAGCTGGGAGAAGGCTCAAAAATGATCCTTGAGTTTAGCGTAGGTCCTTCTTAAATTAAATCCAAATATTGCATTAACCTACATACAGAATCTTTTTATGGCTAAAACCATTCTGATCATTGACGACCAAAAAGATCTTTGTCAGGCGATAAAACTCCCTTTGTCATTTGAAGGCTATCGCTGTCTGGATTTTCAGACTGTATCCCCTTTTATTCAATTTCTGGAAAAAGAAACAGCTCATGCCGTGCTTCTGGATCTTAACTTAGGGGAAGGACAGCTGAGCGGTATGGAATTGATAGAAAAAATTAAAAAACTAGACCCTCATCTGCCTATTATTGTTTTAACTGGAGATTCTTCCATTAAAGCTGCTGTAGCAGCGATCAAGTCTGGAGCTTTTTATTACCTTACCAAACCTTTTGAAAATGAGGAATTAATCGTTTTAGTTAAAAAAGCGGTGGAAGAAAGGGAGAAATCCAGAGCTGTAGAACTTCTTAAAGAAAGAACAGCTCTGCATAAAATCCCAAATGTGATAGGCAAAAGCGCTGCGATTTCAGAAGCAATGGAACTTGCCAATAAAATCGGTCCCACAGAGCTCACTGTGCTGCTGGAGGGGGAATCTGGTTCTGGCAAAGAACTTTTTGCAGCTCTTATTCATTCTAAAAGTTTAAGAAAAGATGGACCTTATGTTTCTTTGGACTGCGGCACTTTACAGGAAACTTTAGTGGAATCTGAACTTTTTGGCTATGAAAAAGGAGCTTTTACCGGAGCAGAAAAAAGAAAACTAGGGCTTTTTGAAATTGCTTCCAATGGAAGCATCTTTTTAGATGAAATTAGCAATCTCTCCTTAACGGTTCAGGCAAAACTCTTAAGAGTTTTACAGGAACGAAAGATCCAACATCTTGGTGGAAATCGGGACATTGAAATTGATATTCGAGTTATTGTGGCTTGCAACAGGAGCCTGGAAGGCATGGTGCAAGAGGGAAAATTTAGAGAAGATCTCTTTCACCGGTTAAATGAATTTAAACTAGTCATCCCGCCTTTAAGAAAACGAATTGAAGATATTCCAGAGCTGGCAACCAACTTTTTAGCTTTGGCAAATCAAGAAATGAATAAAAGAGTAAACTCTTTTTCTAATGATGCAATTCATCTCATGCAGTGCTATGCTTGGCCTGGAAACATCCGAGAACTTAAAAACGCGGTTTATCGAGCTGCGCTTTTAGCGGAAACTGAAATTAAGCCAGAACACCTGCAAATATCTTTAAGTAAAGATAGGATTATTGAAAAGAGCTTTCTAGACCTGGAATCCGGAAAAAAATTCTCACTTAAAAAAGCCTCTAAACAGGCATCTTCTATCCTAGAAAAACAGTTAATTGAGCAAACCTTAAAAAAATGCGATTATAATAAAACCCTGACAGCAAAACAGCTTAAAATAGATAGAAAAGCCCTGTATAACAAACTCAAAAAATATAAAATCCTCGACGATTGAAATTGTAGAATAAAATCCACACTTGTAGAATAAAATCCACACTTATTTTCTTCCATTTAAAATCTTAATAATTAACTTTAAGTTTATTTTAAATAGACCTGATATATTATTTTATTTTTATATTGAAATATCAATATAAAAATATATAGCACCTCTTAAATCCAAAAATAAATTGATTTAAATCCAGATATATCTTCATCTCCATAAAATTACTGCTTAATTTAGGATATTCTTAGCTTTAATTGGCATAAAACTTGCTAGTTATTAATTAGGAATATTATGGCTATCTCAAAGAGTAAGATTTTTGGCGATGGTCTCACCCTAAATAGAGTTTATATCAATTCTATTTTAAATTTCTTTACCAGCCTAAAAATAATTAAAGCAAAACTTCTTTTTACCTTTGTTCTACTGATCATTATTTTTAAGGGTCAATTCCTTTTTGCTCATGTTTTAAACAATGTAAAATTCACTAGTGTCAGCTCAACCAGTTTAAGTGTCTCCTGGGATGCTCATGTGCCAGATACAAACAAGTATTATGTGGCAGTAACCACTATCGCAGGACTAACTCCTAATATTAGTTCAGGGACAGTACCTGACACGATGGGACCAAACGCAACATCCTTTATCAATCTTCAACCTAACACATCCCATACCGTACTGGTTAAAAATGGGAATGATAGTGATGCGGAATACGTTGCAATTTCCACATATACATGGGCAGTCTCACCGGGAATTGTTGGCTTTAATATATACGCTGACAGCGCTTCTATTATTTTGGATGCAGGATTAAACAACCTTGGCAATGCCACTTCAACTCCATTGACTCTTGCAGTCTCTACAGGAAATAACGGAGACTTCTCTGTACCCCGCGCATCTTCAGGATTCGTAACATCGCAGATTAGTACTTTCATAATTACAGGATTATCTCTTAACACCAATTATTCCTTCCAAGCCAGCGCAACAAATTATTTTGGTTTACGCAGCACAGCAACTACTGTAACTTCTTCTACATACACAACTTCAGCGCCTCCTAATCTAGCAAGTTTCGCAATTTTTACCACTTCGATTTCTGTCGAATTGGCAATGAATGGAAATGCAAGCAGCACACCTCTAATGATTTCCACAGGAACAGATGGAAATTTTGATGTATCGAATTCCTCTATTGGAGTTTTTGCTGACGTGCCCACCACGCTTGTCATCAGCAATTTATCCACCGCCACAGTTTATAGCTTTCAAGCAGGCACCCGAGGCACTTATGCCAATGCTTCTACCCAAACGATTACTGTAAGCGCCTCTACATACACATTTGCTGCTCCTCCCCTATTAAGCGGCTACAAAATATTTGCCACTTCCATAACAGTTAATATAAATCCAAATACCAACCCCAATGGGACAGGTCTATCCATATCTACAAATTCCTTTACAGTATCAAGTTCTTCTATTGGGGTAGTTGGAGGAAATCCCACTCCATTGTCTTTATTAGGATTGATACCAAATACAGCATACAGTTTTACATTGGACATGGGAGCATTTGATGGTAGAGCAAACGCTTCTACTCAAAGCGTAGCTGGTACCGAAATCTCTACTACAACTCTAGCTGCTCCTCCTACTCTTGTTGGATACCAAATATTCACTACATCCATATCCGTTACTTTAGGAAGAAACGGAAACCCTGCAAATACTCGGATTATGATCTCTACTGGCACATCAGGCCACTTCAATGTCTCTAACTCTTCTGTGGGTTTGAGTGAGGCTGGAGATACCAATACAACTCTAGTCATCTCTAATCTATCCACAGCTACTGTATATGGATTCCAAGCTGGAACTGTGGATAGCAGCGCAAATGCTTCTACCCAAACAATTACTGTGACAGCCTCAACCAGCACTTTGGCTGTAGCTCCATCATTAAGCAGTTTCCAGGTTTTCGCCACCTCCATTGCTGTGCGCATTGATCCAAATACAAACCCAAATGGAACCATGCTATCCATTTCCACTAATGCGTTTAACACAGCTAGCTCAAGTGTGGGAGCTGCAATAGGAATTACCACCATAACAATTACAAACCTCACTCCTAATGTAGCATACAACTTAAACATCGGCGCTTTTGATTCTACAGTAAGCGCTTCCACTCAAAGTGCTTCTGGCAATGAGATATCCAGTCGTACATTAGCCGCAGTTCCAACAATAACTAGTTTTCAAATATTTTCTAGTTCGATCTCTGTTACGGTAGGCGCTAATGGAAATCCCAATGGAACTGCTTTGATGATTTCTACCGGCTCTGATGGAAATTTGAGCGTTGATAAATCATCCGTCGGCGTAGTTGCGGGAAACAATACAACTCTTATTCTAGAAAACCTATCTCTTGATACAAACTATGCTTTCCAAGCAGGCGCAAGAGACTCAAGTGCAGGAGCTTCTACTCAATCTACTACGATTACCGCTTCCACATATACAACTTCAGCTCCTCCCATTCTAAGTAGTTTCCAAATTTTCACAACATCAATTTCTGTCATATTGGCATTGAATGGAAACGCTAGCAGCACACCCCTAATGATTTCCACAGGTACAGATGGGAATTTTAGCGTAACGAACTCATCCATCTCAACTTTCTTTAATGGTCCTCCCACAACTATAGTTATTTCCAATCTTTCCACAGCTACAGCCTATGGATTCCAAGCAGGAACTAGAGGCACTTACGCTAATGCTTCTACCCAAACTATTACTATCACTGCTTCTACAAGCACTTTGGCTGTAGCTCCATCATTAAACAGTTTCCAGGTTTTCGCCACCTCCATTGCTGTGCGCATCAATCCAAATACAAACCCAAATGGAACCATGCTATCTATCTCAACCAATAATTTTGGCGTGGCGAGTTCAAGTATAGGTGCTGCAATAGGAATTACTACACTGACGATTAGCAACTTAATTCCAAATAGCGACTATGACATTAATATTGGCGCGTTTGATTCTACTCAGAGCGCTTCCACTCAAAATGCTTCTGGAAATGAGGTATCTAGTCATACTTTAGCTGCAGTTCCTACCTTAGTAGGATTTCAAGTTTTCTCTACATCAATCTCTGTAACTTTAGGACAAAATGGGAATCCTCTGAATACTCCTTTAATGATTTCTACTGGCAATGCTGGAAATTTTAGTGTCTCTAATTCTTCTGTTGGGGTTGTGGCAGCAGCTAATACCACTCTTGTTATAACTGGACTTGCAGAAAGCACTAATTATGCGGTCCAAGCTGGAGCCAGGGATAGCACTGCTAACGCCAGCACTCAATCTATAACTGTCACTGCTTCTACCACTACAACCTCATCTGATTCAACAGCTCCGGCTGCTATCACAAGCCTCTCAGCTCTTATAGGAAATTCAAGTGGAACCATCACTCTCTCATGGATTTCTCCCGGGGATGATAACTTAACAGGAGATCTAAATTCTTCCACCTTCCGCCTATTTTATTCCTCTATTAGTTCTGACATGGATGGGTTAAACGCAACTGCTAGCGCTACAGAAACTTTAAATCGGCTGGATATATCAACCACAGGAGTATCCCCCTACACCACTAGAAACAGGACATTGTCTGACCTAGTGCAAGATGTCACTTACTATGTCAGAGCTTTCACAGCAGATGACCAAACCAACTGGTCTGCTATTTCCAATGCAGCAACCGCAACAGCTCAAGGAACCATTCTTTCTATCACTTTTGACAATAATAGCTATGCGTTTGGCACGTTTAATGCGCCTCAAAGCACTATTTCAGCCACAGCCATGAAGGTGACAAACTCAGGTACTGTAGTCCAAAGATACCAAATTAAAGCAACCACTAGCACAGCTAACAGCCCTTGGTCTTTAGGCAATGCTCGGGGGAATAATGTGGTAGTGGTCAATGGTTTATTTAATGCAGCTCGTCCAGCTGATGTAGATTTTGAATCAGTTTCCAGCACTTTAACCATCACAAATACAGCTTCAGGAGCTTCTGGAGGAACTTTTGCAGGTGACCAAACCGGAACTGCTGTGCCTGCAAATGCAGACAGAAATTTCTGGATTAGATTAGGCATGCCGCTTTCAACTACTACCACAGCTCAACAACAGATCCAAATTATTATTACAGCAGAGCAGAGCCCGTAAGGTGAAAATCCGGGAAATAGTTACATGAAAAAAATAAAGAAGAAAGAAAAAAAATTAAGAAACTTGAAATTTCACTTACATTTTCATAACTAAAACGACATTATAAAAATTAATAAGGAGGAAAGAACAAAAAATGAAAAAGATAGCAGATAAAGTTCTAAAGCAAAAACATTTAATAAGGAAAGTGAATATAAAAAGGATATTACTTTCTCTCACTTTCTTTTTAAGCCAGCAAACCATAACTGTTCCGCTCTCCTTTGCTGCAGCAGGCATGCAAACAAAATTCGGATCAATCACCATTGAAAATCTTCAACCAGGCATTACCTATAACACCCGAGAACTTGTGAATATGCCGCTCATTGTCAAAAACACTGGAGATGGAAAACTGGTAGTTAAAATAGAAACAGTTCCGCCTAAACCAGACTCTCCGGGATTGATCAAAGCAGGCTGTGAAGTGATCCCTGATCCAAGTTGGGTGAAATTCTCTAAAGACGAACTAGAAATTGCCCCGGGAGGGAGTGAAGGAACCGATATCTTAATCACAATACCTGATGACGATAAATATCTGGGGAAAAGGTATCAGGTAGATATAAGCTTAACTCAAGTCAATAGAGGTTTTATAGGGATAGGTTTGCTGGCAAATCTACGCTTTTCAGTTGCTTATAGAAGACAGACAAAAGAGGAGGCAGACTTAAGAAAAAAAGTGGAGGAGTTCGGAACCTTTGATTTTGAACTTTTGCCAAAAAAACAAGTGCTGGAAAATGTTCCTTTAGGCAAAGAAATTGATATTGAAAAAGATTTTAAAACCTCTTTAAAAATTTCCAATCCTAATGATGTTGAATTCCTTTATTACATGGATTTAGTCACATTTAGAGATGTTGACATGCTGCTGCCAGGCGGCTTTGAAGAGCTGCCCCGAGAACTGATCATCCTAAAAGAAAAAGATGTTAAAGTTCCTGAAAACACTGTTAAAAAAGTGAAACTTGGTTTAAAAATTCCGAATGAGGAAAAATACAAAAATAAAAAATTCGCGTTTTGTGTCAGAGGAACAGTGGCTGGAGCGCCTGTAGAATTGTCTCAAATATCCAGATTTATCATTACAACTAAGGAATAAAGCAACATTAAAACAAGGAGGAAACAAAAATGAGCGCTAACAATAAAACAAAAGAAGAACTGTCAAAAAACAGTTTATCTTTTAATACCAAAGAATATGAATATTCGCGTTTGAGCGCGAACCAAAACAAAGGAGGTACAAAAACCATGAGTATAAGAAACAAAAGTTCAACACTGAGAAAAAAGTGGGTCTTGGGACTATTCTTAGCAGTTCTAACAACACTAGGAATAGGATTAAACCAAAAAGCAGAAGCTGTGGTCAGTGATACAACTACTATCACAGTAACCATTGCTGGCAGTCTCTCTGTAGTAGTTGGTTCCAGCACCTATGGACTGGGAACAAAATCACTTAATGAAACCTACATCTCTACAGCAGGAATCCCAGTAACCAACAACTCTGCTTCCCTTACAGCAGACTGGCAAATCAGAGGAAGCAGCTCTGCTAACTGGAACCCTCATGCCAGTACTAATACTGGTACCAATAACTTCAATCTAAGGGTTTTAATCAGTACTGCTGGATCTGGAACTCTAAACTACAGTCACTTTCAAGGTGGAAGTTTAAATACTGGATTACTGGATGGAACTGGCAACAATACAAACCTTACTAATGCATGGTTTGGCTTTGGCGCGGATGGAACCGGTGACAGCGTAGCAGTAAATGGAAAGTACTACCTCTGGTTTAGGTTCATTGCTCCTGCGGCAATTTCAGCTGGCGCAGGTACGGCACAAAATATATCTCTGATAGTGACTGCTGCGGATGCTAGTACTTTCGGAAACTAGTGGTATGGGAAATTAAACTTAGGTGCGATATAAAAAAAGGAGGTACAAAAACCATGAGTACAAGAAACAAAAGTTCAACACTAAGAAAAACGTGGGTACTAGGACTATTCTTAGCAGTTCTAACAACACTAGGAATAGGACTAAACCAAAAAGCAGAAGCTGTGGTCAGTGATACAACTACTATCACAGTAACCATTGCTGGCAGTCTCTCTGTGTCGGTAGGTTCCGCTACCTATGGACTGGGAACAAAAACACTTAATGAAACCTACATCTCTACAGCAGGAATCCCAGTAACCAACAACTCCGCTTCCCTTACAGCAGACTGGCAAATCAGAGGAAGCAGCTCTGCAAGCTGGAACCCTCATGCCAGTACTAATACTGGTACCAATAACTTCAATCTAAGGGTTTTAATCAGTACTGCTGGATCTGGAACTCTAAATAACAGTAATTTCAGCATGTCGAATACTGGATTGCTGGATGGTGTGGGCAACAACACAAACCTAACTAATATGAACTTTGGTTTTGGCTCAAATGGACATGGCGATGACATAGCAATAAATACAACTCGCTATCTCTGGTTTAGGTTCATTGCTCCTGCGGCAATTTCAGCTGGCGCAGGTACAGCACAAAATATATCCCTGATAGTGACAGCTGCGGATTCTTCAACCTATGCGAATGAGTAGTTAGTTCTTTAAATATTATGTGGGGAGAAAAAATTTTCTATTTCCTCTACATAAACTGATATCACTATTTTACATAAAGGAGGTGCGGAGGATTCCGTATGAACAGTCCTCCAAAGTTATTACTTAAAAAAACTATGACCTAACTTATACAGCTGGTCTAGGTGTTCAACACCTAGTAATAAAAGACTCTAACAACGGTCTAACAAACAAGACTTAGTGGTCTGCTGATTTAAAGGAGAGATACAGCCTTAGTAGTTATCAAAGGTTTGTAGTTTGCCGTTCGATTGGACATATAAAAGGGCTTGATGAAAAATATTAAGGAAATTTTTAAATTAAAGTTTAAAGAAAAGAGAAAAGGATTTATTTCTTTCTTAAATAGAATCCTTATACTATCTCTTTTTGTTCTTTTAAACTTTAATTTTATTTTCTTAGGTCAAGCATCTTCAGCAGAAACAGATTCAGTTTCATTGTCAGTAAAAATAGATGTTCAAGCGCCAGATGCGATCAGTGACCTTGTTGTCCAGACTGGTACAGGAACGCAAGGCGCAGTTTTCCTTAATTGGACAGAACCAGGAAGCGATGGCACAACTGGAACTGCTGCGCTATATTTAGTTCGCTATTCATCAGAATCTAATATAAATAATACTACTGATTTTGATGCTGCAACAGTCTTTAATTCAACTTGGACTCCTGGAACCGGAGGAAGCATCAGAGCAGAGACTATTACTGGATTAAATGCTGGCGTAACCTACTACTTTGCTATCCGAGCTCAAGATAGCGTAGGATTTACTGGAACATGGTCTCGTTCAGATGGAGCTAACCCTAACAACTTTGCTCAAGCATGGAATGGATCACCTACCAATCTAGTGGCAAGCTCTATTTCTACAAATTCAATTACTTGGGCGTGGACAGACAACAGTTCCAATGAAGATGGTTTTAGAATCTATTCTTCTACTGGAGGAATCATGGGTTCTATAGGAGCTTCACTAGGCAGCGGAACAACTCAATTTGTAGAGAATAACAATAATCTAACACCCAACACAACCTATGCCAGATATGTAAAATCCTTTACTGGAAGTGAAGAATCTTTAGCATCTAATACCACTGCGCGATATACTTTATCTAATCCAGTAACTGGCAGCTCTTTAGCAAACACTCATATCACAAGCACAACAGTATCTTGGGCAGCAAATAACAACCCCTCCGGCACACCTTATCAAGTACAGTATAGTTCATACAGCGCTTTCACTCTAACAAGTTCAAGTGTCACCTCTCTGCTCTCTGCAATTCTGCAAAACATACAAGCTAATACAACCTACTATATCCGTGTTCGCTCTCAAAACAATGAGGGAACTTATTCTGACTTTGATACAACTCTAACCACAATGACATTACCCAGTGTTATAGAGAATCTTACAGCAACAAGCGGAGATCAAAAAATAACTTTAGATTGGGGAGATAACACAGAAACAAATCATGCGGGATATTTTATCTATAGATCAAATAGTTCTGATGGGACATACTCCAAACTCAATACCTCTTTAGTGACAACCAGCGATTATGAAGATACTGGCTTAACTAATGGCAATACTTATTATTATAAGGTAAGCGCAGTCAATAGTTCAAATCTGGAAAGCCCATTCTCTAACATTGCTTGGGCCAGAGCAAAGAAATCAGCCGGTCCTATGGAACCGACTGGAATTCTTGGATCCTTAAGTTCAAATGGCCAATTCACTATTAGTTGGAGTCCTGTCACAAAAGATACAGCTGGTTCTAGCCGTGTAGAACTTGCTAACTATCGTCTCTATAAATCTAATTCTATAGATAGCACATTTAATTATAGCGCTGCTGTTTCTTCTAACACCTTAAGTTGGACTTCTCCGGATTTAGTTCCTCCAACAGTTTGGTATTTAGTTAGATCCATTGATACATCTGACAATGAAAGTATTAATTCCATGCGCATTGAAACCACAGCATCTCCAACTTTAGGCATAGCCACAAAGGACGAAACCATTCATATCAAAATCCCTGCATCCCAAGCGAGCATCTTTAGCGCAGGAAAAAACAATTTGTCAGAAGATGTGCGCATGGTTTTGGATCGCAAATCTGAGGATGAAAAAGGCACGACTTTAACCTCTTATGAAATTAAAACAGTGGGGGCTAACACTGGAACTGAAATTAAGGAACTAAAAATTAAAGAGCCAATTGTTGAAGTACAGCTTAGATATACTCAAGGCACTTCTGGCTCACCATTGCCTGTAAGTTCAGTTTTAAGAGCTTTCCCTGGCTCTCCTAGAGATGTGGGAATCTTCTGGCACAACGGGGTTGAATTTGTGAAATTCGGCGGTACGGTCAATGAATCTAAAGGAACTGTTTCTATTAAAACCTCTAAACCTACTGGAAAATTCCAAGTGCGCCAGGTATTGCGCGCAACTGAATTTACTTTAACCCAATTAACTCCAAGAAAAATCTTCACACCTAATGGAGACGGCGTCAATGATGAAATTATTCTTTTCTTAGAAAATCCAAAAGAAAGCACTGTCTCTCAAGCTAAGATCTATGATATTGGTGGAGCAGAGATAGCAGATTTTGAGCAAGGATTTGTTGCTAACAATCAAGGAATTGTTTCCTTAACATGGAATGGTCGAGATCACTCTGGGGTTGTAGTGCGTAGCGGGATATATATTTATCAAGTGCAAGCAGAAGGGAAAGTGATCAATGGAACGATCGTGGTGGCGCGCTGATGAAAACATTTAAAACTCTTATCTT
>Ga0209343_10002080_pt1 | contig 26197 bp, 26 predicted proteins | sample RifCSPlowO2_02_FD_184026 | JGI IMG/M metagenome (GOLD analysis project Ga0209343, IMG submission 184026) | Groundwater microbial communities from Rifle, Colorado - Rifle CSP2_plank lowO2_0.2 (SPAdes) (version 2) | ecosystem: Environmental > Aquatic > Deep subsurface > Groundwater | place... | reverse complement strand
GGATGAGTACCGCGCCGACAACTATATCTGAAGCTTTTATAGCCTCAAAAAATAGCTCATTTGAATACAAAACAGCTTTAACATTCGGGAGTATTTTTTTCAACTCTTCTAGTTTTGGCACTGTACGATTGATTACGGTTACATCAGCACCCATTCCTGTTGCAATTTTAGCCGCGTTAAATCCTGCATTTCCTGCACCTATTACTAAAATTTTAGCGGCTGCCACGCCCTCTGAACCGCAAATTAAGACACCCTCGCCGCCTTGGTAACGGCTAAGATGATACGCTCCGACTATCGGCGCCATACTTCCTGCTATTTCACTCATAGGCTTTAAAAGCGGAAGCTCGTTTTCAACCGCAACCGTCTCGTAAGCAATCGCGCAAACTCTCGTTTGTACCAAAACGGCAGTTAGCTCTTTTGCGGGTGCCAGATGAAGATAACAAAAAAGGGTATGTTTCTCATTTAAAAAGCCGTATTCTGATGGCTGCGGCTCTTTTACTTTTACAATTAAAGATGCTTTTTCATACAAATCTTTGGCATCCGCGGCTATATTTGCCCCGGCATCTGCATAATTTGTGTCGCTAAAACCGCTCCCTATTCCCGCACCGCTCTGAACAAAAACCTTATGCCCATCAGCCACCAGCACTGCAACATTTGACGGCGTCGCTCCAACACGAAACTCGTCCGTTTTTACCTCTTTTGGGATTCCGATAATCATGCTTTTACTCCTTAAAAATTATAAAACCAATCTTTTGATTTTTTTGAAAATGGGTTTTGTTCATAAAACTCCTCTTCATCTAGTTTAAATCTAAAATTTTGCATATAGGCACTCACTACTTTATACGCTTCATTAATCTCCCTAAATCTCTTTTCATCACCTTCGGGCATATCCGGATGGCAACTCTTGGACAACTTCTGATACTTTTTTTTCAGCTCCGCTTGCGATACACGCGATGATATATCCAACACATCGAGTGCCTCTTGAAATTTTTCATAACTCATAAAAGACCTACCTCTATTTTTGTCAAACTATCGCTAAAGACGCAGTTTACACCCATCCCAAAGAGCTCTTTTGCGCGCTTGGCATCATTTACGGTATAAACTCCTACAAAAAAACCTGCTTCTCTTAGTTTTTCAACACTCTCTTTATCGACAAGCTCATCATTAAGATTATAAGTGTCCACTTTTAACCCTCTTAAATACTCAAAAACTCTATCTGGATGTTTACCCTCAACCAAAGCTGCCGTCGGTACATCAGGAAGTTTTTCTTTCATGATTTTTAAATACTCATGCCTAAAAGATGATATCAAAACCAGCTCGTGCGTATCACTCTCTTTTATCTCTTTTACAACAGTTTCAACCACCGCTTCATCACTAAAACAACTATGCATATCTTTAATCTCAATATTTAAAAACAGACCATTCTCTTTTATAAACTTTAACGCATCATGGAGGGTAAGCAGCGGCTCTTTGTGGTTTTTATCTCCGTAAAACCAGCTGCCGAAATCAAGAGTGCGAAGCTCATCAACTGTAAAATCACAAACTCTGTATGGCTTACGAGATTTAAAAACATCTATCTCATTTACATTTGTAGTTCTCTCCAGAGTATCATCATGCATAATAACGGCAACACCGTCTTGGCTTAACTGCACATCAATCTCTATAAAATCGCACTTCCCGATACTATTTTTTAACGCAATAAGCGTGTTTTCAGGCGCAATAGAGCGGGCACCCCTATGAGCGGCAATAAGTCCGGTTTGGTTTAAAAGTTCTAAAAATTTCATGCACTATTCTATCATTTATTTTATCCAATCTCTGCTTTTGTGGTAAAATTGATACGATGGTATAAAAAGAGGTGTCAATGCAAACCGATAAAAGAACTATTTACTCATGGGCGCTTTATGATTGGGCAAATTCAGTTTATGCCACTACGGTAATGGCGGGATTTTTTCCAATATTTTTTAAGTCCTATTACAGTGCAGATGTTGAAGCTACTCTTAGCACTGCGCATCTTGGTTTTGCAAACTCCATATCTAGTTTTATAATTGTTCTTATCGCCCCGCTGCTTGGCGCTATGGCAGACAGCGGCTCACTAAAGAAAAGGTTTCTTTTTCTCTTTGCCTATCTTGGTATCTTGATGAGTGCCGCTTTAGCACTTGTCTCTCAGGGTGAGTGGCAGCTGGCGGCATTTATATATATCCTTGGAAATGTCGGATTTATGGGTGCTGATATATTTTACGACGGTCTGCTTCCCTCGATATCGGATAGAAAAAATGTAGATTTCGTCTCCGGACTTGGTTTTGCTTTTGGCTATCTTGGCGGTGGAATATTATTTAGTATTAATGTTCTGATGTTGCAAAATTTTTCACTTTTTGGGCTAGAGGGCGAAGCTGAGGCAATCAAAGCATCATTTCTAAGCGTGGCTCTCTGGTGGGCGCTCTTTTCGCTTCCGCTATTTCTATTTGTAGAGGAGAGAAAAAAAGAGTCTAGAAGTGCTGCCGCACTTTTAAAAGACGGCTATCTAAGGCTGAAAAATACCTTTAGCAAGATAAAAAAACTAAAAGGTGTGCTTCTATTTTTATTGGCTTACTGGCTCTACATTGACGGCGTTGACACGATTATACGGATGGCTGTTGATTATGGAATGGCACTTGGATTTGATTCCAAAAACCTGATTTTCGCCCTGCTTATCGTTCAGTTTGTAGGCTTTCCGGCAACACTTCTTTTTGCAAAAATTGCACAGCTTTGGGATACAAAAAAGGCGATATTTTTGGCAATCGGCATCTATCTCTTTATCACGCTTTGGGCTACGGTGATGGAAAAGGTGTACGAGTTTTATATTCTCGCAGTTATGATTGCGCTTGTTCAAGGCGGCATTCAAGCACTAAGCCGTTCATACTACTCAAAGATGATTCCAAAAGAGCATGCGGCAGAATTTTTTGGTTTTTACAACTTTTTGGGCAAATTTGCGGCTATTTTAGGACCGCTTTTAGTGGCTCTTGTTGCACTCTTTACGCAAAACTCCCGCGCTTCTATCGGCTCTGTCGCTGTTTTATTTATACTTGGAGCTATTTTATTATATTTTGTGGATGAGAAAAATAGCGTAAATGATAGACTTCTTTCATAACCTTGTTCCCGTTCGTGGTGAGCTTGTTCCCGTTCGTGGTGAGCTTGTCGAACCATGAAACCCACCCTTCGACTAGCTCAGGGCGAACGGATAAAGTACTTATTTTATTTATGAAAAGAGTGAGATTTGTTGAGTTCACTCTCTATCGCATCTCTTGTCATTTTTGCCAATTCGCTGCTCTCAAAGTCGTTTGGAAAAATAGGTTTTAAAAATGTTACTCTTATTTTTTTAGGTTTTGGAAATATTTTGCCACTCACAAGCGCCTCATAGCTGCCATCAATCACAACGGGGAGAATCGGGATGTTGAAAGTTTTAGAGAGCATTGCAAAAAACGGTCGAAACTCCAGAAGTTTTCTATCGCGAGTTCTTGCTCCTTCTGGAAAAATAACAAGGTTATTCCCCTCTCTAAGCGGTAGTGCGCAGTACTGCATCGTATGTTTCAAATCCACATTTGCGTCTATAAGTATCGTCTGTCCATGTTTTGATATCGGCTCCAAAAGCGTTGTTCCAAATACCTGTTTATATGCCAAAAAGAAGCTCTTTTTTAAAACTTTATATGGCAATATGGACTCTATTAAAAAGCCGTCAAGCATACTTTGGTGTGAGGGCGCGATGATGCACGGGTAAGATGGAATATTTTGCTCTCCTACCACTTCAAGACGGAAATAGAGCCTAAAAAGTGGGTAAAGAACGGTTTTGTAGATACTCATTATGATTGGCGAATAGACCAGCTTCTCGTCAATCTTCTCTTCTAATATCTCCTCCCAATTCGGCATAATAGAATCTACTTGCACTCTGTTTTTTAGAATATACTCGTAGAGTGATTTTACATTCATAAGCCTTGAAAACACGGCTTCATCTATTTTTACTCCAAAGCTCAGCTCAACAAATACAAAAAGCTCTACATAGTTAAGAGAATCCAGCCCAAGGTCAAGCTCTAGATGCGATGACGGCAGAATCTTGCTCTTTGTTATAGTCGAGATATAGCTCTTTAAAGTGGTGTATATCTCATCGTTTGGCTCATCTTCATCGCTAATTTCAGGCACATTTTTAGAATTAAGAAGCTCCTTTATTGCAGCCAAATCAACCTCGCCTGCTGCTCCTCTTGGCAGCGGCGCAGTAAAAATTTTATACCCTTTTACCTTTTCCTGCTCTTTAGCTTCCATATTGTAGAGCTCAATGGCATACCATTTAATCTCCTCTTCTATATTAATGATTTTTGCCTCTCTTAGAGCCTCAAAATCAGGATAAACTACCGCAAAAGGGTAATGGTTATACTCTACAATCGCAATATCTTTAATATAGCGTGTAAACGATAAAACTCTATTTTTTATTTTTTCTAAATCCATTTTACAAATATGCTCCAATATTAGTCCAATAATACCCAAGAGGTAAATAGATTGTCAAGCCTAGATTAAGAGCCAAAAAGTTAAAATGCCGCAATAAATAAACAAGGCTGTTTTTGTTAAATCTTCCTAATATCTTAGCGTTTTCGCGTATTCTTTTGGCACCACTTATGTTTTGGATAATCTTAAATCCAGATTTTTTCACAGAAAATGGTTACCACATAAGTTGGAACTACTACGCAGCTTCACTTCTCTTTGTATTGGCAAGTGTAACAGACTTTTTTGACGGCTTTATTGCAAGAGAGTGGAACCAAATGACGATGCTCGGCGCAATCATCGACCCGCTTGCTGATAAAATGCTTATAATTGCCGCATTTTTGGGACTTATGATGATTGGAGAAGCGAGTGCATGGGCTATTTATATCATCATTATTCGTGAGCTTTTCATTACCGGAATCCGTACGGTAGCTCTAGGTGAGGGACTGGATATAAAAGCTTCATGGGCCGGCAAAGTAAAAACTGTCGTTCAGATGATTGCCATCGGCTTTTTGCTTATGCACTGGCCGCTTGGCACTGAGCTTTTATGGCTGGCGGTTGCTCTCACGCTCTACTCCGGCTTTGAGTATCTTTATGGATTTAAATCCGCAATTTTAAAAGGTAAAAATTAATGAGTTTTTTAGTTTCACTATTAGTCATTTCGGCACTTATATTTTTTCATGAATTGGGTCACTACTTTGCAGCCCGCGCCATGGGCGTTTATGTCGAAGTTTTCAGCATAGGTTTTGGACGAAAAGTAGCCTCGTTTAAGAGATGGGGAACTGAGTGGAAAATAGCTATGATTCCACTTGGCGGATATGTAAAGATGAAGGGACAAGACGACAGCGACCCTTCAAAAAAGAGCTACGACCATGACAGCTACAATGTAAAAACACCTGCACAGAAGATTTTTATACTATTAGCCGGTCCTCTTGCCAACTTTGTTTTGGCGTTTGTTCTATACTTTGCAATCGCTCTTGGCGGACCGAATATCCTCTCTCCAGTTATAGGTACGATTGTAAAAGAGTCTCCCGCATTCGTTGCTGGTTTAGAGACAAATGACACTATCCGCTCGATTAACGGAGCGCCAATTGCGACTTGGAGGGAGATGGCAGAAGTCATTGAGACATCTGATGGCTCGCTAAACATTGAGGTTGAGAGAGCGGGGTATATTCACTTTATAACACTGAGCCCAAAAATTACTCAAAGCACAAATATGTTTAATGAAGTAATTGAAAAAAAAATGATAGGGATTGCTGCTGCCGGAGTAACGCACAAGCTTGAACTGAGTATTGGAGAAACTCTCTCTTATGCAAGTGAGCAGACAGCTTTTGCCTCTACTTTGATATTTACAGGACTTAAAAAACTCCTTGTTGGAGAAGTTCCGGCAAATGAACTTGGCGGAATAATCTCAATCGTCAAACTGACATCAGATGCAACTGATGCAGGCTGGATGAGCGTTCTCTTTTTTGCAGCTCTCATCTCCGTAAATCTCGGTGTTTTAAACCTGCTTCCTATTCCGGCACTTGATGGCGGACATATTATGTTTAATCTCTATGAGCTTATATTTAGAAGAGAGGTAAATGAGCGAATCATGATAAACCTAACCATTGCAGGCTGGGTGATACTCTTTTCACTCATGGGACTTGGACTTTATAACGATATAAATAGATTACTTGGATAATCTCTAATTATCTACTAAATATTTGAATTAACAACTTTATTTATAACTTGTTACTGAAACAGCCAGAGGAAGAACCTTAAAATGCAAAAATCACACGACACAATAGCTCGAAGACTGGCTCTTATCTTGACAAAGTTCAACGAAGCACAGAAGTTTACAGCCAGTGAACTCGCCCAAGAGTTTGGCGTATCGCTTCGAACTATTCAAAGAGATTTAAACTCAAGATTGTCGTATCTGCCAATCAAAAAAGAGGGTGATTACTACTCTTTAGAAACTTATGCGTTAGGGAAACTCAACCTTGAAGATATAAAAAGTTTTGCAACCATGAGTGGCATAAAAGAGCTTTATCCAGCTCTCACGGATAGCTTTATCATCGATATTTTAAACAATAAAATCAATGCTACCTATCTTGTAAAAAATCATGGCTTTGAGGCTTTGGAACATAAAACAAAAGAGTTTGAACTGTTAAGCGTAGCCATACTGCATCATCAGCATGTGCAATTTAACTACAACGAAAAAGCAAGAGACACAAAGCCCTACAAACTTGTCAATAACCAAGGGATTTGGTATCTTGTAGCCGATGAAATGCAAGAACTAAAAACATACAGTTTTAGCAAAATATCTCATCTCAAAATCATAGATAAGAACTTCAAAACAAACGAAGAGTTTATAAACACTATCAAAAAAAATGAAGCAAACTGGTTTTCTCAAACCGTCTTAGAAATTACACTCGAGATAGATAAAAGTGTGGCTGCGTATTTTTTAAGAAGAAAAATACTTCCAAATCAAACCATCTTAGAACACAATGACAAAAAGCTAGTATTGTCCACAAAAGTATCTTATGAAAATGAGATACTCAGTATCGTACAGTATTGGCTTCCACACATCAAAATCATCTCACCGACGCATTTGCAAGAAAAACTGCACGATGTATTGCAAAAATATATCAAAAACTAAAACTCTCTTCTAAAACGACACATCCTGTCCGAAGCTCCTGATAAACTTCTTCTATATTAAAACAGAAAGGGGTCGGGATGTTACCAGTAATATTAGGTGGTGTTGCTTTAGCAGCGGTTGGATATGGTATCAAAAAGTATTGTGAAGATGAAAAATGTTTTTTGGATGAAGATATGCATTACAGTTTTGTAGATGTATCTAAAAAAGCGACGAGCGAAACAGATATTTGCGAAGAGTTGAATCATGTAAAACTCTTATTGCACAAAACAACAATCAGAGAAACAGAGTACGCACTCGCAGAAATCAACAATCTTCCTAGTGAAGTCAGACCTCCAATGAAAGAGCCAAACAGTGATGGCGAACTAACGCACATAGAGCCAACTGAAGAGAATCAAAAAACAATACAAATGTTTTGTGACATACTCCTAAAAGCCAAAGATGTGCAAGATGTGTTTTTACAAGAGTTAGATGTCGTACTTATACAATCCAGCGATTACAGCGAGTTTACAGCAGATGAAAAAGAGAAAGTACACACAGTTTTGATTCTCTACAAAACCATCCAAGAGGCAATGCAACTACCTATGACATTTGACGATGTAACCATCAATCGAACTGTAAAAAGAGCCTTTGAAAGGCTCAACATTCTTGTGGACAACTAACTAAAATTCAATAAAGGCTGTGAAATGGTACTTCTTATAGAAACATTTATTGTCATCGCAATGATTTACTTTATCTACTCCGCAGGTTTTGAGTTGAATATAATGAACAAAGTGATTGCAGTTACAGCATTAGTTATTATTTTTTTAGTTATGCCCGTCACCATGAAAGCTTTAGGCGTTATTTTGCTGATGATGTATTTTTTTATTAATATGGTTTTGGTGGATGAGATGGATAATGAGAGTGTTTAATCTTGAGATTTTAAGCACAAAAAATATAAATCACAAAAATTTATTAAATTTAATAAAAATGGGGGGGGGTAAATGTATAATGGGTAGCAACTTTTTTGTTAAAGGGTTTGTCAAAAAAAATTAATAGTGGAGAATAACAATGGGAATAGGTAAAATATTAACTTATGCAGGCATAGGTGTTGGAGCAATTGCATTAGCACCCTTTACAGGTGGGGGATCAGTTTTAGGTGGAGCAACATTAATGGCTTCTTTAGCAGGTGCTGGTGCATTAGCTGTTGGTGCTGGAGTAGTTGGGGCAGGTGCAGGCAAGGTTCTTTCTGATATGGATGATGAAGAACGAGCAAAAGAAGAAGCAAAAAATGCGGAGCTAAAATTAAAAGCTGAAAAACTAGAACAAGAACTTGCAAGAGCAGTAGAACAATTTGGTGGAGATAAAGAGTATTTTAATTACATCATTGGATTATCAGCTATGGGAATAGCAATGGCGAATGCTGATGGTGAAATAGCCCCTGAAGAAATAGAAGAACTTGAAGAGTTTATAGGTGGAATAGCAAGTTCAAACTATCCTGCACATGTAAAAGAATCTGTTAAAAATCTTTATGAAAATAAACCAAATTTCAATACTGCTATGACTTATTTGGAAAAAATAAATCCTTCGAATTATCAAGGAATTAGAGATGTATTGGAACTTGTTATGTTAGCTGATGGCATTGAACATGAAAAAGAAATTGCTTTTATAAAAGCATTTGATTCTTCTATATCGATGATAGAGTATAAGCCTGAAACTATCGATAGTGATAAAACTTTTTTACTGGAAATTCAAAGAAAATTATAAATCAAGATGGTTCTTTTGCCATCTTGATTCATTAAAAACTAAGATGAATTTCTAAAAATTAATTTTTTATTTTTTTCTATGATAGTAATTTTTAGAGACTCAACAATATTAAAAAGGAAAACAGAAATATGAGTAGTGTAGCAAGATTTAAACAAAGAAAACAGATGGTAAGTAAGATGAAAAACACTATCACAGTAGGAAGTGATGTCAATCAAGATATGGTTAATCAGTTTTTATCCTCAAAGGTAAATACAGATTTACTGACTCAAACAAATCAAATAATGGAAACTCATTATGAATTTGAATATGATTTGCATGTTTCACCAGAAGAGGCAAAAGAATTTTTAAATAAGTTTAAAAATGATTTCAATCAAGCAAGATTTGACAAACTTATCAATGATTGTAAAAAAGATGTTATCAACTCCATCGTTACGCCTTTTGGACTTGGTAAAGTTGTGGCTGCTTGTGATAAAGTGGGTGGGAATGTTAATACTGTTCACAATGTAAGAAGTGGTATATATACAACAGATGAAGAGAGGGAAAATTATGAAAAAAGAGATGATTATATCTCTAAAGAGTATCATGATAATAACTCTAATTATTCAGATGCTAGAAACACAAATAGTATACTAAAAGGAGAGGGAAAGCTTGTTGATGGCTATACGGGGAAAGTTTTTGATGAAAATATAAAAGACCAAGTAGAGCATATTATAGCAGCTAAAGAGATACATGATGATGCTGGTAGATTACTGGCTGATTTAGACGGCTCTGAACTAGCAAATGCATATACAAATCTTACAGCAACTTCTCAAAGTGTAAATGGCTCAAAACAAGACAGCACAGCTATAAATTTTTTAAAAAGAGTAGATATAAATAAAGAAAAAATCAAAAATCTTGAAGATAAAGAGACCTTAACTCCAGAGGAGGAAAAAGGATTAACGAGATTAAAAAGAGTTACAAAAGTTGATGAAAAAAAAGTAAAAGAATTAGATACTGAAGCTAGAAATACTTATAACAAAAAGATAAATAAAAAATATTATACTAGTGGAAAGTTTGCAAAAAATACTGCCAAAACTAGTGCTACTGAAGGTGCTAAAATGGGAATGCAACAAGCTATTGGGCTTGTAATGACAGAGTTTTTTACTGCATTATTCGATGAAATTTTAGATATTTATAAAAATGGCTTCTCGTCAGGATTTGATGACGAAAAATTTTTTAGTGTTTTGAAAGAAAGATTACATAATATAGCAGAAAAATTAATAGTAAAATGGAAAGAGGTAGCTATAGCTTTTAAAGATGGATTTATATCAGGATTTATCTCAAATCTAGTGACAACGGTTATAAATATGTTTGTAACTACTGGAAAAAGATTAGTTAGAATTATTAGAGAAGGTATGTTTTCACTATTTAGAGCTATAAAATTATTATTATTTCCACCAGAAAATATGACTACAGAAGATGCTATGCATGAAGCTAAAAAACTTATTGCAACTGGCTTGATTGTGAGTTTGGGTGTAATGATTGAAGAGTCTGTGGCTGCATTTATTAAAACAATTCCTATTATGATGCCGTTTTCCGATACTTTATCGGCTATATTTGTTGGTGCGATTACAGGTTTGGCTATAACAATGACTGTGTATCATATAGATAAAAATAAAAATGATAAAGATGCTATTAAATTGTTAATTACTCAAACTGATGCAACATTAGAAAATTGTGAAAAATTATTAGAAAGATTACAACCTATGAAAATTTTAGCAAATTAAATTTCAATGTCAACGGCGGAGTTAAATTCGGCATAAATTCGTAAAAAATATTTCAGTATTTAACTTTTGAATTTATGATAATAACTGCAAGTGAATGTATAGATTAGGTGATGCATAAGTGTAAATTTCAGATATAAATTAATGCCACTTATGGCATAATACATTCAAAGGAGTTGATATGAAACGCTTAGACTTAATAAATCAGATTATAGCTAGAAAAAAGCAATTAAATATTAGTGTAGAGAATCTTGCTAAACTTAGTGGTGTTGGTGTGAGAACTGTCAACAGACTCCTGAAGAATGAAGATGTTAAGTTAAGTACTATTGAGAATGTAACAAACTTTTTAGGATTAGACTTTGCAGGTAATGAGCAAGTATCTCTAAGTGTACTGAAGAAACAAAGAGCTCACGAAAAAGCTCTATTTTTAGCCTCTATCGTTCAAGGTACATCAGCACTAGAGATGCAGGGCTTAGAGGATGATAGTTTAAATAACATTATCTCTATGTATGAAAAAGAGTTTTTAAGTGGCAGTTATCAAGATACTCTATGGGTAGCATAAGATGATACACTCCACAAAGCCAATAGATGATGCAACACCACTTGATGATATATCAGGATTGAAGCTACCAAATAACAAAGTCTATTCTCTAAAAGAGATATATATTGCAGAAGCAAATAACATAGCAATTGCAACTTTAAAATACCTCTCTGCACCTCCATCTAAAAAGTTGGCATCATTCTCTTATGAATGGCTATCATCACTTCACGAAGATATGTTCGGTAATGTATGGGATTGGGCTGGTAAATTTAGACATGTTGAACTCTCCATAGGTATAAAGGCTTATCAAGTACCAACTGCATTAAAAGATTTAGCAAATGATATAGCGTTTTGGGATAAAAATAAAACATTTGATATTTACGAGATAGCCACGCGGTTACACCATCGTGCAGTGCAAATCCATCCCTTTCAAAATGGAAATGGTCGTTGGTCTAGGATGTTAGCAAATATCTATCTTAGACAGAATAGTTCTATGCCTGTAAAATGGCAAGAGGATTTACTCTCAAAAGATAATCCTAAAAGAAATGAATATATAAAAGCTCTAAAAGCCGCTGACAATGGAGATTATTCAAGTTTGATAGTCATGCATAAAATAACATATTAAAGTTGTTCGATAGCTACAATTTTTGTGACATAGTAGTGTTTAAAAAGCAAAATTAACTATAAAATAAATGAGTCACATTGTAATAACCCAAATAAAGTAGACAAATTTTTAATCAGTTAATTGGATAAAATAACGATATAAATAGACTTATAGGATAAGAAATGACGCAAGAAGAGTACAAAATATATATTGACAATGTCATAAGAAGAGTTGAATTTGCAAGGGTTAGATTTGATGAAAAACATATTGTCAAAATTGTTGCAATAAGCAAATACTCAACGGCAGAGGAGATAGAAAAACTCTACCGTATAGGTCAAAGGGCTTTTGGCGAAAATAAAGTTCAAGATTTAAGAGCAAAAAGCCTAGAGCTTGAAGAGTTACCGCTTGAGTGGCATTTTGTAGGGAACTTGCAAAAAAACAAAATCAACAATCTGCTAGATATAAACCCTGCCCTTTTTCATGCTCTGGACTCTTTGGAGTTGGCACATGAGCTTCAAAAAAAACTGGAAGCTAGAGATATGAAGCTTGAAGCACTGCTTCAGATAAACTCCGCAAAAGAGGAGTCCAAACACGGTGTTATGCCAGAAGTTGCGCTTGAAGTTTATAACAAAATTAAAAAAGAGTGTCCAAACATCCATTTAAGAGGCGTTATGAGCATCGGCGCACATACGGATGACAAAGCAGTGATTAAAAAAAGTTTTGAGACAACTTATAGCATTTATAAGCAGTTAGAGGGTGCTACAATCTGTTCTATGGGAATGAGCGGGGATTTTGATCTGGCTATCGAGTGCGGATCAAATATGGTTAGACTTGGCTCAATTATGTTTAATAAATAACTAATATTAGAGATTTAAGAGCTATTATATCCACTCTAAAGTTGACTCTTTAGAGTTACTCTTGTTTAATAAATAACTTCTCTTTAGTAAGAGAAGTTATTACGATTACTTTATAACTTTTCTAGCGTGAATCGGCTGGATTGGTCTGTTGTTTTCATGATGAAATATATCTAAGAACTCTTTTGTTTGAGCTTTAGAGATAGTTGAATAGTTTTTAAGAACTAACCATCTAACACCCTCGCTGCATGGCGGAGTTGTTAATGAACCGTTAAATCTGTAGTACGCCTTGTTTTTTGGTAAAAGTGCGTTTACCTCTTTTGCAGAAATAGCAAGAGACTCTTTTTCACCGGCATTGCGAGGCATTTTAGCCCACACTTTTTTGATAAATGAATTTTCAGCGCCATCTTCAAACATCAATCCAATTACAGCTAGAGAACCATCTTTTGTTGCGTGAACAAAATGTCCCTCAAGTGGAAACTCTTTGCCATTGATTTGATTTTCACTCGGTGTATGAAAATGGAATTGTACTAACGGAAATTTGATTCCATCAACAGTGATGCTGCTTCCCTCATCAAAATTAACTTGAATAGTGTGTCCGTTATTTATGACAGATGAGATACCCGTGTTATAATCGAAACCGATTTTCTCTAAACCCTTAGATTGAACTGTAACACCCGATGTAATATTAATTGGAGATTGGCTTTTACCATCTTTACAAAGACTGTAATCTGCAGACAAATCACCCCAATTTTCCGGTCCCTCATGTCCAGTATAACCCCAATGAGTACCGCCTCCGCTCGCTAATAACGCACTGCTTAAAAGTATAGCAGCTATACCGCTTACTAAAATTTTACCTACTTTCATATACAACCCTTTATAAGAAATTTTTATAGAGCAATCGTATCACATAAAATTAAATTTAAGTAAATTACTTATTATTATTTTTTATGTTTACATTATATGCTACCTATTGTTACATTAGGTAAAACAATAAAATTTAGATTAAAATAGCGTATGAATTTTAATAAAAAATATGACCTTATTGTTGTTGGAGCCGGTGCTGCCGGAATGATGGCTGCAATAACGGCGGCAAGGGATGGCAGAAGCGTACTATTGCTGGAGAAACTCTCTCAAATCGGTGCAAAACTAAAAGCAACGGGTGGCGGTCGCTGCAACCTTACAAACACGCTAAGCAATGAAGATTTTATGGCAAAATTTGGCCGTAACGGCCGTTTTATGCAAGATGCACTTGAACTTTTTGACTACAAAGCCTTAACACATTTTTTTAAGGAAATAGGCGTTGAAACTCATGCTCCTGACGGCTTTAGAGTTTTTCCTACTTCACACAGCTCATCAACAATCATAGAAGCTCTTCTCAATGAGATGCAAAAAGTAGGTGTAGAGGTTTTAACATCACAAAAAGTTCAAAAATTATTACATACAGAAAACAGAATTACAGGTGTAGAGAGTAATCATGAAATATTTTATGCAAAAAATGTCGTAGTGGCAACAGGCGGGCTTGGCTACCCTGCTCTTGGGGCTGAGGGAGACGGTTATGAGATGGCAAAAGAGCTTGGTCATAAAATAACAGAGCTTCACCCCGCTATGATGCCTCTTCGCACCAAAGAGAGATGGGTTGAAAACTGCCGAGCCGATACCATAGCTAAAGTTGAACTTAAAGTTGCTATTAAAAAACATAGTAAACTTAGAGCAAACGGAGATTTAATTTTTACAAATAGCGGTATTAGGGGTCCTGTTGTACTAGACGCGGCAAGAGATTTAACCCCGCTTTTAGAGAAATACGGCGAAGTACCTATTCTTTTAAATCTCATAAAAGGGATGAATGAGGAGCAAATCACTAACCATCTAAAATCTGAAGCCGCAAAAAATCCGCATATCAATATGTTAGAACTAGTAACTACCCTGCTCCCATCTGCATTATCAAATGAGTTGTGTTTGCTTGCAGAGATTGACACACAAACAACCTATAAAAAAATCTCAGGAGCAAAGAGGGCAAAACTTATAGCGCTGCTTGCTTGGACACCGCTTACAATCACAGGACATGACGGCTTTAAAATGGCAATGATAACTAGAGGCGGGGTAGAGTTAAAAGAGATAAATCCAAAAACTATGCAGAGCAAAATCATAAATGGCTTATATTTTTGCGGAGAAATTATGAATCTTGACGGTCCATGCGGAGGCTACAACCTCCAATGGTCGTTTTCCAGCGGATACTTAGCAGGAAAACTTAATAGAAGTACCTAATAGAAGCAAAGCCGTAAGCTTTAGTCTGCTCTATCATCTCAACTTGCTCTCTTGTCACTATCCCGCCAAGAGCAAAAATATTTATGTCACACTTAGCAATCAGCTCTTTTAAATCATCTATCCCTTTAGGTTCACCTTTGTCGGGTGAGACAAAAATCGGGCTGTATGTGATGGCATCAGCACCAAGTTTTTGCGCTCTCAAAACCTCTTCATGCGTATGTGTACTTACTATAACCTCAAGCCCAAGATTTTTTGCTAGCTCAATCTTGCCAAACTGCTCCGAAGTAAGATGAACACCGGTGGCGCCAAGCTCTTTTGCCAAATCTACATGTTGATGTATAAAGCTTTTTAAGTTCTCAAATTTTGAACAGACTTCTATAAAATTATCAGCCAAATTGTTATAGTTTAGAGTTGATTTATCTCTATAAAGAGCGTACGACGGCCGATGTTTTTCTAGTTGAGTTTGTAAAATTTGGCGAAAAATTTCTGGAGTATCTGTGTAAAATTCTCTTGATGTTATTAGATACCTGTGCATTGCCGCAGCTCCATAATAAATTTATATTTTTAATTATTCGAGGATTATACCCTATAGCAATTAATAGAGCTTTTAGTGACGCCAATATGACATCTTTCATTATAAGTTTTTAACTTCATATCCTATAAACTACTAAACTTTTTTACAAGCAAGGGGACAATCATGGTTGAAAATATTTTAAAAAGAGATGGAACACATAAAGAGTTTTTGCCTTTCAAAATTGAAGATGCAATTAAAAAAGCTTTTAAATCTCAAAATGTTACTTATGATAGTTCAATATTTTTTAATGTTCTTGATAAACTTAAAGCTAAAAGAGTTGTTGCGGTTGAAGATATCCAAGATTTAATCGAAAAAGAGTTGTACAAAGGCAGATACTTCGAGGTTATGCGTTCATTTATGATATATCGCCACACGCATAAAATGCAAAGAGACGGCGTACTTGATGAAGATACAACTTATATTAACTCTACTCAAACCATAGAAGAGTACATTTTAGGTACCGACTGGCGTATCAAAGCAAACTCAAACACGGGCTACTCAAACGCCGGACTAGTAAACAACACAGCCGGAAAGGTTATAGCAAACTACTGGCTAGACAAGGTATATTCAAAAGAAGAAGGCTATGCTCACAGAAACGGCGACTATCATATCCACGATTTAGATTGTCTTACCGGTTATTGCGCAGGATGGTCTCTTCGCGTTCTTCTTGATGAGGGCTTTAACGGCGTAAGAGGAAGAGTTGAGAGCGGCGCTCCAAGACACTTTCGTGAGGCACTTGGACAGATGGCAAATTTCTTAGGAATTCTGCAATCAGAATGGGCAGGTGCTCAAGCATTTAGCTCGTTTGACACATATTTAGCACCTTATGTATTTAAAGACAAGCTTCCTTATAATGAAATCAAAAAGGCAATTAGAAGTTTTGTATATAACTTAAATGTACCCGCGCGATGGGGTCAATCTCCGTTTACGAACATTACAATCGACTGGACTGTTCCGCAAGATTTAAAAGACCAAATCCCTACATCCAATCAAGTTCATCTATTTAAAAATATTTTAGATAGCGATTTAGAGGAGAGAGCAACGCAAAGAGGTTGTAAAACTCTTGTAGAGATGACATATAAAAATTTCCAGCCAGAGATGAATCTTATCAACCGTGCATATTATGAGATAATGACAGAGGGTGACTTAACTGGTCAGCCATTTACATTTCCTATCCCGACTGTAAACATAACAGAAGACTTCGACTGGTATGGAGAGAACACAGACATACTTTTTGAAAACACTGCAAAAGTCGGTTCGTCATATTTTCAAAACTTTATAGGTTCTCAGTATAAACGTGACAGCAGCGGCAACTTAGTTCCAAACGAAGAGGCTTATAAACCAGGACATGTAAGAAGTATGTGCTGCAGACTTCAACTGGATTTAAGAGAGCTTCTAAAACGAGGCGGCGGGCTTTTTGGTTCGGCTGAGATGACAGGAAGCATCGGTGTTGTTACTATAAATATGGCAAGACTCGGTTTCTTATATAAGGGGAGCAAGGAAGCTCTATATACTCGTTTAGATGAGCTGATGGAGCATGCAAGATTAACCTTAGAGAAAAAAAGAGTATTTATTCAAGAGATGTATGAGAGAGGGCTTTATCCGTACACAAAAAGATATCTGCCTGGATTTAAAAATCACTTCTCAACTATCGGCGTAAACGGTATTAACGAGATGATTAGAAACTTTACAAGCGATAGCTACGATATTAGTTCTAAAGATGGTATAGAGTTTGCAACAGAAATTTTAAACTATATGAGAAATAGAATGGTTGAGTTTCAAGAAGAGAGCGGAAACTTGTACAACCTTGAGGCAACACCGGCTGAGGGAACTACTTACAGATTTGCAAAAGAGGATAAGAAGCGCTATGGCGATTCAATAATCCAAGCGGGAATGGGTGAGAATATCTACTATACAAACTCTTCGCAGATTCCGGTTGATTTAACAAACGACCCATTTGAAGCATTGACTCTTCAAGATGATTTACAGTGCAAATATACGGGCGGAACGGTTCTTCACCTGTATATGCAGGAGAAAATCAGCTCAACAGAGGCTTGTAGAAAACTGGTTAAAAATGTAATAACAAACTTTAGACTTCCTTACATTACGGTTACTCCTCTCTTCTCGGTATGTCCAAAGCATGGATATATTGCGGGTGAGCATGAGTATTGTCCAAAGTGTGACGAAGAATTACTAAGCGATATCACAATCGCATCTTAAAAAGGAGGTGAAAAAATGAGTAAGAATGAAGCTTTAATTATGTTAAAAGAGAAGAGACAAAAGTGTACGGTTTACACTAGAGTTATGGGTTATCACAGACCTGTTGAGAGTTTTAATGTAGGAAAAACTGGTGAGCATAGACAGAGAAAACAATTCACTGAATGCTAAGGTAATATATGATTTAACATCATTCACCCATTTAGACTACCCTAACCACCTGTCGTGCATAGTGTGGTTTAGTGGGTGCAATATGAGATGTGACTACTGCTACAACAAAGATATAGTTTTTGCCAAAGATGGCAAATATAGCTATAACGACATCCTTGATTTTTTAAAGACTAGAGTAAACCTGCTTGAAGCAGTTGTTTTATCTGGTGGCGAAGCGTCATCATATGATTTAGTTCCATTTTGCCAGAAGATAAAACAGCTTGGATTTAAAATCAAATTAGATACAAACGGAACAAATTTTTTGCATATAAAAGAGCTGATTGATTTGAATCTCTTAGATTATGTTGCTCTTGATTATAAAGCCCCAGAGGCAAAGTTTACACAAATAACACACTCAAACAAGTTTGATGAATTTTCAAAAACCCTTGATTTGCTTATAAACAGTAATGTAGAGTTTGAAGCAAGAACTACGGTTCATGCTGATTTGCTAAGCAGTGATGATATTAATGAAATTATTATTGATTTAAAAAATCGCGGCTATAAGAACAGCTACTTTATTCAAGAGTTTTTAGAGACAGAGAAGAATATAGGAGACCTAAAAAGAGCAAAAAACAAGCTTGATAAATCTTCATTGCGAAGTGATTTGGAAGTTATCTTTAGATAACTTCTTTATTCTAAAAATTCGATATCTATATCAATCTTTTTTGAATCTCTCTCTAATGTTAAAGTAGAGCTTTTTTTTGCAAAGGCGAGTTCTGTTTTAAGATCAAATAGATTGTTTACCTCTATTTGATTAAAGGCTAAAACCTTGTCACCCTCTTCTATTTTAGCTGTTTGCGCCACTGAATTTTCAGCAACTTTTTTTACCCGCAACGCATCATCAGATTCAAAATAGATACCGAGTTTTTTAACTTTTTGAGTAGCTATACCTGATGGATAAAGCATATAATCGGCAATTCCCGGCTCAGGATTTGTTAGATTTAAAACAATTTTATAATCAGTTATGCCTCTTCTTTTGGCTCTGCTTGGAATTCCGTGCCCATGCATAATATGACCGTTTCCTGCCAACACTGCCATAGAGTAATCTGGATTTTTTTTCATAAAATCTACCATGTTTTTTGCCATTGATTCATCCCAAAGCAGCTGCGCATGATAAAACTGCTCAAAATTTTCAAAGCGCTCTGACTGATGCAAGCTATAAACCTCTTTTAATTGCTCTTTATATTTTGCATTATCAAAATTTATCGAGTCTGGAACTTCTGCAAGCTGCTCCTTGCTTAGCGAATCAAAACCTCCATTAACAACTTTCTTTGTTATCTCCCTGTCTATATTTAGCGCAACTATCGGGATTTGTTTCTCTTTTGCAAAGAGCAGAATCGGGCGGTATAACTCATAATCATATTTCCATCGTTTATAATACTCTGTTTTTTTAAGCATCTCTTTTTCGTCTATTTTTCCGGATACAAACTCGTCTAAGTGCTTTTGAAACTGCTTTTGAAACATCTCCATGCCGATAGAGAGCATAGGATTGTTTTTATACATCGCTTTGATAATTTTTAGCTGGTTTAAATGGCTTGAAAAATCCGTATGATTCTCTCCGACATATACTACTCTGTTTTTAGCTATCTCATCTATTACATCATTTAGCTTTTGAGGCACCGGTTTAAGTGCGTACGAGCCGCTATTTATGTTGTAAACAACACCTTTTTGTGAAGGCTTGATTGTTTTTTCTACAACTTTTTCGCCCTCAAAGATAACCGTTGAATACTTTCCAAGATGTTGCAGTTTGTAAAAAATAGATTTTGAGAGCTCATTCATCTCTAAAACAGCAATAACATGAGCTTCGTTTAGCGGATTTTTAAATAACTCTATTTTTGCATCGCCTTGCATATTAAAAGGAAGAACAATTCTCTTTAACAGCTCATTTTTTGCTCCCAAAATAAAAATATTACTGTTTTTAATTTCATCGAATGTAACCGTATCCGAATATTTAAAATTTTTAAATATCTTTGTAAATTTAGAAAATCTTTTTTCATCATCTCTGTTAATAACAAGAAGAGCGTTGCCGTCAATTATTTTTGAAATTACGGCAGGAACCTCCTGTGTACTCAGCTTTCTAAACAGTTCATAATTTTCATCAAAAACTATTTTTGTAGGTTCAATATCAAGTTCTAAACGCTGTCGCTTTTTAGTTAAATCAATTTTTGTTGATAAACACTCCTCACTGGAGCAAATAGAAAGAGGAAGGTAATCTGCCTTGTTGTTGCTTGCTATATCAAACTCAAGTATGTACTTATTTTCAACAAATGTCAGAGCGGTATTGTTTATACTAAAATCCGCTGCTCCCTTTTCATAAACCCAAGTTTGGAAGAAGGCACCAAGCTCCTTGCCTGATGTCTTTTCATAAATCTCTCTTAGATTTTCATATGTTGCTACTTTAAAAGGGTACCTCTCGAGCAACATCTTTGTTCCATTATCAAACGCTTTTTTTCCTATTTTTTGTTCTAACATGTAAAAAAAGAAAGCCGATTTTTCATAGCCTATGGCATTTTTACTATTTTTTGTTTTATGCTCAAAATCAATTAGCGTAATCTCATTATTTAGATTAACATACGAGTCATACTTAATCAACATATCTTTTCTATAATCAGCTGCTCTGTTTTCACTCTTTGCATAGAGATAATCAGAATAATATGTGGTAATTCCTTCAACCCAGTTTCCTATATTAGGGGAATATACATAATTACCAAACCATTGATGAGCTATCTCGTGTCCCAAAGAGCTGTTTAAAACAAACTCTTTGTCTATAATCTGCTTGCCTATGAGAGTATATGTCGGCATAGAGTATCCGGCAGGAAAAGGAGTCTCAACTATTGAAAATCTCTCAAAAGGCAAAAAACCAAACAAACTTTTATAAATGTCAAAATACTCCTGACTCTTTTTTAGATATATTTGCGATAGATTTGAATCGTTTTGATAGAAATATGTTGATAATGTCATACCGTTATTTGTAAGAGTTGAATTTTTTATATAATTTTTGGATGCTATTATGTTTAGTTTATCCAGCGGATAATCAAATATAAACCGTGTACTCCCTTTTTCTTCTACTATTTTAGTTGCCTCTGCAACTGTTATAATATTTGAACTTTTAACCACTGTTTCATATCTACACATCATATCTACTTGCGGGTACCAATTATCAAGCAGTACGGCATCTCCATCAATTGGGGTAAAATTATGCGTAAAAGAAATTTCTACGGATTTAGCTTTGTCTTGCTTAAGTAACTTTTGAATATTTTTATCAACAGAGAGTGAAGCACCTTTAATCTCTGAAATATTTGCTTTTGTATCGAGTAACTGCATTGTTGGATGGTCGCTTGTTATAACAGCGTTGCCTCTTAGCAGACCTTTGTTCATATCTATATCAACATTAAGAGTATATTTGCACTCATGTGCGTATATCGTTGATATAAAAAATGAAGATAATAAAATTAGTTTTTTCATAACTTTTTGCCCCTTTATATAAGAAATTGTATTCTAACGAGAAAAAGAATATGAATTACAACAATTCAAAATGACCAATATCAAGAAAAATTATTTTATTTATTAGATAAAATACACGCATGGAAAATAAACTAAACAAAAGAGAACGATACAAAGCTAAATTAAAACCTATTGACTACTATAAAGATTTTGAAAATATAGATTTTGAAAGTCTTACAGAGGGAGATAGGTACTATCTTCAAGATTTCGGCATCTTTAATGTTGAGTTTTTAGAAGATGAGTTTACGATTCGCATTCGTATTCCCGGCGGTAGAATTTCTGCAGAGCAATTTCAAGCCATAGCAGACATAGTAAGCGAGTACAATTTAACAATTATTTTAACTGCAAGAGCCGGCATACAGCTTCACGGCATTGAAGTTGACGACATTTTAGAGATTCATAAACGGATAAATTCTCTTGGTGTCTCAACATGGCAAAGTTTTGGTGATAATGTCAGAAATATCGTAACAGACGCTTATGACGGGTGCGGAAAATATGCCCAAATAGAAGTTTATCCCATTGTTATGGAGATGCACGACTACATTATAAAAAATCCTCGCTATGTCGGTATGCTTCCTCGCCGTGTGTCAATAGGAATCTCCGGCAATCGAGCAAATGTAACATCATTTTTTGCAAACGACATCTATTTTGCATTGGCTAAAAAAGATGGCATTTTCGGGTTTAATGTTTACTTGGGCGGAAAAAATACAGAGGTAGCACAAAGCGCCAATATATTTTTAGCAACCGATGAAGTATTTGATTTTTTTAAAGCTTTTGTTGAAGCATTTTATCTTCACGGCTCTCGCTTTTCCAGAGCAAAAACCCGCATTTTCCATATGATAGAAGATATTGGCATGGATGGGATGAGAGCGCACATTAAAACAGAATATAAAAAAGATTTTGAAGATGCCGGAGAACTTGTCTTAGAAAGGGCAGAGTTTTCAGAATTTCATGAGTTAAAAGACAAATCATTCGGATTTTGCTATCAAACAGATTTTTCAAGACTAACTGCCAGTGAGATAAAAGATATTGCATCATTTGCTACAAAAAACAAAGCAGAAATCCGTTTTGGAATTGATCAAAATATCTATATTCTTGGGTTAAGTGAGGCTTCTTCAACACTAAAATCACCTGCTATTAGCAACACAATAGTAGCCTGTGCAGGAAATCTCTGTCCTTATGCCGTTTGGAGCATCAAAGATGAGACATCTTATCTCCCGCTAGATAAAATAAATGAACACCTCATACAAGTCGGATTTTCGGGCTGTGCCAAAGGCTGCGGAAGACATAGACATACAGATATAGGTCTTATAGGTTTAAAAACAAATAACTTTGGAGATACAGACGGCGGGGCTAGAATCTTTTTGGGTGCTGAGCACTCCAGTGGAGCTTCTGTCGGACGACAACTCTTCTCAATGGTGCCGTTTGTCCATCTAGAGAGCGTTGTCTCTTTGGCTATAAAACTTTTTGAGCTTAGCGGTTACAAAAATTTTGAAGAGTATGCTTCAAAAGTTTTAAACAACTACTCCGAAGAGTTTTTATCGTTGTGGTTTTTGGCAAATCTTGAAACAGGCAACTCTTTTGAGCTCTCTGCTCGGGACGAAATAGGGAGTTTCGAGTGTGAAAAAGAGTTACTAAAAAAAGAGTTTTCTGAACTTGATTTTTGGGAACATGTAGATGAAAATTTTCATAATGCAGTGAGTTATCTATCAAAAAAATTATGGACGATAGAGGGAGAAGACCCCCACTATAAACCAAAAATAGAGAGAACTAGTTTTCGCTAAAAGAGAGTTGGTAACCAAACCCTTTTATGTTTTTTATCAGCTGCTTTGATGTTTTTTCCCTAAAGCGCTTGATAAAAGTTCTAACCCTCTCATCGCTTGCATCAGTGCCCCAGAGACTCTCTTTAATCGCAGCATCGTCTACCGCTCTATTTTGGTTATCGAGCAGAAGGGACAAAAATTTTATATCATTTTTTGTGAGAGCTATATACCTCTCATGCTTATAGAGAGAATTTGTAGTTTTATTAAAAACAAAACCATCAAATAGTTTAACCAGTTTGTTTGCAAGTTTTGGCGTAATGCTGCTGATGTACTCAAGGAGCTCATCAGTATCAAACGGTTTTAAAAAATATTTTGTTATGCCCACATCGATTGCGCTAAAAAGCTTCTCTTTCTCGCTAAACGCACTGAGTATAATAATCGGCGTTTTTGGATTGATTCTTTTTAACTCTTTTGCCATATCCAGCCCTGACATTCTGGGCATCATAATATCTGTTATAACTATGTCGGGCTTTATTTTTTTAAACAGCTCTATTCCCTCTACGCCGTCTTTTGCAATTGTAAAACTGTAAAAATTATCCCCTATGGCATCTTTTAAAAGTCTTGCTATATTCTCTTCATCCTCTACAAGCAGTATTTTAAGCTCTTTTAATGCTCTATTTTTCATTATAATCCAATGGAATTTTTATACTGAATATTGTTGTATTTTTTCTACTCTTGACATCAAGCGTGCCGCCAAGCCCCTGCTCACAAATCATCTTTGACATAAAAAGCCCCAATCCCGTGCCGCGGCTTTTATGCTTAGTAGTAAAATAGGGCTCAAAAATCTTCTCTATGTTCTCTTTGGCTATTCCGCCTGCATTATCCTGAACCTCTATTAGCGCAAAATCATTCTCTACTCTTGTAGTTATAGCTATTTCACGAAGAAGAATACTATTGTGTATAAACGCATCTTTTGAGTTATTAATCAAATTTATCATTACCTGTGTTAGTTCATTTGTAATTCCAAGAACCTCTATATCTTCAAAATTTGTTTTTATTGTTATCATTTCATCGTTTATAATACTCTCTAAAAGCCCGATAGCCTCTTGGATGCTCTCGCTTATATTAAAATAGTGCTTCTCCTTATCCGGAGAAAAAAAGTTCGTAAAATCATCGATAGTCTGAGACATATTTTTAATAATATGCTTACTCTCATCATAAAACTTTGATACATTATCAACTTCATCATTTTGCGCAGCTTTTTTTATATTAAACATAGCCAAACTCAGCTCGGTAAGCGGTTGTCTCCACTGATGTGCTATATTTGCAAGCATCTGCCCGAGACTCGCATGACGCGATTGCCAAAACATAACTCGCTGTTTATCTTCATTTTTTGCTATCTCGTCTCTTACTCGTTTTTCTAGCGTTTGATTTAGCTCTTTTAACTCTCTTGTCTGCTCTTGAACTCTTTTTTCTAAGCTTCTGTTTAACTCTTCATACTCTGCTTCTTTTTTAATAAGCTCTTCTCTTAACATTACCTCTTTAGTAACATCGTATCTAATGGCAATGTACTCAGCTATATTACTATTTTCATCAAGAATTGGGATTATCGTAGTGTTTACATAAAATGTCGAGCCGTCTTTAGCTAAATTTTTGACGGTATCTTTATATATCTTCTTATTTTTTAGAGTTTCCCAAAGAAGGTTAAACTTCTCTTTGGGTACATCGGGATGCCTGACTATATTGTGATTTTGCCCGATAAGTTCATTTTTTGAATAACCGCTAATATTACAAAACTCATCATTTACAAAAGTTATTACTCCATCAATATCTGTTTTGGAGATAATATTGCTCTTTTCGATGGCCTCTTTATACTGTCTTAGCATGTAGCACTTTCTTTTTAATATAATTATACTACTTCTTAAATTTGATTATGCAACAATTACCTGCTTTTATATCACGAGCAAATTGCTCGACATCTATTTCTATCTTCATATCTGCTTGTAATCAATTATTTTTTACACTAATCCTCTATTTTTTTAAGAAAAATTGGTATAGGTTTCCCAGTAACAAGTGCAACAAGAGTATAAATTTTGGAACTATTACTCTTCTTGACTATTTTACAAAATGCATTTGCCACATTTTGAATACAACCTATTTCATACTTATCTTGTTTTTCTTCAGTAGTAAGTGTTTTTAAATAATAATTGAGTTCTTTTTGTGTTGAAGCTCTTAGTTCGCATCCCTTATCACAACTAATATTTGCCCAGTCGCTTGTATCGTTGTCTCTACCTTCCATTTTCCATTTGTTACCATTATTGTTCAATCGAAATTGCATTGATATAGGCTGTAATTTTTTATTGAGTAAATTATAAGTACCAATATCCGTATGATTTATCTCTAAAGCAAAAGTGTAAGCATACAAACATACTACAATCAATAATGTTTTTATTTTTTGTCCTCGTATTTAGCATCAAGCCAAGTGATATTTTCAGGCTTTAACTCTATGGGTGCTGTTGTATTGGTCTCGATGTTATATAAATAAAGCTTCCGTTCGCTCCCTCGTGATGGTGTGGTATCGGCGACAAAAACAGCCTGATTTCCATCGGGGGTCAGTGCCGCATCGATAATTTTCCATTGTAGATCAGTGAGCTGGCGTATTTGACCATTCTCATATAAAAATAAATCATAATTGTATGCACCTGTTTTATGCAAATGGCTTCTTGCAATACAAAGGATTTTTTTCCCATCCTGAGATATATCTGTAAATCGTGAATGATCTTTGTGGATAATTGCCGGAATAGCTTCAATTTGCATAACATTACGATTAAAGATATAGGTAGTGTTCTCTTCATATTGTTTTCGATGTGCATTGGCTAATTCAAATGTAGGTACAAAGGCGTAAGGATATTCTGCGGAAAATATATATTGCTCTCCATCAGGAAAATAACGCGGTGCCGCACCTCCACTCCGATAATGAAGTTGTGTTAAGCGAGTTTCTTTTCC
>Ga0209343_10002079_pt1 | contig 26198 bp, 24 predicted proteins | sample RifCSPlowO2_02_FD_184026 | JGI IMG/M metagenome (GOLD analysis project Ga0209343, IMG submission 184026) | Groundwater microbial communities from Rifle, Colorado - Rifle CSP2_plank lowO2_0.2 (SPAdes) (version 2) | ecosystem: Environmental > Aquatic > Deep subsurface > Groundwater | place... | reverse complement strand
GACGAAGATATGGAAAAAATAGATAAGAGCGCCAAGAAGAAAACATAGACACTTCTGGCAGGTCGCTTGGGGTTTGCATGGTGGGAGCGACCAAAAGAGAGTGGTGCAATTCCCTCCGGGGGTCCTAAAAAAACTCTTTAAGTCTCACCAGCCGTTCGGCGAGGAACTAACCCAGACGGGATAGGAAAGTAAAATCTTTCCTCGCAGATGGTCTCCTAGCCCCGTTTTGGCGTTAATGGGGTTAGGGGGACCGTTTGCTCAAAAACTTCCCTCCGGGATAGAAAATAAAAAAACATAACGTTAAACCTAATACTAGGTTAAACATAAAGTAAAAAATGAGTAAAAAGGTATTTATAATCGGCGACAATAAAAATTTTCAGCGCGGGCAGTATGCCTTTAATAACAGACAAAAGTTTGTCCCGCGCAACATCGAAAGCCAATGAGAACAAGCACTTTGAAAACCTAACGAAAGCTAAGCGCTAGCTCGAAAGCAGGATAAAACAGACGACTGATTTTTGTTTTTCGGCGGCTGTTGCCTGCCCCCCGAGCGAAGCGCACGAGCCAAAAAGAGGGGGCGCGCTAAGATAACCCTTCACGATTTATAAGAGTTTTGGCGCCGCGCCCCCGATAACCCAAGCGAGCGCGAAACTGACCTTCGTATTAAAAGATAAGCGCGAGCGCCCACAGGCTTAGATTGAGGTTCGGCGCACGGGTACAGAGGTTGAGATTCCACAAGCCATACGACGGCGAGGGGGGCTCCCCCCGCAAGCAGGTAAGCGACCAGAGGGAGCGCCCCTGCGCAGAAGGGGGGAAACCGAGGAGCGACAAAGGAGCGACGAGAAGGGGGGAAAAGGCACACCCCCGCGTAGGCAGGCGGTACTAAACCGCTCTAAAAGGTAGCCGTCCCGCCGATGAGATTGGGTTCAGAAAACGCTACTTCGGGCGGCGAGGTAGAGACTGTACAGCGCTGCTAGATTGCAATGACATGGGCGAGGCGCCCCCTAGGGCGCCCTCTCGCCCAGCGAACGAGCACCTTAAAAAATATAATAAAAGCGAGTGAGCGATAAGCGGGGGTCACAGCCGACGAATATGGCGATGATAGGTCTAACTCGCACCATATCCGCTATTGGCGGATTCCACTTCAACGCCGCTTAATACCACTTGAGAAACTTCGGGAGAAGTTTTGAAAGTTACAAAAAGATAACTCTTATTAAAAAGCGGCGTTCAGAAAGGGATAAAAAAGCGGGTACGGCAAGCGAGCGAAGACCGCAAGAGATGGAGCGAGCGCGCCAGAAAGCGCAACATGAACAGGAAACGATGGGAATTGGAGGCGACGAGTTGGAGAATATGAGGCTCCGACGAGGCGCCGAATAAGCGAAGCAGTGGGATGTACAGGGTTCCCACTGCGTAGCGTCAGAGAAAGGGAAAAAAAAGCAACTATAGATTATTGCCCGCTTTTTTAAGTGAGAATCCCCCCAAGAGCGTTCTTCCCCCTAATATGGCAATACCTTTGATTAAGGGGGGTTGCCTAAGAAGGGGGTTTTAGGGGGAAGAAGCGGCGGGGGGAACCGAACGACCCTTTTCTGCTGCCCGAAACGAGCGAGGTCAGGCACTGCGAAGCGAGGTGAGGGCAGTTATGGTGCGAGTTGCGTTTGCGTTTGTTTATGTTCGGAAACAGTCAGCGGTTGGAATGTTAGGCGGAGGGGTCAAAACAAAAGTCTGTTGAGCTTTGCGAAACAGTCTTTTGGCGAGCGAACAAAATCTTTTTGTAAAAGCGAGCAACTTTTGACCCCGTAGCCGATATGCGATAGCGACTGCCGTCCTTCTTTTATAAAGAAGGTTTTTGAAGTGAGCCATTTTGAGCGAAGCGAAAAAAGCGTCACTTGCCCGTAGGACAAGTGCAAAGTCTGCGAGCGTGCGAGCAGTCTTTGAGCGTTGGCGAACTTGAAAAAAGGCAGGAGCGGTGGGATGGCGCGATAGCGACACAAGGTTTGGGAAAAGTACAGCGGTTGGGATCGCCCATGAGGTAGCGAGTGCCGAAGCCAAAGCGAGACCTGCGAAGCAGGGCGAGCGATAAGGCGAGGCACGAGCGATGGTAACGCAAAGAAACTGTCGTTAGTATCACATCGCTTGAGCGTTGCGATTAAGTTTGAAATTGTAAAGATTAAAATATGCAAGACTTACAAACAAAATTAATGGTTGAAAATATAAGTTCAATTGTTACCCCTTTGCCGGGGCGAGCTTTCATTGGAACGATCACAGATTGTGTGCGAGCCGCGCGAGCAACAATTGATATTATTCAATTTGAGTGGAAGTGGTATCATCACGACCACGATTCAACTATTCAGCAACTTTCTTATGAAGTCTTACAAGCCGCTAGGCGTAAAGTTGCGGTTCGGGTTCTGTTAAATAAGGAACACCCGCGACATCCTTTAACCCCAGTCAATAAAAACACAATACTTAATCTGCAAGAAGCCGGTGCATCGGCAAAGTTTGGTCCATCATCCCCCATCACTCATGCCAAACTTTGGATTATAGATCAAGAGATTACAGTTTTGGGCTCACATAATATGTCAAGGCGTGCAGTAACGATCAATGATGAGGCATCGGTAAAAATAGTTTCAAGAGAAGTAGCAGTAGAGTTTACTAGATACTTCGAAACTTTATGGAATCGCTTATGAAAGCATTTAACGATTGTATGCAGAGAATGAAACCAACTGATATTTTGGCATTGATTGTGGTTATCGGCTCGTTTGTTTTAATCGGGCTTGGTCACGACGGAGTGATAAACTCCGTCTTGATGGCTGTTATCGCCTTTTATTTTGGAATTAAAACAACGCCGCCGAAGGAGTGAAAAACTTATTATGCCTAGAATAATGGGAATTACTATACCTGCCGGTCTTGAGATTTATTACAACAAGACTTTGAAGATGTACGATTTTTCGTTCTTCTGTTCTATTGGCAAGAATCCCCGTTTTTTGACTCGCTCACGCTATTTCAGCCTTCGTGAGATTTCTTATTTGTTTGCAATTGCTAATAGCTGGTCGGGGTTTGGCGCTCCTCAAAAACAGTCTTGGCTTGACGCCGGAGATGTCCCCGGAATGAATGGTTATAATCTTTTTGTTCAGGATCAAGCATACCGGATAAAAAATGTGATTGGCGGCTTTGCTGATCCCTCAACCTTTCATCAGTATTTGGTTGGTCATATCAATTTATCTGATAGTGCAACTGCGCTTATCATCCGGCAAACGAAAAACCAAAAACCAACTTTTCCTTTAACCTTTCAACTTTCCAGAAAGTCAAACCTGACTTCGGTTGGCGGGAATCCTTACGCAAAACTAATTTTAAAAATAAACAGGTATTATGGCGGGCAAAATATCACAGATGAAAATGTGATTACTATTCCCCTTGTAAGCGGATGGGCAACGCAAAGTTTATCTGTTCCGCTTCCTCTGGGTGTTCCCGCCAATTGGCAACTTTCCTTGGAGCTTAACGATATTTCGGGCGACTTGTGGTTTGACAATACATGGGTTACTTATAACGGCGTTATCAATAATACCGATCCGGACTGCGACGAGGTTAATCTTTCGTGGGAGCAGGTTTCGGTTCCGGCGGGAGCTTTAATAGAAAGTGTGTACCCAATAGGTGCGGCACTATAACTTGTATGAATCAAATGCCAAACAGACTATATCTTGAGCAGACCTTATACCGACTGGAAGCCGGTTTGGTGACATTGTGGAGTGAGTATCGAGAGGGTATGTGCATAGTGCGGTTGCGTTCAAATGATGTTGCGAATTCGAAAGGAGTTTTTTAATGCCTGCAATATGCTGGGGAGCTTTGGCAAAAAGCGCCACAGACACAACTACCATAGGCCAAGAGATAGATAATAAAATTCTGGCTCACGACCAAGACCCATCCGCTCATTCTGAAACAGGCGAGGTTTTGGAGTCTCACCGCACGCAAAGTGAGCTTGACCACCCTGATAATTCCGTAGATGCAGACAAGCTCCGTGTTATTGTTGATGATTTAGACGCGGCTATTTCTTATGTAGGCAGTTGGAGTTATTCGGTTTCTTCGATGCAGTTTTACAACCGCTCTTATCACACCACCTTAACGCCTGCTGATTATCTGACCTATGCGTTTACAGGCACCAGAATAGGCATTTTCTCGGCCAAAGGCCCGTATATGGGTAAAATTGATGTTTATATTGATGATGTTCTGGATTCAACCATTGATCTTTATTCGGCGCTACTTTTAACCCGCTTTCTAGTCTATGAAAAAATAGGGCTTTCTGCCGGAAGCCATACTATTAAAATAGTTTTAAGAAGCGATAAAAACGCGGCGTCAACAGGTTATAATTTCTACTTTGACGCTTTCAAGATTGGCGCTTTAGTCAAAGGAACAAATCTTTATTTAATCCAGACCGGCGCTAATTTCACCGGTAACTTAAACGCCAATGGTTATTCGGCGGCTACTTTTCCGGTTTTCTCCGACCATGAATTTATTACAATCATGGGCGCTTACCTTAATACTCCGGTGCTGGATCAATCCGGTCTTGGTATGCGCTTTACAGAAACTTTGGCAAGCGCGCAAAATTCGCTTGATTCTACATGGCAAAATTTAGACCTCTCAACGCTTATTCCTGCGGGGGCTGAATCGGTAGAGCTTTATATTGAAAACATCAAAACCACAGCCGCAAGGATAGCCGGAGCAAGAGCCAATGGCTCAAGCGCCAATCGGTACTTTGATATTTCAAGCCCGGGCAATGACGGAAGGAACGGCTATACCATGACAGTAAAACTCGACGCAAACCGCATTATTCAAATTTTATCTGAAATAGCCGCTGACATAGTTTTTCGAATTATTGGCTACTGGAAGCAAACAAGAGTACCAAAAATTACTGTCAATCGAGATACAGTTTATCTTTATGACGGCGACCCTAACGCGGTTATTTCTCTTGATGTGTACGCCTTATTTATGAGGAGCTAAAAAATGAAACACTTTATACAATTTGATGAAAACGGCGAAATTCAGTTTGTTGTAAGAGCTGAATTTGACGCCGTAATAGCTGATGAGAATAAAAGCCGTTTTATTGAAGTATCAGAAGCACAAGCAGAAGAAATAAAGAAAAATCCAAAAGACCATGCCGTTTCTGCCGGTAAGGTTATAAAGAAGCCTGCAAAGCCCGTAAAGCCTAAAGAAAACGTTTTACTGCCGACAATTGACCAATAAGATTTACCGACTCTGTCCACTTCTGAAATTATCTCTTAAAATTGGATTTAGCTGGATATTTTGAGCAGTGACACTGCCATCTGAATTTTCTGTCCCAAACGCCGCTACTTTTTCTCCAACCTTAAGATCAGCTTTCGTTGCATCAGCAGATTTGCTGATTGTTGCAGAATCACTTAAAAGAACAATTTTACTGCTTCCGTCTTGTAATTTAACAGTGATGCTTTTATCATCTGCACTTATAATTTCCCCGTTAACTGGCCTAAATCCCTGTGCTCTTTGTTGAAACTGTCCATTTCCGGCGCCCTGGAAGTTACCAAATCGTGGACTTTTTGACTGTTGATATTTCATGCCGGCAAAAAATCCCCCCGCGCCAAGGATGACAGCCAAAATTATAGAAATAAGGTATGTCTTATTTATTATTCTCACCCCCTTCCAAATAGGTTATTCATAACGCAAAGCCTCAATAGGCTGTAAATTAGCGGCTTTTCGAGCCGGATACCAGCCAAATATGACTCCTATAGCTCCTGAAACACCGATAGCAAGAAGAACGGACTGCGCCGATAATGTAAAAGGCAGATTGATAAAACTGGCAATAATAAATGAAGCGGCTATCCCAACCGCCATTCCTATTACTCCTCCGGCGAAAGTTAAGATTATGGATTCTATGAGAAATTGAGTAATGACAACCTTTTTCTTTGCACCTAAGGCTTTTCGCAACCCTATTTCTCTTGTTCTTTCCGTAACAGTGACTAACATAATATTCATAATTCCAATACCTCCTACTAAGAGCGAAATAGCCGCAATTCCGGATAGAAGCGCAGTGAATGTACCCGTTACTTGAGAAGCCGCACCTAGAATATCGTTTTGAGAAAAGATAGTGAAATCAGCTTGAGAGGGGTCTCTTAGTTTATGGCGAGCCAGCAGTAAGTAACCAACCTCATCCTGTGCTTGGGTCATTACGTTCTCGTTTTGGGCCTCAACAGAAATTGAAGTAACATAATCCGCGCCAAAAAGAAGTTTTTGAGCGGTAGTTAGCGGAACAAAGACAATATCATCCTGATTTAGGAAACCCGTACCGCCTTTGGAAACTGTAACTCCTATAATTCTAAATGATTGGCTGTTAATGCGGACTGATTGACCAACGGGGTTTGCACCCTCTCCGAATAAATCATTGACTACTTGAGGACCCAAAACCGCAACCTTCCCCATTGACTGAACATCCTTGTCGCCTATAAACACACCTGCGGTTAAACTTATCTTTCTAACTTCTGCATAAGACGGGATAATACCTAAAATTTGCGTGTTGGTATTCTTTCTGCCTGTTGTAACCTGTGTGCGTCTTGAAAATTCAGGAGAGACATTTTTTACAGTAGCAACTTGAGGTGAATCTTTCAAAGCCTTCGCATCCTCGAAAGTTAAAGTTGTTGATCCGCCTGCCGCGCCTCTAACAAAACCTGCACTTTGAGCACCCGGTGAGACAGTTAAAAGATTTGATCCTAAAGATTGGATTTGTGAAGCAACAGCTTTTTGAGCGGCTTGACCAAGCGAAACTAAAGCGATAACACTTCCTATACCAATAACAATACCCAAGGTTGCCAGTCCAGTTCTTAGCTTATTAAGTGTTAGTGTGCTGATAGCTTCTATTATAGTTTCGGTAAAGTCCATAAATTATCTTTTTACTCTCCTTTGTTTATGATTATTGCCGTCATTAACAATTTTTCCGTCTCGAAGATGAATAACCCTTTTGGCGTGTTCTGCAATATTTGGTTCGTGAGTAATCATAACTATGGTGTGTCCTTCATCATTTAGTTTTTGAAAAATTGCCATAATCTCCTCTGCTTGAACAGTCGCAATATTGCCTGTCGGCTCATCGGGTAAGAGTATTGATGGATTCATTGCAAGACTTCTGGCAATTGCCACCCTTTGCTGCTGGCCTCCTGAAAGCTGACTTGGGGTATGATTAAGCCTATCTCCTAAACCCACCATCTCTAAAAGTTTTTGAGCTTTTGTCAATCTTTCTTCTTTGGGAACTCCAGCATAAACCATTGGGAGGGCTACATTTTTTAAAGCCGGAGTTCTGGGAAGAAGATTAAAAGCCTGAAAGACAAAACCTATTTTTCTATTTCTAATATCAGCCAGTTCGTCATCTTTTAGCTTGCTGATATTCTCGCCGTCTAATATGTAAGTACCGCTGGTGGGTGTATCTAGCGCTCCGAGAATATGCATGAGGGTTGACTTTCCCGACCCGGAAGGCCCCATGATGGCTACAAACTCGCCTTTTTTTATTTCAAATGAGACATCGGCAAGCGCAACAGTTTCAACAGAATCATTTTTATAAATTTTTGATACATGAGAGACTTGAATCATATGTCATGTTTATCTTCTCTGGCCGCCACCGCCGCCAAAACCGCCTGGTCTGAGTGCCCCACCGCCAAAACCACCACCGCCGAAGACAGAGCTACCCCCTTGCTGTGTCTGGGTGGTACTTAGTGTTGCAGTAATTACTTCGTCGCCCTCCGAAATTCCTGAAATTATTTCGGTCTGGGTATCAGAAGATATGCCAATTTGCACAGGTATTTGCTGTTCACGACCATTCCTTAAAACCTTGACAAACGATTGATCAGCCTGTATCTGAACAGCAGCAGATGGAACTAAGAGAACATCGTTTGTAGTATCGGTTATGATACTTGCATTGGCCGCCATATTAGGCAGAATTTCAGGGGATGAGGTGTCAAGCTGAACTGTTGCAGGGTAGCTCGTCACATTATTGGATGTGGTGCCGATTCTATCTACAGTAACTACTTTTCCTGTAAACGTTTTATCCGGCAGACTATCTAAAGTTACTGTTGCTTTTTGACCAATCTTAATTTTAGGTACATCTATCTCTGATAAATTAACAGTAATAATCGGATTCGTTTCATTTTGGATAACTGCCACTCTTTGAGAAGAAGTAGTAGTTTGATCGGTTGATGAACTAGCTTGCGAACTTAAAACCATGCCTTCAACAATTCCCACGTTACTGACGGTTCCAGCAATGGGTGCGGTGATGATAGGAGAACTAGATTGATAGGATAGCCGGAAACTTTCCAAAGAGGCTTTTGCTTGTTCTATAACCGCCTGCTGGTTTTTGTATTTTGCTTCTGCTGCCAGCCAGTCGGCATTTTGTTGTATATATGTGGGATCATCTGTTGCCAAACTTCTTGCTACTGCATCATTCATAAATTTTTGATTGGCGGCAAACATCGCTGATTGGAGGGTATAAAGACTTACATTGGCAGAGTCAACGCTGTTTTTAGCAGAAAGATAACTTGACCAAGCGGAAGCATTTTTTTGCTGGCCGGAAGCGTCAAGTGTTATCTCGGCAATTTTCTGACCTGCTGTAACCATATCGCCATCGCTGACTAGCACTTTCCTGACTATTCCACTGGCACTGGTAGTTACATTCATAATATTGGTGCTCTGTACGTGACCTGAAGCGTTTACTGATGAAACGATTGTCCCTTTCTCCACCCTTGCTGTTTGATATTGAGGCTGTTGTATTCGAGTATCAAGTACTTTCCAGCCAATAAAACCTCCTACAATAAGAACGATTGCAAAAATTACCAGATTCTTTCGCTTTGAGAAAATTTGCTTAAAAAAACTTACTATTTTATTCATAAAAATTTTTAACCCTTACTTTAGGGCAGGGAAGGAAAATCTTTCCTAAATTTTGGAAACATGTTGGGAGTGGCTGATCTAGTGGCATCTTTTATAAATTCTGTAATAACTCTTACTGCCTTTGCTTTAATTGCCCCTTCCTGTTCTTGAGGTTCACCGATTACAATTACCTGCTCATCTTTTTTAAGGTCGGAGAACTTTATTTCGGCACGATCACGCCGCAGTATTGTTTTTTCATCTACAAGTATTGTCTTTAATGCACCTGAACGATCTTTAACAACAAATGTATTTTCTCCAACCGTGTCTATAGTTCCTACGGTGCCATGCCCAAATCTATTAGGAACAAAACCATTTTGATAAATGTGCCTTCTCTCCCAAAAGGGAAATAAACCAGCTCTTTTACTGCCGATATAAACACCGGAAAAGAAAACCAATAAAAGAACGATGGCGGCACCTATGCCGATACCTAAGCCAAGTAAGACTGTCTGTTTATTTTTCATCAAATTGCACTCCCTAAGCTAGTAAATGATGGAATTCTAAAATTGATAAGCTTCGATAACTTCTTGGTTAAAATAAATACCAAGATAAATGAAATTGCAGTGGTTAAAATATTAAGTAGAGGGAGACTTTCGAGAAACGCTGAACCAAAAAGGTTGAATTTGTTTGTAAATAAATCTGGGTCAGATATTAAGAAGGCCAAATAATCAAAAGTGCCAAAAAACTTTAAATTCTGCAACAAATCAACGGCAGAAAAACCAAGCAAAGTTAACACTAGAGTCAACGAAGTTCCATATCCAACCGGCTTTGTGTAAATTTTAATACGCCTTACGGAAAGAGTGGGAAGTATTACTGTGTCAGGCAATATTGGTAAGCTAAGACTCAATGCAGAATACAAAACTTTTACCTTACCATAGTTTCCTATTAAATCCTTAAATACTTTAGAAAGAGAAATAGCAACAACCCGGTTCTCTTTGGTAACCGGCGAGTAGTAATAAGTTTTTTTAATTTTTTCTCGTTTAAGAAATCCCTTTTTATAAAGATTATCCATTACAGTCATAACTGTAGTGTAGGCAAGTACCCTTTTTTCCTTAAGTGACTGTAGCGCTTCCCTTACTGTAGTTTTATCTTTTTTCCATAGAACAGTAAGTATCTCGGACTCCAATTCTCCTACTGCCATTTTTATTCCAAAAAGAATCGGCAATTTATTTCTTCTCATAAAAATACCTACTAAGTTACATAGTAGATCAATTAAAAACAATAATATCACAGGTAAATAACAAAAGTCAACATAAACTAACAGAAAGTTTATCGAAGTTAACCACCGATTACATATACAATCAGAAAGTATCTACTCTATGCAATTTCAAGATGTTAAACCGACAGGATTTTCAGACCCGTCTAGCCATTGGCGCAACGAAACAAACGCCTTTGACGCTAGTTTAACTTCTTTTGCAGATAACCAGCCAAAACCTAAAATACCAAACTATGTCCAATTCTCCGGACAAACTATAAACCTTGGAGCAAATGAAGTAATCTTCGGAGTCCGCTTAACGCTGAAACTTGGGACATCTGGTTTTGTGAATGATACATGGGAAGTAAAACTTATAAACGGCGCTACCACAAGACGACTTTGGACTGGCATTGTCTCTATAACTGACCCCACAACTTTTGAGTGGGAAGTCTTGGCCAATATAAAAACAGAGGATGGCCTATGGACAAAGGCAAACTTTGAAAGTATGGCTATCCGTGTCGGACCGGTTTCTGCGGTTGGTTCTCAAGATAGTGTAACAATTAAAATTTATGATCTTTCTTACAGAGTTTTTACTTACAGCACCCAAACACAAAGTTTACTGACTGTTTACTCAACACCTTCTCTGGATGGCGACATTACCGATAATCCGCCTGTTAATGGCTTAGGTGATACTGTAGATAGTATCTCTCCTAATTTTTGGGTTGGTGATCGTTCAACTAACGGATCATGGCGGGGCTTTGTATCCTTTCCTATTACCGGACTTCCGGCAAATGCCGTAATTGATGATGTGCAAATGGACTTTTCGTTAGACTTATCTTATGGAGACGGCTTGTCTGGACAAGACCAAGTTCCTCATGGATTAGGTAGCTGTAAAGTAGATCATGTTGACTTTGGAGCGTCTCTTGATGCCTCTGATTATCAAACAACACCTCTTACATCAAATATAGGAATTCTGGTATTGCAAGAGGAATTCTTACAAGGATATTATGATTTTGCCGAGCCAAACACTTGGCGCTGGCGGGGAATTGATACGTTAGGCTTGTATATTCAAAATGATTATAATGCTGGCAGGCCACGTTCTCAATTTAGGATTAAGTGGGATACTCCAACAGATAATGACAGCAAACACGACTACTTAGCGATTTTATCTAATGATTTCGCAACAGACTCTCCCAGATATTCTCCAAGACTTAGAATCGTTTATCATATTGAGACCCCGCCTCCTTCGTGGACTAAGCCTTATGGATTTTACGATTACATGGCTCTTAAAGTAAGGGGGCGTTTAGGATATATTGCCACTTTTCAGGAGCAATGGTGGGGACGGCAAGTCTCACCGCCTTTTTACCCTTATAATCCGCAAACTTATTACCAACAAAGCTGGCGTTCTATATTCACTCAAGGAGTAGACAACTGGCAAGGATTTAATGAAACTGTCAAAGGTCAATATAAAGAAAAGGCTAAAAACTTAATAATGACTGGCTTTAATTTTTATCTTTCAGAATACTTAAACGCTAATTACCCGCCTTGGTAAAAAACTGATAAAATATGGTTAAAGTGCAGAGATTTTTCAAACGGGAAACAAAACAACCATTCACTTATCCGTCCATTGAGGAACGGAGAACAAGCCCTAATTATTTAGGCTGGGTGATAGGAGGAGTTTTAGTTATTGTTGTTGGGGCAATCATTTTCCTTATCCTTTAATTAACAGAAACTTACTTGCATACAATATAAACACCTGATAATCTAACTTCAGTTAGCTAACGCCGTATTTGCACACTCAATAAAGTGGTGCAAGTATTCGGCGTTTTTTAATGTTTTGAAAGGGGGTGACAAAAAAGTATGCCAAGACTGACAGGTCCATTGTTCTCTTTGGATGCAAGACAAACGTTAGCGAAAACTATCGTTTATTCTGCTTGGAAAGGCCTTAACTACGCAAGGATTAGGGTTATTCCGTACAATCCTAAGAGCGCAGCTCAACAGGGGGTAAGAACATCTCTTACCTACGGTGTGCAATACTGGCGAGACGGCACGGTTTCCGCGGGTGATAAAACCTCGTGGAATACTTATGCTGCCGGTTTGAACGAGTCCGGGTTTAACCGCTATATGCGGTACTTCATTGGTGATAACTATGATGAAGGCACCCAGTCGTACATCTTCGTCGGTGTTCCTGCGCCAAGATAATCTAATTTATTAGATTGGCCTGTCTTTATGCAGTGCTTGGCGTAATGCGCCCATGTTTAAGGTAGTAAAACTTGAAAGCGGTGATCAGATTATCGCTTCTTGGGATATTGTCGGCCATTTAGCCGGCTGGATTGATATTCTATTTCAAGAATCCGAAAAATTAAAAGACTGCGGGATTCTATCTGCACTTATCTTAAACCACGAAAATAAAATCTATTTTCATGGTGGTTTTATAGCTCCTAACTTAATGATGCCTGTTTCCTATGCTTTGAATGAGGAGTATTACGGACAGTATCCGGGGACTCGTGAAGTTGAAATGGTGCCCCTTATTTTGTGTCTTGTTAAAAAAGAACTGGCTGATAAATTGCCTATAATTGAGTGTGCCGGAGATTGTATTTTCAAAGACGCCGAGTATTGCCTGAAAGCGCAGGAGTTGGGTTTTAAGGTCTATACAACTGATGAGTTAATTGTCCAGTATCGGGGTAAGGGATACGCCCTAAAGAGTAAAGAAGAATTCGCCCGTCAATTTACGCTTAACCACAACTTCTTTAAGGAAATGTGGGGTAAAAAATACCTCGAACAATATAAGTATCCAATTATGTATCATACAGGCGTTGAAGCGCCCACAGGGTTTGCTATTGCCGCCAAAAATTATATTTCTGCACTTCTTCGATCAAAAGTAAAAGTTTATTATTCAAACCTTTTTGGCATACCAGAGGGAGAGCCTTTAAGTGATGACGGGTTAGTCAATGACGCAAGAGAACTTCCGCCATCTATGGATTTACCACAGATTGTCTGGGCGCAAGCTCCCTTATTTTTCAAAAACTCCGGTAAGTATAAAATTGGCCACTGCGAGTTTGAGGGGACTATTGCCCCTTCCTCTTGGATTTCTTATTGCAACATGATGGATGAATTATGGGTGCCGACAAAGTGGGACAAAGAAAAGTTTGAAAATGCCGGTGTCAAAGTCCCAATTTACACAATTCCGCAAGGCATTGATCCAAACTATTTTCACCCAAACATGGCACCGATAAAAACTGATGCGAAAGAAAAATTTAAGTTTATTACCAATGCCACTTGGGAACCGCGCAAGAATTTACGGGACTTGATTATTGCTTTCACTAACGAATTTTCAAGAGATGAAGATGTTTGTCTAATTGTTAAAACCATGTCGTCTGCTCTGTCTCAACCGGTAAAAAAAGAAATTGATGCGATCAAGGCGCCGAGAGAGGGCGCTAGAGTCTATGTCAAAGAAGATATCTTACCGACTGAACAATTAGGCTGTTTCTATACTGCCGGTAATTGTTTTGTTTTGCCAACTCATGGCGAGGGATGGGGACTACCTATCTTTGAAGCCTTAGCTTGCGGGCTTCCGGTGATAACCACAGGATACGGCGCGCCTAATGAAACATTAAGAGATGAAAGCGGCCAACCTTTCCCCGGAGTCCATTTTGTTGACTTCGAAGAAGGAGAAGCTAAAACTTCTTATGTCTATTTAGAGGGCAATAAGTGGGCAATGCCTAAAATGGATGATTTACAAAAAAAGATGAGATTTGTTTTTGAAAACTACAAAGAGGAGAAAAAGAAAGCTCTAAAAACTTCTGAAATTATAAGGCAGAAGTTTTCGTGGGATTCCTGCGCTGTCCCTATTATTGAAAGACTAAAAGATATTTATGCAGCCAACTAAGGATTTTTACAATAAAGATTATTTTGAAGGTAAAAACCAGATTGCTTATGATTCCTACGCCAGAGCAGACGGACTTCTTAACACCTTTGCGACTTGGACTAATCAACTATTTAAGCCGGAGAGCGTTTTAGATGTTGGGTGTGCTTACGGATTTGTAGTAAAACGCTTTCAAGAGTTAGGAGTACTAGCCACCGGTATTGAGTATTCCCCTTACGCGGTGAGCCGTGCTGTAACGCAGGAGATTATAGAGGGTGATGTCCGCGATCTTTCAAGATTTAAGAGCAATAGTTTTGATTTAGTAATTGGTACAGAACTTTTAGAGCATATACCGGAGGACGATTTATTCAAAGCGGTAAAGGAACTGCACCGAGTGGCCAAACGCTTTGTATTCTTGCTTATCTGTACTGCCGGATCAGACCATATTGAATCAAGGGGCGGTAAAGGCGACCCATCGCATATCACCATGAAGCCCCGCTGGTGGTGGGAGAGCTTATTTCATAGGCTAGACTTGAAACGCGACTTTCCCAAAGAGGACTTTGCTAATAATCATCAGCAGTCAAAACAAATGAAATGGGCTGGGAGATTTTTTGTTTTATCTAAAGAATAAGCATTATGGACATTTCAGGATTTAAGGCCATCTTTGACTCAATGACGCCAGAGGAACGAAAGGCTAAAATTGAAGCATTAACCGAAATTAACAAACTCAAGCAGTTATGTTATGGCAAAGGTTTTATCGAAATTGGCAGTGATTTTAAGAGCATTAAAATACTGCAATTGACTAGAGAGGTAAAACATTTACAAGAACTTTTCAAAAAAGCAGGCATTAGGGGTGTCGAGTGGAAGGCGGAGGATTAGAGAACCAATTAACCACCCCTTGATAAAGCGACTGAGCTATTTGTTGCTGTCTATTACCTGTACCATCAGTTAAGAGATTGTACTCGTTGGTGTTAGTTATAAATACAGTCTCGGCTATTGTCGCCGGCATATTTGATTTAAGAAGTACCCCCGAAGCAAAATTTGTTATCCCTAAGTCTGGTACGCCTAAAGAACCTGCTAATACTTGGTGAATTGTTTTTGTAAAAGTTTGATCTTTATTTTTCTTTCCCCATAATCCTTGCGTTCCGTCCTTACTAGAATTAGTCGAGCCGTTTAGGTGGATTGAGACTAAGATATTTCCGCTAACACTGTTGGCTAGAGTGTAGCGGTCATTATTACTTTTATCGCAATCACAATCTCGCGTTACATATACAGTTGCTCCGTCTACCTCAAGTAAAGTTTTAAGACGATTAGCGATGTCCAAAGTTACAGTTTTTTCGTAGAGCGTACCATTAACTGCACCTGTATCAGACCCGCCGTGTCCGGGGTCTAGAACAATTACCTTACCGGAGAGATTGGTTTGGGCAAAAACAGAAGTTACGAAAAGTAACGTAAAAAAAGAAGTAAATATGGCAGTTAAAAATTTCTTCACTTAAATTATTGTAATGTAAAACTTCACTGCATACAATATGCTTATTCGTAAAACCAAAGGAAGTCTGGGTTTTCGATCTCTTTTATTTCAGGATCCCAAAGTCTCCATTTTCCATCAATATTTTTAACATCCCAGTAACCCTCAAAATATTTATAAACTATCTCATCATCAACCATATCTTTAGTGGAGAGCTTAATCTTTACCCGATCTTTTTTATCTTTGTCTTCTTCAATTTTAATAACTGTTGTATCAAGTAAAGATTGATACCCCTGCTTCCAGTAATCAAACCCGTGTCCTTTCTTAAAATTGTCTGAAAGTATTTCAAATGCTTTTTCCAACTTCCTTACTTTTAAGTAGTTATAGAAAGTCGCTACTGCAAAATCCGCACTTGTCGTATCATCAAATGTAATTTTCTTAATATCTTTTAACGAATCATCAGCTGTGGACATTTCCAGCCATTTTTGCTTGATAGAATCCGCAGAAATTCCTAAACCTAAACCGGAAAGTCCGGCTGTATTTATTGCCACTACTTCTCCGCAAATATTTATCATTGGCCCGCCAGATACTCCGGGTGTCAACGTAGTATCTGTTTGCAAGTATTCAACGCCAACATCTTTTGATCTTCTTCTGCCAGACAGCGAACCTTTGTTGACAGAAGCCTCGCCAACAAGAGTGCCACCCAAAGGAAAACCTATTGCTAAAAGTTCTTCCGCGGGACTTAGTTCTTTCGGATCACCCCAAGAAATAACAGGTAAATTTTTGTTGATTTTAATAATAGCAAGGTCAGCGTTTTTATCCGCCATAAGTATTTCCGCCGTCTGAAACGAATTATCCGGTAAAATAACTTTAGGGCTTGGTTCAAACTCAATAACATGGAAGTTTGTAAGAATAACTCCGCCATCTTTAATTGCAAAACCAGAACCTTCGCCCTCTCCGCCTACAATGCGGACAACAGATTGTCGAACTTTCTCGATAGAATTCTTCTCATTACAGCCGATTTTTTCAGGACCGCCAAGTCTTGTCTCAATTCTTTCTAGCCGTTTGCTAAGAGTGTCAATTTTAGAACCTGTATAAATAACACCAATAAGCAAACCAACTAATATAAGGAATCGGGCAAATGCGTATACATCAATTCTTTTCATTTATTTACGTGCGATTACCAACCAGAAAATTTAATTATCCAAGCAGCTATTAGCGTGACAATCGTTCCTATAATAATTGCCTTGGAAAATTTTGATAGAAATTTGAAAGTAGTTTTTAGTTCGTGGTATAAAGCAGGTCTTGAAAAATATAAAACGCCACTATACTTAAACTTTTGCTCATTTGATAAGTAACTTCGTCTTGCTCTAAGAAATTTCCTTTCATAATCAGTTAGCTCTTGAGGTTCCTTAGATAAAATTTTTCTAAGTTCCTCTCTAGCTCCTACTTCTTGTAAATCATCAATTTTCATTTTTTACTTCCTTGAATCTTAGCTTTTTTTGCTTCTAATTTTTTCTTCTTTTCCTCGTATGCCTTATACCATTCCTCTTTCCACGAAGGTAAATTAAGATATATCTGTTGAGTAGCGTCAGCTATTTCTAATAGCCCATGTGCTCGTTCGTATTTAGTCCCGTGTTTTTCTTTCCAGCAGTAGGGTGGACCAAACATGCCAGTAAGTTCATTTCCTGTTAGAATAAGCACTGGATTTATCGGCCTTTCGCTTTTCCATTGTTTTCTTCCAGTTCTAGCTATTTTTGATATTTCTCTTACTTCTGTATTGTTTAAGCTATTGCGTAACGTGCTAAAAACTAAAACAGCTCCGGGGAAGCGTTTGGCCAACGCCCGCATTTTTTTGTAGTCCTTCTGTTTAAAAACCCCAAAGGTTTTACACTCGACAAAGATAACACCTTCAATTACCTCTCCGAATAACGACTCCTGAAAAAGTAACCCAAGATCCGCCTCTATAGATTTCCCTTTTTGATCTACAGCCTCAAAACTTAAAGCGGGAGTAATTTTTAATTGGTGTAAGCGGTCGTCAAAGAACTCTAGCGAGAGTAGTACACAATAAGCGCCATCAGCATAGTTTGGCAAACTAAAGGGTCCAACAGTTTTATAGCACCAATTACTCGATTCAATATGTCCGACGGCTTGAAAGTTATTAAGACACTTCGGGCATGTTAGACTCTCTTTTATATTCTCTAATGAATACCATGAATGACGTTGACAATTAGGACATTGAATCTTTGAACCTACTCTAAATACTCCCTTTTCTAGTAAATAATCAAATAAATTTTTACTTGCTATATTTTCAATTCTGCTTATTAACTCTCCGACCGGTAATTCCTTACCTTCATCATTTCCTCTATTCATTTGTTCAAACAGTTTGAGTAGTTGTTCGTTCGACAAAGACCTTACTGATCCATCAAGTTGTGTGTATATCTGTCTGGCTAATAAGCCAGGTGTTGAAATTTTTACTTCGTATCCTAAGTCTTTCATCCAAGCAGTAAAAACATCCTGTGCGACAGGAACAGTCCATTTTTCTGTTCTTTCATATTGTTGGACCAGCTTGACAAGTCCATTTCTTCCCACCCTCCATTCGTTTCTATATGCGGTTATTCCGCCAATTAAACGTCGGAAATGCTCGCCGCCATCTTTAGGAAATACTTGAGAAAAAATCCTATCTGTTCCATAAAGCCTAAAAGCGAGCTCATTTGCAAATCTCGCACCATCCGCCCCAAAATAAGAATCTATAAACTTTGGATGTATAAACCTAATGTGCACCGAGTCTTTTACGTCACTTAAATCTATATCTTTTTCCTCGTGGTAAATATCGTCTGCTTCTACACCATCTTTATTTCTTGCCCAATCGTTCCAAATTCTAGGATACCAATGTTGTAACGATAAAAAGGGTTCATCTACTGGGTCTTTCGGATCTTTCTTAATATCGAGGCTTTTTGCGTATTCTTGCATATTCTCCATTGTTGAGTTTCTACTACAAATAAATGTTGCATTGTTATAAATCTTAGGGTTATTTCTCAATGGTCGCCTCGACGCTTTGACAACACTGGTAACGATGTTTCTTAAAGATTGCTCATCCTTAAACTGGATAGGCATTGGTATTACTTGTCTTCCTAGGGCTCTTAGATTCCAGTAATCAATAATGTCTAGATTTTTAGTTAAATCCATAAAAAATATACATTCTTCATTTCTGAAACCCGATCTTTTATAAAAATTTAAGTCATACTGTGTAATCCGTCTTGGAAATAACACATTACCTTTTAGAACTGTTTGCAAGTTGACAATATCTAGTTTTGGAGTTTTTATTTCTAATGCCTTTTTATATCCAATATTAATTATTGGAGTTATAAATTTGGGTAATATTCCTATTACGCTAGACCAAAAAAGCGAACCTTTTTTAGGAAGCCTGGGTATAACTATTCGAGGAGGATTCTTCTCTTGATATCTGAAATGTTCCTCGTATATGTCATTTAAGAGTTCAAAAATTCCAATACCAATTTTAGGATAGACTTCCTTATTGGAATTTGTCCCAGTTTCCCATATTTCAGAAGGTTGCATTATATCTAAACCCAATTTTTTAATGTATTCAGGTAAGTGTGGCGTACACTGAACAAGAATATCTGGATCAAATGCTTCAATATAACCCTTAACTATTGATTCTGCCTTAGGAGATTTAAAAGGTTTTTCCCAATTTCTTGGAGTTCTTTTGTATACAGGAATCAAAGGGTTGTAAGCCCCTCCCCATAAAGTAGAACTGAGCTCAATTGCTTTTCTTATTGATCTGGCCTTATTCGGATCAACTAAAAAGCCTAGTCGTAAAGGTCTTGATTTAAGTTCCAAAGTTCCAAACATAATATTCTTACATCAGATTTATTTGATAGTTTTTAATCCTTCTTCATTCGCTGTTTTCGATGATGTTAGCGTCGGATCTGGTTTAGCAGGAATGACCGTTTCATTGTTCAAACCTTTATTCATGTTAGACGCAAGGCTCTGATCTGGAGTTGATGGAATACTTGGCTGTTCTACAGGTTGTGGAGTCTGCGTATCCGACTGTTGACTAGGTTGGTTATTGCTAGGATTGTTGTTGGCTTGAGACTGATTATTATCTGTATCTGCCATATTTATTCACCCCCCATTCTTTTACTTGATTCTTTCCGTATATATTAGTTGCAGTAAATTGAGTTGTGATGAAAACAATTAAACAGACTATCAAGACTGTAACGGCTATTAACTTGAAACCCCAATTGAGATATTTCTTTTTGTCATCCAATGATTTCTGATTTTTAGTAAAACAGTCCTCAAAATTACGAATGAGTTGTCGTATAGTTTCATCTTCTTTTTTATCTTTGTATCCTGCAATTAACATTTTAGGATCAGGGTCTTTCCTGTATGTACGGACAAAAACTACTTTTAATAAAAAGATGATTGTCAAAGCAAGTGGAAGTAAAATAAAAAGTAAGAAATAATAAGGCAAGTTTAGGAACCAGTTTGAGTTTACTAAACCAGCAAGGAGCGCGCCAACGAAACCTAGGGTAACACCTGCTTTTGTATCAAGACTGTCAATAGAGTCAAACTGATCTTTTAGGCGTTCCTTGACTTCTTGAAAAATAACATTATGGCTATTATTTTGATTGCTCATAATTTAATTCCTAAATAAATGTTTAATGTCTCACTTTTGCTTCTGGCAAGTGCCGGAGGGGTACGATGTATGCCATCAATCAGTTCTATTTTAGGTTCTTCTTTTTCCTCTTTCTTTACATATACAGCAATTGGGAGTTCTGCTATCTCGACCCCTTTATCAAGGAAGTCCTCAAGCCCTTCTGTTTCTCCCTTTTGAATTTTTTCTATCAAAGACTTTAGATTCCAAGGGGTTGAAAGGTTCGCTAAAATGGTGCTTTCTTTTTCGTTTGTTGGAGTTAAATAAATCTTTTCAACAGGAGCTTCAACTTCAAACCATTCAAAATCAGTCTTCGTTGTATAATAATGGACTGCATTTTTTCTGTAATCATTAGATAGAAGTCCAGTAAAATCAACAATCTCATTTATATCAAGCGTGTCAAAAAAGGCTGCTAATTTTTTAATAAAAGATATTTTTCTATCTTTCTCTCTAACGGCCTTTGATAATTCTGAAATAATGTAGCTCCTTTGAACTCCGGAGACATCAACCTTTCTTTTATTTGTAATTCCAGCGATAAAATCCATCATACTTATTTATTTTGCTTATCCCCCTTCCACAAGTTCTATTTCCTCTTGAGTAAGGCCGTAGAGTTTGTAAACTAACTCGTCAATCTGTTTTTCATGCTCGCTTATATTAGTTTTGTTGTTTTCTTTACTTGCAAGAATATTTTTGTCAACTAAACTTAATATTGATTCCACAATGTGATCGGATGATTCTTTAATAGGTAATTCTTCCAAGGTTTCAATATCAATTTGAGCCATAGTTCTGCCAGTTTCTAAACTTATAAGGTGATAATAATAATTTAAGAGGTTGGAGTTTAAGAGAGCTAAGATATATTTAATATTCCCCTTCCTATTCTTGAGATTTCCAACATGCAGATTATTCAAACATAGTAAATTCTTGTCGTCATAAGCAGCAATTAAACTATCGCCGGTTTGTCTAAGTAATATCTTTGGCTCAAAGTATTTAGCTTCCTTAAATCCACTTTTCAATATTTTAGTATCAAATAAAATATAATTGCCTTCATTATTAACAACATATCTTTCAATTTCGCCTCCAGAGAGAAGACCAGAGTACCAGTCTTGTCCCTTTTTTTCTTTACTAATAATTTGATCCTTACCCTTCTTACCAATTAGCCCGCTTGCAAAGTTCATAAAATCAGAAAGTGGTTTACTTCCCATTTGTAATTTATCTGCAATTGATTTCTGTCTTGATTCAAAGAATAACCTGAATCTATTAAATGAGATGTTATCGAAGTAACTTTGAGGATATGAATAGGCCTTAACTATGCTTTTATTAAAATCATCCAGTGAATGATAAAGTTTATATGCTGGGTTATTATTTTTTCTTACATTACTATCTAATTCTCTTTCTAGTAGAGAAATTACTGGACGGCCAACTACTCCTGATTCCCAAAAATCTTTCTCGAACATTAGAATTTCGATAATTCTGCAACCATCTAAGATATATCTTCTCAACTTTGAGAAATAACGACCGAGTAAGAAGCTGTCGGGCGTAACATAGGTTAATACTCCATCATCGCCCAAAAGTTGCAAACCCCGATCTATAAAAATTGCATAAAGACTTAATTTATACTCTGCTGAATTGGGATAAATTCGTCTTAGGCTATCTACCCAGCCATTATTTGTTTTACCGACGCCCCTTAATCCAAAGCTAACGTAGGGGGGATTTGCGATGACTACATCAAACCCTCCTTTCCTCTCAAACACATCCGAGAAATGAAGTTGAAACAAGAAAAATGGTTTAACATTACTTTTCTTTATTTCATTAAAAGTCTCTAATATCTGCGTCTGTTTGGAACTGATTTTTATAATTTTATCTGCTATCTCTTTTGGGATACCTAACCCTTTTAACATAGGATTGCTGGTTATATGGCTTATTTCATCTTCTAATTTTTTGACCTCATCTTTTACAGTTGTCTCAATAAGATCAAACTCGATCTTGTCTATTTGAATTCTTATTTGCTTCTTCCTTTCAGGATCGGACTCCTTGAAGTATAAAGCGTGTAATTTTTGCAGAGCTTTTAAGACGCCGGATTTATTATCTTCCTCAAACAACTCAACTTGTTTTATGTCATCCTCAAAAAGTTTGAGCACTTTTTTACCATTAGGTTGCTGTCTTGCCTTCTCAAGATTAAAAAGCTTTACCCCCATAAATTCATCGAGTAGTGAATTGCCGACCATAATCTTGTAGTCAAGATTTGGCAGTGGTTCTATTTCTGAAAGGTTGTGGTCAACGACTAAAGTAAGCCACAAACGAAGTTTGGCAATTTCAGAAGCTCCGGGGTCTATATCCACGCCATAGATATTATTTTGAATCGTTGCCTTTTTCAGCTCGTATTCCGAAAGACTACGCCCAAGCTCCCGATTAAGACTTAGGCGGGCGTTTATAACTTCGTGGAGCATACCAACCAAGAAAGCGCCAGAACCGCAGGCAGGGTCTAAAACCTTAATATCAGCTAATTTTTCGTCTAATTCTTTTGCCTTTGTTTTGATTAGGGGACTAAGAGTTTCTTTCTTTTCTAAGGACTGCTCGCGATCCAAAAAGTTGCGTATCTCCTCTTGTTCTATGCCAACTTCCGAAGCTAAATAATTTATAAGGCTTTCATGGCACATATAGTGGACTATTTCTCGCGGGGTATAGTAAGTGCCTTTACCTTTGCGCAAGTTTTCTTCCAAGAGATTCTCAAAAACCTTACCCAACATTTCAGGGTCAATGGCGACTTCTTTTTCAAGCGGTTCATCCTCTTTTACAGTAAAATTGTATTTCTCAAAAACAGAGAAAACATCATCGAAAGTCGAGTTTTCTAAAAGTATGTGATTTCTTACATCTTGATAATCGTATTCTGGTTCAAAAAGTCCTCCGTTTAGAAAGGGGATTCTACCGCCAAACTGTGTCGCTTGGTCTGGTTTATCACGGCGGGGATTATTGAGAGTATCGAAAAAAAGCGGTTCGAGATAATCCTTAAAATAGTTTTTCTTATTATTTTTGGCCTCTTGAAACTTGTTGTAGAGGAATTTTTTATCACCGCTACCCCAAACATCAAAGCAGTTAAGCCAACCTCTTTTTTGTATAAAGTAGAGAAACATCAAACGCCCTAGAAGAATCTTGGTAAAGTTTTCAACCGAACCTTCGCGGGAAAAGAGCGTAAACTTTAGGTGATTATTTTGTCTGGTAATCTCTTTGCTTAATTTTTCAAAAACTTCTCGGTATTCGGTAAAGAACTTCTTAGTTACTCTCTCAACGTTAAAGGCACTTTGAAACAGTTTATAAACCTCAACAGGGTTTTTGATATCAGCGGAGAGTGCAAGACTGTCTAGTATTTCTTTGTCCGTATGATAGGGTTGACTGCTATCAACTACAAGTTTTGTAAGTTTTCTCTTAAACTCTCCGGGTCCCTCACGGACTTTTTCAACAAGAGTAAAAGTGTAAGTCTTAAAATCAGGAGTAAAGATAATGAAGGGGAAATCTACCTCGCGTAAGATTTTCTCCGGTATGGTGCGGATCGCTTCCTTGTTTTCCTCTTTGAGCTTAAACAAGAGAATCTGAAAACGGCGGTCATAATTTGAGACCGCAAAAATCTTCTCGACTAATGCGGCTTCCTTAACCGGTAAGTTGTAAACAGATGGGTTAGTTTTGAGATGAGAGCCAAGAACTTTATATCCTAAAGACTCAAAAAGCTGATACACCTTCTCCGGTGTATCCATTGTCGGTATAAATTCATCTAAGTCTAATTGAGTTCTCATAGCTCATGAAATATAGTCAACGCAAATAAGTTTTAACTTTTTCTCGTTGAATTCTTCAATAACTTCTGTTGGCGTCTCGACTTTATCCGATAAAAAGTCGCCAAGCTCTGCAACCAGTTTTCGCCAGCTCTGGTGTGTTTTTTTGTAAGCCTGCCAAGAACGTCTTAAATACTGTAAGCGCTTTTTGGTAAAGTTTACCTCGTTAATCTTAATGATAATTTCTTCTATTTTTGTTCTCTCTTTTTGATCTTCTTCAAACAAAACCTCTGTTTTTATATGTTCCAATTCATCCCTCATATCAATCAAAAACTTTTCTTTTCTACCAGCGGGGGTTCGTATTTCGATCTCATACCTTGTTTCGTTAAAAAGTTCTGCAATGCGGTTTTTTACTTCATCGTGAGCTGAATAAACATCGTAATCTTCGGGAACAACTCGACGCTCAACTTGCTTGCAGGCTATAAAGTCTAAAATTTCTGTTTTGTTGGTCTTAAACTCTTTGTCAATTAAATCGTACAGGTACCAAAAGTGATACTCCTCTGCGTACTGGAAATAAAAGAAAATACCTCTATAACCCTTCTTTAATCCGCTTTGTATTCCGTGAGGTAGTGCTTCCGCAAAGGCGGGTAACTTATCAAGCCCAAAGTTCTTCAAGGGTTGAAAAAAGACTTCTCCGCCTCCGAATTGCTCGGCTTCCAAAAGTTCCATTGTCTTATCTTTCGTTTCTTCTTCCTCGCTCTTTAAGTCTCGAATAATACCAAACACTTTAGGGTTTATTTGCTCACCCAAAACAGAGGCGTCAAGACCAATAGTGTCGTTAATCATCATAATTTTCTTTTGGAGTGTTTCTACTAGGTCAAGAAGCGATTCCAACTCATCTTCCGGGTAGAAGTTATAGATAATAATTTCTTTGAAGGGTGTACCAATACGATCGATTCTTCCCGCTCTTTGAATCATTCTTACCGGATTCCAATGCAAATCGTAATTGGTAACTGTTTTTGCTTGTTGCAGGTTTTGGCCTTCGGAAAGAATATCTGTTGAAATAACAACATTTGTTTTGCCGTTTAAGAAATCTTCAATAATAGTCTGGCGCTCATTTGATGAGTTGCCACCGGTAACGAAAGCCACCTTTTTGCCATATTTTTTCTTAAAATCCTCATCTTTATCTAATGCTTGAGCTACATACTTAACAGTGTCGGAGTAGTAGGAAAAGATAACAGCCTTTTTGTTTTTGAGATTTTTGAGTAAATGTTCCTTGAATTTAATAAGTTTTGCATCTTGGCTTTCATCTATATTTTTTATGTCCTCATAAATAGTTGAAAAAACCTTAATATCTTGGTCAATATCAGCAAACATCTTTTCTTTGTCGTAGTCTTTAAGGTCTATATCTTCCAAGCTATTACCAAAGTCTCCCAAACCATCTATATCTTCGATTGATTCATCCAAGCTGTTAATGTATTTTAAAAAGAACTTTTTGCGTAGGATTTTTCCTTTCTGGACAACATTTTTAAATTCACCCAAAAACTCTTTGTGGCTTTTAACACTTTTGCGAAATGCCTCGACTGAACTTTCCAATCTTTTTAGAAGAACTGTCTGAAAGATACCGGCTAAAGCTTGGCCTCTGTGAACTTCTACTAAATCTTTTTTCTCAGATACTTTGTACTCGGAGAGTTTGTAGTAAGCAAGGGTTAAATCGGCTTCTATCTTGCGCGAAATCTCGGCATAAAGTCCGTCGTAGGCTTTATCAAGAGAATAATGAACTGCCTCTAGTTTTCTTTCAGGGAAGACGATTTTTTGGTATTCGCCAGACTCAGTTTTGAATTTAGCATCGGGATAGTTTTCTCTAATATACTGGCGTGTTCTTCGAATAGAGATTGATTGTAAGACATCATTTATATTACTTGTATTTTTTCTGAAAGCTTTATCAAATTCCTTCTTAAGATTAAATATTCCTTGTTTGATAAATATCCTCTCATTATTCTGACCTATCAACATCAACTGGTGATAAAGGTCATAAATTGTATTGTTCATAGGCGTTGCCGTCATTAAAATTACTTTTGGACTTTTACCGAACGAGCGGATTTTTTCTATGAGCGAAAAAAGATTTTCATAGCGGTTAGATATAGGATTTCTGAAGTTGTGAGACTCATCAATAACAATGAGTGAGATATCAGAGAGCTTTATTTGATGGCGTTTCTCAAGGTCGTTAAAATCTAAACCTTCTCCGCCTAAATATTCTTGATGGATGATATTTTCTGAAACGCCAACGTCTTTAAGTTCCG